>Ga0335083_10000242_pt1 | contig 90021 bp, 77 predicted proteins | sample Lox_Sample_42_FD_206716 | JGI IMG/M metagenome (GOLD analysis project Ga0335083, IMG submission 206716) | Soil microbial communities from Loxahatchee National Wildlife Refuge, Florida, United States - Lox_Sample_4.2 | ecosystem: Environmental > Terrestrial > Soil > Wetlands | place: USA...
CGAAAAGGGGCTTACTACTGCGACCTGGCCGGCCCGTCGGGGAACCGACGGGCCGCCGGCCCGAGGACTTCGGTCTTCGGGCCGGGAACCCGCGGTGCGTCGGGATCCCCGTCGCCGAGCGATCTCGGGACGTAGGGGCGCCCCCCCCGACCGGGTAACGTTCGGCTCGCCTCCGTTCGCGAGGGGCGAGACGTCGCTGAACACGGCGGAGTCGCCGGCTGCCGCTGAGCCAGGCAAAGCCGTTATCGACCGGTGGCATACCCCGAGCATGGCCGCCGAGTCGTCCGTCGGTTCGACACCTCCAACCTCGCCCAAGGGAACCTCCCCCGTCCCGGACCCGCAACGGGCGATGACGGTCGCTCGAGTCACGCTGATCGTCGCGGTCGTCGCGCTCGTCCTCGCCGCGGCGGCTCTCGGGGTCTCGTGGGCGAACTCCGGCTCGAGCCCCTCCGGTCCCGGAATCGTCATCGCGCACGCGTCGCTCGACTCCGGGGGCGGACGTGTCCCCCACGTCGGGCACTGCGAGAACGTGACGGGCCTCGTCCTGCACCTCGGGGTGAGCGGCCCGGGGACCGTCCTCGTTGAGGCGAACGTGCAGGCGACGTTGTACCACTCCAGCGACGAGTACGCGGCCGCCGCCTTCTTTGTCTCGAACGCTAGCGCCACCTGCCCCGGCTCGCCCGTACTGACGTACATCGACGACGGGATCGCGACGGGGACCTACATCCAGGATGTCTCGGTCGTGGGCAGCTTCTCCGTGACCGCCGCCGCCACCGACTCGTTCTACCTGACCGGGTACGACTACAGTACGGGTACCGACTACACGTTGTGCGGCTTCGTCAACATGGTCGCGGTGTTCATCCCGTCCTAGGGTTCGACGCAAGCCGACCCGAGGCGGACTGCCGCCCGTCGAACGCCCCACCTAAGGAGCGCGCAGGGAACCCCGACGGCGAGCGGCCAGGGGGCCGTCGCGAGCCGCCGGTCCCCTGCGGATCGACGTCAGTATCCGCCGTGACCGGAGGCCCGCCCGTGGCGGCAGAGCCCCCTCACGGTATCGAACTCCCGACGGCAGCTCTTCACCATGCACCGCCAACGGCTCGGCGGCTCGCTGCGTTGCACGTCGCTCGCGAGGGCGAGCGTCCCGCTCCACTCCACTCCGTGGGACACCAAGTGGAGGCGAAGCCCCCGGCGCGTGGCGAGCCCCGCCCCACACTGGGGGCAGGGGAGGATCATGGACATCCGACCTAACGACGAGAGGCTCCCCTACTTGAACTCGCGCCCGACAGGACGCCGATTCCGGTGCTAGGGTATCTCCGTCCACGAGGTCCGCCCTCCCGGGCCCGGAGCCCGCGGCGGAGGAGCCCTGGGGGTCGGCCGTGGGCGCGCCCGGGCGTTTAGGCAAGCACGGCGACCCAGCGCACGCTCGACACCCACGTGAGCGTCGCCGCGTGGTGAGGGTCGTCGTTCCACGCCACTAACCAGTACGTCCCGGGGGGATGGACCTCCCAGGAGAGCAGACCGTAGTAGACCCCGTCGGTCGCGTACAGCGATTGCGGCTCCGTGGTGTTGTTGCGAAACAGGTAGTACTGGGTACCGGTCATGAGCAGCACGTTCACGGGCGCATCGAGGGAGGTGAAGTTCCCGTGGAGCGTGCCGTTCTCCCCGGTCGAGAACCGGACCGCGTGGTACTGGGCGGGGCTCAACGTCCAGACCGCCCCGTCGCCCACGATCGTCGAGGACGGAGCGTGAGAGCCCGACGAGAGGGAGAACGTCCCGCGCACCGCGATCACCGTGAGGATGACGATCACGAGGACCCCGACGACCACGAAGATCCCCCACGGCTGGTGCACCGGTACGGGTCGATGGTACCCGTGGTGGCGACCGTGCTCGGCCGGGTCGATCTCCGAGATCGGCCGGGGGTGGGTCCGACGCACCGGCGCGGTCCGCGCCTCCATCCCGAGCGGGATGGGCCGCGGCGTCTTGATGGTTCCGTCCGGCGGGGGCGGCGCGGCTACCGTGGTCCCGGCCGAGGCTCGGAGCCGGCGGAGGCGGACGGTTCGTCGGGGCCGCGCGACGGCCGGGTCGGGACCCCCGGGACTCCGCGAATCTTCGCCCTAGAGATACCGTAGATGCTGCCCAGGATGAGCACGAACCCAACTCCCTGCGCCGGGTCCAGTCGCTCCCCCAGGAACACCGCCGACACCGAAAGGGCCACGAGCGGCACGAAGAACGAGTAGCCGCTCAGGGTCGCCGCTGGAATCCGACCCAGGAGGTCGAACCACACCGCGTAGGCGAATGCCGTGCCGAAGACCCCCAGCCACGCGACGGAGACCCAGAGCGAGGGGGAGGGGACCGGGAGATGCTTCGGGTCGACCGCGACGGCGAGCGCGAGCAGAACGAGCGCGCCGCCCAGCAGCTGGTAGCCGTTCACCGAAGCCATCGCCTCGGGACGGTACCTCCGCTGCACCACGACGGTGGCGAACGCCCAGCAGATCGCCGCGCCCAGCAGTTCGACCAGGGCGAGCAGGGGTGGCCGCGCCGCCCCGCCCACCCACGGCTGGGAGACGAGCAGCACCCCGGCGAATCCGATCGCCATCGAGATCCAGTGCCCTGCCCCGAGGCGCTGGCGGAGGATCGGGACCGAGAGAAGGGCGACCCAGAGCGGGAACGTGTAGATGATCACGGCCGACTGCCCGGGAGAAACGCTCGCAGCGGCCAGGAACCAGAGGCCGAGGAATGCCGCCGTGTTCGGGACTCCGAGAAGAAGGGCGAACCGACGATCCGCCCCGGTCAACCGCACCCGCGGGGGCACGAAAAGCAGGATCAGACCCAGCGCCAGGACTCCGACCCCGGCGCGGAGCGCGGCGAGCCATATCGGCGACGCCGACACGAGGCCCACCCGCACGAACAGGTAGTTGTTCCCCCAGGCGACGAACGTCAGGCCCAACAGGAGCGCGCTTCGGGCGTCTGGGTGGCGGGGCTCCATGTCCGGTCCGCGCGTTCCGCCCGATATCCGTTACGGTCGCCCGCCCCGCGGAGCGGGGGAGTCCGCGCCCCGCCCGGCGGTCCCGGCCAGCCTCTTATGCTGGACCCTGCTTGCACGGGAGCGATGCCCCTGAACGGCCGAGACCTCGTCTCCATTCGCGACCTCTCGCGCGAGGAGATCGAGCATCTCCTGGCGATCGCCCGAAAGATGATCCCCTACGCCGAGGGCTCCAAGGTCGTGAGCCCGCTCGCCGACAAGATCGTGGCGATGGCGTTCTTCGAGCCGTCGACCCGGACCCGCCTGTCGTTCGAGGCCGCCGTGCAGCGGCTCGGGGGACGTTGCCTCACGATCGCCGACGCCGGTGCGACCTCGATGCGCAAGGGCGAGAGCCTGTACGACACGATCCGGATGCTCAGCTCGTACGCCGACGCGATCGTCATCCGCCACCCGAACGAGGGGGCGGCGCGCCTCGCCGCCCGGGCGTCGGAGCGGCCGGTGATCAACGCGGGCGACGGGGCCGGCCAGCACCCGACGCAGACGCTGCTCGACCTCGCGACGATGCACGAGGCGTTCGGAACGCTCACCGGGCTCAAGGTCGTCCTCCTCGGGGACCTCAAGTACGGGCGGACGGTCCATTCGCTCGCCTACGCGCTCGGCCAGTTCGGCTCCGAGATCATCCTCTGCTCCCCGCCGTCCCTGCGCCTCCCCGACGAGCACCGCGAGGAGCTCCGACGGCTCGGCGCGCGCGTGACGGTGGAAGGAGACCTTCGGAAGGCGGTCGCCGAGGCGGACGTCCTCTACGTCACGCGGATCCAGAAGGAGCGGTTCACGGACGAGGACGAGTACCGCCAGGTCGCGGGAACCTACCGCGTGGACGCGGCGCTGCTCGCCTCCGCGAAGTCCCGACTGATCGTGATGCACCCGCTCCCGCGCGCGGGCGAGATCGCCCCGGAGGTCGACGACACCCCGCACGCCGTCTACTTCCGGCAGGCGTTCCTCGCGGTGCCCGTTCGGATGGCGCTCCTCGCCGAGACGATCGGCGCCCCGCGCCGGGGAGGCTAGATGCCGGTCCGGGAGCTCAAGATCACCCCGATCAAGAACGGCACCGTCATCGACCACATCGGCAACGGCCTCGCGCTCGAGGTCCTCCGGATCATCGGCGTGCAGTCGCTCGACAAGGACTCGACCGTGAGCGTCGCGCTGCACGTCCGCTCCGGCAAGCTCGGCTGGAAGGACATCGTGAAGGTCGAGAACATGGAACTCTCGTCCCGGAACGTGAACGCGATCGCGCTGATCGCCCCGACCGCGACGATCTCGATCATCCGCGACTACAAGGTGCGCGAGAAGCGGACGGTCGACCTTCCGCCGCGGATCGTCGGCGTGCTCCGCTGCCCGAACCCGAACTGCGTGTCGAACCTCCCCGAGCCGTTCGAGAGCGAGTTCGAGGTGACCGAGCGGCGCCCGGTCGTCCTCCGCTGTGCCTTCTGCGAGCGACGCGTCGAGGACTTCCTGCGGCATCTGGCGTAGTCCGGGGGACGCGCCGTGCTGTCGAACGCCCTCTACGGGTTCCTCGTCGTCTTCGCGGTGATCGGGGGCCTCGAGTTCGTCGATCGGACGAGCTTCGCGCTCATCGCGATCGCCGCGCGCAGCCGGGCCGGCCCCGCGTGGGCCGGGGGAGCGAGCGCCTTCGCGCTCACGACAGGGATCGCCGTGCTCGCCGGGACGGCGCTCGCGACGGTCCTCGGACCGCACCACATCGTCTGGCTGCGCGTGGGGGGAGGGAGCTTCCTGATCGGCTACGCGGTGTGGTCGTACCTGGGGAAGACCGAGAAGACGATCGAGGCGAAGGAGGAGGGGCGCAGCTCCGCCTTCCTGGCGGCGTTCCTCACCATCTTCCTGCTGGAGCTCGGGGACACGACGCAGATCTTCGAGATCGTCTTCGTGACCGACTACGGCTGGCTGGTCGTGTTGCTCGGCGGAGCGCTCGGCCTGGCCACGGTCGCCGCGTGGGACGTGGGGATCGGCCGGTACCTCGGCGCCCGGGTCGCTCCCGAACGGCTTCGGGCGGTCGTCACGGTCGTGATGATCGTCGTCGGAGCGCTGACGATCGTCTACGGGCTCGCCCCGACCTTCTTCGCCTTCTCCTGAACGGGAGCGGTCTCCGGGGTCGGGGGGAACGGTCCTCCGCCCTTGCCGCTCGCCGGGGCGATCGACTCGAGGTTCCCGATCCAGTCGGTCCAACCTGGAGGGAGCGCGGAGGAGGCGTCGGGAGCGCACAGCCGCTCCTCGAGCGCCTTTCCCTCGGCGACCCCTCCGGTGGAGAACTCCAGGAGCGCGAGGCGCACCATCGCTTCCGCCCGGACCCGGGGGATCGCCAGGGCGGCCGGCAGGTCCACGAGGGCGGACCATCGGTCGCGGGCGCCCTCGGTCTCCCCGGCCAGCGCCATCCGCCGGCCGTCCAGCAACCACAGCCGGAGCAGCCCGGGCGACGGCGGAAGGAGGTGGATCGTCTCCACGATCGTGCCGCCGCGGGCGAGCCGGTCGTCGAGCCCCTTCTTGAGGCGCTGATCGAGCAGCGTCTCGGCGATCCCGAGCACGTGGTACAGTTCGACCGAGAGCAACTTCTCCCGCTGGAGGGAGAGCAGGCTGCGCTCGCGCATCGCCCGGGCCCGTCCGAGGGCCCCCTGGCGCTCGAGGAGGCGCGCCTCGAAGTCCCCCGCGAGATGGTCGAGGTCCCACCGCCGCGACTGCACGAGGAGCACCCGGGCGGCGCGCAGGAACCGGTCGGCGAGGTCCTGGTCGGTCGCGTCGCCGTCGATCCGCGAGAATCCCATCGTCAGGAGCCCGAGCGCCTGCAGGTACCGCTCCGGCAGCTTCCGGGCGAGGACCGCGGCCCGGTGCGCTTCGGCGCGGGAGCGCTCGAGCTGGTTCCGCTCGCGATGGAACTCCGCGAGGAGGACCTCGAGGAGCACCTCGATCTCGGTGAGACGCGCCTCGTGGCATCGCTCGGCGAGCTCGACCAGGGTGGTCATGAGCGAGTGGCGAGGGCCGACGACCCGCATCGCGAGCAGCAGCGGTTCGACCAGCTCCCCGAGCTCGGGGGCGGGGAGCTCGGCGGCGATCGCCCCGTCGATCGCCTCCCGGACCTGGGCCTCGGCCTCGAGCGGGCGTCCGACGTAGAAAAGGGCCCGCGCGTAGAGGAGCCGGATCTCCGGCTCGACCGGGCGCCGGTCGTTCGGGGACATCGACGGGAGGCAGCCCACGGCGTCCGTCAGAAGGTCGGCGGCGGTGTCGAACGAGAGCAGCTGGATGGAGATCTCGGCCGCCTCCAGGAGCGAGGCCATAGCCATCGGGCCCGGGCCGGCGGCGAGATAGTGACGGGCGACCTCGATCCGACGCGAGAGGTTCGGCTCCGGCGAGAGCGCGCCCAGCGCTTCGGCGATCTCGTGGTGCATCTGACGACGGTTCGCCTCCGGCAACAGTTCGATGGTGAGCGAGATCCACGGGACGTGGGGGATCGTCAGCCGGCCTTCCTGCGCGCGCAGCAGGCCGACCCCGGTCGCGGGCAGTATCGCTTCGGCGAGCTGGGGGAAGTTCAGGCGCGAGACCCGCGCTAGCACGACCTCGCCCACATTGCCGCCGAGCAGGGCGATGTACCCCGCGACCTTCTGGGTGGCCGGAGGAAGGTTCTCGAACACCTCCTTCAGGCGGCGGACCTCGCGCGGGTCCGCGGCGACGTTCTTGGTCCGTATCCAGTCGACATCGCCCCGCCCGAACAGCCGCTCTTCCCAGAGCGTCGCACCGGCGACCGACGTATCGAGCGTCAGCGCGATCACGAACGGCCGAAGCCGGGCCCGCTGCGTGAGCGACACGATGAACTCCCGGCTCTCGGAGTCGAACAGCGCCGCATCCTCGATCAGCAAGGCGACGGGGTGCGGGTGATCCGACCGGAACTCGGGCAGGATCTCCCTCCAGTACCCCTCGGGGTCCCCCTCGTTCGCCGATCGACCGCGGATCGGCTGTCCGAGGAACGTCGTCCGCTGGCTCGCCCCACGACTCCGACGGCGGCGCGGAAGGCGATCCGGGTTGAACGCGATCGGGGCGAGCGGTCCCTCGATCGGCGCCGGGAGGTCCCCTTCCGCTTCCAGCGCCGCGCCGGGCAGCGACTCCATGGCGGCGCCCGTCGCCTGTCGCAGGCCGTCGAGGGCGCCGTACGGCACGGAACGGCTGTGGTAGCTTCCGCGCAGGTCGATCACGCGCGCGGCGTGCGCGGCGAGGGACTGGCGGAGCTCCCCGAGGATCCGCGACTTCCCGCTCAGCGGTGGCCCCGCGATGACGAGCGTCCGCCCGGTGAACTCCGTGACCCCCTCCAGGGCCCGCAGGAGCGGCGTGGGAAGTGAAGGCACCCGGATTCCCCATGGTCCATCCTCGCCGGGTGGATTTAAGGGTCGTGACTCGCCTCCGGTGAGCGTTTAAGAACGGGTCGGCGTTGGCCGCGCCGTGCCGCGCAACCTCTCCGCCCGTCGGAAGTCCTATCTCTCGAAGGCCGTCGCGGCGGTGGACGTCACCCGGCCCGGCGGGATCGGCGGGCTGTTGCGTCAGTTCCAGACGACCTCCATCCAGGCGCGGAATCTCGGCCGATGTCTCGAGGTGTGGGAGAACGCTCTCACCGACCGCAAGCGCCCGACGATCTTCCTGGGTCTCTCAGGGCCCCTGATCGCGGCGGGCCTTCGCAAGGTGCTGCGGGACCTGATCGACTGGGGGCTCGTGGACGTCGTCGTCTCCACGGGCGCGGTCCTCTACCAGGATATCTACCAGACGATCGGCGGCCGCCACTGGATGGGCACGCCCGCGGCCAACGACGTCGAGCTGCGCGACCTGTACCTCGACCGGATCTACGACACGTACGTCGACGAGCTCAAGTTCGAGGAGACCGACCGGGCGATAGGCAAGATCACCGAGGAGTTTCCCGCCCGTCCCGCCTCCTCGCGGGAGTATCTCGCCTTCCTCGGGGAACGGTTCCGCGATCCGAACTCGATCCTCGGGACGGCCGCCCGTCGCGGCGTACCTGTGTTTTCACCGGCGCTCATCGACAGCTCGATCGGCATCGGGCTCACCCTTCACTACCAGGCGAACCGTCGGCGCAAGCAGCGGTTCATTCTGGACGCCGTGCGCGACAACTACGAGCTAGTGCAGATACTGGCGTCATCGCCGCGGACCGCGGTGATCTACATCGGGGGAGGCACCCCGAAGAACTGGATCAACGACGGGATCGTGATGGCGAACTACGCCTTCGGCCGGGAGGGGGAGGGCCACTTCTACGCGTTGCAGATCACCACCGACGTGCCCCACTGGGGCGGCCTCTCCGGCAGCACGCTCGACGAAGCCCAGTCGTGGGGCAAGATCTCCCGCACCGCCACCCGTTCGATGGCGCATCTGGACGCATCGATCGGGCTACCGCTGCTGGCGGGCGCGCTGTGGGACCGGAGCAAGGTGTGGAAAGGCCGTTCTCGCCTCAAGTTCGACTGGTCCGGAGACGAGGTCAAGATTCGGGGTCGCAAGGGGTAGTCCCTCGCGGAGGCTTCCGAAGGCGCGCGAGGGGTCGAAACGGGCGGTTTGATTTGGACCGAAATCCGGAGTCGCGCCGGCCGGAAAAGTCATCGTTTTCACGTCAATAGAAAGCTGGTCTAAATGCGCATTGGCCCGCATCCATACGGGCGGTATATCCACCCCTTCTGACCCCCCCCAAATCATGCCGTTTAAATAGCCCAAATCCGGGGAGCCCCTCGGAGGTGGCACGCCCGTGTATCTACCTGTCAGTCCCCCGTTGCCCCGCGACCAGCTGTAAACCATTCTTAGCGGAACCGGGAGGGCGTTTAGCCCTCCCCTCGCCCGTGATGGCCGCCTAGCCTAGGTGGCACGAGGCGAGTCCGCGGGAACAACGACGCCTTTCGAGCCGGCGATCCTGGTCCCGAGTTCGGCAGTGAGCCGATCACGAAGCCAGCCAAGGCGGAGCTTGCCGGCAAGCTCGATTGCCCGGTTATAGTGCTCAACTGCATCGTCTTTCATTTTCTTGTAGAGATAGACCTCAGAGAGGTAGCCGTGGGCGAGAACAAGGGAGTCGGACGGCGGCAATCTGCCCAGCACCTCGACACTCCGGACTCCATGCGCCACCGCCTCGTCTAGGAGCCGCTGGTCGCCGCCCTGGTCCACCTGTCGGAACTCCGAGGTGCACAGCAAGGCAAGAGTGTATCCGAGTACCATGTCGTTTCCGAGTCTCTCGGCTAGGGCCATCGTCTGCTTCGCGTACGCACCGCCCTCCGCCCACCGACTGTGCTCGACTGCCACCGCGGCCAACCCGCTGAGGGTGTACGTCAGCTGCGTGAGGTAACCCATCGATTCGGCTTCTGATTTGATAGCGTTCATCTCCAGCTCGGCGAGATCGCTCCGACCCGTGTCGAGATACGCGCGAGCTCGAATGAGAAGTAGATTGAACACTATGTCCATTCGTCCAGCCTGACGCGCCTCGGGAACGGCCGTGTTGATGACTCGAAGAGCGATGTCTGGGCCGCCGGTCAGATATGCCAGCCTCGACCAGGCCGCGATGCTCTCCAGAGCCAAGTCTGAAGCGTGAGCTCGGCGAGCGAGGTCGAACGCTTCCTGATACTGGTTGGAGGCCTCCTCAGTCTCGCCTCGTCCCTCATCGATGCGTCCCCGAGTCAGGATGAAGTATGCCTGGTGCCGGCGGGAGGTCGAACCCGTCTGCCGCGCGGCATCAAAGTTCTGCTTCGCCTGATCATACTCTCCCAGGCGGAGGTGGAGGTCGACAATCGAAAGCAGGGCCTCGCACTTGGTCCGCGAGTCTCCCTCGGACTCCGATATGGCTCTCCGGAGCACCTGGATGGCCTCGGCGTAGTCGGAGTGATGGCGAAGAAGCGCGGCCTCGGCCATCATGACTCGCACCTTCGCCGACCCCCCGGGAAGGGCAGTGGCGAGGTGCCGGAGCGCATTCCGTAGGGTCTCCGAGTAACCAAGCCGGAGTACAACCCACTGCTGTTCGTCGAGGAGTCTGGAAGCCGCCTTCCAGTCCTCGCCTCCCACCAAGTGCAGAAGTCGTTCCCTCAGCGTCTCAGGGCGGTGGCTCCGGGCATAAAATCGTGCCAGGGCAAGGTGGGCTTCCCGCTCGTCGCCGGATCCAGCCCGAGAGAGGAGTGCAGCTCTAACGACCTGCAAGACTTCGACGCGATCGTGAAGCGCCTTGTGTATGATCCCCATGCGGAGAAGCTCCTGCAGCCTTCCCGCGCTCAGTCCGAAGTCCTCGGTAAGCAACGTCGTCGGAAGCGGTTCGTTGGCGAGAGCCACAGGCAGGACTGCGCGAACCTCTTCGGGGAGCAAGCGCTTCACTACGCCCTCTGGAAGTGTCGAGGCGTCGGCGTGAACTTCCGGGTTTGAAACCGCGAGCTGGAGCAAGAGGGGCGACCCGAGGGTCGACTGGTAAACTGACTCAAAGCGATCGGCGAGTCCCCCTCTGCGGTCAGTGAGCTCGTGGGCCGCGGCCCGATCGAGTCCACCGATGGTCAGGTGACGCGTGGAAGCGTCCCCTGGATCGAAGAGGGTGGCGTCCTGACCAACGATGAAGAACTCGTGTCCGCCGCGGGAGTTCAGCGAGAGGACGAAGTTGGTAAGGAACGACCGTAGGTCCGAACCCGCGGTGTGGAAGTCATCGAAGACCGCGACCAGATTCTGAGATTCGAGTGCCCGGGCGGCCAGGTCCGCAGTTTCCCGGGCTACCGGGCTGCGTGGTAGCTGGGCGTAGTAGGCGAGCTGCGGGCTCCCTAGGAACGTTAGAGCGTGAGATAGCGCGGAAACAAACTGGCGTGGGGAGCTTGAGGAGCGCACGGTAAACCAGAACGGAACTCTGCCCCGCTTCGCCCTCCGCAGGTGACGGCTTACCAGGGCGGTCTTGCCCATCCCCGGGGGCCCGTCGACAAGTGTTATTCGGGGGGCTCCCGGTTCCGAACCCGAGATTTGCTCCAACTCATCCTTCCGTCCAAGGAACGGATGCGGCGGGGGCGGGAGTTCGCCGGATAGAATCGGGACTTCCCGGGTCTCCCTCTTGAGGCGAGCCCGGCCATCCGGAGTGATTCTGTAGACAAGTTGCTTTCTCCTTCCTCCTCGGACGAGCCCCCTGCGACTCGAGAGGAGACCTTCCGTCACCAGCTGCTCAAGGGGTCTCGACATCGAGCAGGGGTGATACCCGAGGGCCTTTGCGAGTTCGCGTTGACTGATGCCGTACGGGGTGTCCTCCGCCGGTTCGTGGGTCTGAACGTAGTCGAGAATCTCGATAGGGAGGTAGGTCTGGAGGCCCATCGAAAAGTACCATGGAGCCACCGGTACTTGAAACTATTTTGTACAAAATATCAGCCGAGGTTTATGTAGGGAGTCGGACAAACAATGAGTCACCATGCGAGCGACCCTGGAAAGCGGAACGCGCCTCGGAGGCATCGCTTCGATGCTCCAGGTCGCGGGCGTCTGCCACCGCTGCGGTCAGGGCCACCCCGAGCCGCGCGCCTCCCTGAATGGGCACGGCCCGATCGACTGCCCGTCGGTCGTTCACGGCAGCTTCCCGGTGCTCCCCTCCTTTGACCCCGAGCTCGAGGAGCTCCCTCCCAGTCCTGCATCCCGGCGGATCCGGGAGTTCGAACAGCCGGTGCCCGCCACCTCCATGGCCACACCGGTCTCGATCTCGTGGAGCCGCCGGGGGGACGAATCCCGCGCCCGCCCGCTCGCCATCCCGTGGCTGCCCCTGCCCGACCTCGGGGAGGTGCTCTGATGCTGCGGACGGTGCGCTCGGACATCCCGAACGAAGGGATCGACCACCCGCACGGTCGCTCCGCCTCGCGCCAGCTGCTGCTGGCGGTGGCCCCCCCTCCCCGACCCCACAACGCCTACGCGCTCTCGGGCTGGCCCACCTGGCTGATCCCGGCATACCGCGCAGGGGGCCACCGCCCTTCTGTCCGCCTGCTTGAGGAGGACCGGTGAGCGCACCGATCCTCGGTTCCTGAACTCACGATGACAAGACCTCCGGGGGGTACCCGGCCCCCCGGGGGTCGACTTTGACCCGATTTTTCTGAGACTCTCTCCCGGAGGCCCCCGGCCCGGGGTCGAGCGCAAACCAAAGATACCCCATCCCCGTCCGCGCCCCGACGGCACATGGCAGAGACGAACTGCTCGGTCTGCGGCGGGCCCCTCGACGCCGGCTTCGTGACGACGACGAACGGTTCGGGCCTCTTCTGGTCCCACGAGGCGACCGACTCGCGCCTTCGACCGAAGGGGCTCGAGGTGATCGTCGGGACCCGCTTTAGCGGGACGTACTCCGCGAACGTCCCCGGCGCGCGGTGCCCGAAGTGCCGGACGATCCTCGTCCGGCTCCCTTCGGCTTCGAAGTAGGCGCGGAGGCCCCCGCTGCCCCCGCCACCACCAGCGGGCGCACCAGCAGGGTCGGCGAGGCGACCGACTCCGCAAGGGTGACGGTCGACCCGATCTCCGCGACGTTCTGTAGCAGCGACGGTCGCCCGGGGGGCGCTAGGACGACTCCTCCGACCGTGCCGCCCCGGACGGGCTCCGCGAGCTTCCCGTTCCGGACGCGGTAGCCGATGCGGATCTCTCCCCCAAAGGCGCCCGAGATCGCGTCCGGGACGGCCCAGCCGAGCTGCTGCACCCACACTCCGTCCCCGGCCGCCTCGATCAGTTCGGCATCGGATCCGCCGTCCCCGGCCGCGATCGCGATCGTCGAGCTGGTGACGCGGGGGGAGTGGAGGAATCGGCGCCAGTCGAAGAATCCGTTCGGGTCGCTCCCGCGCGTCGCGCTCGCGGTCGATGCGACGTCGAACGCCGCGGCGTGCGAGGCGTCGTAGAGAAGCCCCGAGACCTTCCCGGCCGCGATGAGCGGCCGTCCGCCCCTAACGGCTCCCTCGGCGTCGACCGGCGAGGAGCTGGGGGCCCACGCCCGAAGCCCGTCGTCCTGGAGCGTGACCGACTCGGCGGCCGCCGCGTCGCCGACGTTCGGAGCGATCTTGCGGAGCCGAGCAGCTCCCGTGAACCGGTAGCCGACGACCGCTGGAAGGATGCCCGCGAGCACGCCGGCGGGGAGGAGGACCGGGAGATCGCCGCTGGGCGGCGGCACCGCCCGGCGCACGTCCTTCGCGTAGGTGCACCACGCTTCGACCTCCGTGGGAAGGCGCTCGGTGTCGAAGCGCCGGGAGCTCGAGTTCACCCAGTACTCCCCCGGAGGGGCCCCCTCCGGTCCTCCGAACGCCTTCACGGCGACCTCGAGGTCGACCAGCGTGTGGGCGTACGAGGTCCGGAGCCCCGACGAGTTCGCGATCGTCGTTTCGGAGAGCGTCGCCCGCACGGACCCAAAGCTGGGGACGATCTCCTTTCGACCCTCGAAGCCGCTGAGCAGCGCCGCGATGTGGGCCTCCACCGCCTTGAGCGGGTCGTCCCAGAGGCGCCGGTCGAGGATCTCCGCCCGGTCCCCTGGGCTCGGCGCCCGGCCGGGCAGCTCGACCTTCTTCGCCGGGAACTCCGAGAAGCGGGCGACCGTCTCCGCATCCTCGAGCGCGGCGCGGATCCCCGCGTCGGTGAGATCGGTGGACGCCTGGAACCCGGAACCGGTGGAGCCGTTGTGGGGTCGGAGCACGCGGATCCCGTACCCTTCGAGCGCGATCGGGCCGCGGATCATCTCGACCGATCGGCCGCCCAGGTGGATCTCGAAGCGGCGGCTGCTCTCGGCGTACACCTCCCACGGCTCGGGCGACTTGATGCGGTCGGCGACGCGGAACGCGGTGTCCGCGGTCCGGGACGAGGGGCTCATGCCGGCCCCACGACGGCGGTGGAGAGCAGCGGGACCCCGCCGGTCCCGACCGGAAGCAGGTCGGTCGAACCCTTCCCGCAGTAGCCCGGCTCGATCGTCAGCCCGTGGCTCTTGCCGACGCCCCGGGTCGCCCGCATGAAGTCAAGGACCTTCCCCGAGAGGGCCATCGAGGAGACCAGGCCGGTCACCTCGCCGTTCTCGATCCGGTGGCCCCGCTTGACCTTGAGCTGCATCTGGCCGCCGAGCGGGTCCTCGATGCCGCTCGTGCCTCGCTCGAGCAGGACGCCGTTCTTCGCCTCCTTCACGAGCTCCTCCAGCGACCAGTCTCCGGGCTCTACGTAGGTGTTGGTCATCCGGACGAACGCCCGGCTCAGGAAATCCGCCCGTCGGGTGTTGCCGGTCGCCGTCGTGTGGAACGCCGCGGCCGTCTCGCGGTCGTGCAGCGCCGCGACGAACTTCCCGTGGTCGACCAGGACCGTCTTGCGCCCCGGATGGCCCTCGTCGTCGAAGTAGATCGTTCCCCACCCGCCGGGGAACGAGCCGTCGTCGGCGATCGTGAGGAACTCCGGTGCGACCTTCTCTCCGAGGATCGGCTTGAGATAGGAGCGGTCCCGAACGAACTGGTCCGCCTCGGTGCCGTGGCCGAACGACTCGTGGGCGAACAGCCCCGTGACGCTCCCATCGAGCACGACGGCCATCTCGCCGACGGGTGCCTCGGCGGCGGCGAGCATCTCCTTCGCCCCGCGGGCGACCGTCGTCGCACACTCCTCGGTCACGAACCCGAGGATCTCGCGGCCTCCTACCCCGCCACGGCTGTCGAAGTCGAACTCCGCCCGACCGTTCTCGACGGCCAGCGCCGAAACGCCCGCCCGAACCCGGCTAAGGCGCTGGAAGCAGCGCGCCCCGGCCGTGTTGAGGTAGAGGCGCTCGTTGTCCTCCCATCCGATCCCGACCTGGGCGTCGGCGACCCCGGGGACGGAGGTAGCCCACCCTCGGGCGGCCTTGGCGAGCGAGAGGATCTCCTCGAACGGAACGTCGCGCATCGGGTGGTTCGTCTTCGTCACCGACTCCTTCTGGGTCGTGGAGGAGACGCCCGGAGCCGGGGCGTGCCCCGTGCTCTTCGCGGCCGCCTTCTCGAGCGCGGCGACCGCGCTCGAGAGCCCCGGCTCGTCCAACGAGGAGGTCGCGGCTTCGACCCACCGAACGCCGTCCCAGAGGCGGAAGATGGCACCGCCCAAGCGCGCCTCGACCGACGGGGTCGTCGACTTGGTGTCCAGCCGGAGCCCCGCACCGACCGCCCGCTCCGCGAGCACGTCGGCGAACGCGGCGTGCTTTCCAAGTCGTCCGAGGGCGGTCGCGATCGCTCCTTCGTGGTCGCGAAGGTCAGGCATCGCCCGCGGGCATCGGCCCTCCTCTTATACGGATACCGGGCCGCCCCGGGGCCCACCGCGGCCGGTGCATCGCCCACCCGCCTCTCGCGGTGCGAGCCGTTATGGCGAACGGGGGGTCTCGGGCGGCGTGCCGGCGAAGGCGGCGACCCGGGATTTCGGACTCATCGGTTTCGATCACGTCGACCTGCGGCTGAAGGACCGGGCGAAGGCCAAGCGGTTCTTTGTGGAGCAGCTCGGCATGGACGTGATCGGCGAGGGGGACGACCACACCTTCCTCCTGTTCGGGGACCAGGTGCTCGGCCTGAAGGACGCGAAGGACGGGCAGACCCTCTCCGGGATCGACCGTCTCGCGATCCGGGTCGAGGAGTGGACCGGCCTGCGCAGTCGCGTTAGCCGCGCCCGCGTCACGATCCTCGGGGAGAAGGAGCGGGAGGACTCCCGCTCGCTGTTCCTGCGCGGCCCCGAGGGGCTCCGGATCGAGCTGATCTGGCGGCCCGACCCTCACACCCATCTCTGCCACCACCCGCCGGTGGCGGCGCCGCCGGCTCCCGAAGAGGAGTGAACGGTCCCCCGCGCTCAGCGACGCCGCGAACGCGCGGTCGTCGTCGCCGCCGGCGCGAGTTCGCGCACGGGGGTGAGCCAGCTCTCGTACTGCGGATCCTCGCCGCGGACCGCCTTCGAGAACACGCCCATGATCTCGCGGGTCACCGGACCCGGCACGGCGGGGCCGAACGAATAGACCCCGATCTGCTTGATCGGCGCCAGCTCGGCGTACGTCCCCGAGAAGAACGCTTCGTCGGCCGTCAGGAGCTCGTTGACCGAGAGGAGCTTCTCCTCGACCTCGTACCCGAGGTCGGTGGCGATCTTGAGGACGGAGTTCCGGGTCACGCCGAGGAGGATGTCCGACTCGAGCCCCGGGGTGAACAGCTTCTCTCCGCGGACCACGAAGATGTTCTCGCCGGTCCCCTCGGCGACGTAGCCGTTGACGTCGAGGAGGATCGCCTCGTCGTAGCCGTCCTGCATCGCGTCGAGGCCCGCGAGGTAGCTGTTCACGTAGTTGCCGGACGCCTTCGCGAACGACGGGTTGGCGTCCGAGTGCGGCTTGCGGATGTGGGAGATCTTCGCCCGGACCCCCGCCTCGGAGCCGTCCCCGAGGTACTTCTTCGCCGGAATGGCGGCGATGGCGAGGGAGACCTTCCCCTTGCGGTTCTTGACGCCGAGCGCCGGCTCGCCCCGGTAGACGAGCGGCCGGATGTACGACGGCACGATGTCGTTCGCCGCCTGGGTGTCGACGATCGCCCGCGCGATCTCGTCGGCGGAGTACGGGATCGGCATGAGGTAGAGGCGAGCGGAGGCGACTAGGCGGTCCACGTGCTCCCGGAGACGGAAGATCGCCGCCCCCCGCGGAGTCGGATAGGCGCGGATCCCCTCGAACACCCCGACCCCGTAGTGGAGCGTGTGGTTCAGGACGTGGACCTTCGCGTCCGCGAAGTCGACGAGGCGTCCGTCCATCCAGACTTTCTTCCCCTCAGCCGCCATCATCGTCTCGGTACCCCGACGGAGGTCGTGGACCCCCTACGCTTCCCAAGGGGGAGCTTCGTAAAAGACCTATCCCGCTCAAAACTCGACATATGACACGCTGAACAGTCGTTCCAATGGTAACTCACCCAGTCCATAGGGGCTCAGAACCGTTGGTTGACCACTCCATCGGGGAAACCGTGGAGAAAGAGCGAGGAAGGGGTTGGACCTGGCGCGGGAGCCCCGACGGTGGCTCCTCTTAGACCGCCCCGGGGGGCGGCGTCGGAGGCGCCCCGCCGGTGGGCGGAGGCGGGGGGGTCCCTCCGCTCGGCGGGGTCCCCGGGCCGGACGCCGATCCCTGGTTCCAGGCGGCGGGCGGCGCGGCGCTCGCCGGCTTGCGCCGGCGGCGCATCATCATCAGCGCCGCGATCAGCGCCACGACGACGACGAGCGCGATCACGCCGAGGAGCGCGTACCCTTCGGTCGGCGGGAGGCCCAGCACGGTCGGTGCCTTGCTGACGGTCTCGGTGAGGGACTTCGTGACGTGGGCGCCCACCGAGTCCGTGATGACGACCGTGACGGTGTACGTCCCGGCGCTGCCGTAGGAGTGGGACGCCGTGGCGCCCGTCCCCGACCCACCGTCGCCGAACGTCCAGGCGTAGGTGTACCCGGGCGTGCCGGCGCTCGGAGTGGCGGTGAACGAGACTGACGCTCCCGTGACCGGGGTGAGAGAGCTCGCCGAGACGGTGCCGCCCAGGACCGCGTTGATGGTGACCGAAGTGCTCGCCACGACGCTGAACCCGAGCGAATCGGTCACCGTCACGTCCACGGTGAACGTTCCCGCGGAGGCGTAGGTGTGGGCCGCGCTCGCCCCGGTGCCGGTATCGGTGTCGCCGAACGTCCAGGCGTACGACGCGTACGACCCGGATCCACCCGCGGGAGTGGCGGTGAACGTCACCGAGTTCCCAAGGTCCGTCGCGAGTACGCTCGGGGCGGCCGTCGCGGTCAGGGCCGGATCCACCGTCACCGGCACCGTGTTGTTCGCCCAGCCGACCCCATCGGTCACGTTCACCCAGGCGGTGTACGTTCCCGCCGAGGCGTAAACGTGGCTCGGGGCCGCGGTGCTCGAAAGCGCGGAGTGGTCCCCGAACCCCCACGTGTACGCGAAGGTCCCAGAACCCCCGGACGCTCCCGATAGGAAGGAGACCGTGCTACCCGCTTCCGTGGGATTGTCGGTCGCGGACGGTACCAACGTTATCGCCGGGTTCACCGTCAGCAACGAGTCCGCTACGCCTTCGACGTCGAAGAAGTCGAGTTCTTCGAGGTAGACGTCGGCGGTGGTCGACCCGGCGTAGGTGAAGTTCGCGAACACGTCGATCGGCGTGGTGAAGTTTCTCTCGCTGACGATCCCGTTCTTGTAGTTGGATCCGAGGTCGAAGAGGTACCAGCGGTACTCCGGGCCGGACCCCGTTCCGAGAGAGTTCACTCCGGAGACGTTCACGACGACCCCAGCGTCGGAGGGGCTGGGGGTCAGGATCGGAGCCTCGGGTGTCGGAGGGATCTCGAACACCCACGTGTTGTTGAAACACCAGGCCGTACAGAACCCCCCGATCAGCATGGGGGCGATGTCGGTGCTGTTGGAGGGCATGGCCGCTCCGAGCTCCGGGAGCGGACCGGCAACGGAGCTGAAGAAGGCGGAGTCATACCACGTTCCGTAGGAGAAGTACCAGGTATCGTTCAGGTACCCCGAGGTGTTGGAGTAGCCCCCGAAGAGAACGATCTCGTCGAGCTGGCCGTCCCAGGTCATGCTGGCATAGCCCCGGTCGCCGGGGTAGTAGCAGCCGAGGAGGAAGTAGCAGCTCGCCGACGTCGACGTGATGTTCCACCAGCCGGTAGCGTTGAGGATCGCCGTGACGTTGATCGACGAGAAGTCCGGGTAGAAGCTGTAGCCGCCGAAGTAGACCATCTCTTGGCTCGCCGGGTCGTACGCCATTGAGCCTCCCCAGTCGAATGCCCAGCCCGTACCGGACGTCGGACCGGAGCCCGCGTCATACCAGCCGTAGTCGTTGAGCGCCCACTCCACGTTCCATACGCTGTCGCACTCGGAGGCGGCGCAACCGTCGACCAGGATCATCTCATGCAACGCGCCGTCCCAGGCCATCGGGGCATAGGCAGTGCCGTACGGGTACCCGAGGAGCGTCCCGGCAGGTCCGGTGAAGTATGTGATGTTGTCCCAGACGTCTCCGTAGAAAGCCCAGGTCGAGTTCACGACCTGGCCGTAGGAGTTGATGCCGCCGACCATCAGCACCGCGTCGTACGCCGGGTCCCACGCCATGCTGATGCCCATCGCCGCCGGCACGGACCCGTAGAGCGAATCGGTCGCGTTGTACCAACCTCCGAGGGTGTAGATCCAGGTCGCGTTGCTCGGACAGATAACCGAGCACCCCCCGTAGAACACCACCTCTTGGAAGTCCGGGTCGTACGCAGCGGCTCCGAAGTAGGCGGTGGGGCCGGTCCCGCCAATGTACTGCTCGTCGGTGTAGTACGTCCGGTTGAGCCAAGACGGCGATCCGGAGACCGCGGGATGAGCTACCATCGCGGCGTGGTGCGCCGGGGGGACCATCGCCGGTGCGACGGGCCGAGGAACCGACGGGTTGGAGCACGTGAACCCGCCTGCGCTCGCAGCAGAGCAGTTCAGCGACTGGCCACCGGCGGGCCCCGCACCGCGCGCGAGCGAGTCTTCGGCGTGGGACACGAGTGCCGCTTCCGACGACGAGGCCACCGGGGTGGCGGCCATCGGCGTGGACGTCGCGGGCACGGAAGCGGGCGCGGACCCCAGAGATCCCGTGGCCAGCCACCCGGTCGAGGGACCGAGGACCACGATCAGGATGGCGAGTACGACAACGGCTGCGCTAGCGAACTCTCGGGCGGGACGCATGACTCCGCGACTTGAGACCTAGTAGTTGAAGGTATGGGCACGTTCCGTGACGAAACTTGCGCGCCGGGGGCGGGGTCGTTCCCGGGAAGACCAAAACCGCGCCGGCCCCGAGGACTCGGCAGGATGACGTGCACTCAGTCGTACGTCGCGTCGTCGGTCATTCGAAGAACCATCTCGTGGCAGCTCGGGCACTGGACCATTCGCCACTCGGGATCGACCGCGATCTCCGTACTGCACACCGGACACGTGGTGCGATCCATCAGGATCCTCCTCGCGACTTCCGGTCGCGCTCCAGAATAGGAACGTAGGTGTTCGAAGTACGCTCGAACCCCTATCTCACCACTTTCGAAGGGCTTGGGCCACCTGCTTACGCGCAGCCCGAGTCTGGTGGGGAGGGGCGTTCCGGTCGTACGCGGTGCACCCGCAGGCTCGGCAGTGCCCATCCGGTCCGTGGAGCCGCTTCTGGTGTAGGCAGCCGGGGGTCTCGCACTCCGTCGTCAACGGTCGCCTCCGCCCGCACGGACTCTTCGAACACTCTCCGGCCTACTCCGGAACGGGTGAGTGAGCCGATGGACAAAGGTTGGGCGCCTGCTCCGGCCCGGATGGAGGACGCGGGTCACCTGTTCTGGCCGATGCTCACCTTCGGTCCTCCTTCGCTTCGTGGCTCCCCTGTCGTCTCGAATCTCAGCGCCGTGTCCCGGAATCTCTGTCCGAATGCCCATTTCCACTCTCTGGTAACTGCACAAGGCAGACCGGACCTGATAAGGTCGGCTCAACGATGGAATGCTGGGGGTCCCCCACGAAAGAGTCTGCCCGCGGCCGGAATGGAACCCTCGCCGAGTCGACCATGCGGGGGTTCTTGGTTCGGCTGCCACGGTGTTCTCCTGCTGCAGGACGCATTCGTCGGCGGTTGGAGCAGGGATCCCGCAATGCACGCGTCAGTCGCGCGCTCGAGCCGCCCAACGCGGTACCGTCTCGGACTTTCACGCATTTCCACTGGCGTGCCCGACCCTGTCGAGTGCTCGGCCCTGAAGCCGAAGATTCGGGCGGCGCTGGCCGGTGCGCCCCATCGCCCCTGGTGGGTTCATCGTCCCCACGAGGAAGTGGTCTCGCACGACAGGGTCGGGAGCCGGGAAGCGCTGCGGGAGACTCCTCAACGGGCCGCTGACTCCTTGATGGTCGAAGAGGAGGCGCGACGGGAGTACGTCTCGGCGATCGAACGCCACTGTGAGGATTCGATCCACTGGTCGGGACAGTCCGGGAAGAAGAGACTCGCGGGATTCGAGCGGATTACGAGTCTCCGCCCTGCGTCGCCGACTCGCCTCCCACTTTCAATGCCACGGCCTCTAACATCCTCCTGTCTCCCAGCAAGTGCAACAGCGATCGAGCGGGGGGTATCCCACGGTTCACCGAGGGGACGCCGAACCGGGCCTCTCCACCGCGATCTCGGTATCCTCCGTCCCCCACACTCACGGGTCGCCGTGGCTCTCCGCCGCCCCTCCGACCCGCACCAACACTGCTTCACGTCTCCGGTCCCCGGAGGTAGCCCTGTCGGGAGGCGAGGCTGCTCAGGGGCGTGACTCCATAGTCCGGGCTCTGGAGCGTTGGGCCGGGCGGTCTTGGTGTGAACTCGGTATACACATATACATATGTATATGCATCCTGCTCCGGGAGCGCCGTGGTGTTCCGTCTCGCTCAGGGGCCGCGGCCCTGCCGAGGAGTGGCGGAGGCCGTACGGGAGAGCCGAGCCTTCGACCGGCCGCCCAACTCCGAACATGACCGATATGAGTCTGTGGAATTCTAGTAACGCTTTCTATGTATCCCATTGCACATTAACCGATATCGCGAGGGATTCTAGCGTCGAACCTGGGTCTAGTCGCTGCGGAGGGCCCCCCGGGTGGGTCCGGGGAGGGGCAGACTCGGGCCGATCTGCCCGATTTCAGGGGCTGTATAACTCGTGTTATACGCCTTTACCGTCAGAGACTGAGGTGAACGGTGGCTGGATCGGGCCGTTCGCAGGACGGCCATACTGGCTAACTGAGTAGCGATAGTAACGGTTGTGTAGTTACTGTGGCAGGTTCTGCTAGCATCCAAGGGGTCCCGGGCGATGTTTCGCCCGATCGAGGCCCCGGAGGGGTGGGGTTTTCGTGCATCTTCGTCGTTTTCTCGTGTTTCAACGTAGGTGTGGTGCTACGGCGCGCATGTAATGATAATGACGTTACACAGAGTCGTATCACGTGAATTTCGTGGTCCGGAACCGCCATTTCCCCGGGATCTGACGCGGATCGTCCGTCAGAAGCTCCTCGCACCCGTTCGTCTCCAGGGTCGCGAGCATGGCGAGCACGGTGGGCGGTGGAATCGGCCCTGCCCTCTCGAGACGACGCAGCACCTCGTCGCCGGCCCGTGAGTCGACCGGAAGTACGGTGATCCTCCTCCGAAGCCGCCCGAGAGCGGCGATACGGTGGGACCGTGCCCGCGAGCTCCCGCGGGACGCCACGAACGCGAGCTCGAGCAGATTCACCTCGGTGGTGGCGACCTCCTCTCCTCTCCATCGCTTGAGCAATTGGCGCACCCGGGGGTTCCCCTCGAGGAGGGCCAGGAGCGCCGGCGTGTCGAGCGCCTTCACTTCCGGCGCCCTCCCGAGCGGATCTCTCGAAGGACCGCGCGGTCCCCCCGTCCGGCTCGGCCCCAGCTACCGACGATCTCGTCGATCCCTCCCCTCTGGTCGAGGAGGCGCCGGAAGAGGGCCGTGAAGCTCTCTCCCGCCCTTTTCTCTCGGGAAAGCAGGTCGTACACGGCCGTTTGGACCGCGATATTCCGGGAAGGCATGTATATGCATATGGGTATGTGGTTAATGAAGATGCAGTTTGACCGGCTTCCACTCAAACCTGAAACGGAGACCGTTCCGGGTGGGTCCTGATCGTGGGCGGCGGGGGCGGAGGCGACCGGCGGGGTCCCCCGGTGACGCCTGCCGACGGGGCCCCCTTGAAAACAGGGAGGCAGGGAGTCCGACTAGACGTTGGCGATCGGCCGACCCTGGAGCTCGGGGGGAATCGGGACGCCAAGGAGAGCCAGCACGGTCGGAGCGATGTCGATGAGGCGCTCCTCAGGACCCCGGGTGCCGCGGCCCGAGGGAGGATCGGAGATGGCGTACACTCCCTCGAAGGAGTGCACGGAATCGTCCGGGCCGGTGTCGTTCTCCGCAAGGTAGAGGCTGTCGTAGCCGATCGTCCCGGCGGATCTCCACGCGGCGTTGTCGAAGTAGACCATCAGGTCGGGGGCGTCCCCGCGAACCTCCTTGTAGATGGTCTTCGGAACTCTCACGTCCACCGCCAACGGCTGGCCGTCCGGCTTCTTCAGGAGCTTCAGGTCGGCAGTGAGCTTCGCCTCGAAGGCGGGGAGGTCCGCGGGAGCGATGGTGCCGTTCGGTTCGCGCCCCTTGACGTTGTAGAAAATGCGGGCGTAGTAGCCTCCGGCCCCCCAGGCGGACGTCTTCGACCAGTCGATCGGCGCCTGCTCGATCGGCGTCCCCGCCTTCGGGCGGGGCCCCTTCAGCGTGAGGTACCCCTTCTGGATCAGCCATTCGTTGATGCAGAAACACCCCTGCATCGCCTGGCTTCCGTGGTCGGAGACCACCAGGATCCGGACGTCGTCGTCCACCATGTCGAGCAGCTGCCCGATCTCCGCATCCAGCATCGCATAGTATTCGTCGACGAGGGAGAGGAACTTCGGATTCGCCTCGAACCGGGGGTGCGCCTGGTCGAAGAACTTCCAGAAGGTGTGGTGGAGGCGGTCGGGCCCGATCTCATGGATCGCGAACAGATCCCACTTCTCCTTGGCCCAAAGGTGCCGCGCGACCGCGAAATGCTTCTGGGTCATCTCGAACAGCTCCCGGCCGATCCGGTCGCGGTCGTCGGCCCGGAAGGTCACGTCAAAGGTGTAGCCCCCGGCGACCCGCTCGATCTCGGGCCGAAGGAACGCGGGGGAGACGTAGTCCTGGGCGTTGTCGGGCGTTAGGAAATCGGAGATGTAGACGCCGTTGACCGAGGGAGGAGGATACCCGGGCGGCATGCCCATGATGCATACCCGTTTGCCGATCCGCGAGAGGCGGTCCCAGACCATCGGCTTGAGGATCGTGCGGGAGGTCGGAATGTACTGGTCCCAGTACGTCCCCGGGCGGCGGTGTCGGAATCCGTACACCCCGAGCGTCCCTGGGTCGACCCCCGAGAACATCACGGCCCACGCGGGGACGGTGATCGGGGGGTCGATGCTGCGAAGAGTTCCGTAGCGCGACCGCGCGAGGAGCTCTCGCATGCGGGGCATCTTCGGGAGGAAACGTTCGTACAGGAGCCACGGGGAGACCGAATCGAGCCCGAGAACCAGGACGCGAGGATGGGTTCCGGCCATCGGGTCGCCGAAGGTCGGATTCTAATAACCTTGCCCCGGCCACGCGCACCGTGGCATCGGCCGTCTACAAGCCGGGGTCCACCGGTCGCGACGGGCGATCGGGGAGCAGTCGGCCCGGACGGCAGGCCCGACGGGTTGGTCCAGAGGCTCAAAGGGTCGGCTCCTGGCGCGCGAATCGGACCGGAGCGCCACCCGAGAAGCCTGCGATCGGGGGCACTCGGTGCGGGATCGATCCGACGTATCGACGCTGGGACACCTGACCGAACGAGCAGAACCGGTCGGAACGGTTCGCGGCTCCGGCCACGTTCTCGAGGTTGTCCTTACGTTCCGGACCACGACGGCCGCACCGGCTCGGGTGGCCCATTCCCAGCAGGCTCATCGTCAGAGCAAAATAGAAGGGCCGACGTCCAGAGACCCGGCGCAGAACCCGCGCAGGACCGGTACGGATGGAGGCAACGCCCGCCCGCTCGCGGGCAAAGGGGCCGTTCTTTCCCGCCGATGTAGTCCGAGTCTCCCGCCCTCGCACCCGAGGAATCACGGAGGTGCTGGACCGCCTGTCGGGGTTCCACCCCGAGGAGCTCGGCAATCTCGCCCCGTACATCGATGTCGCGCGTATCGGCTGGGGGCTCCCGCTGCTCGTCGCCCGCGACCGATTGAAGGATCGGATCCGCCGGTACCACGACGTCGGGATCGACGTCTCCACGAGCAGCGAGCTGGTGGAGCTCGCGGTCACCCAGGACCGAGTTCCTCAGTTCCTGGACGAGGGCCGGGCCCTGGGGTTCGACATCATCGAAGTCTCGGCCGGGCCAGCGGGCGCGGGGGACGCGCCGCTGGAGCGCCTCTCCAAGGCGGTCAACTCTCGGAGCCTGGGGCTCGTGATCGAAGTGGGGGGTCGCGCCCCGTCCCAGCAGCTCTCGCTCCAGGAACTGATCTCGCAGATCGGCCGGGCTCGGGCATACAACCCCCGCCGGGTCTCCCTGCCCGCCCCGGAGGGCGGCCGGGCGGGTGGGATCTACGACGCCGATACCGGGATCAAGTACGACTGGCTCCGGGCGATCGTCAACGATCGACCACACGAGGACCTCCTGTTCGAGGCGCCGCTCGAAGCCCAGCAGACGTACCTGCTCCGGGAGCTCGGGCAGGAGGTGAACCTCGGCGGGGTCGCGATCTCCTCGGTCGCGCAGCTCGCGACCGAGCGCCTCGCCATCGCGGCCGCCCCAACCCTCGCCGGGGGTCGGAGCCGGGAGATCGGAGGGCCACCGGCGGCGAAGTTCCTGTTCTTCCTCCTCGAGCGGCACCGGGGCCTTGACCAGGGGCAGCTCGTGAAGCTCTCCCGGCTCCCCCGCCGAACGGTGCAGAGTGCGCTCGAGTCGCTGCGCAAGCAGGGACTCGTGAGAGAGTCGATCGTGCTGCACGACTCCCGACGCCGAGAGTATCGGATCGTCTAGACGCGGGGCAGATCCGTCGCATGAACGGCGTTCCGGACGAGCTGGTCGGCCGAGTGGCCGTCGTCACGGGCGCGACCTCGGGCATAGGGTACGAGATCGCCACCGGCCTGGCCCGGCTGGGAGGGACCGTGGTCGTGGCCGGCCGAGGGGCCGAGCGGGCCGCGGCAGCGGCGGAGTCGATCGGACGGACGGCGCTCTCCCGCCACGTGGAGTCGCTCGAATCGGGTGACCTGTCCGTCCGGGGCGAACAGCACGCTCTCGCGGACGAACTGCTCCGCCGGTATCCGAAGATCCACGTGCTCGTCAACAACGCCGGGGCGATCTTTGCCCGGCGCGAGCGCACGCAGGACGGCCTCGAACGCACGTTCGCCCTGAACGTCCTCGCCCCGTTCGTACTGACCGACCGATTGGCCGGACGCCTTCGGGAGAGCGGCGCCGGTCGGGTCGTGAACATCGCCTCGGCCGCCCACCGTCGGCAGCACGTCGAGCTCTCCGACCTGCAGACCGAGCGGTCGTACTCGGCCTGGCGCGCGTACGGTCGGTCGAAGCTCGAGCTGATCCTGCTCACTCGCGAGTTCGCCCGACGGTTCGGCGCCGACGGTCCGACCGTGAACTCCGTCCACCCCGGGTTCGTGCGCTCCGGATTCGCGCAGAACAACTCGGGAGCCTTCGCGGCGCTCGTGAAAGTCGCCGGCTGGATCGGGGGGCGCAGCCTGGTCCGGGGCGCCGATACGGCGGTCTTCGTGGCGTCGGACCCCTCGTTGGCGGGGGTCTCCGGCGGGTACTTCTCCGGCCGAAGGCTTCGGCCCGGATCGGGGGCATCGAGGGACCCCACCGTGGCGAAGGAGCTGTTCGAGCGATGCGCCTCTCTGGCCTCCGTCCGGACGCCGCCTACGGCGCCGTAGTCCCCACCCTCCGTTCCCGGCATCGCGGGACGGGGGCCCCGACGGTCCGGCTACCGCTTCCGGGCCCGGGCCTTCGGCTTCGCGTCGGACCGCTTCGGTGACGCCGCACGGGAGCGCAGCGTCGCCCGCACCATCGCGGCGGGGGCCTCCAACAGCCAGAAGACGTTCCCGTCGGGGTCGGCGAACTTCGCCATCGAGCCCCACGTCTCCTTATTCGGTGGGACGGGGAACTTCACCCCTCCCTTCTTCATTCGACCGACCAGGGCGTCCATCTCGTCGGTCAGGAACGCGATCCCGGTGTCCCCGGGCTCGAGCGGCGCGAACCCCTCGCACAGGTGAAGAACGAACCGATCGCCGGGAGGAGCGACCATGGTGGCGTGGCCGGACTTTCCGATCGTGTACGTGGCGAAGCCGAGATTCTTGGCCCACCAGCGAGCGGACGCCTGGGTGTTCGAGACGACGACGGCGACGTCGGCGAGAGCGATCATCGGGCGACCGACGGAGCCGGACGCTATGAGCTCCCCGAGGGGCGCTCGCGGGACGGTCTCCTCGACGGGGCGTTCCAGCCGTCGAACGCCGTCAGGGCGGCCCCGACCAGGGGCGCGTCCTCGCCGAACCGGGCAGCCACGACCTCGGCGCCCGCGGCCGGGGGCTGGCAACGGGATTCGATCGCCTCCCGGGTGACGCGAAGGAGTTCAGGGCGACCGCGCAAGAGGCCTCCGGTCAGAACGAGACGGGCCGGATTGAACGCGTTCGTGACGCTCACGGCTCCATCCGCGAGGTACGCTTCCGTCTCCGCCACTAGCCGAACCGCGAGCGGCTCGCCCGTACGGGCCGCGTCGAACACCGAACGAGCGCTCAGCCGATCCCTGGCGGCGGCCCACCCGATCGGAGGCGCCCCCTCCGCTTCCGCGCGCTCGACCGCTTCCACCGCCCGTTGGGCGATCGCCCATCCTCCGACGTACGCTTCGAAGCAACCACGGTTCGGGCAGCTGCACCGCCGGCCCCCGGCGACGATCGTCAAGTGGCCTACCTCTCCGGCCGCGTTGCGGGTCCCCCGCGCGGGTCGGCCGTCGATCACCGCGCCACCGCCGACCCCGGTGCCGAGGCTCAGGCAGAACACGTCCTCGACCCCCCGCCCGGCCCCGAGGCGCCACTCTGCCAGGACCGCGGCGCGGGCGTCGTTCGCGACCCAGACCGGCGCTCCGAGCTCCGAACCCACGCGGGAGGCGAGGGGCACGTCCCTCCATCCGAGATTGGGGGCGTACACGATGCTTCCGGACGATGGGTCGACCTGCGCTGCGATGCATACTCCGACCCCGACCGGAGGCCGGGCCCGACCCTGGAGGGCGGAGCGGGCCGACTCGAGGAGGCGGGCGAGCACGACGTCGACCCCCTCGTTCGCGTGCTCGATCCGATCCCCCCGACGCTCGACGCGCCCGTCGGCGCGGACGAGGGCGCTCGCTACCTTGGTCGCGCCCAGGTCGATCGCCAGCACCGTCCCGTCGCCGGCGGAGGGGACGGCCCCGTCACTCCTCGGTGACCTCCCCGCGGCTCTCCGACTCGGCATACTTGTGCACGACGTCGACGAACGTCGAGTGCGACCAGGTCAGCGGGGTCGCGCTCTTGGGTTCGCCGCTCGTGCGGTCGACCTGCTCGGGCAGGAGCCCGGTCGGCGTCGCGCGGTCGGCGGCCCACTCGATCAGCTGACGGCATCGCTCCCGGTCGCCGAGGCGGAGGCGGGCCTCGGCCAGCCACAGCGTGCAGACGATCCACGGATTCTCGGGGCCGTAGTAGGCGTCCCCCTCGTAGCGGGCCACTCCGCCGATCCCCGGAACCCAGAGGCGCTTCTCCACGCCGTCCACGACGGCCCGCGCCTTGGGGTCGTCCCACCGAAGGAGCCCGAGCTTGAGACCGAGGAGCACGGAGGCGTCCTGCTTGGCATCCCGCGGGGAGATCGACCGGACGAACCGCCCCAGCTCCGCGTCCCACAGATGCGTCCGCGCCGCGGCGAGCACTTCGTCCGCGGCGCGCTTCCAGCCGGACGGGTCCTTCCCGATCTCGGAGGCGATCCGGGACGCCCGCTCGAGGCCGTGCGCCACCGCCGCGGCCGAGTAGGTGTGGATGCCGAGGCGTTCCTCCCAGAGGTCGAAGCTCGGCGACGGGAGGCCGGTCGCCGGGTCCCGGAAGCTCGCGAGGAAGATCGCCGCCCCCTTGACGAGGGGCCAGTGGCGGAGCAGCACGTCGGGGTCCCCGCCGCGCTTGAAGTGGTGCCACGCCGCCGCGATGACGGTCGCGGTCTGGTCGATCTGCAGGAACGGCGGCGGGTGCCACGTGCTCCCGATCGCGCCGTCGGGGAAGTGGCGGTGGAAGAACGACCCGTCGGGGTTCTGGCACTGCTGGGCGAACGCCAGGAACTGGGCCGAGTTCTCGTAGAGGCCGGCCTCGTCCATCGCCTTCGCGATGTACCCGCCGTCGCGCCACCAGCAGTAGTTGTACGTGTCTCCCGCCATCGCGAGCGAGCGGGTGTCGGGCGACGCGATGATCGCCCCCGACGTCCCGGCGCAGTGGCGCATGACGAGGACGCTGGCACGGTACAGCTCGCGGGCCTTCGGGGTGAGATCGGCCGGCGCGTGCGGGAGCCGCCGGCCCACCCACGTCTCCCAGAACCGCTCCGACTCGCGGACGAACCGGGTCGGCCCCCCGTGCCGGACGTAGTCCCGCACCTCGTGGACCGCCGGCAGGCTGCGCCCCGTGGCCATGAACAGTTGGATCTCCACTTCGCCCCCCTCGGGGGGCGCGACGTCCCACTGCATCACGCTGTCCGCGGCGCCGTGGGCAACGGGGCGGCCCTCCAGGTGGCCGTCCTCGGCGTCGACGTACGTCCCCTGGAGCCCCTTCAGCGTGTGCTCCCCGCAGACGGCGTGGGTGAACGATGGGTTCGAGAAGAATTCGAAGAAGAACCCCCGCTTGTAGTGGACGAGCGACGGGATCGACGGGTCGACGTACGCCGTGTCCTGGTACATCGACTCGGCGATCTGGAACGCGTGGTAGGCGAACAGCCGGACCGGGCGCGGGGGGTCGGTGCGGATCCGGAAGACCCGGGCGACCAGGTCGTGGTTCGGGTGCACGTGGTCCCGGACCGAGATCGTCACCCCGTGGGCGTTCCATCGCGACTCAGGGAGATGGCCGGGCCCATGCGGGACCTGGGCGACCTGGAAGCCGTTCCCCGCCCGGAGCCAGGCGAACTTGGCGGAGGCGACGTCGTACAGGCCGAGCCGCGCCTCGCGCAGCTGCTGGAACTGCCCCGGGAACGGGTAGAACAGCTCGTTCCAGTCGCCGTTCTCGTTGACGGTGAGAAGCAGGCGGCCGTTCCCCGCGAGCTGCGTGATCATGAAGGCAGTGGTCCGCGGTCTCCCGGGCGGCCGACGCCACCCCAGCGACCGGGACGGCTCGGGGCGTCCCGACCCTTAACGGTTCGGTTCGAACGGTGCGAACCGGTGGGTCCGAGGGACGGCACCGGCCGCCGCGGGTCTTCGAAGGCGCGGCCGTTCGGTACGGCTCACCGACGGATCAAGCGTTGGTACAATCGGGACGGGGCGTCGCGGAGCGCCCGGCGCGCCTGCGCGGGGGTCAACCCGGCCCCCCGCGCGATCATCTCGGCCGTCGGGTAGTCCAGGAGCTGGTTCGGGTCGTGGGCGTCCGAATCGACGACCAGGTCGGCGCCGACAGAAAGCGCCGTGCGCGCGACGTGACCGTTCGTTCGGCCATGGAGCGAGCGGCCCGAGAGCTCGATGGCGGTGCCGTTCGCCCGGGCCGTTTCGGCCTCCCTCTCGGTCAGGAACCCGGGGTGCGCGAGCACGTCGACCTCCCCGGACTCGACCGCGGCCCGGTTCGTTCCGGGAGGGACCGATTCGGCGGTCGTTTCGCCGTGGACGATCACGATCTGCGCGCCCGCGCTCCGCGCGTTCCGGGCCGTCTCAGAGATCCGCCGGGGTGGGAGCAACGTGAGCTCGACGCCCACGAGCGGCGCGACAGGCCCGTCCTCGAACGCCGCCGCCTCGGCGAAGAGGATGTCGAGGATCCGGCGGGGGTCCTCGAGCGCGACGTGGTCCGTGATCGCGAGCATCCGATGCCCGCGCCGCGCGGCGGCCCACCACATCGAGGTCGCCGATTCGTTCCCGTCGGTGAGGTAGGTGTGGGAGTGGAAGTCGAAGCGCCGCGCCGTGCCTGTCCGAGGTGCCATCGACGCAGGAACAGGGAACGGTGAGATTAGCCCGCCGGCTCACTTCAGCACGGGGACCCCGAGCCGCTCAAGGGCGCGCCGGCGCAGGTCGGTGAGCGCGTTCATGTAGTTCGCATAGGCGTCGTACGGGCTCTCGTAGCTCGAGAAGTACTGGTGGACGCCCTGGTCGGCGCCGTGGCCGGCCACGTACATGTAGTAAAAGTGGTCGGAGGTGAGGAGGCGGCGCCAGTCGGTCAGGATCTCGCGGTCCCCGGTCTGGCGAGCGATCGATCCGACCTTCTTCGCCGCCTCGAACGCCGAGCGCTGCAGGTCGTTCCCGAGCCAGGCCCCGAGGTCCCGGTGCTGGTCGGCCCAGCTCATCGTGTACGGTACGCTAAGCGGGGCGCGGGGCGGGCCGTCGGCCGCCTCGTCGACCGTCGCCCAGGAGAGCTCGGGGTGACGGGCGACCTCGCGGGGGAGGGCGCTCAAGAAATCGAGGATCCCGGTGGACGCCGCGTGGTGCTCGCCGAACGTCTCGAAATCCATGAACAGGCCGACCACCTCCCCGGGGGTCGACGCGATCCACCCTGCGTACTTTTCGGCCGTCAGCGGGTACTCGCTCCACCCCTGGGCGGAGAACCGAAAGCCGACGTCGTCGCTCAAGGGGTAGTGCCGGAGGAGGAGCCGTACCGTCGGCGCCGGCGCAGCGCAGTACCGGAACGTCGGCGCTTCGCCGTGGAGCGCCCCGTCCCATCCCTCCGCGAGCATCCCGTGGAACCGTTCCGACTCGGCGAATCGAGCGAGGTCGTCCGAGTAGGCGAGTTCGGTCATCCGCAGCACCTTCGGCGCGACGCCGAACTCGCTCGCGAGGAGGGCCCGGTGCATCGCCACCTCCTCCGCGAGCTCGGGCGGCGGCAGGAGGAAGGCGAGCGAGTGGTAGTATGTCTCGGAAAGGAGTGCGACCCGCTGCGTCCGGACCAGCGCGCGCAGCCGGTCGAGAACGTCCGGTGCGGCGAGCCGAGCCTGTTCGATGAACGTCCCGGTCACCGAGAGGCTGAGCCGGAACTCGGGGTGCTCCTCGAGGGCGCGAAGGAGCCGGTCCAGGGCGGGCCGATAGCACCGCTCGGCGATCCCACGGAAGATGGAGAGGTTGCGCTCGAGGTCGAAGTACGCGCGTCCGGAGCCGAGGTCGAGGTAGCGGAAGCGGGCGAGGCGCCAGGGCTGGTGGAGATGGAGGTAGAGAACGATTCGCATCAGTCTACCCTTGGTCCGGCTCGGGCTGACCCGAGCCGGCGTGCCCCAATCTCCCTCTCCCCTTGAGGCTTCGCGCCATCGCGACCACGCCGGTCCCACGCCCGCCCGAGAAGCGAGTGCGCGCACCTTCCTCGACGTCCGGGGTCCGCCGTCCCGCTCCGGGGGGAGGAGTCCACCGACGTTAGCCGATCGGAAGCGGAGCCGCGACGCGGACGGTCCTCGTCCGGGCGCTGGCCTGAGTGAGAGCCGCGCGAGGCCGGCGCCGCTCGGATCGGCCGAACCCTCGACGCGCGATTGATAAAGCGATTACTTTATTAAGTAACTGCTTTAATGCCATTGCATGGACGCCTTCTCAGTCCTGGCAGAGCCGCGCCGACGGAAGGTAGTCGAGATACTGGCCCACCGGGGCCAGCTCAGCGCGTCCGAGATCTGCGACGAGTTCGACGTGACTCCCCAGGCGATCTCGCAGCACCTCCGCGTGCTCCGGGAAGCGAACGTGATCCGGATGGAGAAGCGTTCCCAGCGGAGGCTCTACGCGTTCAATCCACAGTCCATGAACCAGATCCAGACGTGGGTGGGCGAGATGGGGAAGCTGTGGAACCGCAGGCTGGACCGGCTGGACAAAGCGTTGAAGGAGGAACCTGTATGAAACAAGCGTGGAGGAACGAATCGACCGACGGGGCGCGGAGTGCTGTGAAGATAGCGAGGGACTTCGACTTCCCACGGGAGTCGGTCTTCCGGATGTTCACCGACGCGAAGAAGGCCGTGAAGTTCTGGGGACCCGAGGGGTCGGTCAAGCTCGTCTTCGAGCTGGACCCCCGGCCCGGCGGGGCGCTACGGATTCACGACCGGCACAGCGACGGGGTCACCTCGAAGACGACGGGGAACGTTCTGGAGATCGTCGTTCCGGAGCGCCTCGTGTTCCGGAGCGCGACCGCGATCGGCGACAGTTCGCCCCCCTTTGAGGCGTTGCAGACGCTGACCTTCGAGGCGCTCGGCCCCTCGAAGACGCGCGTGACGGCCCTGGTGAAGGTTCTCGCCCTCGGCTCCTTCCCCGCGGAGGTCGAAGCCCTCGAAGGGGGATTCGAGGGAGGGTGGGGACAGACCTTCGACATGCTTCAGCGGGAGCTGGTCTAGGTCAGTTCGCCCCTTCGTACGGCGACGGGTGGCGCCCGATGAGAAATCCTCCGAAATCGGTCGAACGGCCTTCAGCGGGGTTCGGGGCGCTGCGGGGGGCCCGGGGACCACGGCCGGGGGCCCCGAGCGGGCACGCCGGGGATCTCGGCACACCTCGGGAACGTCCCCCGAGGTGCCATCGGACGGGCCCCGCGCTCGCCGCCCCAAGGAGTCGCTGCTCCCAGGAACGTACCTCGGAGCAGGCTAGGACCGTTACGGAGGGCGGGGCCCCGCCCGGAGGGCGTCGCGGTAGGTCTCCACGGTCTCGAGCGCGCGCTCCGGCCACCCCGCGCGCAGCGCCTCCCACTGGCCCTGATCCCCCATCGCCCGCCGGAGCGTCGGGTACTCCAGCAGCTCCGCGATCCGGCTCGCGAACTCGTCGACGTCCCAGAAGTCGACGCGGAACGTCCCGCTGGAGATCTCCGCGACCCCGCTCGTCTTCGACACGATCGTAGGCACTCCCGCGGCCATCGCCTCGAGCGCCGCGATCCCGAACGGCTCGACCACGGACGGGAGGACGAACACCGAGCTCCCGGCGAGCAACAGCTCCCGCTCCTCGTCGGAGACCTTGCCGAGGAACATCACGCGTTCGCCGATCCCGAGCCGCGCGGCGAGCTCCACGAGCCGGCCGTACTCGGGACCTTCCCCGGCGATGACGAACAGCACGTCCGAGAACGCGGCCGCGACGACCGCCGCCGCGCGGAGGAACGTGTCGACCCCCTTCATCACCGCGAGGCGACCGACGTAGAGCACGACGCGTCGCTTCGGGTCGATCTCGGCGAGTCGTTCGCTCGGCCGCACGGCGTTGTAGATCACGACGACCCGGCTCGGATCCGCGCGGTAGCGCTGGACGAGCTGGAGCTTCAGGTGCTGGCTGACCGCGATCACCCGAGTTGCCGCGTCGATCCCTACCTGTTCTCGTTCCAGGATGTGCGCCCAGGGATGGCCGAGGGACCGGTCGTATTCGGTGGAGTGCACGGTCATCACGAGCGGCACCCCGAGACGCTGCGCCAGCGCGGCCCCTCCCCGGGTCCCGAACCAGTCGTGGACGTGGATGACGTCGGGCCGTCGCGCGAGCCGGAGCGACGCCACCCACGCGTTGTACCCATCGATGCTGTCGCCGAACGGCGAGCCCGGCAGTTCGCCGGACCAGTACGCGGGAGGGAACTCGGGGGGTTGGCCGCCGACCGGCTCGCCCGGGTGACGGAACGTCACGCCCGCGACCGGCGTGAACGGGCCGGAGAACGGAGAGAGAAACGTGATGCGATGGCCGAGCTGGGTGATCTCCCGGCTGATCTCGTAGCAGTGGACCCCGAGTCCCCCGGAGTGGCTCGGCGGGAACTCCCAGCCGACCATCAGGATGTCGAGCGGGCGGCCGGGCCGGCTCTCGCCGCGTCCCCCGGCCCCGCGGCCCCGGTCGATTGTCGACGCGCCCGAGGTCCCTCGGTCCAGAGCGTCGGTCGACACGGCCGTGGCGCGTCGTTCGCGACGGACCGACGGGCGGCCCCGTCCCCGGCCCGTGGATCGACCTCGCTTCGGCCGGCGAGCCGTTCGCCGGGAGGTCGCCGGCGCAGGGCTCTCGCGCGTCATCGAAGCACCTCCTGCCCGAACGGCGCGCGGCCACGGGAAGCGCGCAGATGAAGCCGACGCCGTGCCGTTTCGGCCGCTGCCGGCGCTCGGGCGCCGACGTGGGCGGTTTCGTCAAATACCGCGGAGCCGTTCCGGGCGTGGGCTGTGGGGTCAGCCTCCGTCGACGTTCCGGTCGGCGGGAACCGCAGCACGCTGCCGATGACCCCTACGAGGCAGTGCGATGTCCGGAGTCCCGAACCCGACCGCCGCCCGAGGAGCCGCCGTCGCGCGCGCTGTCGGGATGCCGTCGGCGCTGTGGCGGAGACTTGGGGAGTGGGTCGATATCGATCAGGTGGGGGTGGGAGGGCTCTGGACCTGGCTGGAGACCGTGCTCCCGCTCCTGCCGGCGGCCGGCCGCACCGGTCGCCCGCCGACCTCCGCCGATGCCGCCGAGCGGGTGAAAGAGCTCGCGCGGGACCTGGTCGACTGTGCGCGGGAGCGTTCCCGGCTGACGACGATCTCGGCCGAGTACTACCACGATAACGTCGCGTTGGCCCGGCGCGTGAAGTCCCTCGAGGCGACCCTGGCGACGATCGGACGAGCGGGTTGGAAGGTCGCCTCCACCAGCCCGTCGGAGCCTGACGCGCCGATCGAGCGGTATCTGCCGAGGAAGTGACCGAAGATGCCCGAACGGTCCGAGGCGCGCGGTGAGGTCGGCGCACCCCGCCGCATCCTGGTCGGGTACGACGGCTCGCGCGCGGCGGCCCGCGCCACGGAATGGGCCGTCGCCCTCGCCCGCACCACGGGGGCCGCGCTCTGGCTCGTGCACGGCAGCGCCGCCCCGACGGCCGTCGCCGAACCCCAGACGGACGAGGAGCAGGGGAAGGAGGTCCACGCGCTGGACGACGCGCTCGAGGGCGTACGTCGGCGGGCCGCTGGGCTGGGGCTCGCCGTCACGGTACTGAATCGCGAAGGACCGGCGGCGCGGGTGCTGATCGACGCTGCGAACGAGGTCTCGGCCGACCTGATCGTGGTCGGGACCCGGGGACTCCGCTCGGCCGCACGCGTCTTCCTAGGGTCGGTCTCCACCGCCGTCGTCGCCGAATCCGGCCGTCCGGTGCTCGTCGTCCCGTAGGCGGGGGGCAGGTCAGGCGACGACGGCCGCGAAGATGACAGCCGCGAGCGTGACGATCAGGACGTACGCGAGGTACCGGCCGAGGTCGCCCGGCATCACCGAGCGCTTCAAGAGGTCGGAGACGTCGACCCCGAACCGCACGAGCCCATCGTAGAACCCCTTGAACCGGTCGAGCACTTCGAGCTCCACGTTGTACGATTCGGGCGTGGCGAGCCCGACCTCCGCGGACAGGCCCGCGTCCGAGCGGACCTCGCGCGTGTCGAGCATCGACCCGAGCATGATCCGCAGGCCCGTGCTGTAGCCGAACGAGGTGTACGTCTCGCCGGCGACCCCCGGGGCGCTGCCGGCCATCCACGGGTCGACGTGGCGCACGGACCGCATCCGTCGCAGGGCGAAGTACCCCACGCCGACGGCCGCTCCCGCCGCGAGCCCGAACGGGATCATCGGAGGGGAGAGGATGCCAAACGGGGCTCCGGAGAGGATCGACCAACCGGGGGGTACGGCGAGCAGGCTTCCCACGGGCGGCGGGACCCCCGTGCCGGCGAACGCTATCGCCGCCGGAGCGACGGCGCGGAGCACCCACGGGGCGAGGACGCCGAGACCAACGACCACGACGCCGACCGCCCCGACGACCGTGCCGAGACCGTCCGCGCGCGCGCCGTCCGCGGTGGGACGGGGGCGCCAAAGGAACGTGAATCCCAGGAACTTCACCATCGCGGCGACGATCAGGCCCGCGGCCAGCGCGACCGCCGCCCCGGCGAGGAGGCCGACGAACTCGAGGCCGAACGGGGAGAACCGGTACGACTGCAGCAGCGCCTCGAGGATCATCCACTCGCTCACGAACCCGGCGAGCGGCGGCGCGGCGGCGAGGCTGAGCGCCGCGACGAGGGTCCCGAAGAACGCCGCGCGACCGCTCCGCTTCGCCCGCCCTTCGACGGTCGTGAGGTCGAACGTCCCGGTCGACCGCTCGACGTAGCCCGCGGAGAGGAACAGCGCCGTCTTCGCGAGCGCGTGGGCGATCGCCTGGAAGAACGCGGCGTACAGCGCGAACGCGTAGAGCGTCGACAGCCCCTCCGAGCGGGCCACGAGGGCGATCCCGAGGGCGACCAGGATCAGCCCGTTGTTCTCGATCGTCGAGTAGGCGGGGAGCCCCTTCGAGTGCTCGCTGACCGCCGCGAAGAGCGCTCCGAGCAGGGCGGAGATCGCCCCGATCGAGAGCATCACGGCGCCCCACCAGGCGGGCGGCGACGGCAGGAGGCTCAGCACCCGGAACAGCCCGTAGACGCCGGCCAGCGTCAGGGTCGAACTGAGGACCGCGGAGGCGTTCGAGGGGGCGGAGGAGTGGGCGATCGGGAGCCACTCGCTCATGTGGAACGGGGCGACGCCCATCTTGAGCCCGAAGCCGAGGAGCGCCGAGACGAAGACGACGTTCGCGAGGAGCGCCCCCGCGACGGTCGGGCTCTCCAGGAACGAGCCGGAGGCGACGCGGAGCCCGGCGACCGCGACCAGCACGAGGAGGGTGCTCGCCTCCCCGAACGCGAGGAAGACGAACGACGCCGAGACGACGCGCCCCGCGCGACCGGTCGCCTGCAGGATCATCGCGTACGCGGCGATCGTCATCCCCTCCCATCCGATCAGGAACAGGACGAAGTCCCCGGACGAGAGCAGCACCGCGATCGAGCCCAGCGTCGCGCCGTAGGCGGCCGCGAGCACCGGGGACGGTCGGCGGTCGTAGGAGAGCGAGTAGGCGGAGGTCGCGACCCAGACGATCCCGGCGGTCACGGCGAAGAATCCGGAGAGGGCGTCGAGGCCGAGGGACTCGGGATTCCCGATCGGGCCGGTCCACTGGGGCCCCGCCACGTGACCGGAGAACATCGCGGCCGCCCCGACGCCGCCGAAGAGGATCGAGGCGACGAGCGCGATGGCGTACCCGGCCCGGCGGCCGAAGAACGAGACCCCCGCACCCACGAAGAACCCGGCCACGGCCACGGTAAGGAGGTCGCCGAGCGGCCCGGTCATCGGCCACCTCCGTCGACCCGGGATCGGTCCCCGAGCCGGAGGAGCGCGTCCAGCACCTGGACCGGGGCCGGGGGGCATCCGGGAACGAAGACGTCGACCGGAGCGACCGCATCCACCGACGGCTGGAGCCCCGCGTGGCCCCGGAACACACCGCCCGAGATCGGGCAGGCGCCCACCGCCACGACCGCCTTCGGCGACGGCAGCGCCGCGTACGTGCGTTCGAGCGCGGGGCGCATCTCGTCCGTCAGGACCCCGACCACAAGGAGGACGTCGGCGTGCCGTGGGGAGTTCGTGAAGAAGATCCCGAGCCGCTGCAGGTCGTAGAACGGGTTCGCGATCGCCAGCACCTCCTGGTTGCAGGCGCCGCAGCTACCGACGTCGATCAGGAAGACGTGCAACGAGCGGCCGAGGCGGGCGAGCGGCGCCTCGGGGTTCGGGGTCGATCCCGATTCCGCCGGACCCCCGGTCAGGTCGGCCCGACGGAGGGTCGCCGCTTCCGCGCGCCCGTCCGGGGCGACTCCGTGGGCAAAGCACCGGGCGCATCGGATGCACCGGCCCTGATCGATCCCGTCCGGGTCGATCGCCTCGACGGGGCAGACCGCGACCGCATCGGCGGGAGGGCGGCCGCCGCCGGGGACGGCCGGCCCGTGACCGGTCCGGGGGAGCTCCTCCTCGGCCACCGGAACGTCTGGGTAGCGGGTCGTCAGGATCCCGCGCGCCGCGGCCAGACCGAGCCAGCTCACGGGCCCCCCGTCATGCGTCGCTCTCCGCGAACAGGAAGCCGAAACTCTCGCAGGCGAAGTGGAAGTCCGTGAAGACCCCCTCCCGAAGACCGAGGGCGAACACCGGCCAGTTCGCATCGCTCGGGGAGCGCATCCCCACGCCAGCGATGCGGTCGCCGTCGAGCCGGACGTCGTAGACGACGTCGCCGCTCGGGCCCTCGGCCCGTCCGAGGCCGCGGCCCGGGGCGATCGGGGGCAACGCCGGCTCCCCGGCGCCGGACGCAGCGGGCCAGCGGCCGAGGAGCTGCTCGAGGAGGAGGAAGCTGGCGCGGATCTCCTCGGCGCGCACGACGACCCGGGCGAGCGCGTCCCCCTCGGTCTCTTTCGGGAGCGCGAGGAACATGTCGTGGTACGGCGCGACGGGGATCCGGAGCCGGTCGTCCCAGGGCACCCCGGTCGCTCGGAGCGCGGGCCCGACCGCCCCCCATCGAACGGCCAGCTCGCGGGAGACGGGGCACGTGGTCTGGATCCGGTCGACGAACGTCCGGGACTCCAGGAACAGCTCCCAGATCCCCTCGAACTCCCGCGAGCGACGGTCGAGCTCCTCCGCGATCGCGCGACGATCGGCCGACTCGAGGCGGCGGGGCGGGCCGCCGGGGAGGAGCGCCCCGAACAACCACCGATGGCCGAAGACCCGCCCTTCGAGCTGGAGGATCTCCTCGGCGAGCGCCTGGGTCTGGGCGACGCCGACGTTCTGCGCGGCCGCCTCGGCGACCCGCGCGATCACGCGAAGGTGGTTGTAGAGGCGTTGAAGCTCCTGGGCGACGGCGCGGACCCACAGCTCCGGGGCCGGCACGGTCGCACCGGCAGCGCTCTCGGCGGCCAGGAGGAACGCCGACACGTGCGATGCCGAGACCGGACCGGCGAGCCGCTCGATACGCAACCCCGCGTCGGCGATCGTGAGGCCGGGGAGGGACGCGAGGATCCTACGCGACTTGAACCCGCCGACCGGCACGATGTCGAGGAGACGTTCGCCGTACGTTCTCAGGTCGAACCGGCCGGCTTCCGGCACCCCCATCGACACGGGGCCGTACGGGAAAGTGAAGACCCCATACCCGTCGATCGCCTGGGCGGGCGCGAGCGCTCGCGGCCCGTCGGCCCGCCGGCGGTCCCACACCTCGAACGCCGTGCCGGGCTCCGGGGCCGGAGGGGCTGCCACGACCATGGCCCGTCCCGCCCCGTAATCGTTGAAGAGCGCGAACGACCCGTCGGGGGCCCGATAGACCGGACCGCGTTCCGACGAAGGGGCGGGGGCGCTCACGGCGAACTCCCCCCGAGCACGGCCGCCGCGCCCCGGATCGCGATCGTGAGATACGGCAGGCTCGCGACCCCGAGGGCGAGCGAGACGCCGAGATTCAGGTAGGCGTACTCCACGCCCGCCTCCGCGCCCGCCCGCACCGGCGCGGCCGGAGCAGAGGACGGGCCGAGCACCATCTGTCCGATCTGGGAGTTCACTCCGAGGAACGAGACGAGGATCGCGATCACCAGGATCGCCGCGACCGTCACGTCGCCGGTCGCGAGCGCTCCCACGACGATCAGCACCTCGCCGAGGAACATGCCGAACGGGGGCGCGCCCGTCACCCCGAACCCGGCGAGAAGCCACGCCGTCCCCGTGAACGGCAGCCGGTAGCGCAGGTCCCGGACCTCGTCGATGCGCCGGAGGCCCGTCTCCTGAAGGACGTTCCCCGAGCAGTAGAACGCCGCCGACTTCGCGAACGCGTGCGCGACGAGGAGGAGAAGCGCCCCGTAGATCGCGATCCCGCCGAGGGCGATGCCGGCGAGGGCGAGGCCCATCGCCTCCATGCTCGAGTAGGCGAGCAGACGCTTGAACGAGCGCTGCCGCTGGAGGAGGAACGCCGCCACGAGGGCCGTGACGAGGCCGAACGTGAGGACGAGGTCGGAGAGGCTCACGGGCACGGGCGTGGGCAGCACCCGGTAGATCCGAAGGAACGCGTACAGCGCCGAAGGGAGGAGGACTCCAGAGAACATCGCCGAGACGGGCGACGGCGCTTCCGAGTGCGCGTCGGGGAGCCACGTGTGCAGCGGGAACAGCCCGATCTTCGTCCCGTACCCGACGAGCCCGAGCACGACCGCCATCTCCATCGGCAGGGAGAGCGCCGGCGGATGGGCCGCGAGGGCGAACGCGTCGAGCGTCCCGGTCGCCCCGTAGAGCAGCAGGAGCGCGAACAGCGCGATCGTGAGTCCGGCGGACGCGATGATCGTGTAGCGCCAGGCCGCCTCGACGCTGGCGGGCCGCCGCTCGAGCACGATCAGGAGGGCGCTCGCGACCGTCGTCCCCTCGATGCCGATCCACATCAGGCCAAGGTCGGTCACGAGGAGGGTCGCGATCATCGCGAAGGAGAACGCTCCGAGGAGGGCGTAGTACGTCTGCGGGGTGAGGAACGGCCGCGCGACCGCCCGCAGGTAGCGGCGCGAGTACCACGTCGACGTCGCGTAGATCGCGGCGACGGTCGTAAGGAACACGTCGCTCAGGTCGTCGAGGCCGAGGTACGCGCCCCAGCGGCCGGTCGCCCCGGTCACCAGGAGCGCGAGGGCGCCCGCGACCGCGAGCGTGGACGCGACCCGCGCCGCCGCCTCGCTCGCCCGGGCGTTCGGGAGGAGCGCGAGGATCGCTCCCCCGGCTGGGGCGAGCAGCAGCAGAAGGACCCACTCACGGGGGTCGAGGGCGATCATCCGGTCAGCTCCTCGGGGTGCGCGGACTCGGGCGTTCCCGTGACGTCCCGCTGGATGGAGAGGATGATCCCGACGAGGGTGACGCCGAGGACGTCGAGGAACACGACCACCTCTACGAACAAGGGGAATCCGCGCGCGAACAACGCCGCCGCGTACACGATCGCATTCTCCTCCTCGAGGTAGCCGATCACCTGGACGAGCGTGTTCTGCCGGGTCGCTAGCATGAGGAGCCCCTGGACGAGCAGCACGAACGGCAGGGCGCCCGCCGCGGACGGGAACAGCGGGGCGAGCGTCTCCTCAAAGACGATCCAGGCGATCACGGTCACCGCCACCGCCCCGAGCGCGTGGCCGGTGACCCGATGGGCCGCGTGCAGCTCGCGCACCTTCCAGCGGAACGCGCGGATCTGGCGGGTGAGTACGTACGGGATGATCGCCGCCCGGATCACGACGACGAGGCCCGCCACGACCGCGAGGTCGACGCTCCGGTCGGTCCAGGCGAGCCAGCCGAGCAGCACGCCGAGGAGCAGCGACTGGAACGCCACCCCCCGGATCAACGGAGCGACGAACGACTCCGACTGGAGGTACAGCGCCGTGAGGAGGATGCCGACCCCGACGAGGGCGATCACCTCGCCCGAGTCGATCGTCACGGCACCCCCAGGACGGCGAAGACGAACACCGACAGGACGGCGAGCGAGAACGACAGGGCGAGGAAGTCCCGGATCTTGAACAAGCGGACCTTCGCGACGGTCGCCTCGAGGCCGGCGAGCACCCCGACCATCAGGAGCAGCTTTCCGAACAGGAGGGCGATGTTGAGCCCGGCGCCCGCGAGCGTCGGGGCGGCGTCAAGCCCCCACGGCAACAGGAAGACGTTGACGAAGACGGAGTAGAGCAGGAACTGCTTCATCCAGCCGTTCCAGCGGAAGACGCCGAGGAGCGGTCCGGAGTGCTCGAACGTCCGGGCGTCCTCGAGCATCCCGAGCTCCATCAGCCCCGCGCTCTCGACGGGGAGCTTGCCGGTCTCGGCGAGGATCAACAGGAAGAACGCGGCCGTGACGAGGAGATGGGTCGCGGAAAGGTAGGCGTTCGACGAGGCGGCGAGCAGGTTGTTCGTGACGTACGGGTTGTTCGTCCCGGTGATCACGGCCACGGCGAAGAAGACCATGATGAGCGTCGGCTCGGCGAGCGCGGCGAACGAGACGCTCCGGCTCGCGCCGAGCGCGGTGTAGTCGCTGCCGGCGTCCAGGGCGGCGACCAGCGTGACGATCCCGGCGAGTCCGAACAGCAGGCCCCCCCCGAGGAAGTCGACGGTCGGCGCCACCGGGATCGGATACGGTGTGATGATCGGAACGACGACGGAGATCAGCAGGTACGCCCCGAACGCGACGAACGGCGCGGCGAGGAACAGACGGGAAGCGCCGCGCGGGACGAGCGTCTCCTTCCGGAGGTACTTCGCGAGGTCCCGATACGGCTGGACGATCGAGGGCCCCCGACGGGACTCCGTCCACGCCTTCGCCCGACCGGCGATCCCCGCCAGGAGCGGCGACAGGAGAAGGACGGTCGCCGCCTGCAGTACGACTATCGCGTCCGCGGTCCACGTCACTGGTGCCTACCCTCCGGGGGTAGGCGTCATCGGCCCGCAGGCGGTTCGCCGGTGCCCCGGCTGGCGGACGCCACCGCCGACCGAAGATGACACGCCCTCCTATTTGAGGAATCTCCCGAGCGAGGGCGCCTCGACCCGGGCTCGCCGGCGCGCGTCGTCGCGCCCGTCATCCGCGGCGCGCGAGGGGGGCCCGGCGGAAACAGTCCTTCGCGTGATCGTTGACGAGCCCGCACGCCTGCATCCACGCATAGACGATCACGGGGCCCACGAACCGAAACCCCCGCGCCTTGAGGGCTTTCGAGATCGCTTCCGACTCCGCGGTCCTCGAGGGCACCGGACCCGTGGACTGGAGCGGGGCGTCCCCCACGAACTCCCAGACGAACCGAGAGAAATCGACCCCCTCCTCCCGCATCGCCAAGAACGCGCGCGCGCCGCGGATCGTCGCCTCGATCTTTCGCCGGGAGCGGATGATGGCCGGATCCGCAAGGAGCCGCTGGACGTCCCGCTCCTGGAACCGCGCCACTTTCACCGGATCGAACCCCCGGAAGGCGGCCTGCAGGGCCTCGCGCTTTCGAAGGACGATCAGCCAGGAGAGCCCGGCCTGGAATCCATCGAGCATGAGCTTCTCCCAGAGCGTCCGGCTGTCGCGCTGAGGCACTCCCCACTCCCGGTCGTGGTAGGTTCGCAGCAGCGGGTCCCCCTCGGCCCACGCGCACCGGCGGCGCCCAGGGGTCGTTCGCGGCGCCATACGATCCGCCACCCCCGTCCCTAGAATCCCGCGAGGAGCTCCACGATCGCCGCCCTCGGATCGGCGGCGCGAGCGACGGCGCTTGCGACGAGCACCCCGGAGCTGCCGAGCTCGATCGCCCGCCGGACATCGTTCCGATCGTGCACGCCGGCGCCGCACAGCACGCGGCAGGCGGGCGCCACCTGCCGAACGGCCCTCACCGTGTCCGACACGACCTCGGGACGGACGGTAGAGACCGCGCGGTCCCCTCCGATGAGCTCCGGGGGCTCCACCGCCAGATAGGCCGGCGCGACCCCGGCGAGGGCCCGCGCGCGTTCGACGGTGCCCGCGCAGACCACCGCCACGAGGCCGAGGGTCTCGAGCCGTTGGGCGGCGTTCTCCACCTCCGGCCCGGCCAGGGGATGCTCCGAATGGTTCAGCAGGCTCCCCCGCCCACCGGCCGCCCGAACGGACTCGGGCGGCACCGACCCCGTGCGCGCCCCCGCGTCCACCGGATCCACATGCTGCGCGAGAACGGGGCACCGCACGGCGGCGACGACCCGGGCGAGGTCGGGAGTCGCGGGAGCGATCGCGGTCGCCACCCCGGCCGCCCGCCCGAGCTCGTCGAGGAGGCTCGCCATCGCGACGGCCCCGGGACCGAGGCAGTTCGGGTACGTCTTCAGGTTCAGCAGGAGCAGCGGGGCCCCGAGCGGGGCGCGCTCAGTGGGTCGCGGCGGCCTTGGCCCGCTTCGGTCGGGAGCAGATGGCGTACTCGTCCCCGTCGAAGAAGACCTCCCGGTCGGGGTGCTTGCGCTGGAGTTCGGAGATCCGCGAGAGGACGTCCTCGAGCGTGGTCGATTCGTCATTCGGATCGATCCTCAGGTGCACCGTCTTCTCGGGCCGGTCCGCCGTGTGAACCGTTCCGGGCATGAGGCTCCGGGGAGCGGTCTAGCCCCACGGGGCCATTAAGCATGCGAGAACCTCCGCGGGCCTCTCGGACGGTCGGCCGGCCGAGTTATCCATCCCGGGAGCGCCCGGCTCCGCCCGGGGGCAGTAGGGGTGGCCACCCGAGAGGATTTCGGCAATTCGTAAATAGCGTGCCACGCTGGCACATGGGGAGGGGAACGATGGCGGCACGTGCAACCAAGGAGTCGGAAGCGCCCGGAAATCTCACCGAGGCCGAGATCGCGGTCCACTGGAAGGAGGAGGAGTACTTCCTGCCCTCCCCGAAGTTCATCGGCCAGGCGAACCTCACCGACCCGTCCGTCATGGAGCGGTTCGGCCTCGACCGCTTCCCCGAGTGCTTCCGGGAGTACGCCGACCTGCTCACCTGGGACCAGTACTGGCATACGACCCTCGACACCAGTAAGGCGCCGTTCTACAAGTGGTTCGTCGGCGGGAAGCTGAACGTCTCCGTCAACTGCGTCGACCGCCACCTGCCGCTGCACCGGAACAAGGCGGCGATCATCTTCCAGGGCGAGCCGGAGGAGGAGCCCCCGATCTCGATCACCTACCAGGAGCTGTGGGTCCGGGTCAACGAGTTCGCCGCCGTCCTGCGCGACTTCTGCCATCTGAAGGCCGGCGACCGGGTCACGATCCACATGCCGATGGTCCCCGAGCTCCCGATCACGATGCTGGCGTGCGCCCGGCTCGGCGTCGTCCACTCGGTCGTCTTCGGAGGGTTCAGCGGGGAGGCGGCCGGGCGGCGGGCGGCCGACTCCGGCAGCAAGGTGATGATCACGATGGACGGCTACTGGCGGAACGGCAAGGCGACCGACCACAAGGCGGTCCTCCAGTCGGCCATCGACGCCGCGAAGGCGGACGGCCACACCGTCGAGAAGGTGCTGATCTGGCAGCGGTACCGCGACCGGCTGCTCACGACGGTCCCGATGACCCCCGGCCGGGACTTCCTCGTCCAGGAGCTCCTCAAGGAGACGGTGGGGAAGCGGGTCGACCCGGTGTCGATGCCGGCGGAGGCGCCGTTCTTCCTGATGTACACGAGCGGGACGACGGGCAAGCCGAAGGGTTGCCAGCACTCGACGGGAGGCTACCTCGCCTACGTCGCGGGGACGTCGAAGTTCATCGAGGACATCCACCCGACCGACGTCTACTGGTGCATGGCCGACATCGGCTGGATCACGGGCCACTCCTACATCGTCTACGGACCGCTCGCGCTCGCCGCGACGACCGTGATGTACGAGGGGGTGCCGACGTTCCCGGACCCCGGCCGCCCGTGGCGGATCGCCGAGCGGCTCGGCGTCAACATCTTCCACACGTCGCCGACGGCGATCCGGCAGCTCCGTAAGCTCGGCCCGGACGAGCCGAAGAAGTACCACTACCACTTCAAGCACATGACGACGGTCGGCGAGCCGATCGAGCCGGAGGCCTGGCGGTGGTACTACCACTCGGTCGGGAAGGACGAGGCGGTGATCGTCGACACCTGGTGGCAGACGGAGACCGGCGGGTTCCTCTGCTCCACCAAGCCGGGGATCGACCGGATGAAGCCGGGGAGCGCGGGTCCGGGCATGCCCGGGATCCACCCCGTGATCTTCGACGAGAACGGCCACGAGATCCCCGCCGGCTCGAACAAGGCCGGGAACATCTGCATCCAGAACCCGTGGCCCGGCCTGATGCAGACGATCTGGGGCGATCCGGACCGGATGGTCCGCCAGTACTTCCAGAAGTACAACAAGAACCCGAAGAGCACGAACTGGAGGGACTGGCCGTACTTCGCGGGCGACGGGGCGCTGATCAGCCAGGACGGCTACTACCGCATCCTCGGTCGGATCGACGACGTGATCAACGTCGCCGGGCACCGCCTGGGGACGAAGGAGATCGAGTCGGCCTGCCTCACCGTCCCCGAGGTGGCGGAGGCGGCGGTCGTGCCGGTCGCCGACGAGCTCAAAGGACGGGTCGTCGAGGTGTACGTGGCGCTGAAACCCGGGACGAAGGCGAGCGCCGCCGAGGTCTCGCAGCGCGTCACGCACGCGATCGAGACCTCGATCGGGAAGATCGCCCGGCCGAAGACGGTACACATCGTCCCCGACATGCCGAAGACCCGCTCGGGGAAGATCATGCGCCGGGTGCTCGCCGGGATCTCGAACCGGATGGACACGGGCGACATCACGACCCTCGCGAACCCGGATGTCGTCGAGCAGATCCGGAAGCAGGTGCAGGGCGACGCCCCGGTCGTCCAGAAAAAGGGGCCCGAGGACATCGCGGCGTTCGGCAAGGTCGACTAGATGGCCCGGGGCGGGGCCGACCCCCGCCCCGCCGCGGCGGCGCCGCCCCGCTGCCCGATCTGCGCCGGGACGCTCGGCCCCCCGGTGAGCCGGGACGTCCACTGCTTCGTGACGTGCCTCGGCTGCGGGGAGGAGTTCGAGCTCGACGACCCGCGGCTCGCCGCCCGGGGCGGTTGACCCGCGTCCGGACCGATCAGAGGCTCGCTGACTTCGGGATGATCCGCGGAGCGTAGGCGGCGACGCGGAGCAGATGGACCGAGACGACGACCATCCAGAGGAGCAACGGCGCGACGATCAGCCGCTCCATGCCGCCCATCCCGAGGCCGGCGTAGACCTTCGTGACGAACAGGATCAGGGCGACCGCCCCGATGAGGCCCGAGAAGAGCGTGTACGAGCGGTAGCCGTCCCATCGGGTGTCGCGGAACATCGCGAACCCGAGGACGATGAGGGCGACGTTCCCCCCGGCGAACGCGAGCAACGCCGCGATCGAGTGGACGTGCAGGTTCACGTTCTCGGGGGACACCCCGACGCCGATCGCGCCCGCGCCCGCGAGCACGAGGAGGCCGAGCCCGACCGAGCGGCTCGACCGGTCGGGGAAGGCGCTCCGGATGAGGAGCACCCCGAGGATCACGAGGAGGCCCAGGACGACGATGGAGACGTTGAAGACGACGTGCCACGGGGAGCAGACGTACGGGGAGGTGGCGTTCGGCCACGCCCCGCACCCGGTGTTCCCGAGGTCGCTGATGACGTTCTTGGAGAGACTGTACGGGGTCGTCCACTTCAGCTCGACGACCGCCATCGCGACGACGAACTGGACCGCCGCGACCAGCCAGACGACGGCGGCGTGGTGCACCGATCGGTGGACGAGCGGCCCCAGCCGCGGTTCGGCCGACTCCATCGCCGGGACGTCCCTAGTCCTCGCGCGCGTTGCGCTCGTACGAGGCGTCGCTCGTCTTCTTGAGACGGGCGCCGTCGCGGTCGCAGGTCGGTCGCGCGCTGGGAGGCACGTCGATCACGTAGCCGCCCCCGCACTTCGGGCACTCGTAGTACGGCATCGGGTCCCTCGGGCGGAGCAAGAAGGGCCGCATATAAATGGGTCTGCCACTACTCGCAGTCCGCTCTCGGCGAGCAGGGGCTCCCCACGGTGATGAAACGAGCGGGGCCCGACCGGCGGATGGGGAATCCTCCCGCGCGCCCGGCGAAGGACCCGCCGTCGACGTCCCCGACCGCGCGGACCCGGTTCCTCGCGAACGACGCCTACCGGGCCGGTCGCGAGTGGCTGCGGTACGAGGGCACCCCCCAGCGCGAACTGTTCCGAGAGCTCCGCCGCCGCTTCCTGTCCCGACACACCGCGGTCACCGGCTGGTCGGTCGATCTCGGGGCGGGACCGGGGCGCTTCACGTCCGCCCTGGGCGCCCCGGAGAGCCGACGCGTGGCGCTCGACCTCTCCCGTGAGATGCTGACCTTCCGTCCATCGCCCCGCCCCGGAACGCCGACGGGGCCGTCGGCTCGGGTCGACCGCGTCGTCGGGGACGCGCTCGCCCCGCCGTTCGCCGACGGGTCGTTCCAGGCCGCCGCCCTCTTGGGGAATTCGCTCGGCTTTGCGGCCGAGGCGTCGGAGCCGATGCTCGCTGCGGCCGAGCGTCTCGTGACCCCCGGCGGGACCCTGGTCGTGGAGATCGCCCCGGGACCCGGAGAGCGCTCCCGCTACCTGGCGCGGCTCCCCGAGGGGGCGGTGGGGCGGCTCTTTTCCGCCCCGGTCGCCGCGGTCGTCCCACGGATCCACCGTGAGGGGTTTGCGGTGGAGCCACGACGGCACCGGTCCGACTCGTTCCGACGGTGGGACGCGGAGGCGCTCCACGGTCGATGGAAGGGTAGCGGATGGACGGTGCTGGAGACCCTCGCGGTCGCCCCGTGCCTTGGTCCGGACCCGGCGAGCATCGCCCGAATCCACGCCGACCCAAAGGCGTGGGGCCACCTCTTCGAGGTCGAGGAACGGGTCGGCCGGGAGCCAGCGCGGTGGGGAGAGGCGGCTGCGGTCCTGATCGCGGCCCGTCGCACCCTCCGGGAACAGAATTAAGACCCGTGGGAACCCATCGTTCGTCCCGGGACTCGATGCCGAAAGCATCTACGGCCGCCCGTCCCGCCAAAACCACGGCGGGCGCCACGGTCGCCGGTAAGGAAGACCTCGCGATGGCGAAGGAGGACGCCCTCCTCCAGCTCAAGATCGGCCGGTCGGCCCACCTCTACGCCGTCGGCATCTCCGCCGCCTTGGCGCTGGACGGCATCCTCGTCCTGTTCCTCTTCGCCCACCTCCCGGCCCTCCCGTTCGCCGCGACCCGGCTCGCGGCGCTCGGGCCGACGTTCTACCTTCTGATCCCGGCGCTCGCCGGCCTCTCGATCGCCGCGGTCGGTCTCGTCACGAAGTGGGAGGCGTTCCAGCTGTGGCCGTGGGAGCCCCACTTCTCCACCACGGTCGCCGCGGTCGGGGTGAACGTCGTCGTCGCGGTCGTCTACTTCGGGCGCGTCGCGGGCGCAGCCCCGTTCGCCCACACCGCCCTCTTCCCGTGGTTCCTGCCGCTCGAGCTCGCCGGCATCTCGCTCGCGTTCCTCGGTCTCGTCATGACCTGGAACGCGTGGTCGCCGCAGCAGTGGGCCGCCGCGACCGCGGCGGTCCTCCCTCTCTTCACCCCGCTCCTCGTCTACGACCGGCCGACCGGCACCACCACCGAGGCGGACGCCGTCGCGGTCGCCCTCTTCCTCTCGGCGATCTTCTACCAGACCGCCGGTTCGTTCCTCCACCTGCTCTCCTCGGGCACCGGCCCGCACGAGAGCGCCCTCATCGCCTCCGGCCAGAACCGGATCGTCCGCCTCGCGGACGAGACCCGCCAGAAGGAGGAGGCGCTCCGCTTCCGCGAGGCCGCGATCGTCCGTCGCGAGGCGGACGCGGAGACCACCGAGGCCGGCCTGCGGCGCCAGGAGCTCCAGTTCGCGGAGGCGCGCAAGGAGCTCGACGGACGCACCGCCCGGGACCGGGCTCGGAGCGAGGAGCTCGACCGACGCGACCGGGAGCTAGCGGGAAAGCTCGCCGAGGCCGAGAGCTCGATCCAGGCGCTCACGAACCGCACCAAGGCGGTCGAGCTCCGCGAGCAGGAGATCGCGCGGCAGCTGCCGCAGGTCACCGCCCGGGAGCAGCGCGTCGCCCAGAAGGAGGGCGAGCAGGCCCGGCGCGATACCGAGTTCGCCCAGCACCAGCAGGAGGTCCAGCGGCGCGTCGACGCCGCCGCCGAGACGGAGGCGCGGCTCGAGGCACGTCGCAAGCAGCTCGACGAGAAGACCGCCGAACTCCTGCGTCGGGAAGGAGAGCTGACCGCCCGCGGCGCCGGTCCGCCGGCCGGCGGGAAGACGACCGCGGCCGGGTCTGACGCCTCCGCCCGCGAAATGAAGCTCCAGCAGCTCAAGGCCGCGCTCGACGAGCAGAACCTCATCCTCGGTCGCCGCGCCCGGGAGGTCGCCCAGCGGGAGAAGGCCGCCACGGAGGCCCTGAAGCAGGCGACGGAGAAGCTCGGGGTCCTCGCCGCGCGGGAGAGCGGCGTCGCGCAGCGGGAGGCGAGCCTCGCCGACCGGCTGAAGGCTGCGGACGAACGGCGGGCGCAGTACGAGGCCGCCGCCCAGGACTACCAGAACCGCCTCTCCGACTTCGGCCGCAAGCAGGTCGACGTCGCGCAGCGGGGAGCCGACCTCGACCGGACCCTGCAGACCGTCACCGACCGCGAGTCGACGATCTCCGAGCGGGAACGCCGGCTGCGCGGGAACCTGATGGAGATCGACCAGCGCGAGCGGGACCTGATCGCGCGCGAGCGGACCCTCGAGGCGCGCGAGGCGGAGATCAGCCTCCGCCGCCAGGAGGCCGAGCGGGAGGGCGGGCTCACGCTCGCCGGCCTCGCCGCGGTCGCGGCGGCCGATCAGCTCGACCAGCCCGGGCCGCGCCCGGGTCCGCGCTCCGCGGGGGGCCGCACGGCGCGCCGCGACGCCTCGCTGTCGGACGACCAGATCGCGACCTCCACGGACCTGCTCGCTCCGACCTCGAGCCGACGGTACGCCGACCGGCTCCCGACGGGGACCCCGCGCCTCGACGATCTCCTGCTCGGGGGCCTGCCGTCCCGCAACCACGTCGTCCTGCTCGGCGACGCGTTCGTCGGAAAGGAGGTCGTCCTGTACGCGTTCATCGCGGAAGGGCTGAAGCGCGGGGAACCGGTCGTCCTCGTCACCGCCTCCCGCTCGCCGACCGAGATCGCCCAGTCGATCGGGGTCGTCCTGCCGCAGTTCCTCGAGTACGACCAGCTCGGCATGGTCACCTGGATCGACGCCTCCACGACCGGCGGCACCTCCGGGCCCCGCCGGTTCGTCGCCAAGGGGTCGGACGACCGCGCCGGCATCCTCTCCGCCCTCGTGCAGGCGGCCCGCCCGATCGAGGAGGAGAAGAAAGGGCCGTTCCGCGTCGGCTTCCTCGGCCTCTCGGCGGTGTTCGCCCACGCGGACGAGCGGGCGAGCTTCTCGTTCCTACAGAACGTCGTCGGGATCCTGAAGCCGCGGGAGGCGCTCGCGATGTACTCGCTCGAGGGCGGGGCGCTCACCGAGGCGCAGGTCGAGTCGCTGCTCGGGCGGATGGACGGAGCGATCGTCTTCCGCCAGGACCGCGACCGGACGTTCCTTTCCGTCCGCGGGTTCGGGGACGTCCAGACGCGCGACTGGGTCGAGTGCCGGGCGACGAACCGGGCGCTGATCGTCGGGTCGTTCGCCCTCGAGCGGATCCGGTAGGCCGACCGACGCTTCCGCCGCTCCCTTCGGGACGGTGGCGCTACCGTCCGGGGGAGTACTCGGTTCGATCGACGAGGTGACGCGGGGTCTGTCCCGAGAAGAATCGACGGAGATTGTCGAGCGCCGTCGAGAGCGCGTACGCTTCGACCGGCGGCGCGTACCCGGCGCTGTGCGGGGTCCCGAGGACGTTCGGGAGGGTCAGGAAGGGGAACCGGAACCGCACGGAGCCGTCGGCGAACCCCTCCTCCCACCAGACGTCCATCGCGGCGCGGAACTCCGGGTGCTGGACCAGGTGCTGGTAGAGCGCGCTCTCGTCCACGGTCCCGGCCCGGCCCACGTTGACGTAGACCGCCTTCGGTGGCATCGCCGCGAGTTCGGCGGCGCCGAGAGACCCCCGGGTCGCCCGGGTCAGCGGCCGGGCGTCGAACACGAAGTCTCCCACGGCGACCGCTTCACGGAGCCGGTCCGCCGGGAACATCGTGTCGCACCCGGGGGCCGAGGCACCGGTGCGGTTCACCCCGACGATCCGCATCTCGAAGCCGCGGAGCCGGGCGGCGATCGCCCCGCCGATCGCCCCGTAGCCTAGGATCACCGCGGTCTGGCGCCACAGGACCCGGTTCTGGGGGGCAGGGCGCAGTCGCCCGGCGGCGGTCTGGGCGTGGGCGGGGAGGAGGGAGCGCGCGGCGCCGAGCGCGAGGGCGATGGCATGCTCGGCGACGAACGGCGCATAGCCCCCGACGTTCCCGGCGATGGCGACGTCCGGGGGGAACCGGTCGAACGGCAGGTCGTCCACGCCCGTGAAGATCCGCTGGACGAACCGAAGCTTCGGCGACGCCGCCGGGTCCCAGCTCTTCGCGTCCCGCGCGACCGACCCCAGCAGCACGGCCTCCACCCCGTCGAGATCCTCGGGGGTCGCCTCTCCCAGAGGGACGGCGCCAATGTCCGGAAGGGCTCGGGATACCTCGTCGGCGAGCGTCGCCCGCGGGCGGACGGCCAGCAGGAGACGGGGAGGCCGGGACGTCATCGGAGGCGGAAGGCCCCCCCGTTCTTCCGCTTCACCCCTCGGAGGGGTCACGTCGAGGGCGACGTCTTTAGGGGGCGTCGTGGCTCGAAGAGGGTGTGACGGCCCGCTACGCCCGCCTCCAGCACGTCCAGATCGCGGCTCCGCCCGGCTCGGAGCTCGCGGCCCGGGCGTTCTTCGTCGATCTGCTCGGCATGACGGAGGTCCCGAAGCCCCCGAACCTGGCGAAGCGCGGGGGGATCTGGCTCGACCTGGACGGCTCGCAGCTGCACGTCGGGATCGACCCCGCGTTCCGCCCGGCAGAGAAGGCCCACCCCGCCTTCGAGGTGGACGACCTGGACGCGCTCCGTCGCCGGCTCACCGACCGCGGAGTTGCGACCTGGGAGGACGAGGTCTACCCCGGGCGCCGGCGCTTCTACGCCCGCGACCCGTGGGGGAACCGCCTCGAGTTCCTCAGCCGACCGGGGGAGTGACCCGCTGGCGCGGCCGAACGGAGCGGTCACCCTCGACCTCTGGCACACGCTCGTCTATCTGACGCCGGCCGCGGAGGAGGCGTACATGAACGCCCAGATGGACCTCGCCGCGGAGGTGCTCGACAGCGCCGCCGCTCGACCTGGCGCGCCCTCCCGTTCCCGGGCCGACCTTCGCGTGATCTTCCAGAAGGTCTACGCCGACGCCGTCGCCGCTTCCCAGCGAGGTGTGAGCGTCTCCCCCGCCGCCCAGCTCGGGCAAGCCGCCGACGTGGCGGGACGGACCGCCGCCCCCGACCGATACTTCGACGGCCTCGGTCGGCTGGTCGCCCGAACCCCGTTCCAGATAGGACCCGGAGCGCTCGCGACCGTGCGGGCCCTGCGAGCCCGGGGATGGCGCACGGCCGTCATTTCGAACACCATCGGAGAGCCGGGGGCGACGCTGCGCCCGATCCTCACCGCCATGGGGTTCGACTCCCTGGTGGAGGAGTTCGTCTTCAGCGACGAACTTCCCTGGACGAAACCCGATCCGGCAATCTTCCTCGAGGCGCTCCGACGGCTCGGGTCGGACCCCGCTCACGCCGTTCACGTCGGGGACGGGTGGCCCGACATCGAAGGGCCAAAACGCGCGGGGATGAAGGCCGGCATCCTATTCACGGGGCTGCAGACGTACGGCGCCCAGTACCAGACCCTCTTCCTTCCCCCCGGCTGGGCCAACCCCTCCGCGGAGTACCGGATCCAGACGCTCGCGGCGCTCCCCGAGCTGGTCGAACGGATCCTGGGCCCCGAGGGGTGGGCGTAGCGGGCCGGCTACTCTTCGCCCATGTGGCGGGGCTTCGGGATCACCTTCGGCTGGTCCGCCTCGGTCGGCATTCCGGTCTTGCCGACGACGATGTCGCAATCCTTCCAGTTGACGCCGACCGTCACCCGGGGGAACGCCACTTTGAGCGTGTAGTTCGCGAGCTTGCCGATCACCAACCCGACCGACCCCGGGGCGAGGTTCGGGTTCATCGTCGTCAGGTCGCGGGTCAGGATGACGCGGGTCTCGCCAAAGACGACCCGCTCGAGCTCCTTCCGGTCTTCCATGCGCGTCGGAGGCGCAGCACTCGCGCCGAGGCATAATGGTGCCGGGGGGCCCGGGACGGGCCCCCGGGCCGCCCGATCCCCGCCGGAGCGGCCTGTAACACAGAAGAGCCCTCGAAAACAGGGATTATCTACTAGGAGCGCGTGCTTCGACCTAGCATGCCAGCCTCGGATGCGACCATGGAGACGGCTAGAGGAATGCAGGACGCTCCTCCAAGAATGGAGGAGAAACCCGAGTGGTGGGCCAGCCCCGCGGTCATCGGACTGATGGGGTTCGGCCTGACGACGATCATCGCGGGACTCAGTGACCTTCCGCACCCATACGGGGCGGGGTTCGGCATCGGCGGCCCGTACGGCTCCAGCTCCAACTGGGTCGTCTTCGGCATGGCGATCGCATTCGGCGGGATCGTCCAGCTGATCGCGGGCGTCATCGGCCTGCGCAAGGGCAATCTCTTTGCCGGCTCGGCGTTCGTCGGCTACGGGGCGTTTTGGATCGCGTTTACGCTGATGCTCACCCAGTACATCAACGGAAATCCCGGGCTTCCGGTCGCCTTCTACGGGGTCGCGGGATTCGCGTTCGTGTGGACGTTGTTCACGCTCACCTTCTTGATCAACTCGATGAAGCACGGATGGGGGATTTTCTTCGTATTCCTCTTCCTGTTCGTCTCGTTCGCTCTGCTGGTCGCGCAGTTCTGGCAGATGGGCGGCGGGCACACCCCCTCGAACGGTGAGTTCTGGGCCACGGGCGGCATGATCATCCTCACGGGCCTCACGGCGTGGTTCGTGGCGACGGCCGACCTGACCAACTGGAACTACGGCCGCCGGATGATCCCGGTCTAAGTCGGGACGGCGCTGCCGGGACGAACCCTTTCTCCCTCCGTCCGGGACACCGGACGGAGGTGGCTCTGTTTTGGTTCGATGGGACGCTGCGTTTCGGGGTCTCCGAGTCCCCGGTCGGTAAGGGGCGGGGCTCGGGGGAAGGTTACGCCGCCCGGGGGCGTCGTCGCAGCAGGAGCTCCAGCACTCCGCGGACGATCCCGAGGGAGAGGAGGAAGAGTGGGATCAGGAAGAGGTCGTTGCCCGGCCAGGAGATTCCGCGGGCCTCGCCCGTCCAGAACGCCGCGAATGCGAACAGCATGGAGGTTCCCCCCAGCTTGAGCCACGGGACCTTGATGCGACGGACCCGCTCCCCGACCGCGAGCGCCACGACCACGAGCATCCCGCCCCCCGCGAGCGCCCCCACGATCGCGGAGGCTCCGTAGCCGGCCGCGGTCAGCGCGAGCAGGACGACCACGACCTCCGTCGCTTCCACCGCCCCGACCGTGAATCCCCCGACGAACTGCGCGACCCGATGGGGGGCGCTCGGGGGGGTCGACGCCGCCGCCCGGACCCGACGGTACGTCCTCAGGGTGCTCCGGAACAGGAACAGCCCGAACGCCGCGAGCACGACCGCCGCCGCCCAGAGCAGGTAGGTGCGCGGGGCCAGCAGGAGCGCCCGGCCCGAGACCAGCGCGACGACGGCGATCGCGAAGCAGCCGGCGACCGCCCCAGCCGCCCCGTGGCGGAGGCTCGCCTCGTCGGCGCCGAGCGCCAGGACGAGCGCTACGACCTCGGTCATCTCGAGGACCGTGATCAGGAACGCCGCGAGCAGCACGGGGACGTAGACGCTGTACATCGGCCGAACGGCCGGGTAGCGCGCCGGCGCTTATCGGCTGCGGGTCAGACGGCGGTCGTCTCGGTGACCTGGGCGCGGAGGACCGTGAGCTGCTCGCGCAGCGAGTTGACGACCCGGTGGACGTCGTACGTCTGCATCGGGCCCCACAGCTCGAGGGTCAGGGAGTGTTCGCGCTCCCGATGGAGCCGTCGGAGGACCGCGTCGGCGCGGCGGTCGCCGTCCGCGGAGAGCCGAACGAGGAAGGCGCGGGCGGTCGCGAGGTCCTGCCACCGATCGCTCTCGAGCGCCTTCAGGAGGTGGCCGACGGGCTCGACGAGCCCGGGGTGGATCGCCTCGGGGAGCGGCAGCCAGCCGCCCGGGTCGACCTCCCAGTGGTCGACGCGGGTGTAGCCGCACCCCTGCAGCGAATGGAGCAGCGCGGCCGAGAGGTCGAGGAGGCTCGCTTCCTCCTCGAACCGGCGGTCCCGCAACAGCGAGCGGATCTCGGTGACGAACGGGAACCGGTGCGGGGCGATCACCTCGTGTCCGAGGTCGATCTCGACCCGGACATGGCTGTAGGTCTGCTCGCGCTGGTGCCGCGTGCGGGGCGGGGCGTGGCGGCCGGACGGTCGGTGGCCCGTGGAGCGCCGCGAGGCGGTCTTGGGAGACTCCGCGTAGCGTCGTCGCCGCTCCATCGCCCCCGACTGGGTCGAACCCCCCCTTACTCCTTCGCTTCGAGGCGCTCCGCCGCTCCCGCGGTCCGTCAGCGGCTGACCGAGGGGGCGTGCGGCTTCCGTTCGGGGGTGTCGTCCAGCGCCGCCGCGCAGATCAGCTGCGCCGCCACCCGGACGACGCCGATCGACTCCGTCGCCCCGGCCCGTCGGAGCTTGGCGAGGCTGCTCTCCGCGGTCGCCACCGCGACGATCCGCAGATCCGGCTGGAGGGCCCGTGCGGTGATCACCGTCAGGAGGTTCGCGGCGTCCGACTCCTGGGCGACGATGAGCGAGCGGGCGCGGGCGACCCCGACGAGGGAGAGCTCCTCCTCCACCGACGGGTCGCCGTGGTGGACCCGGAACCCCTCCTCCTTCAGGCGCTCGACGGCGGCGGGGTCGTGGGTCAGGATCACGAACCGTACCCCGGCTTCCCGCAGCGCGATCGCCGTGGCGTGCGCCTCGGGGGTCGCGCCGCACACGATCACATGCCGCTCGAGCTCCTGCATCTGCGCCCGTTCGAGGCGCTCCCCGATCCGGGAGAGACGACGCTCGAGGAACGGGACAAAAAGCACCACGATGGCGGATAAGAACGTTCCCACGCCGATGAGGATCAGCGTGACCTCGAACCAGCGGGCGGTGTCGGTCGTCGGCTGATAGGTGGCTCCGATCGTCGAGATCGTGGCGACCGTGAAGTAGACCGCCTCTCCCCAGGAGGTGATGTGCGGCTCGAAGCGGCCGCCGAGCCACTCGGCTCCGACGGTGCCGAAGAGGAGCGACACGAGGCTCGCGACGACGAGGAGGAGCTGCGTCCCCTCCGGTCCGGTCGCCGACCCGATGTAGAAGCTCGCCCGGTACGGATAGATCGCGGCGAGGAGCGCGGCGGAGGCGACGGTCGACGCGATCGAGAGGACGTTCGGGCTCAGGACGGCGATCGCTCCCGCGAGGATCGGCACCGGGATCGAGAAGAGCCAGGCGACCGGGCTTCGCTTCCGGATCCGGAACGACAGGACGAACAGCAGGAGCCCCGCGACGACATCGAACGGCGGATCGTACCCTGCGAGCGGGGTGTGGTAGAACTCGTTCGGCGGCCGCGCCGCGGAGAGGAGCCCGAACAGGACCATGAGGAGGCCGACGAGGGCGGCGGCAAGGCCTACGTACGGGGCTCGGGCCGAGAAGGAGGGGAATTTCATCTCCGCCGCGGGGCTCGGCGCCGGTGCCATCGCGTCTCCGTACGCCCGCCGGTAGTAAAGTGCGACGGCAGGGGCCGACTGCGGCCCGAGGCGCGAGGGGGACGATCGACTAGCGCGGGGGCGTCGCCCCGGGGAACTCCGACCGGTCGTCGGGATCTTCCTGCCACGGTGGCCGGGCGGCTGCCGCGGCGGGGGCGGCGACCGCCGAGGGGGCGGTGGCCGAGTAGGGCGTCACGGGGGTCGGCGGGGGTCCCCGCCGCCGGGCGGTCGCGGCGAGGGCGAACCCGAGGATCGCCAGCGCACCGAGCGCCCCGATCAGCGCCCAGCCGAGGTCGGGGATCCCGAGCGGGCCCGCGGACGCGCCGCTCGTCGGCACGGGGACCAGGGTGATGCTCACCTCGGAGGTGGCGTCGCTCTGCACGCTCACGTTGGTGGAGTACGTCTCGTACCCCGCCGCCTCCACGACCAGCGCGTGCACCCCGGGCGCGAGGTATGCCTGCAACGAGACGTCCGCGAGGTGGGAGACGGTCCCGTCGATGTAGACGTACGCGCCCGGCACGTTCACCGTTACCATCAGGATCCCCTCAAGGACGCTGAACGTCAGGGAGACCCGCTGGTAGACGCTGCTGTCGCCGGACCCGGAAGCCGGCGTGACGAGATAGTCGGGCGCGGAGACCGTCCACGCATACTCCCCCGCGGGGAGCTCGAACACCGAGAGGTTGAGGAAACCGCCGATCGACGTGTAGTTCTCCGAGAAGCCGGTCCCCATGATATCGACCGTCCACGGGACGGCGAGCGGCGGGAACCGCTGCTCGGCGAAGACGAGCTCGGAGCCGAGGACGAAGACGATCGTCGTGGGGGTCGCGGAGCCGCCGCCGACGATGACGGTCCCGTTCGGGGTCGAGGTGTTGTAGCCCCGCGCGCTCGCGTTCCACGAGTACGTGCCGGGGTTCACCTCAAAGACGATCGTGTCGTTCGTCGCGTTGAGCGTCGCGTTCACGGTCGAGCCGACCAGGAGGATCGACACGTTCCAGCTCCATCCCGGGACGACGCCGCTCTCCACGAACGTGAGGGCGACGAGCGGCGTGAACAGGATCGTCACCTCGGTGCCGGTGCCGTTGACCGTGAAGTTCCCGCCCGCCGGCGCCGTGTAGTTGCCCGGCGCGAGGACCGTGTAGTTGTACGTGCCGTTGGGGGAGTACAGCGCGAGGCTCGACTGGTTCGTCCGGTACTCCACGCCGGCCACCTCGACCCCCCAGGCGGTCCCCGCGGCGAGCCCCAGCTCGTTGACGTCGACCGCGAACGCCATCGACCGGACGAGCGGCACGTAGTCTCCCCCGAACGTGATCCGGCCCCCGTCGTTGTACGGAAGGTCGCCGAGCGGGTTCGCCGGCGTGCCGTAGTTCGACCAGTAGTTGCCGCCCTGGTACGTCGTGCCGATGATGCTCCCCGAGAGGTTCGCCCCGAGGAAGGTGTGAATCGTGGCGGCGGGGGCGTAGGAGACGTTCCAGCGGTCCGCGTAGACGACCGAGGCACAGACGATCTCGCAGGAGACCGGGTCGATCGTCGGGGTGAAGGCGGGGGCCGGGAGGGCGAAGTAGTTGTTGTAGATCAGGTCCCCGGACTCCGACTCCCAGATCCCGGTGGTGTTCGCACCGGAGTTCTCGACCGCGCTCTGGTTGGTCGCGGGCGCGGTCGCGTTCAGGAAGCTGTTGCCCCAGACCGTGTTGTTCGTGCCGCCGTAGAGCGCTAGCGAGATCCCCTGATCGTAGAAAGTGTTCCCCGAGATCAGGTCGCCGGTCCCGGCCCAGAGGACGACCGCTCCGATCGGGCTGAAGCCGACGTCGGAGGAGAGCCAGCCGCTGATCTCGGGGGAGTCGGCGAGCGTGAGGTTGGTGACGTTCCAGAACTCGATCTGGAGGTGGTTCGTTCCCGGGAGCCCCGCGTTGGAGAGGTTCGCCGCCACGTCCGCCGAGTAGACGATGGCGAGGCTCGGAGGGGTCACGTGAACGTAGGCATGGGTGTCGACGAGGAGGACGCCCGGGAACACCGGGAAGAGGTAGTCGTTCATCGCCCCGAACACGGCGTCGATCGGGTGCGGCTGGTTCGACTCCAGCACGTACGGACTGGCCGAGGTCCCGGCCCCGGAGGAGGTGAGCACCAGGAGCTCGGCGTCGCCCCACGCCATGAGCGGCGTGTAGATGCCGAGGGCGTTCGACCGGATCATGGTCGCCGTGACGGAAGCGGAAGCATTCCCGGCCGGGTTCAGGGAACGGTGGATCGGCCGGTAATCGCTCAGCAACCACTCGAAGTAGTAGTTCCCGCCGTTCGGGAACGCGATCTGCTCGGGCCCGCTGGTGAACCCGAGGGTGGGGACCCACTGCGCCGTGGTAGTGTTGAAGCCGGTGCCGCGCGTCACGAAGAGGAAGGCGTTCGCCGGAGCGACCGACGCCGACAGGGTGCGGTAGCCCGGGTGCCCGGAGAGGTTCCAGAGCCCTCCCAGGAACGACGGACCGATCACGAGGTCGGCGGTCGGGATCGTCGTGCCCCCGCCGGTCGTGTTGTAGTAGACCCCCACGCCGTCGCTCGTCTCCCCCGTGTCCGAACCCGCGTCGTAGGCGGAAGGCACCCCCGCGTACGCCCGCGAGGTGGTGTTCCAGGTGTCGAGCGTGAACTGCGCGTTCAGCCGCACAAACGTCGTCGTGTCCCCGTCGCCGTCCCCGACGAGGACGAGCTCGAGGTCGTTCGGCAGGCCGAACGGATCGTTGCCCGTGCCGTTCGCCTGGAACTCCGGCACCGGCGCCGGGAGCACCGGCACCAGCTTCACCGAGTTGAAGACGACGTGGTCGAACGATCCGGAGGCGTGCACCGTCGGCGCGCTCAGCGAGTAGTTGAAGTAGATCGCGGGGCGGTCGCCGACGTCCGTCGCGTTGAGGTAGAACGTGACGGTGAAGGGGTAGTGGACCGTGAACGTCGGACCGGTCGCGTAGTAGTAGATCGGCGCGACGAGGGTCCCGTTCGCGCCGTGCGAGCGGAAGACGTTCGAGGAGATCAGTCCGGACGGGTTCGACAGGTTCCAGACGTTATCGCCGAACGTGAGCGTGCCGTTGCCCGACGTGTAGCTCACGAAGTTCTGGGCCCAGAACTCGTAGCCCGTCTGCCCGAACAGCTCGACGTTCGTGGCGACCGCGTTCATCTGGACGCCGAACATGTCCGGTCCGTCGCCGTCGAGATAGACCGACTGGGCGTTCGTGAGGCCGGCGGTCCCCCGCACGCTCGTCGTGTTGAGCACGGTGGGGACGATCGTTCCCGAAGCGTTCGAGAGCCCCATGTCGGAGATCCCCATCGGCGCCGGGGCGACGTCGTAGGTCGGGGCGACGAGGCCGCTGCGCCCCGGACGGGCCCCCACGAAGTTCGGAAGATGGATGTCCTGGAACGGCACTCCTCGCTCGCGCAACGTCGCTTCGATCGCCGCGATGTGCGCATAGACCGAGCCCGCCGGCCCGGTCACGGGAGGAACGGGAACCGACGCCGACGGCACGTTCGCAGCGGAGGCGTGGACCGACCCGGCCCCGGCGGGTCCCGGAAGCATCAGCAGGACCACGACGGCGGCTATCGAGGCGATCCCGATCGGACGAGTGCGACCCACGGGTTCTCGAAGACTGCGACGCGGGCCCCCCTTCATAGATATTTGCCCCGGAGAGGCGCTTCGGGGCCTAGGGAGGGTTGCGACGCGCGAGCGGGCGCCCGCGCAGGGAGCGAGGCCCCAGCGCGTGTCGTCGCGATCTACGAGGAGATCCAGCGGAGGGTGGAGTCCGTCGGGTCCGTCCGTGACTCCCGGACCCCCCGGTGGAACTCCGGCAGCCACGGGACGCTCGAGAGCGCCTCTTCGACCGCGGGGAGGCGGGCGGCGTTGCGGCGCCACCGGTGGGCGGCCAGGTGGTCGAAGCCGTCCACGGGGTTCGAGTACCCGACGGTGAGCACGAGCGCAGCCCCACCGATGAGCAGCAAGGTGAATCCGAAGAACTCCACGACGAGCGCGATGCCGAGGACGTTCGCCGTCGTCGTGAGCGTGCCGAGACCCGTCAGCAGGCCGGCCGCGAGGGAGAGCACCGTCCCCCACAGGAATGGGCCGAACGCATAGGCGTGCACCCGAGCGACCCGTCGCGATTCGTCCGCGACGGTGACGTACGCCCGCCAGACCCCTGCGAGCGCGGCGTCCGGCTCGGGGGACTTGTTCTCGGAGAGGTGCGCGATCACCGTGCGCGCGAGGTCAAGGTCCAGGCGCTGGTACGTCGCGATGTCCCCGCCCAGCATCGTGGCGAGGGCGAAGGTGCCGACGGCGCCGACGATCAAGGCGATCGAAACGAGCCACCACGCCAGGGAGAGCATCGCGCTGTAGTCGGCTACGAACAGGACCCCGTAGACCACCGCGAACAGCGAAGCGACGGCGATCGCGAGCCCTCCGGGGGAGTCCGGAGGGGGGAGGCGGAACGACATCAGGGATCGAGATCGGGACGGCCGCGCCAGCGCGGGGGTGGGGGGCGTTTCGGTCCAAGGCTGACCGGACACGGGGAGTTCGACCTTCGCCGAGGTTCTTAAACGCTCCGGCGAACGGGAACCGGCGGTCGGGGGCCGCCGAGGCTACGCCACGGCCCGGATCGGATCGCCCACCCGGATCTCTCCCGGAACGACGACGCGGGCGTACCATCCGCGTCGCCCGAGCATCGTCCGGAGGAACTCCCGGCCGCGTTCGGCTCCGACGTACGGGAGTCCCAGCAGATTGTCGCACGGGTCGCAGGCCTTCGAGATCTCGACGGTAGCGGCCCCGATCGTGAACCGCCGGGAGGGGGCGAAGTCGGCATACGGGATCCCCCGCGTCGTCACGTTCTCTCCGAGGTCGCCCTCCTGCACGGGCCACCCTTCGCGGCCGAGCTCGGCGAGCGTCTCCGCCGGAAGGAGAAGGAGCGCCATCCCCGGGTCGCCGTCCCGTTCCTCCTGCCGCCACCGATTGAAGTCCCCCTCCGCCCCGGTCACCCCCACCCGCAACGTCGGCACCGACGGCTTCGGCAGCCCCCGCTCTCCGGCGACCTCGGGTTTGCGGTGCAGGCTCGCCACAACCCCTGCGAGCGAAGGCGCCACGGGAACGTTCTCCCCCCTCGTTACGCCCGAGTCGGCGGGGTCGCCCCGGGGGCCGCGGCCGGAACGAAGAGGAGCGAGATCGAGTTGACACAGTGCCGCACGTTCCGCTCGGTGAGCCGCTCGCCGCGGAAGACGTGACCGAGGTGGGCGCCGCACCGTCGGCACTGGATCTCCGTTCGCTCCCCGTCGGGATCGGGGAGGTGGGCGACCGCGCCCTCGACCTCGCGGTCGAACGCGGGCCAGCCGCAGCCGGAGTCGAACTTGGCGTCCGACTCGTACAGGGGGGCGCCGCAGCGCTTGCAGACGTAGGTTCCCCGGGCGAACAGGCGGTCGTATTCGCCCGTGAACGGGGCCTCGGTCCCCTTCTGGACGATCACGCGCTCTTCCGCTCGGGTCAGCTTTCGGAACGAACCTTCGGCCGGAGCGCTCATCCCCGCCACTAGGGAGCCGGTCTATTTGGGGGCACCCCCGCCGGCCCTCGGCAGCCTCCGCCGGTGGGCGCGGGACCCGGCGGCCCGAGCAGCGGACCGCGGCCTCAGCGGACCCGCGCGAGCAGCCGGGTGAACACCTCGAGGAGGTCGAGCCCCTTCGTGACCGCCCGTGCCGACTCCGGGAACGTCTCCTGGGCCGCCCAGGCCCGCATCTCCGCGGGGCGGTCGAGGCCGAGGAGGGGCACGGCGCGCTGCAGGAACAGCCCCTGGACGCCGAGGCCGGCGGTGAACGAGAGGAAGGCGCCGAGCCGTTCGGTGAGGAACGACCAGACGGCGCCGGAGCGCTCGGGATTCAGGACGAGGGAGGAGCCGAACAGCTCGAGCCACGGACCGAGCATGATCGTGCGCGCGAGCCCCGCCTCGAGCCCCTCCCGAACCCACTCCGCCCGTCCGACGGCGCCCAGCGCGGAGGCGACCTGCCGCTGCGCGTCCGGAGTGGCCGCTCGGGCGTACCGCTCCCGCAGCGCCGCGTACTCGCTCGGACCGGCTCCGAGACCGTAGGCGAGCAGCGCCGCCCGGACGAGATCCGGCGAGAGCGCGTCGACCCGGGGGAACTCCGCCGCGAGACGCCGCGAGAACGGAGGGTCGAGCAGGACGCGGTCGACGGTGATCGACCCGCGCAGCGAGCGGACCCGGTCCGGCTCTCCGGGGGCGGGGGCCGGCTCGAGCCGCTCACTTTGGGCGACGACGAACGCGCGGTACGCCTCCTCCCACCGGGGGATCCGGTGGACGAGCGGATAGAGGGCCCGGAACGAGTCCGAGACGGTCGACACGACGAACAGGTCGGTCTCGCCCTCCAGCCGACGGAAGACGTCGAGGTAGGTGGGAAGATCGTAGTCCCCCGAGAAGAGGAGCGCGCGCGCGTCGTCCTGGATCGCCCAGCGGTCGACCGGGGAGAGCTCGGCGAACCGCTCGAGGATCCGCTCCCGGAGGACGCCGTCGTACCGGACCCGGTAGAACCCTGGGCGGCCGGGGTTCACGAGGGGCGCCGGTCCGGCGTCCGGAACGTCGGTGGATCGACCCTCGAACAGCGAACGGTGCATCCGGTCTTTCGTCCGGACGTGGAGGGGAATCGGCCACGGATCCGCCGGGATCTGCTCGAGGGAGGAGAAGCGCCGTTGCTCGAGCCGGAGGGTCGTCCCGTCGAGCCGGGCCGTGACGAGGGGATGGCCCGGACGGTCGATCCAGGCCGCGAAGACCCGCTCGACCGGCTCCCGCGAAGCCGCGCCGACCGCCCGCCACAGGTCCTGCGCTTCGGCGTTCCCACGGGCGTGCTCCGCCAGATACCGGGAGACCCCGCGACGGAACGCCTCCTCGCCGACGTACCCCTCGGCCATTCGCAGCACGCTCGCGCCCTTGCCGTAGCTGATCTCGTCGAAGATCTGGCGGATCTCCTGCGGGTCGCGGACCTCGACGCGGATCGGGTGCGTGTGCGGCAGGCCGTCCCAGACGAGGGCGTTGGCGAACCCGCCCCCAAGGAAGTCGTCCCACGGGCTCCACTCCGGGAACATCGCCTCCGTCGCCTTCACCGCCACGAACGACGCGAAGCTCTCGTTCAGCCAGAGGTCGTTCCACCAGCGCATCGTGACGAGGTTCCCGAACCACTGGTGCGCGACCTCGTGGGCGATCACCTCCACCGCGCGCATCCGCGCCCCGGCGGCCGTCCGTTCGTCGTGGATCAGCAGGTACTCCTGGAAGGCGATCGCCCCCCAGTTCTCCATCGCCCCGGTGCCGAACTGCGGGACGGCGATCAGGTGGAGCTTCGCGAGCGGGTACGGGAGGGCATAGTACTGCGCGAAGTACGCCACCGACCGTTCCGCCTGCTCGAGCGAGAACCGGGTCCCGGCGGACCGCCCCGGGGCGGTGGCGACGATCACCCGGGGGTCCCTTCGCTCGCCCGAGAGCTCTTCGAACGGGCCGATCCCGAGATAGAGAAGGTACGTCGACATCGGGGGGGTCGGGTGGAACCGGATCCGTCGCCGGCCGTCGGGAAGCGATTCGGTCCGCTCGACCTCGGTGTTCGAGATGACGGTGCCGCTCGCCGGTCCGGTCACCTCGACGACGAAGACCGCCTTCGCGTCCGGCCGGTCGAGGCACGGGAGGAACCGGCGCGCGCCGGCCGGCTCGAAGTAGGTCGTGTACGCCCGCCCGGATCCGAGCGGCGTGACGTAGAACCCGCGCAGGCCGGGGTCGTCGATCGTGCCGGCGTAGTCGATCGAAACTTCGCGAGTTCCCCCCGGGATCTCGGGAATCGTCAGTCGATTCTGCGCCGGTTCGTGGACGTACCGCAGCGCCTTCCCGCCGGAGGTGACCGCCCGGATGGCGTGCCCGACGCTATCGAGCACGAGGCTCGAGGGGAGCTCCCGGGCCGAGATCTCGAGCCGGGCCGTGAACTCGAGCGAGTCGGCGCGGACCTCGATCGCGAGTCCGTACCGGAGGTCCTCCATCGGCCGGCCCGAGACGTCGGGAGAGAAAAACGCACCGGGGACCTCTCGGTCCCCGGCGCCCCGAGGTCACTCCCGTCTATTCGACGCGCGATCCGAACTCCGTCGGCAGCCAGCCGCCCCCGCCCCCGCAGTGGTGGCCGGATCCCTGGGTCGAGAACCGGATGTCGACCGTCCGGTCGCGGTCGGTGATCGTCACCGTCCCGGAGGACGGCGACGCCGAGTACCCCGACACCGGGGAGACGGTGAACGAGTAGGTCCCGCTCGACAGGCCCGAGAGGACAATCTCCCCGCGGCTCGAGCAGTAGCTTGCCGCGCCGACGTTCACGCACCAGGTGGTCCCCCACCGTAGGCCGCTCTCGCTGAACGTGAGGCGGTAGGTCGTCGGGCCGCTCGACCCCTTGCCGAACGTGAGGCTGACGGTCACCGGGGCGCCCGCGATCGTCACGGGCGAGGCCGGGGACGCCGACGTCACGGTGTAGCCGGTCGGCCCCGCCGCGCTGTAGGCGTACGTGCCGTTCGGTTCCACGAACTGGATCGAGTCGGTGGTCGTGCTGCGGGTCTCGTTGCCGACGGTGACGCTCCACTCGGTCGACCGCCCGCACATCCCGCTGAGGCCGCTCTCCACGAAGGTGAGGTCGTAGGTGGCGTTCGACACCGGGCCGAACGCGACGCCGACCACGACCGGGGCGTCCACGACCGTCACCGGGGAGGCGGGGACCGAGGCGACAACGCGGTAGCCCGCGGGACCGCTCGGGGTGTACGGATACGCGCCGGGGAGCTTCCCGAAGACGAGGGACGCGGTCGTGGTGGTCCGGGTCTGGGGGCCGAGGGCAACCGACCAGGCGCTCCCGCCCGGAAGGCCTGTCTCGTTGAAGACGACGGCGTAAGCGGTCGCCACGATGCTCACGTTGTGCGAGTCGGAGTTCGTCACGTAGACGTTGCCGGTCGCGCTGTCGTAGACGTCGGACGACGGGGAGGTCCCGACCGAGACGTTGCCGAGGTCGGACGTCCCGTCGATGACCGTCACTTCCGAGGCGCCGAGGTCCGCCACGTAGACGAGGTCGGTCGAGGCGTCGAACGTGGAGCCGCCCGGCCCGGCGCCGGTGGCGACGTCCGCCACGAGCGTCGTCCCGTTGATCACGCTGACGCCGCTCGCGTTGGCGTTGCTCACGTACACGTCGCCGTTGGAGGGGGCGTACAGCACGAACGAAGGGTTCGCCCCGGTGGGGACGTTGCCGATCGTGAAGAGGCCGTCGACGACCGTCACGTTCCCCGTCTCGTTGTTGGCGACGTACACCGCACCGGTGCTCGCGTCGACCGCGAGGGCGTCGGGTTGACCGCCGACCGCCACCGTGGCGACGAGGACGGCCCCGTTGAAGACGGAGAGGCTCGCGGCGCCGTGGTCGGCCACGTAGACGTAGCCGTTCGACGCGTCGAAGGCGACCGCGCCGGGCGCCGTCCCCGTCACGAGGTTCGAGACGAAGGTCGTGCCGCTCAGCACCGCGACCTTGTTGGCCCCGGACTCGGTGACGTAGACGTCCCCGGTCGCGCTGTCGTACGCCGCGGCGCTGGGCAGCCGGCCGACGGCGAGCGTCGTCACGAGCGAGGTGCCGTCCAGGATGCTCACGCCCCCACCCGGCGTCTCGAAGAGGTAGCGGTCGACGACGTACACGTAGCCGTTCCCGGGGTCGTAGACCTCGTAGGTCGGGTCCCCGACGGTGACGTTCCCGGAGCTCAGGGCGATGTTCGCCACGACGGTCGATCCGCTCAGAACGCTCACGTTGTTCGAGACCTCGTTCGCGACGTAGACGTAGCCGTTCGCGGCGTCGAACACGGACGTGACCGGCCCGGAGCCGACCGACAGCGAGGTCAGGACCTGCGGAGGGACCTGTTCGAACGTCGGGAGAAGCAGGGGGACGAACGCCGGGGCGTCGGACAGGAACGGGGCAGGCGCGGCCAACTCCGAGTCCGGCCCAACCTGGGCTCCGAACCCTCCGGACGACCCGGCCGCACCGGCCGGGGTCGCTCCTGCCGTCGGCAGAAGGGCGGTCAGAGAGAGGGCCAGGACCAGCGTGGAGACCCCCAGGATCCCCCTCGATGCGGCGTTCCGTTCTACCCGGGAACCGAACATAGCGGCGCTGGATATACGTCGCCCAGATGAACCTGACGGCCGGCCGCGATTCGGCGTGGAATCGAAACCTGTCGGCGCCGGCTCCCTGGTGAGATCGGCGGGTGACGCGAGGTGCGGGACGGCGCCCGGTCGGCCGTCGCGCCTCACCCTGAGCGCCGACCGTTTGGGGCCGGCCGCGCGGTAGGGTCAGGGGATACCGGCCTCGGGGCGACGCTCGGAACGCCGACGGGATCCGCCGCACGGCCCGGATCCCCCACGGGGCGCAGCGCGATCTCGAAGAACAAGGTCGAGATCGCCGCCGGGTCCGTCGGCGGTGACGCGCGGGGAGGCAGGAAGGCGCGGAGCCGCTGTAGGATCGCCGCCTCGGCGAGCGCCGCCACGGACTCAGAGCGGTCCGCCTCGAAGTCGGTCATCCCGTCCACGACGACGCGCACTCCCGTGCGCGCCGGATACACCCGGACGATGAACTGGGCCATGGGCGCGAACCTTCGGGATGCGCCATACCGCCGTCCGCCAGGGGCTGAAACGCCCCGGGCGCGGTCGACCGGCTCTCTCAGGGCGGAGCGGGCCGGCGCTCCAGCTTCCCCGTGCGCCCGAGCGTGATCTGCGGCCGGCCGTGGTACTCCGAGACCCACCCTTCCACGATCGCCACCCGATCCCCTTCGGAGACCAGGTCGACCTCCGACCCCCACAGGACCAGGGCGATCTCCCCGGTGGCGTCCTTCAGCTTGCCGTTCCGCACCTTCTTCGTCCCCCCGTCGCGGGTGGCGACCTCGCGGACCGTTTCCAGGGCGACGACCGTCGCCTCGATCGTCGCGACCCGGGACGGCCGAAGGTCGGTGATGAACGTCGACGGAGGCTTGCTGTCGGGCATCGCCCGCCCACCCCCCGGCGCGAGATAGGGGTTGCCCTTCGGGAACGCCGCGCTCGGCCAACCGGCGGTCGAAACCGCGTTCACGGGAAGAAAAACAGGAAGGGGGGCCACCGCGCGGCGGCCCCCCGACGGGAACGGATCGCTCGTCGTTACGCCGTCGGTCCCCGCAGCCCGGTCGGCCGGAGCGAAGCGGTCGCGAACGCCGCTCCGCCGAGGTTGACCGGCTGGTGGGACGGTGGTGTGTAGACGCAGACGAGTCCGACCGACGCGCCGCTCCCGGCGATCGCCTGGGAGCCCGACGAGGGCGTGCACACGGTGTGGGCGGGTGTCAGCACGGTGTAGCTGTACGTCCCGTTCGGGACGGTGAAGCTCAGGCTCGTGCCGCGGGTGTAGACCGTCCTCGAGTGGATTCCGCTGCCCGTGACGGGTCCCGTGATCCGGACGCCCCACTGCTTGCCCGCCGGGACCCCCGACTCGGTGAACGAGAGCGCGTAGGTCACCAGGTGGAAGCGAACGTGCAGCGTCGCCGACCCCGCGATCGTCAACGAACCGGCGGACGGACTCGGCCCGAAGCCGGGCACGCCGGGCACGGTGAAGGTGTACGTCCCGTCGAGGACGACGACCTGCGCCGAGGTGCCGTTGACGTCGATCGTCTGGCCGAACGGATCGGTCGAGGGAGAGGTACCCGCGATGACCACGCTCCACGCGGAGCTCGGGGGGAGTCCGGATTCGCGCACCGTGAGGAACGCGTAGCCTGCCGCCAGACGGTACGTCACTCCGACCGTGATCGGATGGTCGGTGAGGCGGAAGGTCCCGCCGTGGGACGCGTATCCGACCGGAACGATCGGGGTCCAGGTGTACCGACCGGGCGCCGGGAAGGCGGTCACCGTGATGAAGTTCGAGGTCGTGTTGAAGTCCACGACGTTCGAACCGACGGTGACCTCCACACCCCACGCAGTCCCGGGGACCAGCCCGTGCTCCACGAACGTGACGGTCGGGGAAAGGAGCGGGGCGAAGTCTCCACCCGCATAGATGTAGGTCTGGTAGTAGTAGGACGGCCCGTAGATCTCGACGATCAAGGTAGTGGCGTTCTCATCGTAGGGGAGCACGCCATACGGATTGTCGGCCCCATTGTACGGATTGAAGGTGAGGCCGTAGTCCCACCAGTAGTTCCCCCCTTGGGTCGTTCCTCCGACGATGCTCCCGCTGAGAGGCACGTTCGGGAAACCCGCGGCGTAGTGGACGATGGACGCCGACTGCGGCGTGATGTTCCAGCTGTTCGTGACGTAGTAGAACGGATAGCCGGAGTACATGTTCAGCGGCAGCAGCCACGCCGTGGTCGGCGTGTTGAAGCTGTTGTCGTAGACTAGGTCGCCGTCCTCTGCCAGCTGCAGTCCGAGGCCGAAGGCCTGGTATAGCAGCCCGGAGCAATGCGCGGAGTCAGGGCAGCCGCTCGGTTCCGGGGTCTCGACGAACGTGTTGCCCCAGATCGTATTGTTCCCGCCGGCCGTGTTCACCGGACCGAACAGCGTTCCGCCGTCGAACAGGAGGAGCGCCTGACTCTGCGTATCGAAGTGGTTCCCGGCGATCAGATTGTCGCTCGACGCGTAGAAGATGACGTTGAACGAGTCGAAGCTGATCGGGTACCACGCATCCTGGGTGAACCAGCCCGAGATGTTCGCGGCATCGACGAGGGAGACTCCCGTGACGTTCCAGAACCAGAGCTGCAGGTCGTTCGTCTGGGGCAGCTCGTCGCCGGGGAACTGGAAGTCGTTGGTCGCCGTCAGGAAGCTCGCCGGCTGGTACAGCTCCGTGGAGACCGTCGTTCCCATCAGGAAGACGCCGGGGAAGACCGGGAATCCATAGTCGTTGTACAGTCCGAAATCCGACGGGAGCGCCGCTCCTTGGTGATTCGGCAGCATGTACGGGCTCGCGGCGGTCCCCGAGCCGCTCGTCGCGATCGCGGCGACCTCGGCGTTAGAGAACGCCCAGAGCGGCGTATAGACGCCCGCCCCGTGGTGCGGGGTCAACGCGAGCGTGACGGTCTGGGGACCGGCGACGGTCAGCGTCTGGAACGTCGGGGCGAAGTCGGAAAGTTCCGTCCGCAGGCTGTACGAGCCCGGCATCAGATAGAGGGTGTTCCCGGTGATCGTCGGTGCGAACTCGGATTCAGCAACGATCGGGGTGATGAAGCCGGCCGAGCCCATGTACTCGAGGAAGTTGAACGCGTTGGCCGGGGAGACGTTCAGCGTGACCGCGTCCGACCCTTCCGGCGCGCCCGTACCCCAGAGCCCAGAGAGGATCGACGGGCCGGTGGTCATCGTCCCGTATTCGGGGAGGTTGCCGGGGCCGCCGGGGGCATTGCTCCACGCGACGTTCGCCCCGGTCGCCGTCTCGCCGGTCTCGCCGCCGTAGTTGTACGCCGCCGGGACCGAGACGAACGTCCCGCCCGAGAGGTAGGAGAGGCCGAGGGTCGCGTCCGCCGCCCCGAGATCGACCTGGCTGCCGCCCCCCGGGCCGCAGATGTCGAGCTCAAAGTCGTTGGTCAGACCGAGCGGGTCGTAGCTCTCCCCGTTCGCGGTGTAGTTCGACGGGTTGGTCAGCGGTCCGGGGAACGCCACGGTGGTCGAGTTGAAGATCGCGTAGTCCCAGTTGGAGACGCTGAAGTCCTCCCCCGGAAGGGTGGGACTGACGAGCGAGTCGCTGAAGCTCATGTTGTCGCGACCGTCGTTGATCCCTGAGTTCATCGTCAGGGTCAGGTTGAAGGGGTAGTAGACGGGGAACGGAACGACCAGTTCCGCGTAGTAGTATCCGAGCTCCCCGTAGTAGTTCGTCCCGAACGAGCCGTGCTGGTAGAACTCGTTGCCGTTGTACGAACCGCCCGAAAAGTTCCAGATGTTGGTGATGAGCACCATGAACCCGGACGAGGGGTAGTACTCGACGACGTTCTGGGTCCAGAAGGAGAACCCGGACTGGCCGAAGAGCGTCACGTTCGTCAGGACCGAGTTGAGCTGGATGCCGTAACTGTCGGGAGAGCTCTGGTAGAGGTCGAGGCCTTGGATGCCGGTCGCATTGGCGTCGACCGTTCCCTGGACCGCCGTGGTGTTCAGGATCGTCGCGACCGCGGGACCCGTTCCCGTGCCGCTCAGCCCGTAGTAGGCGAGGCCGATCGGCGCCGGGTCACCGGTGTAGAGCGGAGAGACGACCCCGCTCTCCTGCGCCCGCGCCACCTGGGCGGGAGACGCCGATGGGCGAGGGACAAAGACGATGTTCGACTTGAGGCCCGCTGCCCGCGTCGTGGCGAGAGCGTGCGCGGCCATCTCCGACGCCCGGTCGGAGCCTCCGACGCTCACGTCCGCGCGCGAATTCACCAGGGACGGCGGGGCGGCCGCCTTCCCGACGGGAACGACGGCCGGCGCCGCGGCTCCGGCGTGATTCGACGCCACCGCGGGGGCTCCCGCGAGGCTCGATACCCCCAGTCCCATCCATCCGACCACGGCAAAAGCGACGATCGCCAAAACTAGCGCTTTCGACTCCAAACTCCTCATCCCCCTGAGGTGGGTTTCGAGAAGCGAATCCTCGTATAACCTTTCAGGGGTGTTGCTCCAAGAATCACGGACGTTCGCGGCGGTCGCCGCTCGGTCGGCACGACCGGCCGGTGGTGGGAGCGGCCCGGGGCGTCGGCGTCGATCTGCGGAAGAACGTTCATCCGCCACCGGGAGCTCCCATTCCGCGATGCCGGCCGAGCCCGTCCGCGAGTGGCTCCTCGACGACGCCCAGCCGTCCATCCGATACCGAACGCTCGTGGAGCTCGACGGCCGGCCCGAGAGCGATCCGGAGGTCCGAGACGCCCAACGACTCATCCCGAAGCGGGGGTGGGCGGCCGACCTGCTGGCCGAGAGGAGCCCGGAAGGGTGGTGGGTCTCGGGGGAGAGCTTCTACCGGCCCAAATATACGGCCACGGACTGGAAGCTTCTCGCGCTCTCGGAGCTCGGGCTGAGCCGCCGGGTGCCCGCGATCCGAGAGTCGTGCGAGTACTGGATGACCGCCACCGCGGCGAAGAACGGCGGGGTCGGCGCCAGCTCGAGCGGGAACCCGCATCACTGCGTCGCCGGGAACATGGCCCGCGCGCTGATCCGATTCGGGTACGGCGAGGATCCTCGCGTCCATCGGACCCTCGAGTGGATCGCCGAGAGCGCGGACCCGAAGGGGGGCTGGTCGTGTTTCGGCAGCGGACGGACCCTGGACTCCTGGGAGGGGCTGAGCGCGTTGGCCGCCTGCCCGCCGAGCCAACGGTCGGCCTCCATGCAGCGGGCCGTCGAGCTTGGAGCCGAGTTCTTCCTCGATCGGGAGCTCGATCGGCAGGGCGCCCGCTATGCTCCGTGGTACCGGTTCCATTTCCCGGTCCACTACTACTACGACGTGCTCGTCGGGCTCGAGATCCTCCTCGCGCTCGGCTACGCGGACGATCCCCGTCTGAAGGGCGCCATCGCCCTGGTTCGGAGCAAGCGCCGTTCCGACGGGCGCTGGAACCTGGACGCGGTGCATCCGGACGTCGAGGGCGCGATCGCCCGGTGGTTTGCCGGCCATCCCTCGCAACGGCCAACGCCGTTCGCTCTGGAGAACGTCGGCGCGCCGAGCCGGATGATCACCTTCCGGGCTCTGAAGGTGCTGGCGCAGGTGGACGGGGTGTCGTGATCCAGCGCGGCGGGTCCGCCCTGTGCCTGGCTTCGGCCACCGAGAGGGGCGGTACCATTCGCCTCAAAGATTCCTAAGCGGTAAGTAACCCGATCCCGCTCCCTCGCCTGTCCCCCGGCGAGAGGGGGGCCTTTGGATACCGGATATGGGAGCTGGTTGGCGGACCGTCGGAGCGTTGGCCCTGCTGATCGTGATGACGGTGGGCTTCGGTGCCGGTGCTTCCATCGGCGCACCCCTTGCCCCGTCGATCGCGGGTCACGTCCCGGGGATCTCTGTGAGCGAGGTATCGCTGCCGACCAGCGGCTGGAGCGTCTCCGAGCTCCGCGCATCGGCCCCGGCGTCCGCGCCCTACGACGAGCCCGGCCTCGGCCTCCCCGGCGCGGTCTACCTGGGCGCTCCCAACCTGAAGGATCCGGCCAACCCCTCCGGAACGATCGATATTCTTCTGACCTTGGCGTTCTCGAACGAATCCCGACTGAACGCTCTGCTCTCCGCCCTATCGAACCCCTCCTCGCCGCAGTATCATCACTATCTCACGGCGAGCCAGTTCGACGCCCAGTTCGGGGCTTCCCCCCCCGTCTACCGTTCGCTCGTCTCCTTCCTCGGCTCGTTCGGCGTGAGCGGGATCACCACGCACCCGGACCGACTCGCGGTGTCGTTCGAAGCGACCCTCGCTCAGGCGACGGCGATCTTCCACACCCCGATCGGCGCCTACCTATCGGGCGCCGGTCAGCCGTTCTACGCTCCGCGGACCGCGCCGCAGCTCCCCTCCCTACTGACCCCCTACCTGGTCGACGTGGAAGGGCTCAGCAACTTCTCGGAGTACCAGAACCACCTCGCCCCGATCGCAGCGCTGGAGGCGTCCGCTGCGGCGCTGGCCGGGGACGCGGCGACCGGGGGCCGGATCCCCGCGGTGATTCCGATCAGCCCCCACGAGACCCCGCTCTCCCCCGGCGGCGCGAGCAACCCGTTCGCCAGCACGACCGTGACCTCGAACGGGCTCACGAACACCTACGACCAGCCGGCGATCCTTACCCTGCAGGGCAAGAGCGGCACGTGCGACACGAACGACTGTGGCAGCTTCGTCCAGGCCCCCGACCTCCAGGTGACCTACAACGAGACCGGGTTGTTCCAGACGTACGGATATCCGGTGAACGCGACGGTCGCGGCGGTCCTCTGGTCCGACCCGATCTGCCACGCCAACACGGGCACGTGCAGTTCCGAGGGGCTCTACAACTACTACTGTTCGACCCTGACGAGCGGCTCGGCGGCGTGGGACTTCTTCATGCCGGACGTGACCTCGTTCTGGAAGTACTCGCTCCCGGCCGGGGAGCCGTCGCCGCGCGCGATCTCGATGCCGATCGCCGGCTACACCTACGCCTACCCCGCGGGCTCGCAGGGATACTCCGCCTCGTGCGATGACGGCGAGGCGGAAGGCGAGAACACGCTGGACGTCGACATGCTCGGGGCGATGGCGCCGGGGGCGAACGTCTTCCAGGCGTTCGGAGGTTCGGCCTCCAGCACGTCCATCGACACGGTGGTCGCGGACATTCTCAGCCCGACGACCGCCGAGTTCTCGACGGCCGGGGGGTTCGACACCGCGGCGAACGTGAGGGACCTCACGAACGTCAGCGTGATCAGCAACTCCTGGACGACGAACGGGATCCTCCCGGCGGCGTTCACCACCGACCTGAAGACGGCGCAGGCCCGCGGGATCACGGTTCTCGGCGCGACGGGGGATTCGGGGACGACCCTCGCTCCTCCGGCCGAGATCGGAGCGAACACGTACGGGACGGTCGCGGTCGGCGGCACCACCGCCGCGATCAACGCGACGACCCTCCAGCGCGGTGCGCCGCACGTCGCGTCGGCCGCGGCCCCGTACTACGGCGTCGGGCGCGGGGAGATCGGCTGGTACGAGCCGGCGGGCACGGTCGATGGATTCTCGAGCACGTACGGGGGCACCGGCGGGGTCGCGACCTCCGCGACGTACTACCGCGCCTCCTGGTTCAACGCGTCCAGCGACGCGCAGTCGGTCGCGAACGCCGTGCGGAGCGGGAACTACCGGGTCGAGCCGGACGTCTCCGGGATCGCCAACGATACGATCGTCGACCTGGAGGTCGGCCCGTACTCGCTCAACTTCACCTGCTGGGTCTCCACCGGCTGCACCGCGGTCTCGTCGATGGCCGTCGGGACGATCTCCGGATCGTCGCCGACCGTGGGAGGAACGTACTTCATCGGAACGAGCATCGCCACCCAGGTCGTCGCCGGGCAGATCGCGACGATCGACCACTCCCTCTACGTCGAGCACGAGGGATGGCTTGGCTACCTCAACCCCGGGGCCTATCCGATGGGCCAGAAGCAGTACGGCAGCGACCTCACACTGCGATCGTTCTACGACGTGACGACGTTCACCGACGCGGGTGGTCTCACCGCCGCCTACGAGGCGAAGAGCGGCTACGACCTCGCCACCGGCTGGGGCGTCATCGACACCGGCAACTACACCCGCAACGCTCTGACCTACCCCATCACGTTCACCGAGTCGGGGCTTCCCGCGGGCTCGCTCTGGTCGGTGACGCTGACGCCCGAGGTCGGTGACGCAAGCTGCATGGTGAGCGGCTCCGTCTGCTCCAACCCCTCCACGACCTCCTCGACCGGAACCACGATCACCTTCAACGAGGCGTACGGAACGTTCGCGTACAAGGTCAACCTGATCGCCGGGTACTCGCCCGCCCCAGGGGCGGGATCCGTCGCCGTCCGCGGGGCGGCGGTCGGAGTGGGCGTCGTGTTCACGCAGGTCTCGTACTCGGTCTCGTTCACGGAGTCAGGCCTCCCTTCGGGCACGTCGTGGTCCGTCACGCTGAACGGCCACCCCCAAAGCTCGACCGCGTCGACGATCACGTTCTCGGAGCCGAACGGCAGCTTCGGCTACTCGATCGGGGGCGTCGCGGGGTACGCCGCCAGCCCCTCCTCGGGCTCGGTGACCGTGAACGGGGCGCCCGTCTCGACGGGGATCGTCTTCACCCAGACCACGTACACCGTGGCGTTCAGCGAGAGCGGGCTCCCTTCCGGGCAGATGTTCCGGGTAACGTTCGGCGGAGTCCCCGAGACGACGACGACGGACGGAGGGACGGACGCGCTCACGTTCACGGTGCCGAACGGCACCTATCCGTACGCGATCTCCGACATCGCCGGCTACCACCAATCGACGCTCCCTGCGAGCGGCACGGTCGTCGTCAGCGGAGCCGGGGTCAGCGAGCCCACGCTCGTCTACGCGCCGGTGACCTACGCGGTGACGTTCACCGAGAGCGGCCTGCCGGGAGGGACCTCCTGGACGGTCACGCTGAACGGTCTCCCCGAGAGCGCTACGGGCGGGTCGATCGGATTCTCGGAGGCGAACGGGACGTTCGGCTTCACCGTCTCCGGCGAGGCCGGGTACACCGCGACCCCGAACTCGGGCACCGTTGCGGTGAACGGCGCGGCTACCGGAGTGGCGATCGTCTTCACGCCGGTGACGTACTCGGTGACGTTCTCCGAGAGCGGTCTTCCCGCCGGGGTCACGTTCCAGGTCACCCTGAACGGCGCGCCGGAGTCGCTCCTCACGGACGGCAGCACCGACTCGCTCACGTTCTCGGTCGCGAACGGGACGTTCGGCTACACGATCGCCGGGATCTCGGGATACCGCCAGTCGACGCTCCCGTCGTCGGGCAGCGTGGTGGTGAGCGGCGCTTCCGTCGTCGAGCCGACGCTCCTCTACGGAGCGGTGACCTACGCGGTCGGGTTCACCGAGACCGGACTCCCCGCCGGGACCCTCTGGTCCGTCACCCTGAACGGCGACACCGAAAGCACCACGGGGAGCTCCCTCTCGTTCTCGGAACCGAACGGAACGTACGGATACACCGTCGGCGCGGTCGCGGGCTATCGGGCGTCCCCGAACGCGGGAACCGTGGGGATCTCCGGCGCCGGGGGGTCGACGTCAATCTCCTTCACCGCCGTGAACTACACGCTCACGTTCAGCGAGAGCGGCCTACCGGGCGGCTCCCTCTGGACCGTGACCCTTGGCGGGGGCCCGCCGGAGAGCGCGACGGGGCCGTCGATCGCCTTCACCGAGCCGAACGGGACGTACGGATACACCGTCAGCGGCCCCGCGGGGTACACCGCGGCGCCCCATTCGGGCTCCGTGCGGGTCGACGGCGTCGACGCCTCCGTCGCGATCGTCTTCACTCCGGTCACGTACGCCGTGACGTTCACCGAGTCGGGCTTGCCGTCGGGGACGCTCTGGTCGGTGACCCTGAACGGGGACACCGAGAGCGCCACAGGCTCCGCGATATTCTTCGGGGAGCCCAACGGTTCATACGGATTCACCGTCGGAGGGATCGCGGGGTATCGGGCGTCGCCGAACGCGGGCTCCGTGAGCGTGAACGGCGGCGCGGTCTCGGTCGGGATCGGCTGGACGCCGGTCGTCTACACCGTGACGGTCGGCGAGTCGGGCCTGCCGGCCGGGACCCTCTGGTCGGTGACCCTCGACGGTTCGACCGAGAGCGCCACCAGCACGGCGATCGCGTTCCTGGAGCCGAACGGGACCTACGGGTTTTCGATCGGGGGGATCGCGGGGTACCGCGCGTCGCCGAACGATGGGACGGTCACCGTGAGCGGCGCCGACGCCTCCGTACCCATCGACTGGACGCAGGTCACCTACGCCGTGACGTTCACCGAAACGGGCCTACCGTCGGGGACCCTGTGGTCGGTCACGCTGGACGGGCATGCGGTGAGCAGCGGGGGGGTGTCGATCCAGTTCTCGGAGCCGAACGGCACGTACGACTTCTCGGTCGGTGGGGTGCCGGGGTACCACGCCGCGCCGCGCACCGGCTCGGTGAGCGTCACCGGCACCGCCGTTTCCCTCGGGATCGCCTTCACCCCGGTGTCGTACTCCGTTGCGTTCTCGGAGAGCGGACTTCCGGCCGGAGAGACGTTCCGGGTGACGCTCGGCGGGACACCCGAATCGCTCACGACCGACGGTCTCACGGATACGCTCGGGTTCACGGTGCCGAACGGAACGTACGCGTACACCCTGACGGCGGTCGCGGGCTGGGAGCAGACGACGCTTCCGTTCTCCGGGAGCGTGGCCGTGAGCGGCGCCGACGTGGCCGAGCCGACGCTCGCCTACACCGCCGTGACGTACTCGGTCACCTTCACGGAGAGCGGACTCCCCGGCGGAACCTTCTGGTCGGCGACCCTGAACGGGAACACCGAGAGCTCGACCGGGCCGTCGATCGTCTTCCGCGTGACCAACGGAACGTACGGTTTCTCGGTGAGCGCCGTCGCGGGCTACACCGCGACCCCCGCGAGCGGGACGGTCGGCGTCGCCGGTGGTCCGCGCTCGGTGGGGATCGTGTACGCTCCCCCGAGCCTCTACGCCGTGACGTTCTCCGAGGGCGGGCTCCCGGGAGGGACCTCCTGGGCGGTAACGGTCGGCGCGACCACGGAGTCTTCGACCGGCTCGTCGATCGCTTTCTCGCTGCCGAACGGGACGTACGCCTGGACGATCGGCGCGATCCCCGGCTATACGCCGAACCTCGCCTCCGGTTCGCTGACCGTGGACGGGTCGGCCGTGTCGGTCGCAATCGAGTTCTCGCACCACCTCTACCGGGTCGAGTTCTCCGAGCTCGGACTCCCGTCGGGCCACGAGTGGGCCGTCGTGCTGAACGGGTCGGTAGCGACCGGGACGGGCGCGACGATCACGTTCCTGGAGCCGAACGGCAGCTTCGTCTACCTCGTGCACAGCTTCGGCGCCTTCCGCGTGACGAACATCCCGCCTGAAGGGACGTTGGCCGTGCACGGCGCCGACGTGACGCAGGGAGTGATGTTCGCCCGGGGCACGACCTACGGGATCCACTTCGACGAGAAGGGGCTGGCGAGCGGAACCCCCTGGTGCGTCACGCTCGGGGGAACGACCTGCTCCACCACCGCCACGATCGTCTTCGCCCATCTCACCCCCGGAACGTACTCGTATGCGGTCGCTTCGGTCGGGACGCTCCGGACGATCGTCCGGCTCGGCGGGGTGGTCGTGCCGGCGAGCGGACCCACGACGATCGCCCACGGCGAGACGTTCCAGGTCCGGTTCGGCTTCCCCGTGTCGTTCACGGAGAGCGGTCTGGCGAACGGAACCGACTGGAAGGTCTCCGCGGGCGGCACGAGCGCCACGTCCGCGACCCCGACGATCGTCCTCTACCTGGTCAACGGGACGTACACCTACACGGTGGCCCACGTGAACGGCTACGTCGTCACCCACGCCACCGGCCATCTCGTCATCGCGGGCAGCCCTGTGGCGGTCGCGGTCACGTTCACCGCCGTCTCGGGGCCCCTCCCTCCCGGCGGCTCGACCGAGTCGGTCGCGCTGCGCGCGCTGCTGCGGGCGATCGAGTTGGTCCGCGGCCTCTGAACCCCCACGAGCTCTCGCGCCCACCGGCCGGGTCGCCGGGCGCCTTCGGGCGTTCGGCGGCCGGTATCTTTCTCCGGCCCCGGCGCCGAACGAGCTAAAGACGCGGGGGACCGTGCGCGTCGGGCGTCCCGCCCCTCCCGGGGGGCGGCGCGGCGGAACTACCATGGCGCATCGTTCCCGAGGGATCCCACCGAGCGAGGCCGAGTCGTGGGGGCGAACGTACGAGAAGACCCCGTACCGAGAGCTGCCGTGGTTCTCGGCGCGGCCGTATCCCTGGGTGAAGGAGAACGTCGTCGCGGGTGCCTTTCGCCGTGGGAGCCGCGTGCTCGACCTCGGCTGCGGAGCGGGGACGAACAGTCTGTTCCTCGCGCGCTCCGGCTTGCGCGTGACCGGGATCGACCTCGCTCCCGGCGCCGTCGACGCCGCTCGGGCTCGCGCCGGGAAGGGGAAGGTGCGTGCGGAGTTCCGGGTCGGGGACGTTCTGCGGCTTCCGTTCACCGACCGTGCGTTCGGCGGCGCGATCGACGTCGGCTGCTTCCATACTTTGCCCGTCCGTCTCCGCCAGGAGTACGCTCGAGAGGTCGCACGGGTCCTCCGGCCGGAGGCGAAGCTGCTCCTCTCCTGGGTGGCCCGGGAGCACCAGTCCCCGATGGGACCCCCCCATCGGCCGTCGCTCGAGGAGGTGACGGCGGCCCTCGAGCGGGAGTTCCTCTTCCTGCGGACCGAGTTCCGGATCGGGTGGCGGGACCACCTCCCGGCGTACCACTCCGTCCTCGAGCGCCGCTCCGCGCCGCAACCTCCGCCACGGTGACCCCCGCCGGCTTCGGCCCGTTCCGGCGCGTCGCCATTATGCGGACCGGGTCCCGTACGGGACCGTGAGCGCCGAGCTCCGGGTCGGCTGTTCGTCGTGGACCTCCGACGCGTGGTGGGGGAAGGTCTACCCCGAGGGGATCCCCGATGGCGAACGCCTGCGCCACTACGCGCGCAAGTTCGACGCGGTGGAGGTCGACTCGACCTACTACCGGCCGCCCGCCCCGTTCGTGGTCCGCGCCTGGAAGGCGAAGACGCCCGACGACTTCCGGTTCACCCTCAAGCTGACCCGCGACTACCTGGACCCGAAGAAGCCGGTCGACCCGCCGAAGCTGCGGGCTTTCACCGAGACGGCGACGCTCCTCGGCGAGAAGCTCGGACCGATCCTCCTGCAGTTCTCGCCGTGGGTGAAGCCGGGGCGGGCGTCGGCGTTCGTCACGGAGCTGTTGGACGCGCTCGACCCGTCCCTGCGCTACGCCGTCGAGCTGCGGGACGCGGGATGGTTTGCGCCCGATCGCCTGGAACCGCTGTGCGCGGAGCTCTCCCGCCGCCACGTCGCGCTCGCCTGGTCGTACCTCACGTACGTCGACGTGCCGCCCGCGCTCACGACCGACTTCGTCTACCTGCGGTTCATCGGCGACCACACGACGGTGCCGGCGGAGACCCACGGGGAGATCCGGATCGACCGGTCCGCCGAGCTTCGGCTGTGGGCGGACCGCCTGAAGGCCCGGACGTCCGAGATCCGCTCCGCGTTCGTCTTCTTCAACAACCACTTCGCGGGGTTCGCCCCGGCGTCGGTGAGCCGCTTCCGGGAGGAGATGGGGCTGCCGCCGGTCGACTGGTCGCTCGGACCGGCGCACGAGCGGCAGGCGCGGCTGCCGTAGACGCGCGCCGGGACGCCGGCGCCCGCAGCTAACCCGGAGGACCCGGCGCCCCGAACGCCTATATGGGAGAGCCCCAGCCCGGCGCGGTGACGTCCGACCCCGCCCCGTCCACCGCGCCCGCCGGCCCCGCGCCGGGCCCGACGCCGACGGTCGAGTTCGAGGTCCTGATCGTCGTGGGGATCCTGCTCGCCCTCCTGATGGGCGCCCTCGACAGCTTCGTCGTCCTGACCGCGCTGCACACGATCCTGGACCAGTTCCACCAGCCGAACAGCGGGACGTTCGTCATCAGCGCCTACGTGATCGCGTCGACGACCGGGATCCCGATCTTCGCGAAGCTCTCCGACCTCTGGAGCCGACGCAACGTCTTCCTCGCGGGACTCGCGATCTTCATCGCGGGGTCGGTCCTCGCCGGGATCAGCCAGAACCTGAGCGAGCTGATCGCCTTCCGCGCCGTCCAGGGGTTCGGCAGCGGAGACTTCTTCCCCGTCGGCATCGCGATCGTCGCGGTCACCTTTCCCCCCGAGACCCGGGCGCGGGTGATCGGGGCGCTCTCGGGGGTGTTCGGCATCGCGGTCGTCGCCGGGCCGCTGATCGGCAGCGCGATCGTCGGCTTCACGACCTGGCGATGGGTCTTCTACGTCAACATCCCGATCGGTCTCGTCGGCTTCGCGATCGTGGCGTCGGTTCTGGGACCGCTCCGCCCGCCGGTCGTCCGTCAGTTCGACTCGGTCGGCGCGGCGTTGCTGACGGGGTGGGTCGCGGCCCTCATGTTCCCGCTCTACCAAATCGCCGACAACGGCTGGGCGTGGACCGACCTTCGGGTCGTCGGCCTTCTCGCGACCGCCGCCGTCCTGGTGGTGCTGTTCCTCGTCTGGGAGTACCGCGCCGCGAATCCGCTCGTGCCGATCCGGCTGTTCGGCCAACGGATCATCGCCGCCGGCGGGGGCGCGACCTACTTCATCGGCATGGTCTTCTTCCCGGTCGCGACGTTCCTCTCGCTCGTCGTCAGCTTCGCGCTCGCTCCGCCCGGAGCGCAGACCGCGAACCTCGTCCGGGACATCCTCTACTTCCTCGTCGTCCCGCTCGTCGTCGGGGCGGCGCTCGGGGGCCAGCTGCTGACCCGGCTCTCCTACCGGGGGGTGGCGCTCGTCGGCATCGTGATCGCGATCGCCGGAATGGCCGACCTGTCGCTCCTGTCGGTCTCGACGCCTCTCTGGCGCTTCGCCTTCGGGTTCTTTCCGATCGGGGGCGTGGTCGTCGCGCTGATCCCGCTCGGGTTCGGCATCGGCCTCACCTTCCCGGTCTTCCTGCTCTCCGCGCAGAACCAGGTCGCCACCATGGACGTGGGGGAGGCGGGCGGTCTGATCCAGTTCCTGCAGTCGCTCGGGGGAGCGGTGGGTCTGTCGGTGCTCGCCTCGGTCCAGGAGACCCGGTTCCAGGCGCTCGACCCGTCGCCGAGCCCCGCCTGCGCGTCGGCGACCCCTCCGTTCCCGCTCTGCACCACGTACCTCGACCTCTACCGTGGCTCGCTCATCAGCTCCTACGACCTCACCTTCGGCGTCATGCTGGCGCTCCTGGTCGTGGCGCTCGCCCTCGGTCTGTTCCTGCGCGGCCGCCTTCCCCGCGCCGCCTCCCCGATCCCTCCGCCCTGAGCCCGGAGCCGTTCCATGGACCTGTTCACGCACGTCGTCTTCGCCTACCTCCTCTCCTTCGTCGTCTGGGGGCCCGGGGCCCCCCAGTTCATCGCGGCGGGCGCGCTCGCCGGCGGGCTCCCCGACGGGGACGCCCTGCTCTTTCCCCTGACCCGCCGCTTCCCGATCCTGCGGCACCACGGCATCACGCACTCGATCCTCGGCGTGACGATCGTGGCGGCGGTCGGGTGCGTCCTCGTTCCGTACCTTCCGTTCTTCACGCACGCCTCCCCGCTCGGCTACTTCGTGGCGATGGAGATCGGGGGTCTCTCGCACGTCTTCCTCGACGGGTTCACGCACTTCGCCGTCCTCCCCCTCCTCCCATTCTCGCTGCGCCGCCTGCGCCTCGACGCGGACGTCGCGATCAACGTCGCCATGCTCTCGCTCACGGCCGTGACGCTCGGGACCCTGATCGCCGAGCGGGGCCACGTCCCGTTATCGGTCTGGGTCGAGACGACGTGGATCCTGGCGGCGATCTACGGGGGGTACCTCCTGCTGCGGGGGGTCGCCCGCTGGCGGGCCGGGGTCGTGCGACGGCGCGAGCGGTTCTCCGCCGTCGCCCCCACCTCGAATCCGCGGGTCTGGACGCTCCTCGACCAGGAGGACACCCCGGCCCGCTACCGCCTTCGGTTCCGCCGCTACCGATTCGGGGAGAAGGCTCCCGAGCCCGAGACCTCGTTCGAGGTCGCGAAGGTCCCCCCCTCGCCCGGGCCGGTCGGCTCCGAGCGGGAGGCGCTCGAGCGTACGTACCTCGCGGCGATGGAGCACAACCCGTGGATGGCGATGCGCGCCCACGTGGGGGTCGCTTTCGTCCGGGGCGACTGCTACGAGGTGCTCTGGTACATCGTGGAGGTCGCGGGCCTCGGCCGAACGTTCGGCGTCCGAGGACGCATCGACCGCTCGACCGGCGCGATGGAACTCCACTCCGGCGTCATCCGCCGCCCTCCCGGCGCGACGACGTAGCGCCACGGCCGCATCGCAGCGGCGGGCGCCGAGGAGCGTGCCGACGGGAGGCGGGGCGCTACGTCGAGCTCGTCCGGAAGGCGATGGCGAGGCGGTTCCACGCGTTCATCGCCACGATCGCCCAGCTGAGGTCGACGACCTCCTGCTCGCTGAACTGGGAACGAACCCGGTCGTACATCGCCTCCCCCACCGGGGCCCGGGGGAGTTGGGTGAGCGCATCCGTCCAGGCGAGCGCGCACCGCTCGCGGTCGGTGAAGACGGTCGCGCCTTCCCATGCCCGAAGTTGCAGGAGCCGCTCCGGACGCTCGCCCCGGGCGAGCGCCTCGGTGAACTGCTGCTGGATCCGACGCGGATCGCCGTTCAGGATCGAGGTCCGGAGCGCGACCAGATCCAGGAGGGTCGCGCCCAGCCCGCACCGTTCGAGGTAGGACTGGATCGCGTCGAGCTCGCGGCTCGGCCCGGTGCCGGTCCCCGGCTCGGCCCCGGGGCGTACGGGGTCGTGCGAGGGGGGGCGGGGAGCCTCCCGCGCCGCGAGCGGGACGATCGGGGAGGCCGTTCGGGGCGGTTCGGCCCGCGTCGGGCGCCACTCGAGCGGGGCACCGCCGGACGGATGCGCCGCCGCACGACGGCCCTCGGGCCGCAGCCCGAATCGGCGACCGCGCCGGGTGACGAGGTCGATCGATCGAGGACAGTTGGGTCGCGTCACCGCCGGCTCCTCCCCGCGGGGCCGCCCGCCGTCGGTCGAGCGATGGAGGGGGTTCGGACGAGGACGGGCGCGCGCCGGGCTCTCGGGGTCTGCATGTGCGGTTCTCCACGGGACCGGTCCCGGTGTGGGGGATCCAGTTCCGAGCCGAAGTAGAGTGAGCTTGCCCGGACCGGGAGATAAACCCTTGGACGGCGACCGAGCGCCCCGCCACACCTTCGCACGGCGCTCGGCGGGGTTCCGAGCGGTGCCTCTCGGCGCCTCGGGCCGAACGGTTCGAGGTTATGCGGGGCGGGAGCGTGGGCCGGACGATGAGCGCAGCGGCGCGGCGGGCCGAGGCGTTCCGGGCCCTGCACCACGGTCGGCGGCCGCTCCTCCTGCCGAACGCGTGGGACGTCGCGAGCGCCCGGCTCTTCGAGGAGGCGGGATTCCCCGCGGTCGCCACCTCGAGCGCCGGCGTGATGGTCTCGCACGGCTATCCCGACGGCGAGACGATGCCCCGGCGCGACCTGGTCGCGGCGGTGGCCCGCATCGCGCGGCTGATCTCGGTTCCCCTCTCGGCCGACATCGTCTCGGGGTACGGGCGGAGCGTCGCGGCCGTCGTCGCGACCGTGCGCTCGATGCTCCGGGCGGGGGCGGTGGGGGTCAATCTCGAGGACCTGCTCCCCTCAGGACGCGGTCTCTATCCGCTCTCGGCCCAGGTCCAGAAGCTGCGCGCGATTCGACGCCTCGGTACGTCGATGGGAATCCCGCTCGTGATCAATGCCCGCACGGACGCCTTCCGCCACGCCGCGGGCTCCGAGCGCGAACGGTTCCGGGAAGCGGTGCGCCGTTCGGTCGCGTTCCGGGAGGCGGGGGCGGACTGCGTCTATCCGATGGGCTTGACCGATGCGGCGAGGATCGGAGCGTTCGTGGAGGAGGTCGGGGGTCCGGTGAACGTGATGGTCCGACCGGGTCTCCCGCCGGTCAAGGCGCTGGCGCGCCTCGGGGTAAAACGGATCAGCTTCGGTCCCGCGGCCTCGTACGCCACGCTCGGGTTCCTGAAGCGCGCGAGCCGGGAGATACGGGAGCGCGGCACGTTCCGGCTTCTCGTGGAGGGGGCCCTGACGTACGACGAGCTCAACGCGCTCGCCCGACCCGGGGGTTCGCGACCCGGGTAACCTCTGGAAGCGCCCCCGGACTCAGGGAAACTCCTGAGAGAGGACCGCGGCGATCGGTTCGAATTCGGCGAGAGGGTAGCGCGCCCCAGAAGGAAGGGGACCGTCCGTCGGGCCCCGCTCCACCCAGAGCGCGGCGTCCTTCCAGCGGCGGGGAGTCTCGCCCTCCACCTGGAGGACCGTCTCGAAGGCGAACCGACCCTCGGGAGGCGCGTCCGCGAACGTGACGAACAGGATCGCCCCCGACTCCACGATGGTCCGAACGATCGGCGCGACCGTCTCCGTGGGGTACGGGCCGACCATCCGATGCGCGTTCGAGAGCGCCAGCACGATCGGATGGCCGCCCTTCGGGGCCCCCGCCAGGAGGCGCTGGGTGTGCAACGGGAGCCGGAGGAAGTCCTCGAGACGGCGGACCGTCGCGGGAGGCGCGGGCCGATCCACCCCGGCCGGCGGGACGGCCGACGGGTCGCCCGGGACCAGCTCCTGCGGGTAGACGATGTTCAGGCGGTCCGGGTCGACGAGCCCGCGGGCCAGCGGGTCGGTCCCCGCGAGGACCTCCCCCGGGAGCCGCACGTCGGTCCAAATGAATCCGGGATCCGTTCGGGACGCCAGCGCGTAGACGACCCAGTTGAGAAGCGACCGACTCGGCCCGCCGACGAACACGGAGGTCGGTTGGCCGAAGATCGCCGTAGGAGGCATTCCGGTAACCGCCAGGAGCACAGTATTGCGCTTCGCCATACATGTCCTTTGAGGTGGTACACCGGTCGAAGGGGCGCAGCCGGGATGCCGGCGCGCCGATGTGTCTAGGGCGCACATCGGATTCCAGCGGCCGGCTCCCTTCCGGGGGGTGTGGACCGACGGAGGGTCGGACGGAGGCTCGGGCGGGTCCCGCGGGGGTCGGTACCGGAGTCCGGCTCGCTCCTCGGGCGCTACGCGGATGGGCCAGCGAGGAGGCCGTCCTCGAGCAGTTCCTCGAGACGATCGACGCACAGCACCCCGCTGCGCGCGACCAGCCCCGGGTCGGTCTCCGGGTACATCCCGGGAGGGTAGGACCCCCACAGCCCTCGATAGAGAGCCGCGCCGAACCCGGCGTTCTGCGCGCCGACGACATCGAGCTCCCAGCGATCCCCGACGTGGAGGATCTCTGCGGCCGGAAGACCCAGGAGGCGGCTCGCGCGTTCGAAGATCGCTCGGTCGGGTTTCGCCTTCCCGACCTCGCACGAGGCGATCACGTGGTCGAACACGAGCCCCCAGCGATCGTGAAGCATCGACTTCCACGTCGCCGCCCGACGCGCCGTGTTCGTGATCATGATCACGGGGACCCCCCGGTCGCGCAGCGCGGGGAGGACGCTTCGTAGCTCGGGATTCACGGTCGGCGGGTGCTCGGCGAGCCCGGCCGCCGAGTACTCCCGCATAGACTCCTCGAGTCCCCGGGGCGCCGTGGCTCCCAGTCGATCCGCGCACTGGCGAAGCACCTCCCCGGGGTCGATCTTTCCCCAATTGAGATCGCGCCCCGCCAGCTCGGCTCCGACCTGATCCAGCGCGGCCCGTAGAGCTTCCCGCCCCGGCGGGCGGCCCGATCGGTCGCGGAGAGCGCTCTCGAGGTAGTCGAGCCGCGCTTCGGTCCAGTTCGCCTCAAAGCCCGGGGGGTGCGACACCGCGGTGAACCACAGATCGAGGGAGAGAGCCTGGTATCGAGCAACCACGTTCGGTAAACGGTCGCCAGGATTTGAAGTCGAGGCCGGGAGAGAATAGGGAGGAAAGGGTTGTCGACTCGAAACAGTGCAATCGCCCTAGCAGTAGACTTCCAGATGGAACGACTCGTTCGAGAGGGTTCCATTCGAGAGGAACGTGTCGATCCAAACCCCGTTGCTGTTTCCTGCCCGATCGGCGACCGTGAACATCCCCGAGGAACTCGGTCCGCTGCCGCTCTCACCTAGACCGCCGCTGAAGGCGCACCCGGCGACGTCCTGGTTGAACAACACCGTGTAGGCGCCGAGCCCCTGACTGAAGGACGCTGAGACTCCGGCGCCGCTCACGAACGTTCCAGTGGCAGAGACCGCGGCGTAGAGTCCGCCGGGGCACGACGCCACGATGTGGAAAGAGTAGCTCGTCAGGGCGTGGGTCGATTGGTTGTAGGTCGATACATCCAGGTCGGAGGAGTTCGCGGCGTCCTTGGCCACCGTCGCATAGCCGGCGGGCTGCACGCCGGTGCCGGTCGTGCCGAGGATGGCGGAGTACGTGCACTGGTAGAGAATCTGCGTGAAGTTCACCTGGTAGGTGCCGGTGCCAGTCTCGATACTTCCGTTCACGCCGGAAGCCCGGACGAGGGCCCCGTTGCTGGCGACCACGGCGTACAGCGACTCGGGTGCGACGCCCGGCGCGCTCGACGTGGAGGTCGACTTCATGTTGGCGAAACTGATCCCCACGGCGACGAGCGAGAGGACGATCGCTACGACGGCGAGGATCGTCGCAAGGCTCGAGCCACCCCCCTTGGGGGCGGACGAAGCGGCCGGGGCGGTCGATGTCGGCGGAGTCCATGCGGCGGGAGGGGGGGCCTGTGCCATGGTCCCTCCCAGCCGATTCCCCTCCTCAAAAACGTTTGGTCTCGCGCGAAGGCCCCTTCCGTGCGCCTGTCGGCGAGAAACTGCGGGGATCGACTCCCCGATCGTGGGCCGTCGGGAGCCGGGGGCGTGCGAGCCCTCCGGGGCGACCCGATCCTGCCGGAGTCGAGAGCCCCGGCCAAGGGGGTCCCGAAGGACCCCCCCGACCGGAGGGAAGGGGTTCGGCCTGGAACGCGGTGCGTCTCTCGCGGCTCACGCCCCGGGAACGCCCGAGAAGACCCCCTCAGGGGTTCCGGTCGGGACACCGGGCGTCGCCGTGTACAGCACGGTGAACGTCGCGCTCGCCGGAGAGGCGTCCGTCGATCCCGGGGGAAGGTCGACGCCGATGTAGTCGATGTACGTCCCGCCCGGGCTCAGGGTGACGAAGTTCGCGTTCGAGTAGGTCGGGGTCCCGTAGTTCGGGGCGCCGACCCAATAGATGGTCCCGTCGGATCCGATCCCCGAGTAGGTGAAGACGCCGTAGCAGCTGACCTCGTCCGCCACGCACATCCCGCCCGCTCCCGCGGTCTCCAGGGCCACGCTGACGTTCACGGCGACCGACCCGGTGTTCTCGAGAGCGATCCCGATGTAGCAGTAGGTGCTCGGGGTCATGTTCGACGCGACGACCGTGAGCGCCGTCAGTTCGGCGTTCTCCCCGGTCACCGCGATGCTGCCCGGAGCCCCCGGCACATTGTAGAAGTAGAAGCACCCAAAGGTTGCCGAGTCCGTGATCTGCAAGTCCATCGTCGCCGAATTCGCCGTCCCGTAGACCGCCGCCTGAGCGGTGAACGCCGAGAACCCGGCGCCCGCCATGCACACGACCGCGATCGCCGCCACCAGCCCCACCAGCCAACGCTTTCCCATGGAACCACTCTCGAGGCTCTCGCCTCGCCCCGCTCAACGGGGTTCCAGTACTACGGTTTTAGGTAGCAATGGGAGGAATCCTCCGTACCACCTTGACCGCGGTCCCATCACGTCCGGTCGGTCCTGTCCGCACCCCCGTCGCCTGAGTCCGGCGGACGACGAGACCGGGGAGCCGGGAGAACTCCTTAGGGGGGCAGCCCTCGGGACGCGGCACGCGGCACGGCCATCGCTGCGGAGAGGAAGGCCGGGGGCCCCGTCGCGAGGTCCGGGATGGGGGGGT
>Ga0335083_10000243_pt1 | contig 89772 bp, 83 predicted proteins | sample Lox_Sample_42_FD_206716 | JGI IMG/M metagenome (GOLD analysis project Ga0335083, IMG submission 206716) | Soil microbial communities from Loxahatchee National Wildlife Refuge, Florida, United States - Lox_Sample_4.2 | ecosystem: Environmental > Terrestrial > Soil > Wetlands | place: USA...
GCGTTCGAGACGCGGATCCGGCGCTGCCACTTGCGCAGCCGGTACAGCTGCGCGCGGTTGCGCGTCGGGATCGACTTGCCGTACGGGTCGCGGTTCTTCCAGCCGATCTCGGTCGACAGCCCCTTGTCGTGGATCGTGAGGGTCGTCGGGGCGCCCGTGCGGGCGCGCTTCTCGCCCTGCTCGGCGTCGAACGCCCGCCAGTCGGGCCCCTGGTCGATCATCGACTCCTCGAGCACGAGGCCGCACTCGTCGCAGACGAGTTCCCCGCGCTCGTAGTCGCGGGTGAGATGCGAGGAGCCGCAGCTCGTGCAGCGCGTCGCGACCGCGATGTCCTCCGGCCGGGGCGCCGGCTTCGCCGGGCCGGCGGGGGCCGCCGCGGGGGTGGGCGCGTCGACCGGGAGCTCCTTCCTACTCACGAACGACCTCCGCGCCGATCAGCGCCGCCCCTTCGGACGGCGTCGGCGCCTTGCGGGGACGGACGGAAAGGTACGGTCGGGCGACCGGGCCGAAGACGCGGAGCACGCGGCCCCGCACGACGCCTCGGGCATCCGTGACCAGGGTGCCTTCGGGAACCACGGTCGCCCCCGGTGCCCGAACGGTGAGCGTTCCCGAAGGAGTGAGGGCGACTACGGTCCCCACGACTGTCGATGCCAGACGCGCCGACTCTCGCGGCAAGTGATATAAACGATTTGCGATAGGTACTAAAGCGTTACGGGCGGGGTCGAGGGCGCGACCGCCGGGGGGGCGTGCCCGACTCCGCGGCGCCTTCGCTCGACGTTTCGGGGAGATCCGGAGGGACGTACGGCACGTAGAACGAGAACGGCGGGGAGGAGCGGATCCGCTCGTCCTCGGCATCGGCCGCCTCGGGCTCGGGTGCGGGCTCCTCGGGGGGGAGGAGTTCCTCCGGTACTCCTTCCTCGGGCTCCACGGGGCGGTCCTTCGCATCGATCGGCGGCGGGATCACCGCCCGGCGCTTCTCCTGGGTCAGCCGATCGACCTCCTGCCAGAGCGCTTCGATCTCCTCCTCGGGTGTGCCGTACCGCCGGTCCTCGGCGAGCGCCGCGCGCACCTGCGTCATCAGCCGGGCCGCGCTCGTCGCGTCGCGCGCGCTCGTCTTGATCCGCTGGAGCCGGCGCGCGAGATTCCGGGCCTCGAGGAGGATGTCCTCCTCTTCCTTCGGAGAGATCCGGGCGACGGTGGGCGCCCGAGGGATCCGGGCGACGATCTTGCGTGTCTCCGCCAGCCGCTGGGCGGCCATCGGCAGATTCTCGTCCTGCACCGCCTGCAGCAGCCGCGAGAACGACACCGCGGCGGCCATCGTGTCCTCGCCGCGGTCGCGCGCGCGCCGGATCGACGTGCCGAGCGCCTGGGCCTCTTGCACGCAGAACTTCGGGACCGCGTCGTTGAGCACGGCGAGGGCGAGCGAGGCGCTCGCGGCGGCCTTCTCGAGCGAGCCGGCGCTCAACGGCTCGGACATCAACCGGGCGCGGGGGTTTCCGACCCGCGCGTCCAGGTGGGCGAGATCGACGCCCAGGTCCTGCGAGATCGCGCGGAGCTCGTCGACCCGGCGCAGCAGCTCGCGCACCCACCCCCAGTCTCGGGAGACGCGCGCGAGGAGCGCCTCGGCGCGCTTCACGACGAGCGACGCCTTCTCGGCGGCCCCGGAGCGCGTCGCTTCGTCGAACGCCGAGCGGATCTGCGTGATCGGAAACGGCAGCCCCTCCTGCTGGAGCTTCTGCGCCTGCTGCTCGACGGCCTCGAGCCGGCGGTTCAGCTCCTCGATCGGGTCGGTCGGCGCCACCGTCTATCCCTTCTCCTGCGCGCGCGACAGCGCGCGCATCAGTTCGGTGAGCGTGCGGTCCGCGTCGGCCAGCCGACCGCTGCGCAGGAAGTCGGTCGCCTCCCGGATCTCCGCGGCCGCCTCCAGCGCGAGCGGGCTGTCCGCCGGCAGGGACCGGACGCGACCGGCGAGGCTGCGGGCCTTCTTCAGGAGGGTTTCGAGCATTGCGTCGTCCGGCGGCGCCGGAGCCGCGGGGCGCGGGCGCGCGACGCCGGCGACCGGCGGCGTCGGGGACTCGATCTCGACGATCGCGCGGCGGAGGTCGCGGACGCTCTGGCTCGCCTCCATCAGGCGGCCCTTCTCGAGGTGGCGGGTGGCGGCGTCGTGGAGCTTGCGGGCGGGTTCGCTCGCGGGAGCGTCCTCGGGCAGCTGGTCGAGCGTCGCCCGGTGCCGGCCGAGCTCCGCCTCGAGGGAGGTAGGGATCGCTTCGTGCAAGAGCATCAGGATCCGGGCCGCGTCCTGGCCGAGCGCGTCCAGGTCCCCCTCCCGGAACGGGCCGGCGGATAGCTTCTGGCGTAGCTCGTCGATCTGGCCGGGGACCTCGCCGAGCGGAAGATCGAGGTCGGTCGCCTCGGCTCGCAGCGATTCGATCTGGGCGAGGAGCCCCTGGAGCCCCTTCCAGTCGGACTCGAACTTTCCCAGCCGGCGCTCGACGTCCAACAGGCCGCGCAGGTTCTCGGCGATCGCATCGGACCCATCCACGGGGGTCGCCCCCGCCCCGGGAAACTCGAGGTCGAGCCGGACACCGGTCCGTTCGAGGGCCTTGCGGCGGTCGTCCGCAGCCTCCCATCGGCGGCGCACGGCGTCCCGGGCCTGCCGGTCGAGCCGGCCCTGCGCCGAACGAAGGATGTCGAGCGCCTCGGAGGTTCGGCCGCTCGCCTCGCTGAGCGCGGCCTCGCACATCTCGTTCGTCACGTCGGGGCAGTCCCGGCCGAGCGGCCGGTACAGCTCCATCCGCTCGTGCAGGCCCCGACCGAGGGTGCCCGTGAGCTCGGCGTCGGGCGACGGCGTCGGTCGGCTCCGGGTGGTAGGCCCCTTCTCCTCGGAGGCGGTCGCGGGGGCCGAGCCGTCGGGGGGCGGGGACTTCGCCGCGCGGAGCCCCTCGATCGCCAACGCCGTGGGAAACCCGCACACCTCGCAGTGCTCGGAGTTCCCCGGGATCGGCTGTTCGCAGATCGGACAGCTAGACACCTACGAGCTCCCCCGGTAGTCGTACAAGACGGTTCTGCGCTCCTTAAGAGTTCGGCTCTCCCTCGCCGGTCGGGCGGTCGTCGACCGGTCCGTCGGGTTATTCATCCTCCCGAGAACGTCGGCACCACGACGAGGTGCATCGGCCGTTCGATCGGGAGGTCCAGCGGTACGGAGTCGTCGTCCACGAGCACGGCGTATCCCTCGGGCGAGCCGGCGATCGGCCGCACCGCATCCCGGACGAGGGTCCCGCTCGGGACCTTCACGCTCGTCCGCCGGGAGACCCCGGCGCGGGCGATCTCCACGACGACCTCGAGCGGCGGAGGGGAGGCGCTGAGGGGGAGAGTCTCCGACGGCCGGCTCCTCGTCGACGCGTCCTTTGAACTCCCGCGATGCATACGCACCACCAGATCTCGAATCTGGCGCCTTGGCCGAGCTAGGCTACCTCAGCACCCGCCCCCTCGGAGGCGTCCGCCTATTTGGCGGTTCTCGCCGCCCGGGCCGGACCGATATCGAGGGCGACCCCCCACGGAGCCGGGGGTCGGCCTACGCCGAGCGGAGCCAACCGGCGAGCGGACGAAGGCTCTCGTAGAGCGACCGCCCCGGGCTCGTCAGGGCGTACGCGCGGACCGGGCCCCGGGTTCCGTCGACCCGGACGCGGCGGACGAGCCGCGCCCGCTCGAGCGAGCGCAGCGTGGACGTCAGGGTCGCCGGGCTCACTCCCGCGAGGCAGTGCTGGATCGGTCCGAACCGGACCGTCCCGTACCTGCCGAGGAGGGCGACGACGCAGACGGCCCATTTCTTCCCGACGATGTCGATGAGGCCGATCGGCGGGCACGGGCACTCGAGGTCGTCCTCGCAGCACTGCGACACTCTGTCCGTACGTAGGGCCGCCTTATGAGTGCTTCAGTTATTGAAGTGCTCGGGACCATGAGCGACGCGGAGAGCCCGAAGGCGTGCTGCGACCGAGCGAGCGGGTCGGCGAACGGGCGGTGCGGCCGCGGCGGCTGCTGCTGTTGCTGCTGCGGCGACGGGTGCTGCTGAACGATAGAATGGGCGAGCGGTGGGTCGTCTTCGTGTGCGTGGAGAACGCCTGCCGCTCGCTGATGGCGGAGGCGGCCTTCAACGCGAACGCTCCCGACGGGTGGCGCGCGACCTCGGCCGGCACGCGCCCCGCGGAGGCGGCGAATCCGCGAACGGGACCGATGCTCGCGGAGGTCGGGCTCGAGCTTCCGCGCCACCGTCCGACCGTGCTGACCCCGGCGCTGCTCGAACGGGCGGGGATCGCCGTCAGCATGGGTTGCCTCGACGAGGCGAGCTGCCCTGCCTACCTGAGTGGGCCCACGCTGCGGGACTGGGAGCTCGAGGACCCCGGGCGGCTCGACGATGACGGGTTCCGGCGGGTTCGGGACCAAGTGATCGAGAGGGTCCGGAGCCTGCGTCTCGAGCTGAAGCTCGCGGAACGGCGCGGGGGCGCGGGAGCACCGGCGCCCGCCCCGTGAACGGCTCCCTGGCGGCTCGCGGGGCGGGAGAGGCCGCGGGGACGGCCCTGCTGGTGGGCCTTGGGACCGGAACGATCGTCGTCGCCGCCCATCTCGGCGGGATTCCCCAGGGCGCGATGGCCGTGGCCTGGTTCGGTGCGGTGCTCCTTCCGATCCTCGCGTTCGTGCGCACGACCGGGGCCCATCTCAATCCGGTCGTCACGCTGGCGCTGGCTGTCAGCGGGCGGATCGCGTGGCGCGAGGCGCCGGCGTACCTCGCGGGTCAGTTCGTCGGCGCGCTGGCCTCCAGCGGCCTCCTGCTCGCGGTGGGCGGGGGGGTCGGCCGTCTCGGCGCCACGGTTCCCACCGGGAGCCTCCTCCGCGCGTTCCTCGGGGAGACGGCGTTCACCGCGCTGCTCGTCGCCGCGGTGTTCGCCCTGGCCGACTTCGGCGAGGGGCCGAAGCGCTGGCGGCTTCTCCTCCCCCCGGCGGCGGTCGGACTCTCCACCTTCGTGATCGGCCCATGGAGCGGCAGTTCGCTCAACCCGGCGCGCACGCTCGCCCCCGCCGTTCTCTCCGGAACGTACGCCGACCTGTGGCTCTACCTGATCGCCGTGCCGCTCGGCGGCCTCGCCGTCGCGCTCCTCTGGCGGCCGACGGCGGTCGACCGGCTCGATCGCGGGCCGGGCCGAACGGACGCGAGCCGCTGAGTCGGGACGCCGCCGTCAGCGTCCGACGGAGCCCGCGCGGCCGAGGGCCACCCGGAGGCGAACGATCGGCTCCACCGAGCACGGGTCGACCCGACCTCGGGCGGCGAGCCGAAGGCTGACCTGGTCCCCGAGCGCGATCCCGCGGACGAGCGCCTCGAGCCGGTCGTCGGAGGCGAGCGGCACCCGTAGCACCGGAACCTTTCGCGACGCGAGGAGCCGTTCCAGGAAGCGGAAGCCCCGACGCACCGTCGGCTCCTCCTCCGCCCATTCGAGCAGCACGACGACCTGTCGGGCGGCCTCGGAGCGCCGCACCCGGTCCCAGCCGACGATCGCGTTGTGCAGCGCCTCCGGGACCTCGTCGCAGGCGGCGACGCGCTTCGCGTTCTCCTCGAGCTGGTTCTTCCAGCGGCGGGCGAGGCCGAGGAACCGGCTCTCGGCGTAGACGAACGGCAGTCGGTCGCCGACGGCGTCGGCGAGGAGCGCGGCGGGGCCGCCGTCGCGCGCGTACCGACCGATCTCGGGGCGCAACCGCTCCGAGATCCCCGCGACCCGGTCCTCGTTCGACTCGGGAAAGGCGGGATCGAGCAGGCCCAGCAGGCCCCCGAGGAGGTGACCGACCGCCGCCCGCGCGGGCATGCCGGGGGGCAGGCGCAGGACCGGGACCCCGTCCTCCTCCGCCCGCTCGGCGAGCGACCCGCCCGAGGTGACGACGACCCGTTGGGCGCCGGCCCGCCCGGCGGCCGTGTAGGCGCGCAGCGTCTCCCACGTCTCGCCGGAGTAGCTGATCAGGAGCGCCCGGTCCGAGCGGCCCAGCGACCGGGGAGGTTCGGCGGAGCGCACGATCGAGAGGGCCACTTCGCTCTCCGCGTCGACGACGCACCGCGCGAGGTCGGCGGCGATCGCCGATCCTCCCATGCCGATCGCGTAGACGCGCGACGTCGCGGCGCCCTTCGGAGCGTCGAGCTCGGCGCCCGCTCGAAAGCCGGCGAGGAGGCCGTTCGGAAGGTCGGCGGCCAGGGCCCGCATCCGGACACTCCCCGCGTCCCCGGAGCCCGGCATCGTCGGCCGCGGTCCGGCCGCGAAGATTACGCTTGCGGGAGGCCGTGCGTCCCGGGGAAAGTAGATGAATCTAGGCTCGCCATCGCTGTAGTGCGACGCGCCGTGCGTCGCGGGAACCACCTCGTGCCCGAGCCGCCAGCGCGCGCCCCGCCGTCCGACGCGCGGGTCTCGATCGGAAACCTCGGCATCGACACCATGCTGGAGGGCGGCCTGGTCCCCCACCGGCCCTACCTGATCGTCGGCCCGTCGGGGACCGGGAAGACGAAGCTCGCGCTCCAGTTCCTCTGCGAAGGAGTCCGTCGCGGCGAGCGGGTGCTGCTCGTGACCGTCGAGGAGCCGCCGAACGAGGTGCGGCTGAACCACCGCGCCCTCGCGCCGGATCTCGACAAGGTCGAGGTGTTCGACGCGATCCCGGACGTGATGCGCTACGAGCGCGCGCCGTTCAAGGACATCGCTTCCGTGCGGGAGATCACCCCGTTCGCCCGGATCCCTCCGGAGATCCGGCGCAGCCCGGAGCTCTCCAGCGTCGAGGTGACGATCACCGCCCTCGAACAGATGCTCCGCTCCGAGGTCGGGCGGCGTCAGTACTCGCGGATCGCCGTCGATTCGCTCACCGCGCTGCAGTACTTCTGCATGAAGGGGTTCGACCCGGTCGGCGGCGCCCAGACGTTCCTCCGATTCCTCTCCGACCTGCGCACCACGACCGTGCTGACCGTCGAGTCGCCGCTCGAGGACATCGAGACGACGGAGCGGACGCTCGCCCGGGGCGAGATCCGGCTGTTCCGGTGGGAGCTCGACGGCGTCACGGTCCGGGCGGTCGGCGTGGAGAAGCTGCGCGGCAGCTCGCACGACGTTCGCCTGCACCCGTACCGGATCGGACCGAACGGGGTGGACGTCAATCTCGGGGTCACGATCTCGCGCGACACCCGGCAGATCGTGGAGCTCCCGCCGACGATCGTGGCCCCAACGCCCGAGGCCCCCCGACGGGCCGTCGCGCCGGCGCTCGAGCCGCTCTCCGCGGAGGTGCGCGACCTCATCGCGCTCGGGGTCGACGTCGGTCCGGTCCGCGGGGCGGTCGAGGCGGCGATCGCCGCGGTCCGGGCGGGACGGACTGAGGACGCCGTTCAGGAGATCTCCCGCCTCTCCTCCCTGACCGGCGCGCTGACGGCCAACGTCGCCGGCGCGGAGTCCGGCGTCGCCGGCCCCGCCTCGCCCGAGGCGGACGCGCACCGCCGGATCGCACAGCGGGCCGACACGGCCCGCGTGGGGATCCCTCCTACGTTGCCGCCCGCCCCGGAGGTCCTGGAGGAACAGCTCGACCGGGTGCTGGCGATCCTCCCCACGGCTCCCCCGGCCTCCCCCATTCCGGGGGCGATCTCCGGCCGACCGGCACCGCCGACGCCGCCCGCCGGATCGGCGTCGCCTCCGCCGGCGGTACCGCCGCCGGTTCCGACTCCCGCCGAGGTCGCATCGCCGCCGCCCCCTCCGCCCGAGCCGGCTGTTGAAGCGTCCGAAGTCCCCGTCGCGCCGTCGGTGCCCCTGCCGCCGCCCCCGGGCGCGAAGGCCCCAGAGCGCCCCCCCGCGAGACCGCTCGCTCCGGCTTCTCCCTCGGCATCGCAGATGGGCGGCACGGTTCCGCGGCCCGCCGCCGGCCGCCCGCAACGCCCGACGGTCGCCCCGGCCGTTCCGATGCCCGAGCCGCCGCCCCTCCCGCAGTCGTTGCCCAAGCCGTCGCAGGTCCCGGCGGCCTCCCGGTCCGTTCCGTCGGTCTCGGGGGCCGCGAGCGACCTTCCGCCCCCGGAGCCCGAAGCCCGGGACGGCCCGGTGCCTCCCCCCCTACCCAGCGTGACGGCCCCCGTTCCCGAAGTGCCACTCTCCGCCCCCTCCGGGCCCCCCGTCCCCGAACCGACGCCGAAGCGGCGCCGCCGTGCAACGCCCCCCCGGAAGAAGCCCGGCGCTTCGGCCGAGGAGGTCGCGGCCGCGGAGGAACGGGCGTCGACCCCGGGAGCGGCCGCCGCCTCCGCCAAGCCCCGACGGCGGGCGGTCCGCAAGCGAAAGGCGCCCCCGGTCGTCGGCGCGACGGTTGAGCCGCTCCCCGAGGCCGCACCCTCGTCCGCGCCGCCCCCGTCGCCCGACGCCGAGGCGAAATGACGGTCGAACTCGGAACCGCCGACGAACGGGTGTCGACCGGGGTCCCCGGGCTCGACCGGATGCTCGGGGGAGGACTGATCGCCGGCCGGCCGTACTTGCTCACGGGCGGCTCGGGGAGCGGGAAGACCCTCCTCGGGCTCACGTTCCTGCTCGAAGGGCTGCGTCGCGGTGAGGAGGTGCTGCTGGTCGCCGTCGACGAGCCGCCGACCGAGATCCTCGAGAACGTCCAGGCGTTCGGCTGGGATCTCGCCCAGGTGAAGACCCTCGACGCGAACCCGGGCACGCGGGCGTTCAAGCGGATGGCGGCGGTCCAGGAGATCCGCGCGATGAACGACCTGCGGTCGATGCGCGACCTGACCCACGACGCGAAGCGCGCGAGCGACGCCGAGGAGATCGCGATCCAGGGGATCCAGCTGAAGCTCCGTCAGCAGATGGCCGACACGCCGTTCCGCCGCGTCGTGGTCGACTCGATGACGTCGATCCGTCGGTTCGCGATCAAGTCGTCCGCCGACCCGCAGGCCGAGCGGACGGAGATCCAGTCGCTCCTGCGCTTCCTGTCGGAGGCGGGGGTGACGACGCTGATCACGGCGACCCCGCCCGACCCCGGGGTCCTGAGCCCGGAGGAGATCCTCACCCGCGGGGAGATCCTCCTCACGCGGAAGTGGATCGGGGACCGCTCGGTCCGCCAGATCAAGATCGTCCGCATGCGCGGCTACGCGCACGACCCGGAGCGCCGTCCGTTCGCGATCACCCCGCAGGGGATCGTCGTCGGGTAGGCGCCGCCGCCCCGCGGGTCGGGATCGTCCCGGTCCGGTCTGCGTCGCGCCGGGAGCGGCCGATCAGGACGGGGAGCGGACGTACAGCGTAACGATGGAGGACGATCCGGACCACGTGGCCCCGAACGCTCCGTCCAGTACGAAGACCGGGGCCGGCGAGTCCCGGCAGTTCGACGGGACCGACGCGAGATACAGGACATACGGCGCTCCCGCCGAGTCGTTCCCCGAGATCCGAACGACCGGACAGTCCATGGTGTAGTATCCGACCGCATCGTACGAGACCCCGTCGAGCTCGCCGGTCGCGTGGGGGACACGGGAGAGATTCTCGCCAAAGCCGGCGAAGTGGGGCACCCGAAGGTCGCAGTACGAGTAGGGCACCCCCCCGATCGAGGTCGGGGTGGTCGACGGGCAGTCGGTCGCGGCCGACGCACCGAGTCCGACGATCCAGAGCGAGGCGGCGACCACGCACGCGACGACGAGAGCGCCCACCCCGGCCCGAACGAGGGCGCGGCCTGTCATGGTGGTCCCGGTCACCGCCAGGGGACGGTACCCTTTCACGTTGCTGCGAACCGCAACGCCCCGGTTCAGGGCGCTCGGCGCTGCAGCAGGGAGGAGAGCCGACCGGCGGAGGATCGACGGGCGGACGTCAGGTAGACCCCCACCGCCCAGTCGGCCGGGGGGCGGACGGCCAGCGCTCTCCACGGGCCGGGGGAACGGAACGGACGGGTCAGCCGGTCGTCCACCAGCACGGCGATCCTTCCCCAGTCGTCCGCGGGCCGGCCGCGCGGCTGAAGTCCGCCGAGATCGATGAGCACGCTGCCCGCGGGCGCCTTCAGTCGATCGGCGAGGTCGTCCTCCAGCGCCCGACGTTCGGCCGGGTCTCGGAGCAGCCGGCTCCACACGCGCCGGCCTTCCGGGGCGAGCTCGCGCCAACCGTGCACCCGCTTGTACAGCCGCCGCGTGAGCAGGTCACGGGCCAGGGAGGCGCTCGCGCCGCCGGCGTCCCGCAGGCGCACCAACAGCTCGCCGTCGGTCAGCCCGAAGACGTCCTCGACGCCGGACGGATACTCCGGGACCCGCTCCACCGCGGCCTGGGCCATCGTCTCGGCCGCCCGGACGGTCTTGTGGTAGTAGACCGTGGAATACATCAGCGCCCGACCGACCAGGAACCCTTCGGCCGCGCCCCGGCCCTTCTCGGCGAACCCCAGGTGGCCGCCGCCGACACGCAACGTATCGAGCAATCGGACCGCGTCGACCGCCCCGTGGGCGACGCCGGTGTAGTGGGCGTCGCGCTGCATGTAGTCGATCCGGTCGGCGTCGATCGCTCCGTGGAGGATCTCCCCGAGCCACGGCGGATGGGCCGGGCGATCGGCGGGATCGATCAGGTCGGCGACCGCGCGGGGGGAGAGCCCGTGCTGCTCGAGCACCCCGGCGACCGTTCCCTCGGGAAACGCCCCGGTGGGGTCCGTGCCCTCGATCCGGGCGCGCGAGAGGCGCTCGTGGTCGAATCCGAACACCTCGCGAAGGGGGGCGTCGAGCGTGTGCGAGAACGGCGGGTGACCGAGGTCGTGGAGCAGCGCCGCCGCCTCGATGCGGTCGGTCTGAGACGGGGCGAGTCCGAGGCGGACCGCCATGCGGCCCGCGACCCAGTACGTCCCGAGCGAGTGCTCGAGGCGGGTGTGGTTGGCTCCCGGGAAGACGAGGTGGGCGAATCCGGTTTGCCGGATCCCCCAGAGCCGCTGGAACTCCGGGGTGCCGAGCAGGGCGACCGTGCTCGGGGTGAGCCCGATCGGGCCGTGGACCGGATCGAAGATCGACTTCGCGGCGCGGCCCGATCTCCCGCGGGGCGCCACGGCGGCTCGGAGCCTCCGTGCGGATTAAAGGGTCGCCGCTTCGGGGGGCACCGTTCGCTTCCTCTGAACGAACGTATTTATCGAGAGGCACCGGTCGAGCCTTCGTCGTGTCGAGCTCCGCCCGTCCCGCCCGTTCTCCCTCGGTTCGCGAGATCCGGGAACGGTTCCGGGCCGCCGAGCAGGCCGAGACGGGCGCCGACCGGGCGCGGTACATCGAGGCCCTCAAGGAGTTCCTCGCCGCCGCCGAACGGAACGCGGACGGGATCACCGGGCAGGCAGCCGAGGTCGCCCCCCTGGTCGACGAGGCCGCGATGGCGTTCTACCGGGCGTCGATGCCCCAGCTCGCGCGCCGCGCCGTCGAGCTGGGACTCAAGCTCAGCCCCGCGAACACCTCGCTCCTCCACCACAAGGCGCTCGTTCTCCTCGCGCTCAACGAGGACCTCCCCACCGCGGTGAAGCTCGTCGACCAGGCGCTTAAGGCGACGCCGCACGACAAGGGGCTCTGGGCGACCCGCGGGGACGCGCTCCGGCTCCTGGGTCAGGACGCGGAGGCGGCGCAGGCGTACCTGAAGGCGCAACGGCTCGACGCCTCGTCGACGCAGTACGTCGACCGGGCGCTCAAGCTCGCCCCCGGCAATCCCGAGGCGCTGCGCCTCAAGGTCGAGCTCGCCCGCGCGGGAGGAGGGGACCTCGAGGCGCTCTCCGCGTGCGACGCGCTCCTGAAGGAGCACCCGGACGACCTCGAGCTGCTCCGCGCCCGGGCGGGCCTCCTCGCGCTGCTTTCGCGCCCGGCGGAGGCGCTCGAGCCGCTCGCGCGGGTCCGGGCCGCGGCGCCGGACGACCTCTCCCTCGCCCTCCTGAACGCCCAGGTGCTCGTGCGCCTCGGGAAGCCCGAGGAGGCGATGCCGATCGCCACCGCCATCGTGGAGTCGAAGGTCGCGCCCGACGCGGCGACGCTCGAGCAGGTCGCGGAGCTCGCCGGCACCGAGCGCCCCGAGCTCGCCCTCGCCGCCCGGGAGCGGCTGAGGGAGGTCGACCCGCGCAACGTGCACAATCTCCAGGAGCTCCGCACGCTCGGAGCGAGGCTGAACCGGCCCGAGGTCGCGCTCGGCGCCGGCCGCGCCATCCTCCTCGCTTCGCCGCAGAACCTCGAGGCGATGCGCAGCGTCGCCGAGATCGAGTCGGGGGCGGGACGGACCGACGCGGCGCTCGAGGCGTACCGCGCGATCGCGAAGGCGCACCCCCGGGCGGTCTCGGAGCTGAGCAAGGCGCTCGAGTACGCCTGCGCGGCCTCCCGCCCCGATGCGGTCCGGGAGTTCGCCACCGCGATCCTCGCGGTCGACCCGAAGGACCTGCGCGCGCAGCTCGAGCTCGCGCGCGCGCTCGCCGCCGACGGCAACGTTTCGGACGCCGGGAAGGCGTACGATGCGGTCATCGCCGCCCACCCGGGCGACCTCACCTACCTGCTCGAAAAGAAGGAGGTGATCGCGAAGTCGGGCGACCCCGCGACGCTCGGCCCGCTCCTGGACGAGCTGTTCCGCCTCGACCCGACCCGCACCGAGGTCGCGATCGAGCGCGGCAACTTCTACCTCGCGGTCGCGTACGACCTCCCCGACGGGACGGCCGACCGGGACCGCGCGGCCCGCTCCGCCCTCGGGTCGTACGAGCGGGCCTCCTCCGACGCCGCGGCCGCCGACGTGAGCCTGCTCGGGATCGCGCGCGCCTCCCGTCTGGTCGACGACCGGGAGCGGGCCCTTCAGGCGTACACCGAGTTCCTGAGCCACCCGGGCAACGACGCCCGGGAGGATATCCGCAAGGAGTTCGCCCACGCCCTGCGCGAGAACGGCCGGTACGCCGAGGCCCGGGCCGAGTACGAGCGGGCGATCACGGGAGGACGCGAGGAACCGGACCTCCTCTGGGGAGCGGTCGAAGTGTACGCGCACCTCGGCGAGGACGCCCCCGCGCTCCGCCTCCTCGAGCTCTTGCTCGCCCGCGAGCCCGCGAACCCGATGTTCCTGCGCAAGAAGGGGCAGGTGCTCCTGCGGGCCGGGCGTCGCGACGAGGCGCTCCGGGTCCTCCAGGAGGCCGTGGGGGCGGCGAAGGGGGACCCGCACGCCTACTTCGAGGTCGCCGAGGCGCTCCGGGTCCAGGGGTCGTATCCGGACGCGATCGCGTACTACCGCCGGGGGCTGGAGGTCGATCCCGGCAACCGCCACGGTCGCCTCGCGCTCGCCGAGACCCTCCTCCTCGCGGGCCAGTATCCGGAGGTCGTAGGCCTCGTGGATCCCCTCCTGCGCGAGGACCCGAACGACCTCGCCGCGTGGAAGGCGCGCGCCGACGCCTGGCGGGCGATCGGGCGGCCGAACGAGATCCTCTACTCCCTGCAGGCGATCCTCCTCCTCGAACCGGACGACGGCGCGGCGCTTCTCGAGATGTACCGGCTGCGGCGCGAGACCGGGGAGACCCGGGAAGCGTACGACGCGCTGACCCGGCTCGTTCGGTCGAACGCTCCCGAAGGCCAGGACCCGACGCTCCAGCTCGAGCGGGGAGACCTCGCGGCCGGGCTCGGCATCCCCGAGGAAGCGAACGCGGCCTACGAGCGCGCCGCGTCGATGGATCCGGCCTACCGGGTCGAGATCTCGATCCGGCGGGCCCGCCTCCGCCTCTCCGCGGGCCGGCCCGACCTCGCGCTCGAGGTGCTGGACGACGGGCTCAAGTCGATCCCCGGCGGCTCGCCGCCGAGCCTCGGGGCCCTGCTGCTGCGCGCCGAGATCCTCACCGGCCTCGAGCGCCCGGCGGAGGCCCGCGCCGCCTACGAGGAGGTGCGCCGCCGCGAACCGAGGTCGCCGGTCGCGCTCGCCGGCATCGGCCAATCGATGATCGCCGAAGGGAAGCACGCGGAGGCGGCCGAGTTCCTGCGGGGGGCGATCCCGCAGCTCCCGCCGCAGGAGGCGCTGTTCCTCGAGCTCGCCGAGGCGGAGAGCGGGGTCGGCCATCTGGACGTCGCCGCGGAGGCGATGCGCCAGTCCGTCGAGGTGCTGCCGAAGAGCGTCGCGCTCTGGACCCGGCTCGCCGAGGTGTCGATCGCCCGCCAGGAGTGGAAGGACGCCGCCAACGCCTTCGCCCACGCCCTGGCCCTCCAGCCGTCGTCCGTCGACCTCCTGACGCGCGCCGGCTTCGTCGCCACGCGGCTCAACCACCCGAACGAGGCGCTGGCGCTGTACCTCCGGGCGACGGAGGCCGAGCCCGCGAACAAGCAGGCGTGGACGAGCCATGGACTCGCGCTCGTGGCGACGGGTCGGTTCGCGGAAGCGCAGGCGAGCTTCGACCGGGCGCTCGCCCTCGATTCCGATTTCACGCCGGCGAAGGACGGCAAGAAGCTCGCGGTGCAGCAGACGCGCGACGCGGAGATCCAGCGGTTCGGGCGCGAGGCGCTCCTGCTCGAGGCGAAGCTCCACCGTCCGGTCACGAAGAACGACCTGTTCGTCTCCTTGCACGTCCCGTTCGAGTTCCTCGACCCGGTCCTGGCAGCGATCTCCCAGTCGCCGAAGGTCGACCTCGCGCACCTCGACGCGGCCGAGGTCCGGGACCTCGAGAACGCCTCCTACCAGGTCGTGACCGCGGCGCTCGACCGCCGTCCGCCCGGGCTCGAACGGCGCGGGTTCTCCCTCGCGGACGTGGCGGCGCTGGCCCCGCCCACGTACACCCTCGGCCAATCCCAGCGTCTCTTCGGCTACCTGCGCGCCGTGCTCGAGGCCGACCTGAGGGCCGAGAACCTGTCGCTCGCCCCGGACGTCGAGGAGCTCGCCCGCCGAGCGCTGGCGCTTCCGCCCGAGCAGCGGACGCTCTTCCAGCTGGTCCGAACGCTCCGGGTCGGCGTCTACAAGGCTCGGCTGATCAAGGTCGTGGAGGAGGCGGGCTCGGCCGTGCACGCGCCGCTTCCCTCGCTCGACCTGGGCCGGTACTCTCCCGAGTTCCGGACCCCTCCGAAGGAGGCCGCGGCGGACGCTCCCGCGCCGGTCGGCGACCTCGCCGAAGCGGCGCCCGCCGCCCCCCGGGCGTCGGGGCCCGAGCACTCCGCTCCGAGTCGCGCTCCCCACGCTCCCTCGAGCTCCCATGCGCGAGGGGGAGACTCCGCTGTCACCGACGCTCGCTGCCTCGGATGCGGGGGGGTCGCCTCCGTCGTCCACGTCTGCGGCGCGACGCTCTGCCACACCTGCGTGGGCCAGTACCCTCACTGCCCGAAGTGCAACCACCCGGTTCCCCCGGAGTCGCTGCGACCGATCCATCCCCCCGCCTCCGAGCCGCACCACGGGCGCTCCGAGTCGGGCTCCGCTCCCGCCAGCACGCACCGAACGAAGCCGTCCGGGGCTCCCCCACCGCGTCCGTCCCACGCCGAGCCCTCGTCCAAGCCAGAGACCAAGGGCGAGGGAAAGCCGGAGCCGAAGGGAGATCGACCTTCGAAGCCGGGGGCCGCGGAGAAGCCGCACGGAGCGGGTCCGGCCCCGCCGGCGCCGGCCGCGTCGAAGGGAGCCACACCCCCGCCGACCCCGGCCGCGGCCGAACCGCCTCCCCCCAAACCCCGGCGTGAAAAGACCGACGACGAGCCGCGTTTGTAGTCGGTCCTGACCCCCATCTTCTAATAGTTCCTCCGACTCGTTCTACCTCGGAAGGCCGATGACCACCGGAGCTCCGCCCATCGTTCCCGTCCGGGACTCGTGGAGCCCGTGGCTCCTGACGGGACTGTTCGTCGCGATCGCCGCGGTCCTGTTCCTGCTGATCTACGTCGCGCTGCCCCAGCACCAGCATTACGACGCCCTGATCCTCATCGGGGTCGTCGCGCTAGTCTTCGCGATCGGCTCCTACTTCGCCGAGTCGCTCTCCCGCCAGCCGTCCGCGCAGCGCTCGCTCGCCTGGGGGTTCTTCGGCATGGGGTTCGCGGTGCTGTTCCTGTCGATCGGCCTCGGTCCGTACTACAACCTCGAGTCGACCGTCTACATGCTGATCGGCCTGCTGCTCACCCTCATCGCCCTGATCGTCGCGGTCGCCGGCATCGCCTGGCGGGGCCGCGCGCTCCGCCGGACCGCCAACCGCGAGCTGCCACGCCAGGCCTGGCGGAACGAGCCGGCGCCGTCGGCGTTCTCCTACGCCGCCGCCAACGCCCCGAGCGTCCCGGAAGCGTCGCCTCCCCCGGCCTCCTCGGAATCGCCCCCGGCGGGGAAGTAACGATGACGGCGACTCCTTCTCCGGCAGCGCCCGCCGCCGCTCCGACCCCGACCACCTGCCCGAAGTGTGGCGTCGCGGTCCCCCCGGGCGCGCGGTACTGCAACGCCTGCGGCTCCTCCCTGTTCGTGCAGGCCGGGAGCTCCACGGGCACCGCGGCTCCGGCCGGCGCTCCCCCCGTCGACATCCGTCAGACGGTGGAAGGGGACCGCGGGGTCCTGAAGCGCCTGCAGATGCTCGTCCCCGGGTTCCGGGGCTACCGCGAAGGCGAGGACCTCCGCGCGGCCGACAGCCTGCTCCGGCGCCAGGTCGCCGACAAGGTGCACAACGCCCGCATCACCATGGAGAACTCTCGCTCCGCCCTCACGAACGGCGGCGCGTTCCAGGTGCTCAACGACATCGCGCCCCTGATCGCGGACCTCCTTCGGCTCGAGGGCGAGATCCGTCACGCGGAGCAGGGGTACACGGGCATCTCGCCCGCCGTGCGCGCCAACCCGCAGCAGCTCGACCGGCTCTACGAGTACGACTACGGGTTCGCGATCGCGGCGGACCAGCTGAACCAGACGATGGCCCCGCTTCCGACGCTCGCCGCGAGCGCTGCGTCGAACCCCGCGCCGCTCACAACGCTGGTGACGACGGTCCGGGGCCAGGTCGGCCAGCTCGACACCGCCTTCCGAGCGCGACTGCAGGCGGTCGAGGGGATCCGCGTCTCGTAGGAGTCACCGAGGACGTTCCATGGTCACGAACAACCCCATACCGGCGAAGGGCGGCAGTCTGATCGGCGCGACGACCGTCAACTGGGAGGACGCCTACAAGGGTCCCAACGTGATGTGGCGCGTTCCGCGCAACATCCGCTGGAACGACAACATCGTCGTCCGCGAGGACGAGATCGCCGTCTTCTACCGGGACGGGAAGGTCCTCGCCTACCTGGACCGCCCCGACCGGTACGCGCTCACCAGCATGAACGCCCCGATCATCGGCAACCTCGTCCAGGCGCTCTCGGGCGTCCGTCAGGAGGCCGAGGTCTACTACCTGCAGCGGCGGCTGTTCGACGGCAAGTTCGGGAGCCAGGAGCCGTACGTCTTCCGGGACCCCGACTTCGGGCTCGTCCAGCTCCGGGTCTTCGGCTCCTACCGTTGGAAGGTCGGCGCGCCGGACAACTTCATCAACGAGTTCGTCGGCACGTTCGGCGCGGTCACGACGCCCGACGTCGAGGCCCGCTTGCGCGAGCAGATGGTGCTGCTCGTCTACAACAGCCTGGGGAAGCTCAAGGACCAGGGGATGAAGGTCACGGACCTCGCGAGCCAGCTCTCCACGATCGAGCAGGCGGTCCTCGGCTTCGCGCCGCAGCACTTCGGTCCCCTCGGGGTCGAGGTCGCGCAGGTGCAGGGGCTCTCGATCAACCTCCCCGACGAGGTCCAGAAGGCGGTCGACCTCCGCTCCACGATGGGCGTCCTCGGCGTGAACTACATGCAGTACCAGGCCGGCCAGGCGATGACGACCGCCGCGGCGAACCCCTCCGGGGGCGCCGGGGCGCTCGCGAGCGCCGGCGTCGGTCTCGGCGCCGGCCTCGGGGTCGGCTACGGGATGGCCGGCCAGATGCAGGGCGTCTACGGAGGCGGACCCGGAGGCGGGGGCGGCGCGAGCACCCCGTGCTCGAAGTGCAGCGCGCTCGTCCCCGCCGGCGTTCGGTTCTGCCCGTCGTGCGGCGCATCGATGGCGCCGGCGCCCGCCGGTCCTCCGTGCCCGAAGTGCGGTCAGCCCACCACCGCGGGCGTGAAGTTCTGCCCCAACTGCGGCGCGTCCCTCGCGGTCGCTCCGCCACGGACGTGTCCCAAGTGCAACGCGAGCGTACCGGCCGCGAACAAGTTCTGTCCGAACTGCGGCACGGCGATGCCCTCGTAGGCCCGATCCCAGGGTGAGTGGCGACCGTGATCTACTGCACGAAGTGCGGCACCTCGCTCCCCGACGACGCCAAGTTCTGCGCGAAGTGCGGCACTCCGATCGCCGCGACCGGGGCCCCCGCCACCGCCGCGTCGACCTCCACGACCGCCGCGCCGCGCGGCGGTCCCACGGTCGCGCCGTCGGGCGTCCAGGAGCTGAAGTGTCCGGCGTGCGGCGCCCCGATCAAGCCGACGTTCGGCGAGATGGTGATCACGTGCGACTACTGCGGCGGGTCGGTCACGCTCGGCGGCGAGGGCTGGAAGGAGATCAACAAGCACACGATGCTTCCCCTCCGGGTGCCGGACCAGGCGGCCGCCCTCAAAGCGGTCCACGACTTCATGGACAAGGGGTTCATGCATCGGCACGACTTCGAGGAGTCGAAGATCGCCGAGGCGAAGCTCTCCTACGTGCCGTTCTGGGTGCTGCCGGCCTCGGCGAGCACGACGTACACCTACCAGGACATGGTGGCGAGCGTCGGCGCCACCGTCGGCACGATGGCGGCGGCCGAGCTGTTGGGCGGGGCGCTCGGGGGCCGGCGGGGCGGGACGACGATCATCCCGATCATGGGCGGCCCCGTCGTGAACCCGACCCGCTCGGAGACGATCTCGGGGCAGTACGAGTACCCGGTGATCGCGGTGAAGGCGATGAGCAGCTACCAGCCGAAGGACTACCAGTTCTCGCTCACCGAGCGCTCGCTGTTCGACAAGAAGGGGATCCCGGACGGGACGCCCGTGCTGAACGGGGACCTCGGGGAGGACGCCGGCCGCTCGGCGGCCAGCGCGTTCGTGCAGCAGCTGCAGAGCGAGCTCGCGCACAAGAAGCACAGCATGGTCTCGAAGCTCGAGACGAAGGTCGACATCTCCGAAGGCGAGCTCCTGCATGTCCCGATCTGGTCGTTCCAGCTCGACCGCAAGGGTCAGCGGACCATGGTGATCATCGATGGGCACGCGGGCCGGGTCATTCGGACGGTCTAGCGGGCAGAATTCGACTGAGGCTCCGGCTTTAAGAACCGGCCCTAGGGTGGCAGTCCGAGACTTCCAGGGCTCGAGGGCAATGCGGGGAGTAGTGCGGTGCATAGAGTCTCTAGTCGTCGCCCTGGTTGCGATTGTCTCCATCGCCGCGGCGATCCCACTCGGTCAAACTCAGGAATTCCGGGGATCGGGGGTCAACGAAACTGGATTGCCTCCGAGTGGACATGAAGCGAGCCGCGCGGCCGCCGAACCGAGCATCAAGGGTCTTACAAACAACAACCAAAGCGGTCTGGTTTTGCGGACTCTATTCCCGAACTACAACGGGTCGATAGGCGGAGACTTCCAGTCGGCGGTAGACAGTTGGCAGGTTGGGTCCGGCGCATACGTTCCGTCGTCCGGAGATTTGTGGCTCCCCCAACTTTCGGTGAAATCCGGATTGCTTCCCAGCCCGACGGTGGCTCCCGCGTTTGTCTACAACCTGTCCTCGAACAGCTTTCAGGGATTAGAACCCGGAATCTCAAATTCTTCTGCGATCGCTTACGACTCGCAGAACGGTTACCTTTACGCGGCCGAGCCTCGTTCAGATTCAGTCGAGATTTTCGACCCCTCAAATGAATCCGTGATTCGCGCGGGGATTCCCGTTGGGATGCGACCCGATTCGATAGTCTACGATCCGGCGAATCAATACCTCTTTGTCGCGAATCGGGGTTCGAACAATGTAACAGTGATCAATGGGTTGGAATCGACGATTGTGGCTGCAGACATTCCTGTCGGCGATTCTCCAGTTGCGATGGTGGTAGATCCCAGTGCTCACCGTGTCTACGTCGCCAACTCTAACTCCTCAGAGATATCCCTGATCAATGCAAGCAGCCCGACCGCCCCGATTAACCCGATTGCGATTTCAAGCCCTGCTGTCGGGCTCTCCTACTCGTCGCGCGCGAATACTGTTGTCGCGACTTTGCCTCTGAGCGACGATCTTACTCTGATTCAAGCGAGCTCAGGGGTTGTGCTGACGAGCATAGCCCCCATCGGGACCGGGTATCAGAGTTCGGCGACAAGCCCGAATGGAACAGAATTCTTCCTGGCGAACGAGTCTGGCAACGAGTTGACAGTCGTCAATTCGAGCTCGGGTGCAGTCATACTACCAAGACTTGTCGTTCCCGCGCATCCCTCGTTTCTGACTGTGGCCTCGGATACGATACTCATTTGGAGCTTGGCTGGCCGTAACGTCACTGCTCTAAATCTACCCGATCTCTCCTCACGGGCGTCGTCCCCGACGCTCGGGCCGGAGCCGTCCGGGCTGGCGTACAGCCCCGACTTGGGTAGGCTTTTCGTATCAGATCCGGCCCTACCCGGGATTGAGGTGCTCAATCCAACTGACGGGAGATCCGCGGAGCGGCCCATTCCTACGCAGTCCATTCCCGAAGCGATTGCAATGGACACTTACACGGATACATTGTATGTCGCCCTCGACGGGTCAGTCGTTGCCTACAATGCTGCAACTGGCGGCATCGTCGCTCGAAATGCCCTGCTTTCGGGAGAGAACGGGCCGCTACTCGTTGATCATGCAACCGGACTCATTTGGGTAGCGAGACAGTCACCTACCTCTGTCGTGGCCCTCAACCTCTCATCTCTTAGTTCTGCCGCAACAATTCAGGGACTGGAGGTGAATCCTACCTCGCTCGAGGGGATGGCCCTCGACCCGGTTACTTCAGAGGTGTATGCGGTCAATGAGAGTTCTGGTGACCTTACTGTCTTCAACGCGTCTACAGGGCAGACTTCTGTCGACGGAATCCAGTCCGGGCCAAACCTTACGTCTGTAGTCTTCGATGATTCTGATGGATTCGTATATTCCGCCGGTCAGAATCTCACTGCAATCAATCCGGTTTCTCACTCAGCGGAAGGCCCATCCCTTCGACTGCCGTTGCACATCGGTACAGTCGGGCTTGCTAGCGACCTGGCAAACGGACTCGTGTATCTCTCAACAACTTCCCCAACCTCTGAGGAGGGCCTTGTCACTGCTGTGAGCGGTGAATCTCCCTTGGATCTGGGCGGACCTACCACCTCCTTCCCCGACGGGCTAGCACCTTCGGACCTCATGCTAATCCCAACGGAATCTCCGGATCTGAATGACTCTGACTTCATAGTCAGTGCAAACACACTGTCCGGGACCGTCGGGCTGATTGGAGTTGCGCCGACCGTTTACTCATTCGAGTTCGCGCCTGAGAGTGTCGATATCGGGGGCACGGCGGTCGGTAGCCTGCTCGCTTCAGGTGGAGTAGGTTCGTCTGGCTTCCTGTACTCCGAACTTCCGCAGGGTTGCGACTCTCAGAGTGTGCTCAATCTCAGTTGTACCCCCAACGCGAGTGGGGTCTGGGACGTTCAGGTCACGGTCACCGATTCCATCGGGGATACCGCGACCGCCTCGGCCACTCTTAACGTCGGGACCCGTCTCGATCTCTCCGCCGACTTTGGAGCGTCGATCGGATCTCAGATCGACGTGGGTCAACCGCTCCTTTCCTCCGCGAGCGCCTCCGGAGGAACCTCGCCTTACCTCTACTCTTGGACGTTCGGTGACGGGGGAACGGCGATCGGGCACAACTCGTCTCACGTCTACGCTTCCCCCGGGACGTATCCCGTCGTTGTAACGGCGACGGACAAGGCCGGAGGAACCGCGACCCGGAGCAGCTCGGTCGAAGTCTACGCGGATCCCGAGTCTTCCCCGCGTGCCATTCCTTCCTCGGAAACCGAGGTAGGCGTCCCGCTCGATCTCAACGGCGAAGTCACGGGCGGCGCGTCCGCGGGTTCCGCTCAGTGGAACTTCGGCCCCGGAGACACCGTACTAGGAGTGGACGTCTATCACACCTGGACCCGCTCCGGAACGTATCTCGCGAACTTCACGTACGACGATTCGACCGGCCTCTGCGCGAACTACACGGTCGTCGATCACGTCGGAAGTTGCGGGAACCTGACGGTCCTCGTTCACGTGCGACCGCTGTTCACCGGTACGTTCACGGTCACCCCGGAGTCGAACGATCCCGTGCCCGGCACGATCTTCGACCTCTCGGCGAGCCTCCAGGGAGGGGAGGGACCGTACACCGTCGTCTGGTCGCTGGGCGGAGGGTCGTTCGCCACCGGCGGGAACGTCACTACCTCGTTCGTGAGCGCCGGCGTGTACACCATCAAGGCGAACGCGACCGATCGACTCGGGGGGAGTGCCGACTTCAGCACGTCGATCACGGTCAACACGCCCCCCTCCCACGGTCCGTCCGTCCTCGGGGGAAACTTCGCCCCCGGGCTCGCCCTCGGCCTGTTCGTTGGAGTCGCGGTCGCCGCGCTGATCCTGTTCTCGGTGGAACGGTCTCGCCGTCGGACGCTCCCCGCGCCTCCTTCCCCGTACGTTCCTCCTCCGGCGAAGGGCCCGGGGAAGCGAGGCTAACGTCGGGCAGGCCGTCCGTCGATTCCCGCGCCGGAGACGAGGTATCGAACGGGCACGCGCCGGTTTCCGTGCGTCCAGTAGTCGCAGCGCGTGCAGCGACGCCCCAGCACGATGCTGTCGCCCGTGAGCGTTCGGTTTCGGATCGGAGCGAGTTCGCTCGCGCACACGGGGCAGATCTCGGGGGGAGCTCCTCCCGAGCGCTCGGTGAAGTGGACCGACAGGCGGACGCCCGGGAGTCCGATCAGCAGTCGTCGGAGTCGACGGCCGCTGACGGTCGCGAGCGGCTCGTCCCGTCGGACCACCGATAGGACCGCCTCCCGGAACGCGGCCTGCGAGGGGAACGACGCCTTGCCCCCACGAACCACCCGACGTGCGGCCCGCCGGAGAAGCTCGTCCGCCGGTCGCCGGAACTTTGCGTCCGGAGCCTCGTCAGTTGGCGGCGTGGCCTCGTCGGCCCTCTCGGGCACGGATCTCCTCCTCGTAGAAATGCCGGGCGAACTCGGCTTCCGTCTCGGAGATCCCGAGGGGGGACTCCCCGGACGCGGCAAAGTAGGTGAGCAGGGAAGCCGCCGCTGCCAGGCGCACGGCCCGCGACTTGAGACGAGGGGAGAACTTCGGGAAGTTGGTGGTTCGGAGCGCCTTGTCCGAGACGTCCCGGAGCCGAGCATAGAGGGATCGTTCGAGCCGGACCGGCTTCGCGCGGAAGCGGCGGTTCACCAGCGGGTGACCGGTCTCGACGGCGTGGACGAGCGTGAGATGGTCCTGGATCCGGCCGGCGAGCCCGAACTCGAGCTCGCCCAACTCGAGGCGCTCCGCGCTCGACTCCACGGCTCGGAACCGCGCGCGCGTCATCGGGTGGAACCGAAGGAGCATGCGGTCCTCGAGCGCGGCGAAGTTGGGATCGGCGATCGTGGTCCAGTAGTCCTGCGCCCCGGACGTCCGCACGTTGTAGTTGACCGAGAAGAACGACCGGAAGGTGTAGGGTCCGACCGTGCCGAAGGTCGTCTCCCACTTCACTTCGCGCTGCTCCATGACGAGCTTGAGCGGTTCGACCATCCCTCGATACTTGAACCAGTCGTTGAACTCGGGAACGATGAAGTTGAAGGTGCGGCCCGTGTAGGAGGCGCCGACGCGCAGGAACTGGGCCGGCGTGATCCCGCCGCAGTAGCGATTCCGGCCGGGGAGGCCGTGGGCGGGGACTCCGCTCCGCGGGTTCCCCCGGACGAGGTCGTCGATCGAGAAGGTCTTTCCCGTCCCGGGCGGACCGAAGAGGGCCAGGTGAAAGCCGGTGGCGCCCGTCGTCCGGCCCGTCGGTGCCAGGAGCGGCGCGTCCGCCAGGGCGTACTGCTGCAGGAGCGAGATGAGGGAGTCGAAGTAGAGCTCCTCGCCGAACAGCTCCTTCAGGTACTCCGCGAGGCGCGTCACATTGAAGGTCCGGCCGAACTCGATCGTGGCGTCGAGACGCTCGGTGAGGACCTCGCGCAGCCGTTCGAGGAACTCGGAATCCATCGACCGGATCTCGGCCCGCTCGTCGGGGACCGGGAGCAACGGTCCGGTCTCCGCCGCGTCGCCTCGCACCGCCTCGTCCACGAGGATCTGCCGAAGTTCCTCCGGGAACGGGATCTGGAACGTCTTGTCCCCGCCCGAGCCCGGGAGCTCGACGAGGAGGCCACGTCGCTTGAGTCGTCCGAGCAGGCGGGCCGGGTCCTGGAACACGCGGTCCCGGAGGAGCCGGCTGCGAAGGTCGGAGAGCCGAACCTTGGCCGGTTGGGAGGCGACCCCGCGCAGCGTCCGACGACGGTCGGCCTCGGCGACGAGCGCGGCGAGGGCTCGGGCGACCGGGATCTCGGCGGGAGCGATCTCAAGACCGGCGGGAGCGGCCACCGCCGAGCGCCAACCCCGCGACCGCCTTATCTTAACTCCCCGTCGGAGTTCGCGGGGCGTGGTGGGCCACAGCTTCGGGGGGTACGAACGGGCGCTCCGCAGTCTCCTCTCGGGGGACCCCGAGAGCGTGCGGGCGTACGCTCGGGCGCTGCCTCCGGTCGCGCGGCCGGGGTTCGAGCGGCTCATCGCGGAGCCGTTCCTGGTCGTGCGCGCGGCCGGATCGTTCGGCTTCGACCTGGTGGCCCTGCGTCGCGAGTTCGCGTTCCCGATCGAGGTGAAGGCCTCCTCCGATTCCGTGATCCGGTTCACGGCCGCAAGCGGTCGGGCCAGCGACCAGCTCGAAGCCCATCGGGCCGCGGTGGCGCGGGTAGGACTGATGGTCGTCTACGCGTACCGGCGGCTCGGGATCCGCGGAGAGGAGTCCTGGCGGCTGTTCCTCGAGGGGGCCCGTCCGAAGGGAGCGATCTCGGGGTATGTCTTCCAGACGGTCCCGCTGATCAGCCGGACCAAGGAGGGGAACGGCATCCTCCGGTGGGAGGAGGGGATGCCGCTGTCGAAGTTCGTCGAGCGGATCCACTCCGTGCTGCAGCCGACGTACGGAGCGGCATGAGCGCCCATGTCGCCAGCGTGGGGATCGGTCGGTTCGGCAAGCGCTCGGAAGGTCTGGTCGAGCTCGCAGCCGAGGCGGGGGCGCTCGCGCTCGAAGGGGTCGGCCGCAAACCGATCGACCTCCTGGTCGTCGGCTCCATGCTCAGCCACGGGGCGTCGGGGCGCGAGCCGCTCCTACCCCGCCTGGCCTCCCGATTGAGCCTCGAGGCGGCGAGCGGCCTCCGAGCGGAGTCCACGAGCGCCACGGGAGCGATGGCGTTCCATACGGCGTACGACGCGCTCGAGACCGGTCGGTACGAACGGGCGCTGGTCGTGGCCGTGGAAAAGATGACGGACGCGTCGACGCCCGAGGTGACGGCCGAGCTCGCCTCGGCGCTGCACCCCGAGGAGGTCCGGCACGGGGCGACCATGCCCGCCCTCGCCGCGCTCGTCACCCAGCGGTACCTCGAGCGGCACGAGTTGCCGCTCTCGGCGATCGACCGTCCGAGCGTCCACGCCCGAGCGATGGCGGCCCGCAACCCGAACGCGATGTTCCAGACCCCCGTCACCGACACCGACGTCGCCGCCTCGCGTATGGTCGCCTCCCCGTTGCGCCTGCTTCACTGTTCCGCGATCGCGGACGGCGCGGTCGGCGTCGTGCTCGAGCGCGGTACGGGACCCGCGACGGTCCTCGGCACCGGCCAGGGATTCGAGTCGATGAGGATCGTCGATCGCCCGGACCTGACGTCGTTCGCGGCGACCCGGATCGCGGCCCAACGGGCCTACGAGGCGGCGGGGATCACCCGCAAGGAGCTCGGGGTCGTGGAAGTGCACGACGCGTTCGCGCCGTTCCCGCTGATCCACCTCGAGGACCTGGGGATCTGCGGACCGGGGGAGGGGGCGCAGTGGTACGACCGCGGGTGGGTCTCGCTCGACGGGCGCCTTCCGGTCAATCCGAGCGGCGGGCTGATCGGGCGGGGGCACCCGATCGCTGCGAGCAGCCTCGCCGGGATTGCGGAGGTCGCCGCACAACTGCGGGGAGAGGCCGGACGGCACGCGACCGCGTCGCTCCCGAAGATCGGCCTCGCGCACGCCGTGGGGGGTCTCGCCTCGCACAACTTCGTCACGATCCTCGGGGGCGCGGCGCCGTGACGAAGGCGGCGGCCACCCCGCTCGTCCTGTCGCGCTGCGCCGCCTGCCACAGCCGATTCCTCCCGTCGGACGCTCCGTGCCCCAGGTGCGGTTCCGTCGAGACCCATCCCTACCCCGTCCCCGACCTGGGGCGGACCGTCGCCGCCACGGAGCTCTCGGCGCCCGCGCCCGGCTGGCCGGTCCCGCATCGGCTCGTGCTCGCGGAGGTCGCGGACGGGGTCCGGGTGCTCGCCGTCGTCGACGGCCCACTGCCGTCGATATCCGACCCGCTCCACGTTCGTCTCGAGGGAGATACGTACCGGGCCCGGCCGGTCGGCCCCGCCCCAGGGGAACGCGGGGAGGGGGAATCTCCGAAGACCCGGCGGGCCGGGCCTTCCTTTGAACCCCCGAGGTGAAATCACCACAGGATTAGCAATCCTGCGCCTTACCGGGCTGGGCCATCCCCGCGCAGCGTCTGCGAGTCGGACCCCCGCCTTAACATTTCGCTCGGAAGCCTCGAGGGAGGCGAAGACCCCCTCGACGAAACCGCCCGCCGTCTAGGCTTGTGTACGGTTTATGTAGCGACGATGGGCTGGCGCCGCCCGGTGGGTCCGTGCGGGTCGAGAAGGCAGGGGTGGTCGGAGCCGGCACGATGGGCGCCGCGATCGCCGAGGTGCTCGCCTTCAATGGGATCCCGGTCGTTCTCAAGGACGTCGACCAGCCGACGGTCGACAAGGGGCTCGCCCGCATCCGCGGGATCGTCGACGAGCTCGTCCGGTTCCACGCGGAGCGTGCCCCGAAGGAGATCGAGCGCGTGGCCCGGGAGGCGGGCGCGCTGACCGAGGCGCAGCAGCTCCGGATCCGCGAGGCGCTGGCCTCGAAGTTCTCGGCGGACCGGGCGGCGGAGGTCGTCGGCCGGGTGAAGGGGGTGACCGACTACGCTGCGTTCGCCGACGTCGACCTCGTGGTCGAGGCGGTTTTCGAGCGCGAGGAGGTCAAGCGACCCGTGCTCGAGGCGCTCGACAAGGTCCTTCCGGCCCATGCGGTCCTCGGGTCGAACACGTCGTCCCTCTCGATCACCCGTCTGGCGCGGGGTCTCGCCCATCGGCGGGAGACGTTGGTGACCCACTTCTTCAATCCGCCGTACACGCTGCCGCTCGTGGAGGTCTCGGCGGGGGTCGAGACCCGGGACGACATCCTCTCCGACACCGTCGACTTCCTGCAGGGGCTGCGCAACCACCGCTACCCGCTCGTCCCGATCCGGGTGAAGGAGTCGCCCGCGTTCGTCGTGAACCGCCTCTTGATCCCGGTGCTCAACGAAGCGTGCTTCGCGCTGGACGAGCAGCTCGCCTCGCCCCGGGACATCGACCTCGCGATGAAGAGCGGCGCCGGGATGCCGATGGGGCCGTTCGAGCTCGCCGACATGATCGGGCTCGACGTGGCGCTCGAGGTCGCCCAGACCCTGTTCCGCGACTTTGGCGACCCGAAGTACCGCCCGGCCCCCGCGCTCCGTCGGCTGGTCGACGCGGGGCGGCTCGGGCGGAAGACCGGCCAGGGCTTCTACGACTATCCGACCTGACGACCCTCCACATCGGGTAGAAGGAGGAGGAGGGTCGGCCGTGCGGTTTCCCTCGCAAGAGTGGGCCGATGCCTTCCGCGGAGCCATCGGCCGCAACGAGGAGTACCGCGAGGCGGCGGCCGCCTGGGAAGGCGAGATCCTCTTCCGGGTCGTCCCGGGGACGGCCGACGCACCGGCTCCGGGGATCCTGCTCGCGCTGGCCCACGGAGAGTGCAGCGCCGCCACGTTCCATGCGGACTCGAGGTCGATCGCGAGCGAGTTCGCCTACGAAGGTTCTCGAGAGAACTGGCAGCGGCTCTTGCGCCGAGAGATCGACCCCGTGAAGTCGATCCTCGATGGAACGTTCCGGATGCGCGGGAACCTGCTGAAGGCGTCCCGGTTCATACGGGCAGCGAAGGCGCTCGTCGAGACGGCGGCGTCGATCCCGGCCGCGTGGGCCGACTAGGACCTACGGGGCGGACGCCGCGGGGGCCGGAGGCTTCGCCGCGAGCGGGTCCACGGGTTTCGCGGGCGGAGGAGGCGGGCGCGGCGGTGGCGGCATCATCCGGGCCCGCAGGAACTCGATGATCCGCGCCCACGCCTCCTCCGCCGGTCCCGCGTCGTACGACCCGAGGTCGCGGGCAAGGAACTGGGAGCGCGCCCCGGCGATCTCCGCCACGGTCAGTCCCGAGGCCGGGTCCGTCGCGCGCAGCTGCGCGACCGCCCGGGCCGCTGTCCGGTCGGCGCTGCCGACGACGCACAGGATCGGAGCGGAGACGAGCTTCGACAGATCTGCCGGGCGGATCGGCATCGGGTACGCGACGACCACCGCGCCCAGCCGAGTGCTCTCGGCGGCGAGCGCGAGCGCCACGCTTGCGCCGTAGGCCGTCCCGAAGACGGACGCCTTCGCCGGGTCGACCATCTCGCGGCGGAGCAGCGCCTCCAGTCCGTCCCGATAGAGCCGTACGAGGGTCGTGACCGGCTTCGAATCGGTCGCGACGCCGCCCCGGAACCGGGCGCCGGTCCGAGATCCGACCAGCGGTCCGGCCGAGATGCCGTCGGTCTTCGCGAGGTCCGGGATCAGGACTTCGAATCCTTCGCGGGCGAACCGGATCGCGGCGTCGAGGAGCGTCCTGGTGATCCCGAAGATGTCCGGCGCGATCAGCACCGCCGGATGGCGGACGACCTTGGTGGGGCTCAGCACGATCGCGGGCGCCTGGCCGGACGGGACCGCGGACGTCTCGAACGCGATGCGGTCGCTCCGGTAGAGCGGCGCGGGCGACCCCGGCTTCTTCTCGCTCTTGATCCACGTCTTGTTGAGGAAGTCCAGGACGCACAGCTGGTAGCGTTCCTTGCTCAGGACGATGACGGCCTGGCGGGTGCCGCAGATGTCACAGACGCCGACGACGCCGGTCCCGAACTCCGGGTCCGGATGGTCGAGGAGTCGGTCGTCGTCGCGCATCGGACGTCCGGTCGCTATCGAGCCGGGCGCGCTTCTTAACGGTTGCCGCGCGAATCGGCGACGGACGGCCGAGGAGGAGCTCGAGCCGGCTCCGGTCGCGCGGAACGAGCACGGAGACCCCGGCGGCGCGCAGCCTTAGGACGAACGCCCGATCGGCGGTCAGGACCAGCGCGCCCTCGGCCACGGCGACCGCCTGCACGGCGGCATCGCCCCGTTCCTGCGTCGCGATCACCCGGTACCGTCGGGCGTGGTCGCGCGCGGCGCCGGCCGACCGCACCCCGCGGGCGATGAGCCGATCGAGCTCGCCGAGGACCGAACCGGGGACCGCGAGCTCCGCGCCCGGGACTACCCGCTCGACCTCGCCCGAAAGGTCGAACTGCCCCCGGAACGGCAGCAACAGGGCGTTGGTGTCGAGGAGGACCAGCGGGCGACCGTCCCGGCGGGAACCGTCAGGGGCGTCGGATGCGGACCCCGAGCTTCTCCCGGTCGTACTCCTCGCCTCCCTTGCGCTCCTTCAGGAGGTAGCGCTGCGACTTCTGGTTCGCCGTCTTGGGGATCTCGGCGACGAACTCGAGGAACTGCGGCACCATGAAGAACGGTAGCTCGGCCGCGCAGAACTCGAACAGCTGTTTCGCGTCGGCGCTCGCCCCGGGGCGCAGTTGCACGAACGCCTTCACGTCCTCCTCGCCGAGCGGCGACGGGACCCCGACCACGACCGACTCGAAGACCGCCGGATGGCGGTTCAGGACCGACTCGACGTCGTACGGGGCGAGGTTCTCGCCGCGGCGGCGGATGATGTCCTTCTTCCGGTCGACGAAGTAGTAGTAGCCGTCCGCGTCCCGGGTGACGTAGTCGCCGGTGTGGAACCAGTCGTTCCTCCACGCTTCGGCGGTCTTCTCCGGCTTGTTCAGGTACCCGAGGAACATCGTGTGCTCGGCCCTCGGCCGGACGACGAGCTCTCCGCGCGTATCGGCCGGGACGGGGCGGTCCTCCTCGTCGACGACCTTCGCCTCCACGAACCCGAGGGGCCGCCCGACCGACCCGAGACGGACCGCGTCCGGGGGATTCATCAGGGTCGTGCAGCCGCACTCGGTCATGCCGTACAGCTCGATGATCGACAGGCCGAACCGGCGCTCGAACTCGGGCCAGATCGCCTTCGTCGCGCCGGCGGTCAGGGCGGTTCGGACCGGGTGGGTCCGGTCGCTCGCCTTGGCGGGCTGCTTGAACAGGACGTTCACCATCGAGATCAGCAGCGAGACGTGGGTCGCCCGATACTCGGCAGCCGTCTCCCAGAACGTCGTCGCGTGGAACCGTTCGTCGAACACCGCCGTGAGGTCGTGGAGGAGCGCGACCAGGGTCGTCATCTCCTGGGCGTTGCAGTGGAACAGCGGCAACGCGGTGAACAGCACCGACTCGGGGGTGAGTCGGCTGCGCTGGCCGATCTCCACCGGGGTCGTGATCTGCTTCTGGTGCGGGATGATCGCCCCCTTGGGCGGCCCCGTCGTGCCGCTCGTGTACATGATCGACACCGGATCGCCGGGCGCGGGGGGCCGCCGATCGGCGGGGCCGGCGTCGGCCGGGAGCGCGGAGAACGGCTCGGTGCCCGTCGGGGTCGCCTCGGCCGTCCCCGGAGGGTCCGCGATCCAGACCCGCGGGATCCGAAGCGCGGCCCGAAGAGGCTCGACCGCCGGCCACAGGCGCCGGTCGACGACGAGGCCCTTCGGCGCGCTGTCGGCGAGCTCATACCGAAGGATCTCGCCCTTGAGCGCGGTATTGATCGGGACGAGGGCGGCGCCCTGCTTCGCGGCCCCGAACCAGAGGAGCGGGAACTCGGGGGTGTTGAACAGGAGGCAGGCTACCCGATCGCCGCGGCGGATGCCGGCGGCGTCCAGACCGTTCGCGACCCGCTCCGACTCGGCATCGAGGTCAGCATAGGAGATCGCCCGTTCGGCGAATCGAAGGGCGACCCGCGAACCGTTCTTGACGCCCTTGCGGCGGATCAGCGTCGCGAGGTCGTGGTACTCTTCCGCCGGCTCGAGCATCCCTACCGGCCGACGAACCGGACCCGATAACGGTTCGGCCGCCCTCCCCGGACGTTCCGGGCTCGGCAACGCCATGTAGGTCCGGCCCGCTCGCCCCGCCCGATGCCGCGCGCCTCCGAGCCGTACCGCCCCTCGGCGCCGATCGTCGTGGAGCTCGCGGCGGGAGCGGTGGTCGTGGGGCCGGGGAACGGGCCCCCGAAGATCCTGCTGCTCCACCTCGCCGACGAGGACCGCTGGTGCTTCCCGAAGGGGCATGTGGAGGCGGGCGAGTCGCTCGTCGACGCCGCGCTGCGCGAGGTCCGCGAGGAGACCGGACTTTCGGACGTGCGTCTCGGGGACGAGATCGCCCAGGTCGCCTACCGGTTCTACCGCCCGAAGCGGTCGGAGAACGTCCTGAAAGTGTCGGTCTACTTCCTGGGACGGACCTCGAGCGGCGAGGTCCGGTCCGAGCCCCTGTTCGACCAACACGAGTGGGCGTCCTTCGACGGGGCCCGGGCGCGGCTTACGTTCGAGACGGACCGCGCCGTGCTGGCCGCCGCGGAGGCGAAGCTCCGCCGGCGCGACTGAACCGCCGGCACCGAAGGCGCAGCGATCCTTGAAAAAATCCACGGAAAGGGTTGGGTGGGTCCCCGGGGGAGGACCCACCGGGCCGGGGGTGGCCCTTCAGGGTTGGCGGTCCGGACCCTCGCTGTTCGCGGGGCCCGTGGGCCCGGTCGGGGCACGCGGGGTGGGGGGGAGCGCGGCGGCGGGGGGGAAACCGCTCGCCAGGCCCTCGCTGTAGCCGCCGACCAGCTGCCGCGCCTGATTCTTGCGTCGGGCGTAGGATCGCCACTCGACCACGCCGACCGTTCCCGCGACCGCCGCGATCAGGCCGCCGATGACGGCCGCCGCGGCGAGCCCGCTGAACCACGGTCCGGCGCCGGAGCAACCGAACTGGATGCAGTGGGATTGGCTCTGGGCCGCCGCCACGCTCTCGGGCTGGGCGACGGCGGAGGCGCCGTACGTGCTCGCGTCCGGGACGGAGGTCGCGCTCCCCGAGGGGGCGACCATCGGCTGCGCGCCCTGCGCGCCTCCGACGGTCGTCTCCGAGGCGGTCATCGACGAGACGGCCACGTGGCCGGAGTTGACGAACAGCGTGTCGCCCGAGATCGTGACGTTCGCCATCGACTCCTCCGAGAAGTCGTGGTGGGCGCCGCCGAACAGGTCGAACCCGCGGGGTACGACGAGGAACCCCTCGTAGAGGTGCGCGGGACCCGAGATGGCGAGCACGATGCCGAGCCGGGCCACGTGGTCCCGGAAGTGCGGGAGCAGGCCGATCGCCAGCACGTGGCCGGTCAGGTACACCGGGCCCGAGGCGGTCCAGCTGCCGTTGCGCGCGGCCCCCCCGGAGGCGTTGGTGTTGTTCCAGCCGTGGAGGGCGTAGTTGTAGCTGATGTTCCAGTTCGCCGCCGGGGAGGCGTTCGCGCTCGAGTTCCACGTGGGGGCGTCGCTCAGGTTGAGCGGGATCAGGCCGAGGGCGGGCGTGAACTGGACCGCGGCGTTCGCCACCGCCGAGACGTTGAGGTAGGCGCTCGCCGTCTGGCCGAGCGACTTGGCCACCAACGACTCCGCGAGCGTCGCGACGCCGTGGAACGAGGAGTTGTCGAGCCCGAGGGCGGGCACCGGCGACCCCGCGACGTAGACCGTGGAGTCGTTCGTGATGTTCGCGTAGCCGGTGTCGGCTTCCATCGCCTTGTAGTTGAACGCCAGCGAACCGTTCGGACCGCTGACCGAAACGGAGAGCGTGACCCCGATGGTCCGCTGCTCCTCGAGTTCCGTCGTGTTCGCGACGGTCGGGGTGGCCGTCAGGATGACGACCACGCTGACCGAGGCGCTCCAGCTCGCCGTGAGCGCTCCGATCGTGATCGTGCCGTTCGATCCGCCCGTTCCGCCGTACGCCCACGCCACCGTGGCCGCGCCGTCCGGATGGACCGGCGCGGCGCTCGCCGTGGCCCCGAAGGCGGCGAGGAGCCCGACGACGACCATGACGGTCGCGCCCATCGCCACGAGGCCTCGGTTCGTTCTTGACTTTTCTGCCATGCGTTCCTGCCAGCGAGGCGTGCCTCGCCGCCGGATACGAGCCGGAACCCCCGACATAAGGGGTGGTCCACTCGAGGGAGAAATCGTTGGACCGTCTGCTACGGTGTAGCACGCCGCGCGGCTACATCAGCCGACGATCCGGCCGTTGCGGACGAGGGGCCGCCCGTCGATGCGGAGCTCCGGGCCGGCGACCGTGACGTAGGAGAGGAAGTCGACCTTCGTCTTTCCCCCGAACCCGACGTTCCCCCCGACTCCGACGGTCACGGCTCCCCGCACGGCCTCCTCCAGCCCCGGCGACCGGTCGATCGACGGGTCGAGGCCGACCTCGAGGAACGACGGGCGATCCCGGCCAGCGCCCGCCGACCGGAACTCCCGCGCGACACCGGCCCCGCCCTTCGCGTAGCGGAACCCGACGAGCCGACCGTCCTTGAACCGGAACCGTCCTCCGAGCCGCTGGCCATCGGGGAGGGTGGTGGCGCGGTTCGCGACCAGCGTTCCGTCCGCCGTGCCCTCGTCCACCGAGGTGTAGACGCTTCCGTCCGGGACGTTCACCATCGAGCCGAACGGGGACTTCCGACCCTCGGGCGTGACGACCCCGAGGGCCACCTGGACCGGACGGTGCGCCAGGGCGAGCGTGAGGTCCGTGCCGTTCGGATGACGGATCCGCACCTCCCGGCCGCGCTCGAAGGCGCGCCGCACGCGCTCGGCATCCCGTCGCAGGAGCGCGGGATCGCGCAACGAGGCCGCGACCATCTCCTTCCTCCAGGCCGCCACCGACGTCCCCCACCGACGTGCGTTCGCCTCGGTGACGCGGGCGATCATCATGCGCGCGCCTCGAAGCTTTGCCTTCCGAGCGACGTCGTACCACTGGCGGTTGAACGCGGTCAGCTTCTCCTGCTCGGCCTCGGGGAGTCGGGACCGGCGGGCGAGGTCCTCCGGGCCCCAGAAGTAGATGTAGACGTCCGTCCCCTCGAGCGCGGCCCACTCGTGCTCGCCCGGCGCGCCGATCAACGCACCCCGCCCTTCGTCGACCGCGGCCCAGTAGGACGCCTCGTCCTCGTAGTGGAGCAACGGCTTCGCCCCGAGTCGACGGGCCTCCCGGACGAATCCGGCCGCCCAGGGCAGCGACGAGGGGTACGTTTCGATCGTGACGTTCTCCTTGGGACGGAGCTGCAGCCGGCGGGTGAGCACGCTGCGGGCCAGCTGGTCGGCTTGATCGACGGTCGGGACGGTCATGGAGGCGGCAGGCCGGCGCGCCTCAAAGCGGTTCGCTCGCCCGGCGTTGGCGAACCCTACGGGACCTGGAACCGCGCGCCGGTCGCGATCCGCAATGACTCCGGATAGCCGGCGTCGGCATGGCGGGCGACCCCGAGGGCCGGGTCGTTGTGGAGGGCGCGGCCGATCCTTCGATCGGCGGCATCGGTCCCGTCCGCGACGATCACGAGGCCGGCGTGGATCGAGTTCCCGATCCCCACCCCGCCGCCGTGATGCACCGAGACCCAGGTCGCTCCGCTCGCGACGTTGAGGAGCGCGTTGAGGATCGGCCAGTCGGCGATCGCGTCCGAGCCGTCCCGCATCGCCTCCGTCTCGCGGTACGGGCTCGCCACGCTGCCCGTGTCGTGGTGGTCCCGACCGATCGCAATCGGAGCTTGAAGCGCCTGGTCGCGCACCATCGCGTTGACCATGTGACCGAACTTCTCCCGCTCCCCGTACCCCATGTAGCAGATCCGCGCCGGGAGCCCCTGAAAGCGCACGCGTTCACCGGCGAGACGGATCCACCGGCAGAGGTGCTCGTTGGAGGCGAACTCCGACAGTATCGCGCGATCGATGCGGCGGATATCCTCGGGGTCGCCGCTCAACGCGAGCCACCGGAACGGGCCGCTCCCGACCGCGAAGAGGGGTCGAATGTACCTCGGGACGTAGCCGGGGATCTCGAACGCGTCGGCAACCCCCGCGTCTCGTGCCTGGGTGCGGAAGTTGTTGCCGTAGTCGAAGCTCTTCGACCCGCGACCCTGGAGCTCCAGGATCGCCCGGGCTTCGACCGCGATCGATTCGCGGACTCGGGCGAGGTACGCCGGGAGATCGGCGGAGCGGGCCGCGTCGGCCTCTGCGACGGTCATCCCTTGCGGGATGTAGCCGACCCGCAGGTCGTGGGCGGCTGTCTGGTCGCTGACGACGTCTGGGACGACGCCTCGTCGGACGATCTCGGGGTAGACGTCCGCGGCGTTCGCGCAGAGGCCCACGGAGATCGGATCCCGGTGGGAGACCGCCGTTCGGATCCGCCCGAGCGCGTCGTCGAGGTCCGTCGCCCGAACATCGAGGTACTGTAGGGCGAGGCGTCGGTCCAGCGCGCGGGGATCGACGTCCACGATCAGCGCCGCGCCCCCGAGCATGGTGACGGCGAGCGGTTGCGCGCCGCCCATCTCGCCCAAGCCCGACGTGAGCATCCAGCGCCCCTTCAGATCCGAGGCACCGAACTCGAGCCGGGCCAGGGAAGCCAGGGTCTCGTAGGTTCCCTGCAGAATCCCCTGTGTCCCGATGTAGACCCAACTGCCGGCCGTCATCTGCCCGTACATCGTGAGGCCCCGGCTCTCGAGATCCCAGAACACCTCGTCCGTCGCCCACCGCGGGACGAGAAGCGCGTTGACGATCAGCACGCGGGGGGCGTCGGGATGCGTCGGGAAGACGCCGACCGGCTTACCGGACTGGACGAGCAGGGATTCGTCGTCCCGTAACCGTTGGAGCGCGGCGACGATCCGATCGAACGACTCCCAGTCCCGCGCCGCCTTCCCCCGGCCGCCGTAGACGATCAGGTGGGCAGGATCCCGCGCGACCTCGGGGTCCAGGTTGTTCATCAGAAGACGGAGTGCCGCCTCCTGCCCCCACCCCAGACAGGAACGCGAGGTGCCCCGCGGGGAACGGAGGATGCGGCTCGACTCGAGAGTTCTCCCCATCTCCGGGGTCCCATCGGTCCACGGGTATCTATCTTGCCGGCTCAGGCGCCCGGTTCGTCACTCGCTCCGGAAGAACACTCTACCGCACTGCCGGGGAGCGAGCGTCCCGCGGGCTCACGACCTCCGAGGCGGAGGGAGTCGGTGCGCTCCGCTGGGTCGGAAGTCTTGACGACCTGAGCGGCCTCTCGATCCTACACGACCGCCCGGGGTTCTCGCCGACACCGGAGCCCGGAGTGCAGAGAGAAAGACTTACCGTCCGGGGGAGTTCGCCGGCCGAGATGCCGCCATAGCTCAGTCGGTAGAGCGGCTGATTTGTAATCAGCAGGTCGGGAGTTCAATTCTCTCTGGCGGCTCCTCGACCGGGGGCGATGACGTACCCCGACGAACGAGGCACCGTGGTCGACTCCCTCCTCGGGCCTAAGTAGTGGGTTCCCCTGCTTTCCCTGGCCGCGCTCGCCCACCCGCGGAGCGGGCGACACTCAACGGTCTGACGCATGTCGGAGGAGGATCGCCCGGTGGCGGCGTCCGCACTGTCGGCAGTCGGCGCCGTCCTGGTCTTCCTCGAAGGAGTCTACCTCACTATGGTCTCGAACGCGGTGAGCCGGCTCGGATATCTCTCCCTGAGCGGAGTGATCGCCGAGCTCGCCGCGGTCGGGATCGTCGCCGGGATGCTGGTGTTTGTCCTTGCGCTCGTGGCCTACAGCAATCCGGACGCCCATACGGGGTGCGGCATCGCGATCCTCTCGGTTTCACTGCTCAGCCTCTTCGGCGGAGGGGGGTTCCTCGTCGGGGCGCTCCTCGGTTCGGTCGGCGGCATCCTCGCGATCCTACACGTAGTGCCGACCGAGTTGGGAGGCTCGTACGCGCCGGTGGGGGGGTGGAGCGATCGGTCGTGCCCAGCCTGCGGCTCCCCGCTGGCCTTCGGGGCGGTCTACTGTCACACCTGCGGCCAGCCCGTACCGCCGGCGACGGGGGGACCCGCCCCGCTTCCGATCCCGTCTCCCGAAGACTGGGGGAGGACCCACCGGACCTGCCCCTCGTGCCATCGCGTCGTGCCGGTGCGCAGCGCAACGTGCCCTGGCTGCGGCGTCGCGCTCGGCCCGTCGGGTCCTGCCGGCACCCCGTGAACATTCCCGGCGAGCGTTCGCCCTTCGACAGGGGGGCCAGGACCTAGGGCCCTGAGGGGGCTGTTTAGTACTCTAATCGAGCGGTCGGAAGGAAGATATCGGGCGGCGTCCTATCCATATCAGGGGGGCCTCACATGGCCCGGGGAACCGGATTCTCGCCGACGCTGCTCATCATGGGCACCCTGGCGGTCGTGGCCGGATCGGCTGCGGCGCTGTTGGGGGTCGAGTCGCCGTCGTCCTCCCTCCTTTCGAGCCCGGCCGGCGCCACGATCTCGTCGGGGATCGTGATCGATGCGGTCCTCATTTCACCGGTCCTCGTCCTGGTGGGGGTCATCGTCTGGTCGATCACTTCCACGGGCGGGACGGGGGTCAGCAAGAAGGGGGCGATCGGGGCGATCGTCGTCGTCGCCATCGTCCTCGTGGGCCTCGTCTGGGTCCTCCATCAATCCCCATCGCTGACCGACTCTGCGGTCGGCACCCTCCCCAACGGGGGCGGCTCCGGTGGGTCGGGGGGGCACGGGGGCGGCGGAAACGGTTCGGGCTCTTCCAACGGGACCGGTGGGCACGGCTCGGGCGGCGGGTCGGGCGGTTCCGGCGGCTCCGGCGGAGGCGTCGGAGGGTCGGGCAACTCCAGCAACAGTTCGGGCGGTGGTTCTAACGGCACGAACGGGACCGACAACGGGACCCACAACGGGACGGGGGGTTCCGGTGGCGGCGGCGGGGGCGGCACGGGGGGCAAGGGGAACGGCACCAACGGGCACGGAGGTACCAACCTGACGCCGCCGACGGTCACCGCTCTCGCCCCTCCGCCCGCCAGCGCGTGGCCGCTGTTCGCGGCCGTCGCGGGCCTCTCGCTCTTGATCGGGGCGCTCGTCATTCCCCAGCTCGCCGCTCGGGGAGCTCGACGGCGCAACTCGGCCACGCTCACGCTCCGCCAGGCGCGCAGCCGCGCGGCGAAGGCGTTCTCCCGGGCGGCGTCGAGCCTCGCCGGTTCGACGGACCCGCGCGGGGTGATCGTCGAGCTGTACTCCCAACTCCTGGCGCGGCTCGAGCCGCGCAACGAGATCCCGTCGAGCCGGACCCCGGAGGAGATCCGGAGCGCCCATCTCCTTCCGCTCGGCGTCCGCACCGAGGCCGCGACCCATCTCACCCGGCTGTTCGAGGAGGCGTGCTATTCGTCCCACGCCCTCTCGGCGGACGAGGTGCGTGTGGCCCGTGAGTCGATTCAGATCGCCGAGTACGACCTTCGCGCCGCGCACGCGATCGGATGAACGCGCCGTTCCGGTGGACGTTCCCGATCATCGCGCTGCTCGCGACGATCGCGGCGGTCGTCCTGAACGACGAGCCGATCGTCGCGATCCCCGCCGCCACCATAGCGGTGGCCGCAGGGGCGATGACCCTCTGGGACTCCGTCCGGCCTCCGGCCCCGCAGCCGGGAGCGGAGCTGGAGGGCAGCCTCGCGGCGGCGCCCGTCGGCAACGAGGTCTGGTTCGAGGGGGGGGAGATGGGTCAGGAGGCGATCGTTCTCCTCCTCGACCGGATCGACCGGGCGCTCCTGCACCCGGCGCTCCCCAACCGCAGCTCCGGGGAGCTCACCCAGCTGCGCACGCTCCCGCGCGATCAGTTCCTCGGATACCTTGAATCGCGGATGGCCGAGCTCGAGGCCGTCTCGTGAGCCCGGGGGCCGCGGAAGCCCCGGGGTTCCACTGGAGGACCCGGGGATACCTCTTCGCCGGGGCGGGGGCGGTGTTCCTCGTTCTCGCGATCGCGGCCCGCGATGCGGTGCTGGTGCTTCTCGCCGTCCCCCTCCTCGTCGCGCCCGTCGCCTCCGCGCTCGCGAGCCCTCGGCCGATGCCGCGCGCCGCCCTCGCCTGGCGCTCGGTGGGGGTCGCGGGCGAAGTGCGGATCGTCGGGGAGGTGAAGGGGGACCCCCCCCGCTCGACCGACGACTTCTCGCTCGCGTTCGAGCGCCCGGCCGACCTCAGCGAGGAGCGTCCGCCCCGCGTCGAGTGGTGGCCCGGAGCGGTGCGGTTCGAGCTGCGATGGAGCTCGCCCCGGCCGACGGTCCAGGTCGTCCCCGCCCCTTCGATCGTCTGGCACGACCCGATCGGCCTCGTGGAGCGGGGCGCGACCGGTCCCCGGGCCGCGCTCGTGGTCGAGCGGTACCCCCTCGACCTGCACCGACTCGGGGCGGTCCGCCTCGAGCGCACCCGGCAGCTCCCCGGGAAGTCGCGGACGAGGAACATCGGGGTCACCGGGGAGTTCTTCGGGATCCGGGAGGCCACGCGGAACGAGCCGCCCCGCCGGATCAACTGGCGGGCGAGCGCGCGGAGCGGCAAGTGGCTCGCCAACGAGTTCGAGGTCGAGCGGACCGGCGACCTGATCGTGCTGATCGATGCGCGCCCGACGATCCTCGGCGAAGTGCTCGACGAGCGGTTCCTCGGGGTGGCGCGGGCAGCGGCCACGGGGATCTCCGGTGCCTTCCTTCGGCAGAAGACCCGGCTCGGGTACGCGTCGTTCGGCGAGTTCCTGGACGCGGTGCCGCTGTCGACCGGCCGCACGCAGGGGGTCCGGATCCGACGCGCCATCCGCGCCACGCGCCGGGGCGCCGTCGAAGGGCCGTCCGAGCGGTGCGCGGTCTCCCTGCGCCGCTTCTACCCGGCGGGGGTCACGACCATCCTGCTCTCCAGCCTCGGCGGGGACGCCGCGTGCGACCTGGTGGTCCACCTCCGCCACCGCGGCTACCCGGTGGTCGTGCTGAACCCATCGTGGCGATCCCTGGTGCCTCCGAAGACGACGCTCCCGCCGCGCGAGGATGCGCTCTCGGGGCGGCTCGCGCACCTCGAGCGCCAGATGCGGCTCGTGGCGACCCGCGCCTACGCCTCGGTCGTCGACTGGGAGGATCTCACCTCGCTCGGGGACCTCGCGCTCCTCCTGCAGCGGCCCGACCGGCGGAGGGCCTAGATGGCAAGCCCGAGCGCTCGGCCGATCGCGTCAGCCCGCGTGGGGGTCTCGTCGGTGCTCCTCGTGGGGGCGCTGGTGTTGTTCGGTCTCACGACCGAGTTCCGATGGGAGATCGCGATCTTGATCGGAGGCGCCGGCGCGGCCGCCGCGATCGCGCTGCGCGTCGTCTCCCACGGCCGAAGCACCAATACCGCGGTCGTCGTCGCGCTGCTCACGATCGGGGTCCTCGCGCTCGCGGCGACCGATTCGTGGAGCGCGGCGCTGGCGGGCGGGGTCGCCGTCCTCGCTCTGCTCGTCTGGCTCTCCGACGAGCCCGGTCGCGTGGCGGGTGGGGAGCGTCGTGCCGCCCTGGCGATCGGCATCGTCGGCCTGATCTTCGGCGTGACGTGGTTCTGCGCGTTCCTGCTCCCCCCCACGCGCGTCCCGACCGGGGTCGTCGGCGGCCTCCTGGTCGCGGTCATCCTGCTCGTGACCGCTCTCCTGGCCCGCCCGGAGCTGCTCGAGAGCGAGCCGCCGCTGTCGGCGTAGGCCGCGGGGTCGAGCCCGGGGCCCCTACAGGTCGTAGGTGGCGCCGTCGCTGGCGACCTCGGTATCGCCGAACCGCCCGCGCCCCTCGTGGGCGACCCGCGTCGCGAGGTCGGGCGCGTCGCCGAGGTGGGTCAGGAAGAGCCGACGGGCCTTCATCGCGGCCGCCGCGTCTCCCGCGCCGGCGCCCGTACTGTGCCCGAGTTGGTGCGCGAGCGTCCGGTGCTCCTCATCGAACGTCGCTTCGTGGATCAGCACATCGGCGTGCAGGGCGTGGGTCGCGGTCGGCTCTCGGGTGTCGCCCGTATAGAAGAGCGAGAGCCCGTCGGAGACCGCGAGGTAGCCGAGGTCGGGAACGGTGTGCGAGAGCGGCACGCCCCGCACCGTCCACTTCCCCACGTGGACCGCGGGCTGGAGCTCCTCCACGACCCGGAGGTCGTACAGTGTCGCCGGGTCCTTCACCATCGCGTCGGCGGCGACGAACGCGCGGAGGATCGGGGAGAGCCCGGGGGGGGAGACGATCGTGAGCGGCCTCGTGCGCCCCGTGATGAACGCGTGCAGCAGAAGGTCGAACAGTCCTGCGACGTGGTCGGTGTGCAGGTGGGAGAGGAGCACCGCCTCGACCTCGTCGAATCGGTGCAGGTCGTGCAGACGACCGGTGGCGCCGGCTCCGCAGTCGAGAAGGAGCCCTTCCACGATCGCGCTCGAGGGGTGCCGTCCTCCGCCGCGGTAGTTTCCGGCCCCCGTGCCGAGAAAGGTGAGCTTCATGGCGTCCGGGCCGCCGGGAAGCTCCCGGCGACGCACGGCCCACGAACCGGGGAGTTCAAGAGAGTTCGGAACGGGCCGGCGGCCCGCCCGGGCGTCGGGCGGCCGGTCACGTCGGGGCCGCGCCGCGCCCCGAGCGCGCCAGGCGTTCGAGGGCGCCCCGGACATGCGGAGCGGGCATCATCCCCGAGATCACTTCCTCGATCCGCCCGTCCGCTCCGATCCAGAACGTCACCCGCTTCGCCAACCCGAGGAGCCCGAGCGCGCCGAACTTTCGCGCGATGGTTCGGTCCGCATCGGCAACGAGCGGGAACGGCAGCTGGCACTTCTCGGCGAATCGCTGCTGGGCCTCGAGCGAATCGACGCTGACGCCGACGAGCGCAACGCCAGCCCGCTCGAACTCGGCGTAGTGGCGGGCGAACTCGTTCGCCTCCATCGTGCACCCCGTCGTGCCGGCCCTCGGATAGAAGTAGAGGACGGCCGGCCGCCCCCGCAGGGTCGTCAGGCTCAGGGTCTCCCCCCGATGCGTCGTCCCGACGAACTCCGGGGCGAGGTCGCCGACCGCGAGCATCGCCCGACGACCGGCCCGCGCTATATCAATCCGTTCGAGCGGACGGAGGCGGCCCGGCGGACGGCTCGACCCCGATCCGGAGCAGGTCCTCCTCCGTCAACGGGGGCCCCCGGGGCGCGCCGACGATCGACGAGAACCGTTCGGGCGTTGGAAGCGGCACGACGGCGGTCCGAACCCATGGCCAGTGGAGCGCGAACTGGAGGGCCGCTTGCGCGAGGGTCCGGCCGGTCCGCTCGGTGAGGAACGACAACCCGAGGACCGGATCGAGACGCGCGTGCAGGGTCGCGAGGCTCGTCGGCGGCTCGGCCGGGCTCCTCGAGAGCGGGGACCCTGCCAGCAGGGTCCCGTCGAGGCTGCCCGAGGCGAAGACGTCCCGTGCCAGGAGCGAGAAGCCGGCGGGGGTCTCGGCCCGTCGGGCGGCGTTGACGATATCGAGCTCGAGCAGGGAGAGCGCGCCCGAACGGAGCGCCGCGGGCCCGGAGTCGCCGTGCGTTTTCCCGGTCCGGATCGGCACCGCGATGTCGAGGACCCGACCGGAGCGGCGGAGCATCTCGAGGGCCTCCGGCGGGCGGGAGCCTCCCGTCCCGCCGCGGTCGGCCGGGTCCCACTCCACGATCGCCCGGCACCGGTCGCCGAGCCGGGCGAGGGTCCCTTCGACCGGCCGGTCGGCCGACACGGCGCTCGAGCCCGCCCCGCGCGCTGGCGCGGGGTGACGATGGGCGGAGCGATCCTCGGCCCCGACGATCGCCACGAGGGCCGGGTCCCGCTCGGGAAACGCGCGGACGAAGATCTCCTCTGCGAGGCGCGGGGACACGGTCGCGGCAAGATCGAACGTGGTGACCCCCGCTGCCCGGGCCTTCCGCAGGAGGGGCACGGCCATGGACGCCCACCCGGGGGAGGTCGGGCCTGGTGGGTCGATCGCGACGGCGATCTCCGAGAGCGTGTAGGCCGCCCCGGGGAACGGGCGCTGGGCGACCCGGAGCTCGCTCACCGGCATGGACCGGCAGGAGGAGAGCCGGGTCGGCACCTGAGCGTTTCGCACTCCGTCTTATCCGCCCGAGGACTTCGAGGGGGCGATGACGTCCGCGGCCGGTCCGGCGCTCCCGCTCTCCGAGCGGCTGCGACCGCGCCGGCTGGCGGAGGTCGTGGGGAACCCTCGGGCGCTCGCCGAGCTAAGGGCGTGGGCCGAGCGATGGCGCTCCCCGACCCCGCCGGCCCGCCGGGCCGTCGTTCTGTCCGGTCCCCCGGGCGTCGGGAAGACGACGGCGGCGCTTGCGTTGGCGTCCGAGATGGGCTGGAGCCTCGTGGAGATGAACGCCTCCGACGCGCGCAACCAGAGCGCGATCGACCGGGTCGCCGGACGCGCCTCCGTCTCGCATTCTCTCGGAGAGGCGTCGCCGGGAGGCGAGCCGCGACGGGCCCTCATCCTGCTCGACGAAGCCGACTGTCTCACGGGCCGCATCGCGGACACCGGCCGGACGACTCTCGAGCCGGTCCCGCTCCGGGAGTTCCTGCGCGGGCGCTACGGAACGATCGAGGCCCTGAACGGCGCCTGGGGGCTCGTTCCGGGCGGAAAGACGAAGCCGTTCGCGGACTGGAACAGCGTGCCTCGATCTCCGGGGAACTTCGCGTGGGGTCGGCTCCCGTCCGCCCGAAAGGACCTCGACGAGTGGCGCGCGAGCGGACGGCCGGTCGATACGTCCGATCGCGGGGGACTCGGCGCGATCGCGCGGCTCGTGCGCAGCACGCACCAGCCGCTCGTCCTGACGGTCAACGACGATCGGACCCTCAACCGGTACTCGGCCGTCTTCCGTACGTCCGTGCTCCGCATCCGCTTCCAGGCGATCGGGCCCGAGGAGCTGCTCGGCCGGCTCGGACGGATCGCGCGATCGGAACGGATCGACCTTGCCCCGGGCGCCCTCCCGGCGATCGTGGCCCGGGCTCGCGGCGACCTGCGCGCCGCATTGAACGACCTGGACGCGATCGCCCCGCTGCCCCCGGGGCCGTCCCAGCTCGAGGTGCTCGGAGCGCGCGACCGGACCGCGGACTTCGCCGGGCTGACCGCGGAAGCGCTCACGAGCGCCCGGATGTATCGCGGCGCGGAGGTCCGCGAGCGGCTCGACGCCACGCCGGACGACCTCCTTCCCTGGATCGAGGAGAACATCGTCCACTACGCTCCCGACCCCGCGCACCGTGCGGCCGCCTTCCGCACGCTCGCCGTCGCGGAGATTTTCCTGATGCGCGCCCGACGGGCGCGGGTCTACGTCCTCTGGAGCTACGCGTCCGAACTGTTGACCGGCGGTGTCGGCCTCGCCCTGCGCGAACGCCCCGTCTCGGGGAGCGGCGAGGCGGCGTTCCCGCGCTTCCTCGGAGAGATGGGCCAGTCGCGGGGCGCCCGCGAGGTGCGCGACTCCCTCGCGAGCAAGGTCGCGGAGCACTTCCACCTCTCGCGCGCGAAGGTGCGCTCGCTGTTGCTCTCGGAGATCGAGGGCCTCTCCTTCGTGCCCCGCGGGAGGAAGAGCACCGCGCGAGAGACCGCGCTGCGCCTGGCGATCGGCCGGGAGCTCGGCCTCACGCCGGAGGAGGCGGCGTTCCTGTACGGCGTCTCCGTCGACGACCCGGAGGTCGCCGGCGTCGGCGGGGCGCCGGACGATGATCTCCCTCCATCGCCCGAACTTCCGGCGGGCGGCCAGGCACCCCCAGAGCCCGGCCCGAGCGCGGCCCCGGCGGAGACGTCCCCGCGGAAGAAAGTGCAACGGAACCTCTCGGAGTTCGGCGCGTGAGCGCCGATCCACGGCCCGGGTCCGGCGCTCGACCCCGTGCGGTCGTCTCCTGGAGCACCGGGAAGGACGCCGCATGGTCGCTCGTGGAGCTACGGCGCCGGGGCGAGGTCGACGTGGTCGGGCTGCTCACCACGGTGACCGAGACGTTCGACCGGGTGTCGATGCACGGCGTGCGCCGCTCCGTCCTCGAGCTGCAGTCCGAGGCTCTCGGGCTCCCCGTCTACCGGGTCGAGATCCCGTTCCCGTGCCCGAACGAGGAGTTCGAGCGGGCGATGACCCGAACCCTCGCGACCCTTCGGTCGGAGGGAGTCGACCAGATCGCCTTCGGCGACCTCTACCTCGAGGACATCCGCCGCTACCGGGAGGACCGCCTGCGCGGGACGGGGGTCGCGCCGATCTTCCCGCTGTGGGGTCGCCCCACTCGGGCGCTGGCGGACGAGATGATCGCGGGGGGGCTGCGCGCGACGATCGTCGCCCTCGACCCGCGAAAGCTCCCGCCCGGGTTCTGCGGTCGGGAGTTCGACGCCGCGTGGCTCCGAGACCTTCCCGCCGGGGTCGATCCGTGCGGGGAGAACGGCGAGTTCCATACGTGCGTCACCGCGGGTCCGATGTGGGAGGGGCGGCTCCCGGTGAGGACCGGCGAGGTGGTCGAGCGGGACGGCTTCGTCTTCGCCGATCTCCTCCCGACCGGGGCCACTCGCCCCGGCTAGCGGGTCGCTTCGGTTCACTCGAGCTTCGCGTGAACGGAGATCGCGACGTTCCCCTTCAACGCGCCCGAGATGGGGCAGCCCTCGCCCGCGGCCTTCGCCGCGGCGTCGAACTCGGCCGGAGTGATCCCGGCGACCTTCCCGGTGACGCTCAGTTCCATCGTGGTGACTTTCCAACCGTCCCCGACCTTGTCGAACGTCGCGGTCGCCTCGACCGCGAGACGCGTCGGGGGCTTCTGCATCCGGCCGAGCCCCGCCGAGAGCGCCATCGAGTAGCAGGCGGCGTGCGCCGCCGCGAGCAGCTCCTCCGGACTCGTCTTCCCGGCGGGCGCTTCCGTCCGGGACGCCCACGTCACGGAGGTCTCGGGGAGCGCGCCGCTGGTCCCCTTCACCCGGCCGCTTCCCTGCGCCAAGGTTCCTTCCCACACGGCCTGGGCGGTTCGCTTCGCTGCCATCCGTCGGACGAGCCGGGCGCCCGATTTAACGTTCCCGACGGCGGCCGGCGGCTCGACGGTCACCTATTTCTCATCCGGTCGCGCTCCCTTTCTCATGGGCGCCGGCCTCGGGAGCCTGCCGCGGTTCCTCATCATCGAGCCGGTGTCGACCGTCCGCCTCGAGATGGAGCTCGACCGGCCGTCGTGCGAGATCGACGTGGAGCTGCAGAACCCAGGCCCCGGCCGCTCGTTCGTCGTCATGATCGGCCATCGGGGCGGCCCGTTCGTGCAGCGTCTGCGCCTCTCCGGTCGCGCCCGGATCGTCTTCGAACCGAAGAGTCCCGGGCAGTACGTCCTGGTCCTGGCGAACCCCGTCAAGGAGGCGCTGGTCCTGCGGCTGAAGGGCCGGCAGAGCGCCCTGCGTCTCGGCGAGGACGCCACGGAGCGGACGCGACCGCCGCCGGCCCGGCATCGACGTCGGGGGGTCCGAACGCGTCCGGCCTCGCGCAGCGGACGCCCTCGGGGCGGACGACCCCCTCCCGAGCGCGTGTCGGGACGTCGGCCGTAGCGGTCCGGCCCGGTCGAAGAGTTGAAGGGCCGGGTCGCTCCCGCCCCGTCCGGAGCGAACCGTCGTGTCCCTCAACGTCGCCCTGTTCGCGGAGATCGTGCTCAGCATCTTCGCGATCGTCGACCCGCTCGGCACGCTCCCGTTCTACGTCACCCTGACCGAGGGGTTCGACGCCGCCGACCGGAGCGTGATCGTGCGGCGGGCGGTCCTGGTGCTCGGCGGCGTCCTCGCCCTCTTCGCCCTCCTCGGACGGTTCCTCTTCGCCGTCTTCGGGCTCTCGCTCGCCGCCTTCGAGATCGCGGGGGGCGCCCTCCTCTTCCTGGTCGCCTTCGACATGCTGCGCGGTGAGCTCACGCAGGTGCGGCTCACCCCCCAGGACCGGGACGAGGCGATCGCGCGCCGGGACGAGCTGTCGGTCGTCCCCCTGGGGATCCCGCTGCTCGCGGGGCCCGGGGCGATCTCCGTGGTAATGATCTACGAGGGGAACGCCGGAAGCGACCCGCTGATCGTCCTCGCGACGTTCGTCGCGATCCTCGTTACCTGCGCGCTGACGTTCGTGATCCTGCGCTTCGGCGACGGGATCTTCCGCTCGATGGGGCGGGTCGGCGTGATGGCGATGACCCGGGTCCTCGGCCTGATCCTCGCCGCGGTCGGGGTGCAGTTCGTGATCGACGGGGTCCTGAGCGTCGCGGCGCACGTGTGACGCGCGGGCGCGGCTTCGCGGCCGTGCGAACCCGGGACCGCGCCGCGGCCGCGGGGGACCCGCCGCGTCGCGACAGCGCGTGGGCCGACGGGCTCCGGGGGTTCCGTTCCGCGGCCCAGACCATCTCCCCCGCGCGGACCGCGACGGGAAGGTCGTTCTCGGCCGGCGGGAATCCGCACTCGAAGTCGTCGGTGTACGCGCAGTACGGGTTGAAGCACCGGTTGAAGTCGAGCTCGTACTCGTCCGCCTCGTTGAGCTCGAGCGTCAGGTAGCGGCCCGGGCCGTAGCTCTCCTTGCCGCTCGTCCGGTCGCGGAACGGCACGAACGCCGAGGTTCCGACCCCTTCGCCCGCGTGGAAGACGCGCAAGTGGACCTCGCGGCCGCCGAGCCGGAACTTCAGGTCGCCGAGGTAGCGCATCACCGCCTGGTTGTCCCGGTTCGTCCGGAGGTACGCCTCCTCGGGTGCCGGCCGCCGGGCGAGCGTGGCCGTCACGCGATACGCGGCGTCCGGAGGGAAGTAGCGGAGCGCGTGGAACGGGACGCGGCCGCCAATGAACGGCGACTCGGGGTGGCGGGCCATGAACTCGTCCTTCATCGCACGTTCCGTGACGAGCTCCTTCTCCCAGGCGCGGGCATCGGTCATCGCCGGCGGGAAGGAGGGCCCCCCTTAACCCTTCTCGGCGGCGGCCGGGGGCCTCCACCGGCGCAGATCGACGTACATCAGTTCGAGGTCGATGTACGTCGAGCCACGGCGCACCGCCGACGGCATCCGGCCGACGGTCTCGAATCCGAGGGCCGCGTACAGATGCTTCGCTCCGTGGTTGTTGGCGAAGACCCACAGACGGACGATCTCGAACCGGGACCGAGAGAGCTCGAGCGCCCGCACGATCATGGCGCGGCCGAGACCGCGGCCCCGGTGGCGATGGTCGATCATGATCCCGAGCTCGCCGACGTGGCCTCCGTCCCCCTCTCGCCCGCCGGGGAACGTCGGATGGACGTTGCAGAGCCCGACCGCCTTCCCCTCGACCTCCGCGACGACGGCGATCTCGTCGCCGGCGAGCACGCGCCGATAGACCGCGGTGAACCACGCCGCCTCGTCCTCGCGCGAGGGCCGTTCGGCGAACAGCCCCACCCCGACCGGCTCCCCGCGGTCGCGCTCGTCGTACAGTTCCCAGTACGATTCTACGATCGCATCGAAGTCCTCCCACCGAAGCTGGCGCAGCATGCAGTCGCATCCAACCGGGGTTCCGATATCTCCTTTCGCGCGCCGTTCGCTCGAGCGACCGGTCCTGAGCGCAGGACGTAAATGGCCCCCGCTCCGTGTCCGCCCGATGGTCTTCGTTCGCGACGAGGGGAGCGTCATCGACGCGTCCCTGGACGCGGTCTGGGAGTTCATCGGGTCGGGGGACGCGCACTCGCACGCGCATCGGCACCAGGCGTGGCGGCGCGAGCGAGGGGAGGGGAACTCGGGGACCTATTCGTGGGAGCAGGAGTTCTCCGGAGGTCGGGCCCGGTTCGCGATGCACTGGGTCTCCTACCACCCGCTTGGCGTCGCATACGAGGTGATCGAAGGGCCGTTCGCCGGATCGCGGTTCTTCCTCTACTACACTCCGATGGGAGCCCGGACCGGGGTGACCGTCGTCGGGGAGTTCGTCTCGCCGTCGATCCCGGAGGCCCGCCTGGAATCCGAAGTGCTCCGGTTCTTCGCGGTCGAGTTCGACCAGGATCACGCCGCGATCCGAGCGCGGGTCGCCCCGAAGTGAGCGTGGCACGGCAACTCGGGCCGGTCTTCCCCCAGGTCGAGACGACGGCCGGCGGGACCGGGGCGTAGAGGATCCGGGAGATCGCACGATGAGCGACCCGAGTACGGGAGGAGGTTCGGCTCCGTCGGCGATCCAAGCGATTCCCGCGGGTTCTCCGCCCGCGTTCCGCAGGGCGATCCGGATGCGCCACGCGGTCGCGCTCTACGTGAGCTCGGTGCTCGGCTCCGGAATCCTCGTCCTCCCGGGGTTATTGGCGAACCTGGCGGGCCCGGCCTCCTTGATCGCCTGGGCGCTCCTGGCCGTGGCGAGCCTTCCTTTCGCGCTGACGTTCGCCTCGCTCTCCGCGCGCCGACCCGAGGCCGGTGGGGTGTATGCGTTCGCGAACGAGGCGTTCGGCCGGCCGGCCGCGCTGACGACCGGCTGGCTGTTCGCCCTGTGGCAGGTCGCCGGGGCACCGGCCGTTGCCCTGATCGCGGCGTCGTACCTCCGGTACGCCTTCCCGATCGACCGGGCCGAGACGTTCGTGCTCGCCTTCGCAGTGATCTCCGCGGCGTTCGGGGTCAACTACGGAGGGATCCGCCTGAGCAGCCGGGTCCAGCTGGCGGTGATCGTTTCGATCGTCGGACTGCTCGTGACCGCGCTCGCCGTGGCGGGGTCTCGCGTTCGAGCGGCCAACTTCCAGCCGTTCGACCCGCACGGGATCGTTCCCATCGGCACGGCCGCCGCGCTGATCTTCTGGTCGTTCCTGGGCTACGAGAACGTCTCGAACGTCGCCGAGGAGTTCGAGGACCCGCGCCGCGACTTCCGGCGCGCCGTCTACCGCAGCGTGGCGATCGTCGGCGTGCTCTACTTCGCCGTCGCCTTCGTCACCGTCGGGACCGCATCGTATCTCTCCGGGGGCAGCGTCGCCCCGTTCGCGGCGCTCCTCGGACATGTCCTCGGTCCCTATGCGGCGGCCGGGACCGCGCTGCTCGCGGTGTTCATCGTGTTCGGCGTCGTGAACGCGTACACGACCGGCATGTCGCGCGTCACGTACGTGACGGCCCGGGACGGGGGATTCCCGCGGGTCATGGCTCGGCTCGATCCGCGGTCGGGCGCGCCCGCGCGGGCCCTCCTGACCCTCTTCGGCGCCGAGGCGGTGGTCTTCGCGTGCTACTACTTCGCGAACGTCTCCCTCGCCACGGCGCTCCTGATCGCCAGCGGCGCCGCGATCGCGGTGTACATCATCGGTTCGGCGGCCGGGGTTCGGATCTACACCCGAGCGGGGGCGTCCGGTCGAACGACCCGGTGGCTCGCGCTCGTATCGCTCGGGGTCTCGGTCGCGGTCCTTCCGTTCGTCGGCTGGCCGGTCGTCGCCGCCGCCGCGGTCGCCCTGGGCGCCGGTCTGTACTTCACCCTCGAGGCACGAAGGCGGCAGCGACTTACGGCGATGTGACGGGTCCGGACGATACCCTTCGAGATCGTGCGATCATCGCTTCGGACGAGCCGCTCGAGACCCGCAGCGGAAGCCGTAGAGCCCCAGGCCGGTCCGCCGAACCGGGACCGCGTGACGTAGGCGGGCCCATTGACGGAGGGCTCGGCAGAGGTCGCCCGACGGACCGTGATCGGCGATCGCGACGGCACCAGAGGGAAGTCGCGGGTCGAGTCCGCGGAACTCCCGGAGGGAGTCGCGGTCCCAATGCGGTACGTCGTACACGAACAACCCCACCTCGGGCAGCTCCTCCGTGAGGAGCGGTAGCACCTCGGCCTTGTCGCCCCAGCGCAGGTCCCAGCGCTTGCGCAGCCGGTTCGGTACGGCCCAGCCGGGACCCCGGCCGAACGGGAGCGACCAGGAGGCGGTCTGAGAGGCCGACCGGTTCGGAGGCCGTCGGTCGATCTTCGGAAGGTCGACGGAGTGCAGCGTTCCTCGGCCGTTCTTCTCGAGCGCGCGGAGCAGATAGGCGGAGGAGACCCCCGAGGAAACTCCGACCTCCACGACGTGCCGGGGCCGCAACAGTCGGGTCAGGGCGTACAGCTCCTGCGGTGCATCGATCTCCACGTATCCGCTCCGGCCGCCTTCCCGGTGCTCTCGGGCCAGGTGCCGGAAGAGTGCGGCGTCGGATCCCGCCTCTCCGAGGTACTTCTCGGCCGAGGAGCGGCTGCTCCCGGCGAGCGCCGCGACCCAGGCGACGTCGGGATCGGTCTCGGGCTGCATCTACCGACCATTGGACCGGCGCCGCGGGGGTGGCGCCTCGAGGAGCACCTTCCACCCTTTCATCCACTCCTCGGGCCGCTCGATCTGGGGGCGGACGGCCGCGACGCGCTCGAACGCCTGGTCGAGCGTTAGGTTCCCGTAGCGGTGCAGGTACCACGCCCCGGCGAGAGAACCCCGCCGGACCCCGTGGCCGCAGAACAGCAGGACGGGGGTCCCCTGTTCCCGGGCCCGGTGGGCCATCTCGGTGATGCGGTCGAGGTTCTCCACCTTCGGCGCGTCGGTCGTCCCGTCGTAGATCGGTAGATGCTCGGTGCCGGGCATCTCGTCCAGCTCCTCGGGCCGCTCGTCCAACACGCAGAAGCGCGCGCCGGCGAACGAGGTGGCGTCCTTCCAACCGCCGACGAACACTCCGTCGGCGATCTCGGAGGGGTTCGAACTGGATTTCTTGGCCCGTCCGCTGTTGGACTTGCGCGAGGTCGTCATCGGAGATTCTCACCGGCTCGCGGGTTAAGAACTACTCGCAAACTGTAACAGCCTGGCATAGACTTAATCCGAGCCGATCCCTCGGTCGCGCACCGTGCCTCGCACGGGGCGACCGGGTCCATGCGCAGGGCACCTTCGATCGAGCTGAGCCCGGAGGAGAGGATTCACCTCGAGCGAGTATCGGAGACCCCCGGTTCGCCCCCGGCGGTCGTGCGCGCTCGGATCGTCCTCGCGGCGGCCGGCGGCGCGACGAACGAGGAGATCGCACGAACGCTCGGGATCGGTCGCTTGGCGGTCGGCCGATGGCGGAATCGGTTCCAGCGCTCGCGCCTTCCCGGACTCAACGATGAGATTCGAGTGATCTCGCCGGCAGCACGGCTCTCGTCGAGCACGATCCAAGCGATCGTTCGCGCGACCGAGGCCCTGCCCGCCCCCGGGCCGCGGGGATGGACGACCCGCGCTCTCGCCCGGCGGTTTTCGGTCAGCCACATGACGGTCCAGCGGATCTGGCAGGCCCATCGCATCCGGCCGGTGCGATTCGGCGCGCGGCCGCTCCGAGCGGACCCCGTGACCCCGCTCACGGTTCACGACGTGGTCGGATTGTTCCTGAACTATCCCGAGGGTGCGCTGGCGCTCACGCTCGGGCCGGATCACACGGCCAACAACCGGCAGCCGCCCACCTGGGCGCGGCCGCCCGGCCTCGAGGGGAACGCGGGGCCCACGGCATGGCCGGGGTTGCCGACGGCGCCGTCCGATCTTCCGCGCACCGCGATACCGCGAGGAGGAAGGGTCCGTGGCGAGCAGCTACTCCGATTCCTGATGGGGGCCAGTCGAGCCGCCGGGAAGGACGGTCGGCTGCGCGTGGTAGTCACGGGTCCGACCTTCGCCCCGCGGGACGTCGTCGCTACGTGGCAGCTTCGCCACCCGACCGCCGAGATCCGGGTCCGTCCGGGATGGGAGGCGTGGAAACGGGAGGCCATCGAGCAGATCCGGGCGGTCGGCCGGCCCCCGACCCGGTCGAATCGCCTCCGAACTCGCGGGGAGACCGCGGGCTCGCTCGTGCGTTTTCTCGCCGACTATCCCGAGCGGAGCGGGCCGTACGTGTGGCTCGCTCCTCGCTCCGCTCCCGAGGCGGGGACGGCGGCGCACCGGTTACGGTACGACCTCTCCGTTACAGGACACCCGGGGTTCAAGAGCCGGTCCGCCGCTCGAGAACGCATGGCCCCGGCAAGGGCTCCGACCGCCGATGCCCGAGAAATGGCACGAACCGTCCTGCGTCGGTCCCTCCGCGTCAAGCGGGGAGAGCAGGTCGCGATCGCCTGCTGGACCTCGAGCCTCTCCGAGGCGAACGCGTTCGTACTGGAGTCGCTGGCTTTGGGGGCGCGCCCGTTCCTGCTCTACCAGGACGAACCGACCTACTGGGCGGCCGCGGCGACCACCCCGCTCGAGCACCTGGGACATCTGGGCACCCACCAACGGGCCGCGATCGAGCGGTCGGACGCGCTCGTGAGCTTCTTCGGACCGAGCGACCGGGAGCGCTTCCACGCGCTCCCCCCGGCGGTCATGAACCGCCTCGGGGCGTTCGACGACGAGCTGTACACCGCGGTGGCCCGCGGAGGAGCCCGCGCGGTCCAGATGGCCCTCGGGCGCGCCTCGGCGGCGTCCGCCCGCATGTATGGCGTGAACCTCGCCCGATGGAGGAAGGAGTTGATCGACGGGTGCCGGGTCGATCCCGACGAGCTCCGACGGCGCGGCGCACCCCTCGTCCGAAAGCTCGCCACCGGCCGGGAGCTCCGCATCACCCACCCCAACGGGACCGACCTGGTGCTGAGGCTCCGACACCGGCGGCCGATCCTGGCCGACGGGGTGGCGACCGCGGCTCGTCCGAAAGGGACCTGGAGCCTGGTCACGCTTCCGGCCGGGGTCGTGACGGTGGCGGTCGACGAACGATTCGCCGAAGGGACGTTCCGGTCCAACGTGACCAGTTCGGTCGGGCTCTCGCGCGGGGTAGGGGAGTTCGCCGGCGGACGCTGGACGTTCTCGCGCGGCCGACTCGCCCGCTACACCTACGACACGGGGGGAGAGCTGTTCGCGGAGAGCTACGCGAACGCGGGGGCGGGCCGCGAGCGCCCGGGCTCGGTCGCGATCGGGCTCAACGACGCGATCTCGGACTCTCCGCTGCTCGAGGACCAGGGCCTCGGGACCGTGACCCTGCACATCGGCCGGAACGACTACCTCGGGGGGTCGAACGCGGCCTCCTGGTGGGCGTGGCTCTACCTCCGCGGCGCGGACCTCGCGGTGGACGGCGCAAAGCTCGTCTCGAAGGGGAGGCTGCGGCCGTAATGCTCCGGCACGGGCCGGCGCCCGGGCGCGAGGCGCCGTACGGGGAGCTCCGGTGATCTCTCTCCTCGTCCTTCTGCTGATCGCAGCGGCGTTCGGATTCGCCGTGAGCATCGGAGCCCACTACACCGGGGCGTGCATGGGGATGCCGTACGCCGCGGGCGCTATCCGGCCGACGCATGCCCTGCTGCTGATGGCCCCGTTGGCGTTCGTCGGAGCGGCCTTGGCCAGCGAACGGGTCGAAACGACGGTCGGGCACGGCATCCTGACGACCCCGACCGTGGCGCTCGGCCTAGCGCTGGCCATCATCGTCTCGGCGCTGACGCTCACCAGCGCCTACAACTTCCTGACGATCCCGACGTCGACCATCCAGATCCTGGTGTTCTCGACCGTCGGGGCGGGGGTGGGGGCCGGGGTCGCCGTCGACTGGACGACGATCGGCTCGTTGCTGCTCCTCTGGGCCGTCGCGCCGTTCGCCGCCTTCGGCCTTGGGTACGGAATCGTCTGGATCGCCGACCGGAGCCGCCCCCCGGGGCCGGCCGCGGCGAAACTCGGCCGAGGCGCCGTCCTCGGCCTCGTGGGAGTAGGCGGGGCGGCCTCCTTCGCCATGGGGGCGAACGACGTCGCGAACGCGTCGGGGGCGCTCGTCATGACCGGTGTATTTCCGCTGCTCCTGGCCGGCACGGTGGGAGGGCTCGGACTCGCCGTCGGGGTCTTGACCTGGGGACGACCGCTCCTCCAGCGCGTCGCCTTCGACCTCGTCCGGCTCGACCCCCGCATGGCGATCAGCGCTCAGCTGGCCCAGTCGATCGTCGTTCTCGTCTCGGTCGGATTCGGGCTCTTCACCTCGCTGAACCAGGCGTTGGTCGGAGCGATGATCGGGACCGGCGTGGCCCGAGGCCAGTCGACGGTCCTCTGGAAGCCGGTGCGGAGCATCCTGATGGGGTGGGCGGCCGGGCCGGTCTCGGGGTTCGCCCTAGGGTTCGCGATCGCGCACGTGGTCCTTCGGGGTGTGGGGTAGACTCGGCGCGAAGAGACCTACGATCGGTGGACCAGAACCCTGGTCATGAGTTCGCTTCTTGACTCCGATTGGAAGGGGAGCGGGGACCCGGGCGATCCGGGTCCGCTCGTTCAGGCGTAGCCAAACTGGCGCTTCGCAAAATCGCTCATGCGGTCGGGGGTCCACGGCGGCTCCCAGACCATGTCGATCGTTGCGCTGTGCACGGCCGGCACTTTCTCGAGCGCGGCCTTGATCTCCTCGGCGAGGATCCCGGCGACCGGGCAGCCGGGCGCGGTGAGCGTCATCTTGAGCTTCACGTCGTCCCCCTGCCACTCGAAGCCGTAGATCAGTCCGAGATCGACGATGTTCATCGGGATCTCGGGGTCGTAGATCTGCTTGAGCTTCTCCGTCATCAGCTTCTCGCGTTCCGCGTACGGACCCGTGGGGGTCGGCGCGAACGGGGGGACCGCAACGACCGTCGGCGGGGGGGCCGGTGGGGCGGGAGCGGCGTCGCTCATCGTCCGGAACTATCGACCTCGCGCGTATAAGGGTGCGCGGGCCGGGCGGTTACCCCGACCTCCCGGGGGCGGGAACTCATTTGAAGTGGCCGACCGTGGACCGGTCGATGGCCCCGTCCACCGACGTCCACGCGCTACCGCCGTCCCGCGGCCGACTTCGGCTGCGGTCCGTCGGGCTGTCGTCGATCCGCAAGCCGCTCGTGATCGAGCGTCCGGGGCGGGTCAACTCGTTGGCCGTGGCGTTCCGGGTGGGCGTGGACCTCCCGGCCGATCGGAAGGGCTCGGACCTCTCTCGGAACGCGGAGATCCTCGCGGAGATCGTTGATGCGACGGTCGCCCGCCCGGCGGTCGGACTCGAGTCGGCCTGCTCCGCCATCGCGTGCGAACTCCTCGCCCGGCACACGTACGCCACCGAGGCGTCCGTGGAAGCCTCGGCGGAGTACTTCCTTCGACGGGGGATCTCGCCGGAGCGTCGCAGCTTCGAAGACTACACCCTCCTCGCCGAGGCGCGGGCGGTGCGGGGCACCGACGGGACGATCGCGGTCGAGCGCGCCGTCGGCGCCGAGGCGGTCGGGATGACCGCCTGCCCGTGCGCCATGGAGACGTGCCGGGAACGCCTCCTCCAGGAGTATCCGGCGCTGGCCGACCCCTCGCTCCGCGACCTTCCGATGATCACCCACAACCAACGGAACCGGACGACGCTCGTCTTCGAGCTCACCCCGGGGGCCGACGTCGAGGTCGACGAGATGATCGGCGCGATCGAGGCGGCGCAGTCGAGCCCGACGTACGCGATCCTCAAGCGCGGCGACGAAGGGCAGGTCGTCCTGGACGCCCATCGTCGCCCGAAGTTCGTCGAGGACGTCATCCGCGACCTGCTGCACAGCGTCCCGGCCCGCTTTCCTGCGCTCCCGGACGCGGTGGTGGTGCGGGCGACGACGGTCAGCGAGGAGTCGATCCACAAGTACAACGTGGAGGCGGCGCATCGCCTTCCGCTCGGCGAGCTGCGTCGGGAAACCGCCGCCTGACGCGCCCGTCGGGGAGGACCGGTGCGCTACGCGATCGACGCGGTCCGCAGGCGACCCGGACGGTCGGCCCTTACCGCGCTCGGGATCGGCTTGTCGGTCGGGCTCGTGGTCCTGCTCGTCTCCCTCTCGGCCGGCGTGCAGACGAGCGCGGTGACCCTGGCGTACGAGAGCGGTGTGGACCTCCTCGCCGTCAGCCCCGGCTCGAACATCACCTCCGGGCAGTTCCCGCCCCTCTCCCACGCCCACTCGCTGGTCACGCAGGTCCCCGCCGCCGATCCGAACGTAGCAACGGCGAGCCCGTGGCTGATCGAGGATCTCGCGTTCGGGAACGCCTCCCTCTGGCAGGCGGCGAACAATTCTAGCTTCCCGATGGGCTGGACGTACACCGAGTCCGGGACCGTCGGCTGGATCCCTTCGGACAACGGCGGGATCGAGACCCCCACCGTGTACCAGGGGTCGGGGTTCACCGCGCCGGGCGACCCGTTCTACGCGAACGGCAGCTTCAACGGCACGCCGACCCACCAGATCGTCCTCGACCAGGGGCTCGCCGACGTGCTTCACGTAGGGATCGGGGACCGGGTCTGGGCCGGGGCGACCGAGCCCCCCTCGAACGCCGTCCTCGAGAGCTGGTACGCGAACGCGACCGAGTTCCGGGTGGTCGGGGTCTCGGGCCCGTTCTGGCTCGTGCCGTCCGCGCTCCTCGGGTTCGTCTACCTCTCCGAGCTGCAGAAGCTCTACGGAGGCGCGAGCGCGTCGACCGACTACGCGACGCTCGTCCTGATCCACCTTTCGGACCCGACGCACCCGACGACCGACGAAGCCCGCATCGCGGTCGCGGTCCCCGGGCTCAGCCTCTACACCCTCGGGAACATCCTCGGTGAGATCCAGCACATCGTCAACCTCTATCGCACGTTCGGCCTCCTCGTCGGGGCGGTCGGGATCGTGGTCGCCGCCCTGTTCGCGACGACCGTCCTGCAGATGTCGGTCGACGACCGGAGCCGGGAGCTGGCCGTCCTGCGCGCCCTCGGATCGAGCCGCGGGTCGGTCGGCCTGCGGGTGGTGGAGGAGTCGTTGATCCTCTCCGGCCTCGGGCTCGCCATCGGGCTCCCGATCGCGTACGCGGGCGCCCTCGCCCTCAACCGATTCCTCCTCGGGCTGCTTCCGGGCCTTCCGTCGGCGTTCTCCTTCGTGTCGTTCGACGCCTCCGTTATCCTGACCGGCGTGGCCACGGTGCTTGCCCTGGGGCTCGCCACGGCGGTCGCTCCGGCGCTCCGGGCGATGAGCCTCCCGGTCGCCGAGGAGCTCCGGGCCGCATGAGGGGGCCGGGGTGGGGCCGCGGACCGCGCCATGCGCGCTTCCAACGGGTCCTCGCGATCGCCGCGATCGCGGCCGCGGTCGCCCTTCCGGTCGTGCTCATCTCCGTCGGGGGCGGGGTGGCGGACCACGAGCTCCGGGCGCTCGAGACCGCGGGATACCAGATCGTGGTCAGCGCCGCCGGAGTGCACGGGATCACCGGGGCGCACACGCTCAGCGACCGTATCCTCGGACTGGCGGGGGTGGCCTACGCCTCTCCGACGTTGAGCGTCGCGGTCGATGCGTTCAACGAGAGCGGCAACGTCACGCCGGTGCTCGCGGAAGGAGTGATCCCGGCGCAGTTCTCGCCGACCGTCGGTCCGAGCGAGAACGGGGTCTTCCCGAACCCGTTGCCGCTCGGCGATCCGAACGACTCGGTGCACTTCGCGAACGGCACGTACTCGGGGGCGGCCACGTACGACGTCCTCCTCTCCGCGCCGTACGCCGAGCACTTCGACGTGGGGGTCGGGGGGACGGTGGTGCTCTCCACCGCCGACAATCTGAGCGCGGGAACCCGGTACAACGTGACGGGACTGTTCGGTCCGCCGTTCTCGCTCCTCGAGCCGACCGCCGCCTATGCGGTGGTTCTGCCCCTGTCCGATCTTCAGACCCTCACCGGCTACGCGAGCGGCAGTGGAACGATCGTGCCGGACGCGGCCGACTCGATCCAGGTCGCGGTCAACGCGTCGATCGCGGGGGACCCGGCGGCGATCGCCCGGATCGCGTCCGAGATCCACGCCCTCGCACCGGCGTACAGCGTGAGCACGCTCTCGCAGGAGGCGCAGCAGCTGGAGTCGGCGAGCTCCGTGCTCACCGGCTTCTACCTGGCGCTCTCCTCGGTGGGGATCGTCGTCGGCGTGATCTTCCTGGCGCTCGTCCTCCTGCGGCGCGTGGAAGGGGAGCGCCGGTCCATCGGCATCCGACGCGCCCTCGGGCTTCCGTCCCGCGCCATCGCGGCGGGGATCGTCCGGGACGGCGCCGAGATCGCCGGGGGAGGGGCGGTCGCGGGAGTGGTGGGGGGCTATCTGATCGTCCTCCTCCTCGCAGCCAAGGGGACGACGACCGTACGGGAGGCGGCGAGCCTCGCGGTGTTCCCGGGGCTCCTCCTCGGGGAGCTGGTCGTGGGCCTGGTCGCCCTGTCGCTGGTCGCGAGCGCCGTCGCCACCCGCGTCGCGCTCCGGATCCCCGTCGTGGAGGCGCTCCGATGAACCGGCTCCCGGTCTCCACCGTGGAGCTGACCGACGTGGCGCGGGTCTACTCGGCCGGGTCCGCCGACGAAGTGCGCGCCCTGCGCGGGGTGTCGATGCGCATCGACCCGGGCGAGTTCCTCTCCGTCGAGGGCCCGAGCGGCTGCGGCAAGACGACGCTGCTGAACCTGCTCGGGCTGCTCGACGCCCCGACCGCGGGGACGATGCGCTGGGACGGCCAGCCCGTCGGCGCCCGGAGCGACCGGGAGCGGGCGCGGCTGCGTCTCGAGAGGGTCGGGTTCATCTTCCAGCGGTTCTACCTTCTTCCCACGATGACCGCCCGCGAGAACGTCGAGCTGCCGATGCGCGCGCTCGGGACCCCCCGGGCCGAACGGCTCGCGCGCGCGTCCGAGCTGCTGGGCGAGGTCGGCCTCTCCGGCCGCGAGCGGGCGTTCCCGCACCAGCTCTCGGGGGGGGAGGAGCAGCGGGTCGCGATCGCCCGCGCGCTGGCGAACCGCCCAGGGCTCCTGCTCGCCGACGAGCCGACGGGTGAGCTCGACTCGGGCAACACGCGCGCGATCCTCGACCTCCTGACCCGCGTGCGGGCCGACCGCGCAGCGACCCTCGTCCTCGTGACGCACAATCCGACCGTCGCGGCCCGGGCGACCCGCCACGTCGTCATGGAGGACGGCCGGGTCGTCGGCGACCGCCGGGGCGAGTGAATCCGTGGCGCGGATCGCGATCCTCCTCGAGGACCGCTGCCACCCGAAAGAGTGCCAGTGGGAGTGTCAGGCGTACTGCCCTCCGGTCCGGATGGGCCAGGAGTGCATCGTGGAGGGGCCGACCGGCCGGCCCATCATCTCGGAGACGTTGTGCATCGGCTGCGGGATCTGCGTCCACAAGTGCCCGTTCGATGCGATCAAGATCCTGAACACCCCGCAGGCGGACGAAGCCGAGATCGTCCACCGGTACGGCTACAACGGGTTCCGGCTCTACCGGCTCCCCGTGCCCCCGGAGCGGGGGATCACCGGCCTGCTCGGCCCCAACGGGACGGGCAAATCGACCGCGCTCCGCCTGCTCGCCGGACGGGACGTCCCCAACCTGGGCGACTACGAGCATCCCGCGGAGTGGACCAAGGTCCTCGACCGGTACCGCGGCACCGCGCTGCGCGCCCACTTCGAGCGGGTCTCCCGCGGGGGGCTCGTGACGGCGGTGAAGCCCCAGTACGTGGACCGGCTCGCGGACGAGGCGTCCACGGCCTCCGAGTTCGTCGGGGAAGGCCCGCGCGCGGCCCGGGCACTCGAGGACGTCGGGCTCGGCCACCGGGGAGGACGGCGGCTCGGCGAGCTCTCCGGCGGCGAGCTCCAGATGGCGGCGATCGCCCGGACCCTGGCGACCGACGCCGACCTCTACCTGGTCGACGAACCGTCGAGCTACCTCGACATCGTTCACCGCCTGCGGATCGCCCGGCTGCTCCGCCGCCTCGGGGAGTCGAAGAGCGTCGTGGTCGTCGAGCACGACCTCGCGCTCCTCGACTACCTGGCGGACCAGGCCCACCTGATCTACGGCGAACCGGCGGCGTTCGGGGTGATCAGTCACCCGATCCCGATGCGCTCGGCGATCAACACCTACCTGACCGGGTACCTGAAGGACGAGAACGTCCGGTTCCGGACCGAACCCGTGCGGTTCGTCGCGCACCCTCCCAAGCCGGCGGGACGCCACAACGTGGCGGTCGAGTTCCCCGCCCTCGAGAAGGAGTTCCCGTCGTTCTCCCTCTCCGTCGGCGCCGGGGCCCTGGCGACCGGCACGACCGTGGGGGTCGTCGGACCGAACGCGACCGGCAAGACGACGTTCGTCCGGATGCTCGCGGGCGCCGAGACCCCGACGCGCGGCGCCGCCCCGGCCGGGGTCACCGTCAGCTACAAACCCCAGTACCTGAAGGCGACGCAGGCCGCGAGCCTCCGGGCCCGCTCCGAGGCGCTCGCCGGTGACCCGACGTTCGACGCGAAGCTGTTCGAACGGGAGCTTGTCCCCGGCCTCCACCTGGACGAGGTGCTGGACGTCGCGCTTCCCGACCTCTCGGGCGGTGAGCTCCAGCGGGCCGCGGTCGCGCTCGCCCTCGCCCGGCCGGCCTCGCTCTACCTGCTCGACGAGCCGTCCGCCTACCTCGACTCGGACGAGCGGATGGCGATGGCACGCCTCCTCCGCCGGCAGGTGGAGCGCCAGGCGGTCACCGCGCTGGTCGTCGACCACGACGTCTACTTCCTCGACCTCGCCTGCGACGAGCTGATGGTCTTCCAGCCCGAGGGCACGGACGGCACGCGAGGGCGGGGCGACGGCCCGTTCCCGATGCGGGACGGGATGAACCGCCTGCTGCGGACGGTCGACATCACCTTCCGGCGCGACGCCGAGACGCTCCGCCCGCGGATCAACCGCGAGGGCTCCGTCCTCGACCGGGAGCAGCGCGCGAAGGGCGAGTATTACTACGAAGCCGCCGCCTGATCCGAGACTTCCCCTTCCGGATCCGCCCGTCCGGCCCGCGACCGCGTCCGAGGTGCCTCGCGGGATAACTACGAGCGACGGCGCCGTCAGCTGCTGGGCGAGCAGTTCGGGCAACGGAGCATCCCATTGGCCTCGCGGACCGGCGTCCCGCCGCACCGTGGACACGGAGGTACCGACGGAGTCCCCGGTGCGTCCACGGTGTCGAACCGAATGTTCGCCGGGGTCGGGGTTCCGACGACGGACGGTGGCTCCCCCTGCGCGTTCCGAATGGCGCGGAGCCACTCGTGCACGTTGTCGACCTCGAACACCCCCTTGCGGCGACGCGAGACGATCTCGAGAGTCACCACGTTTCCGAACAGCGGGGGGATCAGCCGGGTCGAGACGAGCTGGGAGAGCGGGAATTCAAGGTGGGACTCGAGGTCCACTCCCACCGCGTGCGGACGGATCTCCAACCGAACCGACTGGCTCGGTTCGAACGTGATCCGACGACTCGTCAGCGTCAGCTGCCCGGTACGTTTGGAGTGCCAGTTCGTGGCCGCACCCGTCATGATCACCGACTCTCCCTCGGCGAGGGTGACCATCGTTTCCTCTCCCGGAGTCCCGAGGCACGTTCTCGTACTTTTATTCATTCGCCGAGGAGAGGCCCACGGACGCCGGATCGGGCGGGTCGGGTCGTATCCGGTCCCGGCCCTCGTCCCTCGCCGGAAGGCTCGCGACCGGCGGCCGTTGCGGGACGCTACCCGTTGGCTCGAATCGCGTCCTCGACGAGGGCCAGCGCCAGGGGGATGTCTCGGACCGACGCGACCGTCACCGAGGCCCACTCCGCGCTCGGTCCCCTCGTGCGGACCCGCTCGTCGAACGCGTGCTCCTTGGTTCGTTCCCGGATAAGCTCCTTCGTGAGGCGGACGTCCATGCGAAGGTCACCGTGGAAGTGCGCGATCTCCCGCTCGCCGACGAAGTAGGCCGGTCGCTCCCCCCAACGGGACGGACGGCGATCGAGCCCGGGCAGGCCCACGAGGCGACGCTCGAGCTCCGCTCGCACCGACGCCGGCTTCGCGGTGGGCGTCGAGCGGGCCGGGGCCTTCGTGCCCATCCGGTACCTCCGATCCCCGCGGGGGCCGTCGACGAGGTTGTTCTATCCCTGGTGGACCTCGTGAATCTCGTCGGCGACGAGTCCGTGGGCTTCCTTGTGGACGCGGGCCGCCGCCTCGGCGCTCGGCGCTTCGACCAGGCAGTAGATCGTCTCCGATTTCTCGTCGACCCAATAGCTCCGGTAGTCGACGCCGTGCTTGCCCTGGACCTTCAGGTCCTTCGCGTGCGCTTCGGCAACCGCGGCGGCGGTGACGCCCTTGACCTTTCGATGGGTATCCATGTAGAGGGGCATGCGGGGTCGATACCGCTGCCCGCTCATGAAATCTCGTTCCGGGGGAGAACTCTTTAGCCGAGGTCGCCGGCCGGGTGGGGGTCGACGTGTGCCCCAGCCACCGAAGGCCGAGCGTCCCTCGAACGCCGGCGCGTGACTCCGGGGGAGACTCCCCCGGGGCGACTCCTCCCGCGCCGGTTGATGGCCTTATCGGACGCCCCGCCGTACCGGAGACCGGGCCGAGGGATGGAAGCTGGAACCGCGGGACCCGAACCGACTTCCTCGCGTCCCGTTCGGGAGCGCCGATGGTGGGTCGTGCCGATCGCCGCCGTGGCGGTAGCGGTGGCCGTCCTCCTTCTCTTGGGGACCGTTCCGGTCCGGCAACACTTCACCCTCCGGGAGGCTGCGATCTATGACCCCAACGTCACCTGCTCACCGGGGGTGGGCCCGACCAAGGGCACGACGGTAGACTTCCATTGGTCGGCCCCCTCGAAGATCACGTTCTTCACGATCAGTTGCAAGCTGAACGAGGTCGTCTACTCGGCGGAGGGGACGAACGGATCCGGGAGCTTCGTGTCGGTGGGAGGGTTCTACCAGTTCGGCGCGTCGTGCCCCGAGGGCGCTTGCGTGGAGGCGAACGTCACGGGGACGTTGACCGCTCCGCTGCTCGTTCTTTGAGCGACCACGTGCTCGCGAGATCACCGATCCGGCCCCGTAGTCCCCCTGCCACCACGGGATAGTGCAGGCTGCAGTTCGTTCCACGGGCTGGTTTTCCCTCCGGGCGGAAGCGCCCCGGGCGGACGTGTTGCGCTAGCGTCACCGCTCGCACGGTCCCCACACCCGCCCGCATCGGTGGGGCGGCGGTGTCGCTAAGTGCCCGCGCGCCTGAAGCGTCCTCGAGCTGGGCCGTGAGCACTCCGCCTGCGTCGCCCCCTGCCGGACCGTCCCCGGAGATCCCGATCCTGGACCCGGAAGGAACGTTCCGGGCGTGGGGACGGATGTCGGTCGCCGTCATCGGCACGTATGTCGTGCTGCTCCTGCTCATCGTCTTCGTCCTGATCCCGCGGGAGTCGGCGTCGTACCTCTGGGTGCCGTACGCGCTGGCCGCGGTGATCCTGCTGTTCCTCGTCCGGTACTTCTCGACGCACTACACGATCGACGACTCGTTCCTGCGCGCCTCCCGGCTCCTCGGCGGGCGCCGGGTCGCGCTCGAGGAGGTACGCCGCATCGAGTACTCCGCGCTCCGGGACCTGGCTCCGACGGGCGTGATGGCCGCCTTCGGCCCGTGGGGGTGGCGGGGCCGGATGTGGAGCCCGGTGATCGGGGCGTTCGACTCCGTCTTCACCGACCCGGCGAACGGGATCCTCGTGACCGCCGCCGACTTCCCGCTCTACTTCTCGCCCAAGGACCCCGAAGCGTTCGCGCGCGAGCTGTCCCGGCGCGTCCGCTCGTACACCGGCCCGCTCGAGGTCGACGTCGGTCACCCCCTGTCGGGATGAGCGTTCAGTAGACGACGATCGACGGGTCGACGTCGTGCGCCCAGGCGTTGATGCCGCCCTTCAAGCTCCGGACGTTGGAGAATCCGAGGTCGAGCAGCATCCGCGTCGCGTCCGCCGACCGGGAGCCCGACCGACAGAAGAGGACGATCGCGCGCGCGCCGGTGAGCTCGTCGACGTGGTCCGGGATCTCCCCTTCCGGGATCGGGAGCGCCCCCTCGATGTGCGAGATCGCGAGCTCCTCGGGCTCGCGGACGTCGACCAGGAGCGGCGGGTCGTCGGTGGCGAGCGCCGCCTTCAGCTCGGCCGGAAGGATCTCCGGGACCCCCGGCTCGACCGCCGCCCCGGGGGCCGGGACGCCGCAGAACGCCGGATAGTCGATGAGCTCCTTCTGCGTCGCGTGGGGAGAGCAGAGGACGCACTCCGGGTTCTTGCGCAGCTTGAGCTCCCGGAACCGGAGCGCGAGCGCGTCGTAGAGGAGCAGCCGGCCGATCAGCGGCTCGCCGATGCCGAGGATCAGCTTGATCGCCTCCGTCGCCTGGAGGACCCCGACGACCCCCGGCAGCACGCCGAGCACGCCGGCCTCGGCGCACGACGGGACGAGATCCGGCGGCGGCGGTTCGGAGTAGAGGCACCGATAGCACGGCCCCCGCCGGGCGTCGAAGACGCTCGCCTGGCCCTCGAACCGGTAGATCGACCCGTAGACGTTCGGAACCCCCGTGAGCACGCAGGCGTCGTTGACGAGGTAGCGGGTCGGGAAGTTGTCGGTCCCGTCCAGGACGACGTCGTACTGGCGGACGATGCCGAGGGCGTTCGTCGAGTCGAGTCGCTGCTCGTGCAGGACCAGCTTCACTCCGGGATTGAGGCCGGTGAGGCGGTCGCGGGCCGCCGCGAGCTTGGGGCGTCCGACGTCCGCGGTCGAGTAGAGGAGCTGACGCTGAAGGTTGGACGCGTCGACCGTGTCGAAATCGACGAGCCCGATCGTCCCGACGCCGGCCGCCGCCAGATAGAGCGCCGCGGGGGCGCCGAGCCCCCCGGTGCCGACGATCAGAACCTTCGCGCGTCGCAGCTTCCGTTGCCCCGAGAGCCCGACCTCGGGCAGCAGAAGATGCCGGCTGTACCGACGCAGCTCGTCGGGGGGGAGGGACTCCTCCTTCGGCGGGGAGGGAGGGGACGGTGGCGGCGGGCTCCCGCTTCCCCCGGATCCGCCCGCGATCGCGGGAACGATGGAGACGATGTCCCCGTCGCGCAGGGGCGTCGCCTCCCGTTCGCGGTTGCGGATGTCGTCCTCGTTCACGAACACGGAGACGAAGTTGCGGAGCGTGTCGTCGGGTCCGTAGAGGTGACGCCGCAGCGTGGGATGGAGCTCGCACAGGGCGCGGATCGCCTCCCCCGCCGTCGGCGCGATGATCGGGACGTCCTTCTGCCCGGAGACGAACGCCCGAAGGGGCGTGGGGATTCGAACCGTGACGTTCGACATGGTCCGTGGCTCCGGCCCTAGCGCGCCGGCGCTCCTCCCGGTGCGGGCTCGGGGGTAGGGATCGTCAGCGCGATCGGGCGGAACTCGCGCCGGTCTGCGTCGAGCTCGAACGCCCCGATGCCGGAGGCCTCCGCGGAGTGGTCGGTTGCCAGAATGAGATACGCGTACCACGGCCAGGCGTGCTCCTGGTCGAAGACGGACGGGCGGGCTGGGTGGTCGGGGTGGGAGTGATAGAACCCCGAGATCACCTGCCCGTTCGACGCGGCCCGGCTCTCGGCGACCTGCAACTCCTCGGGGAGAATCACGAACCGGCGGCGCCGCTCGCCCCTCGATCGGTTCGAAGCCGGCTCCACGGCCACGATCGGCCGTTCCTCCGCTCCGCCGACGGCGTCGGACGGGGAGAGCAGGAACCCGCAGCACTCCTCGGGATACGCGGCGTTGGCCAGCCGCCGCATCTCGGCGATCGTCGAGGCGCTCACGACGACCCCCTTCATGCCGCCTCCGAGTCCCCGCCGCGGCCGGCGTCGGGGAGAATGACGACGACGAACGAGCCCGGGCGATCGGCCCCTACCCGGAGCGCGGCGACGGCCGCCGCCCCGGACGACGGCCCGACGACCAGGCCCTCCTCGCTCCCCAGCCGTTCGGCCATCGCGACCGCCTCCTCCGTCTCGACCCGCACGCTCTCGTCGAGAACTCCCGCGTCGTACGTCGTGGGGCGGATCGCCGAGGGAAGGTGCTTCAGTCCCTCGAGCCCGTGGATCGGGCCGGACGGCTCGACGCCCACGACCCGGATCGACGGCTCCCGTTCCTTTAGGTAGCGACCCGTGCCGGAGATCGTTCCACCGGTGCCCACGCCGGCCACGAGGTGAGAGATCCGCCCCTGGGTTTGCCGCCACAGCTCGGGCCCGGTGCTTGCGTAATGTGCGGCCGGGTTCGCCGGGTTGTTGTACTGGTCCGCGTAGAAGTACCGGTCCGGATCGCTCTCCGCCTTCTCCCGCGCGGCGACCTGCGCCCCGTCGGTCCCCTCGGCGGGATCCGTGAAGACGACGCGCGTCCCGTACGCCCGGAGCCGCCGAAGCCGGTCGGGGGCCACGTTGCGGGGAAGGAAGACCTCGACCGGAAAGCCGAGACGGGCTCCGAGCATCGCGTAGGCGAGCGCCGTGTTCCCGCTCGAGGCGTCCACCAGGACCCGACCCGGACCGAGGTGCCCTTCCGCCAGCGCGGCCCGGACGATGCCGAGCGCCGCGCGGTCCTTCACCGAACCGGTCGGATTGCGGAACTCCGCCTTGCCCCACAGCTCGAAGCCGGCGGTCGACGGCGGCGCGACCCGGTGGAGCGGGACAAGGGGAGTGGTGCCGATCGAGCGAACGAACGGGTCGTCGGAGGAACGACCGCGCCGCTCGGGGAACGTCGCGGGGACCGACGGGATCAGCGCAGCGGGATCAGATGCGTACATCGGATCCCCCCGCGGCCGATGGACTCCTCGAGGTCGACGCCGGCCTCGCCCAGGAGCGCTTCGGTAAGGTGCTTGTCGAACACCTCGCACATGAGGAACGGGTGCGAGAGCGCGCTCTGTCGGAACACGCAGTTGGTCCGCACGATGCGGTACCGTCCGTCCGGCAGCCGCTCGGAGGTCGCTCCGAAGCCGATCCGGTTCAGCGCGAGCACGAGGTTGCGGGCTCGCTCGTCCTTCGACGACGTCGACGGCAGTTCGTCCGCGACCGCGCGGGCCATCCGCTCCCCCGCCTCGGCGAACAGGGCGCTCACGTACCCCTCTCCCTCGCGGGCGAGGAGCTCGTCGACGACGGTGTCGAGGATCATTCCGTACTTCTTCGGGAACAACTCCTGACCGGCGGGGGTGAGAACGTACCGCTTGCGAGGGCGGCCGACCCCTTCGCGGTGGAACGCGGGGACGACGAGACCGCGCTCCTCAAGGCGCTCGAGGTGGCCACGGGCGGCGCTCTCCTGGATCCCGATCGTCTCCGCGAGATCGCCGGCGGTGCGGGGCGCCGTGGCGAGCTCCTCCAGGATGCGACCGCGAGTTCCTTCGAGCGCGTTCGGCTCCGCGGACATGGATCTTCGTTCCCCGGCGGCTCCGGGGATTTACTCACCGCGCCATGCTTAAATAACGGTATCGGCTGATATCGCTCCGATGGCACCGACTACCCTGGGCCAGGCCCACACGCTCGTCGTGGAGGATCTCCACGCCGAGGTCGCGGGGAAGGAGATCCTAAAGGGGGTGAACCTCACCCTGCGAAGCGGCGAGCTCACCGCGCTGATGGGCCCGAACGGCTCCGGAAAGAGCACCCTCGCCTACGCCCTCATGGGCCATCCGAAGTACAAGGTCACCAAGGGGCGGGCGTTGCTGGACGGCAAGGATCTCCTGAAGCTGAACGTCGACCTGCGCTCGCGGGCCGGCCTGTTCCTCGGGTTCCAGTACCCGCAGGAGGTCTCCGGGCTCTCGCTCTCGAAGTTCCTCTGGACGTCGTACATGCAGCGCCACACGGCCGAGGACGCCGACACGGCCGGCTTCGACCGCGACCTCAAGACGCATCTCGGCTACCTCGAGATGGACGAGGCGCTGCTGAAGCGCTCCCTCAACGAGGGGTTCTCCGGCGGCGAGAAGAAGCGGGTCGAGGTCCTCCAGATGGCGACGATCCGGCCGACGTTCGCGATCCTGGACGAGCCCGACTCCGGGCTCGACATCGACGCGGTCCGGGCCGTTGGCGAGACGGTCGCCAAGCTGCACCGGCCCGACGCGGGGATCCTCGTGATCACGCACTACCAGCGGATCCTCAAGTACCTCAAGCCGGACCAGGTCCACGTCATGGTCGACGGGGCGATCGCCCTCTCGGGCGGACGCGACCTCGCCGAGCAGCTCGAAGCGAAGGGGTACGACTGGGTCCGGATCGGCATCCCGGGCGCGTCGTCCTGATCTCGCACCGGGGACCCCGGCCGATGGACGTCGCGCGGATTCGGGCGGACTTTCCGATCCTCGCCCGGACGTTCCACGACCGTCCGCTCGTCTACCTCGACTCGGCCGCGACCTCCCAGAAGCCCACGGCCGTCCTCCGCGCGGAGGAGGAGTACTACGCGCGGTCGAACGCCAACGTGCACCGGGGCGTCTACGAACTGAGCGTCGAGGCGACCGACGCCTTCGAGGCGGCCCGGGAGAAGACCGCCCGATTCCTGCACGCGTCGAACGCCTCGGAGATCGTCTTCGTCCGCGGGACGACCGAGGCGATCAATCTCCTGGCGACCAGCTTCGGTCGGTCGCTCCTCGGCAAGGGGGCCCGGGTCGTGAGCACGGTGATGGAGCATCACTCGAACATCGTCCCGTGGCACTTCCTCCGGGAGTACTCCGGCATCGATCTCCAGTTCGTCGGGGTCGATGACGCGGGCCGGCTCCGGATGGAGGAGCTCGACCGCCTTCTATCGGGCCGGAAGACCAAGGTCGTCACGGTGACGCACGTATCGAACGTGCTCGGTACGGTCAACCCGATCCGAGAGATCGCGGACCGCGCGCACGACGCAGGCGCTGTCGTCGTCCTCGACGCCGCGCAGTCCGTGCCGCACCGGCCGGTCGACGTCGCGGAGCTGGGGGTCGATTTCGTCGCCTTCTCCGGTCACAAGATGCTCGGCCCGATGGGGATCGGGGTCCTGTGGGGCCGCGCGGACCGGCTCGAGGCGCTCCCTCCGTGCATGGGTGGGGGGGAGATGATCCGGGAGGTCCACACCGATCGGGTGACGTACCGAGAGGCGCCGGCCCGGTTCGAAGCCGGCACGCCGAACGTCGCCGGAGCGATCGGCCTCGGTGCGGCGATCGACTATCTCTCCTCCCTGGGGTGGGAGGACGTTCGTGCCCACGGCCGGGCCCTGCAGAAGAAGCTGTTCCGCGAGGCGGAGAGTCGTCTCGGGGAGCGGATCCGTATCTACGGTCCGCCCGACGCCCCGGACCGGGAGCCCGTATTCTCGTTCTCGCTGTCGGGGGCCCACCCCCACGATATCGCGAGCCTCCTGGACGCGGAGGGGATCTGCGTTCGGGCCGGCCATCATTGCGCGCAGCCGCTCATGCAGCGCCTCGGCGTCACGGCGCTGACGCGGGCGAGCCCGTACGTCTACAACTCGGAGGCGGAGATTGACCGTCTCTTCGATGGCCTCGAGAAGGTCTCCCGGCTGTTCGCGGCTCCGGCATCGAAGGACGCCCCGGCGGCCAGCACTCGGGTGTAGCGCATTCCCCTACAGACCCTCGGGCGGCCCGGTCGGTTCTCGAGGGGGCGCCGGCTGTCGCCTCGCGGACGACCTCTCATTTAAATACACTGATGTGGTGGAATCGATGAGGACGTTATGGCGCAGTCGTCCGACATCACACCGCTGGACTACACCCGGTACGATTTCAAGAACCCCGAGACGTACCGCGTCCGGATCCCGAAGGGGCTTTCGAAGGACGTCGTCCGGCAGATCAGCGCCCTCAAGCACGAGCCGGACTGGATGCTCGAGTACCGCCTCCGGGCGTACGACCACTTCGTCCAGCGCCCGATGCCGGACTGGGGCCCGAGCCTCGCGGACATCGACTTCGACTCCTATACGTACTACGCCGACCCGCTCGGGGACGACCGCCCGAAGCGCAGCTGGGACGACCTCCCCGCCGACATCAAGAACACGTTCGACAAGCTCGGCATCCCGAAGGCGGAGCGGGAGTTCTTCGGGGGCGTCGGCGCCCAGTACGACAGCGGAACGGTCTACCACAAGATCCGGGAGGACCTCGCGGCGAAGGGGGTCATCTTCTGCGACACCGACACCGCGGTGAAGGAGCACCCGGAGATCGTCCGCAAGTACTTCGGGAAGATCATCCCGTACAACGACAACAAGTTCTCCGCGCTCAACTCGGCCGTCTGGTCGGGCGGCAGCTTCGTCTACGTGCCGCCCGGGGTCGACGTCGGGATCCCGCTGCAGGCGTACTTCCGCATTAACGCGAAGAACGTCGGGCAGTTCGAGCGCACGCTGATCATCGCCGACAAGGGAGCGAAGGTCCACTACATCGAGGGCTGCCTTCCCGTCGGGGAGGAGGTCCTGGTCGGCGACCAGCTGACCCCCATCGAGCAGATCGAGACAGGTCAGAGCGTGCTCAACAGCGACGGGCGGGAGACGACCGTCGAGAAGACGATGGTCCGGCCGTTCGACGGGGAGCTGATCGAGATCACTCCGGTCTCGGTCGGGAACGCCTTCCAGCTGACCCCCGAGCACCCCGTCCTCTGCGTTCCGCGGAGCAAGGTCTCCCTCAGCCGGCGCGAGGGACCGGCGCTGTCGGACGTCGACGCCGGCAAGCTCGTGGCCGCCCGCCCCGAGTTCGTGCCGGCCGGTGAGCTCCAGCGGGGCGACTACATTCACTACCCGATCAACCGGACGGAGCGGGACGACCCGACGCTCGGTGAGGCCGCCCTCACGTTGCTGGGATACTACGCGTCCGAAGGATGCGTCCAGCTGATCAACGGCTGCGAGGCGGTCACCTTCACCTTCCATATCGACGAGACCGAGTACGTCGCCGAGCTGAGCCGCGCGATCCTGGAGCTGACCGGGAAGACTCCCTGGACGACTCCGCAGCCGGCGAAGCATGCGATCAGTGTCGGAGTGTACTCGAAGGAGCTCCATGCGTTCTGCCTGCGCCACGCCGGCAAGTACGCCGAGGGAAAGCACCTCAGCAAGGCCGTGATGGAGCTACCCCCGTCCAAGCAGCGGATCCTGCTCCGGACGTACTACAACGGCGACGGCAACACGTACGAGCGGTACGGCACCGTCCACCGGGTGATGACCGTCTCGCGCCAGCTCGCGTTCCAGGTCCAGGAGCTGCAGGCGCGCCAGGGGATTTTCGCGACCATCAACGTCCGGGAGCCGTTCGAGGAGACGATGCCCGACGGACGGCGGATCTCCCACCGGCGGATGTACACAGTGTACTACCAGGACGGCAAGCGCGCCGAGGCGGTCCGCCGGTCGGAGGACGCGTTCCTGGTGCCGATCCGCGCGATCGCGCGGAGCCCGTACCACGGCAACGTCTACAACTTCCACGTCGCGGGCGACAACAACACCTACCTCGTCAAGGGGTTCTCGGTGCACAACTGCACCGCCCCCGTCTACTCGACCGACTCGCTGCACGCCGCGGTCGTGGAGGTCGTCGGCGAGCCGTACGCCAAGGTGCGCTACACGACCGTCCAGAACTGGTCGAAGAACGTCTACAACCTCGTCACGAAGCGCGCGGTCGCCTACGAGCAGGCGCTCGTCGAGTGGGTCGACGGCAACATGGGCTCGAAGGTGACGATGAAGTATCCGTCGGTCTTCCTGAAGGGCCGCGGGGCCCGCGCGGACATCCTCTCCGTGGCGTTCGCGAGCGAGGGCCAGATCATCGACTCGGGCGCCAAGGCGGTCCACTCCGCCCCCGACACCTCGAGCAAGATCATCTCGAAGTCGATCGCCATCCGCGGCGGCCAGACGAGCTACCGCGGTCTCCTGCACGTGGCCCCGGGCGCGACAGGCGTGAAGGCGGCGGTCCGGTGTGACGCGCTGCTTCCCGACGAGCTCGGCCGCTCGGACACCTACCCGTACAACGAGATCCACGAGGAGGACGCGACCATCACGCACGAGGCGGTCGTCGGGAAGATCGGCGAGGAGCAGATCTTCTACCTGATGAGCCGCGGGCTCAACGAGTCGGACGCGATCCACCTGATCCTGATGGGGTTCCTGGCCGAGTTCGCGAAGGAGCTGCCGATCGACTACGCCCTCGAGCTGAACCGGCTGATCCAGCTCGAGATGACCGGCTCCGTCGGATAGATCACGGCGCGGGCGTCGACCCGCGCCCGCGGGGCACGCGCGGCACGTCGGTGTGCGACTTCACGAGGTCGGTGACCGCGAGCATCACGGCGTAGGCGACGTTCGCCTCGTCCGCGAGGCGTCGCGCGTCCTTGGCCCCGGGCGCATCCAGGAGCGCGAGCGCGCTGTTCAGTAGGTCGCGCGCGGTGTCGAGGCTCGCCGGGTCGATCACTCGACCGCGGGGAGCGTCGACCATGGGTGCGGTCTCCGCAAGGTCCTCCCGGAGCGACCGGTGGAGTTCGGCGAGCGTCGTCGGCGGGAGGGACCCCGGGTCCAGGACGAGCGGCATGGCACGCTCGATCGAGGAGCGGATTCGGATAGCGTTTGTCGCCGGGCGCGCGGCGTTCAGCGAAGCTTCGCGTCGAACCGCCACTCGGGCGACGAGTCCGTCCCGGCGACGGAGAGCGCCGGCAGGATCGGCGTTGTGGCTCCCTTCCAGGTGAGCGGCTCGCCGTTCCACCGGGCTTCGAGGGACGGGTAGAGCGTCTCGCGCATGTCGGCGATCGGGGCCCGTTCGTGGACGTAGGCGAGGAACCCCTCGCCGATCATCCGGATCGCCTCGGGCTCGCCGATCCCGCGCGACTCGAGGTAGAACACCTGCTCCGGGTCGACCGGGTGCACCGAGGTCGAGTGCGTCGCCTTCACGTCGCGGCAGAGGATCTCGAGGATCGGCAGCGTGTCGGAGCGCGAACCGCGCGAGAGCAGCATCGCGTGCTCGGAGATGTAGCTCAGGGTCCGCCGGGCCTCGTGCTCGATGCGCACGAGCCCCCGGCTCATCCCGCGGGCGTCGTCCGTGAACACCCCGCGGGTGATCGACTGTCCGTGCGTGTCGGTCGCCACGTGGGTGAGCTCGACCGAACTGTCGTAGGACTGGTCCCGCGCCCCGTAGAACGTCTGCAGGTCGACGACGTCCGAACCGGTGCCGGTGAGCGCGGTCCGGTTCCGCAGCTTCGTCCGGAACCCCCCGAGGCCGTTCCACATCCAGGCGAGCCGCCCGGCCTCGCCGACGTTCGCGCTGCGCCGATAGACGGAGACCGTCCGAAGGTCGGGCGCGTGGACTGAGAGGAAGACGACCTTCGCGTGCGAACCAACCTCCACGTGGGTGCTCGAGGCAACGAGCCGCTGGGTCTCGTCCGGCGGGGCGGTACTGTACGTCTCCTCGCTGAGAAGGAGCTGAGAGCCGCGGCCCGCCCGAACGGAGCGGCGGACCGAGAGCGCCTCCTGGGGTCGGGTCAGGATCGTCAGCTCCTGCACCCGGACCGGGTCGGTGAACCCGTCGGGGATCTCGAGCCGATATCCCCGGTTCAGAAGCACGGTGGAGAGCGCCGTGAGCCGATCGGTCGGTTCCTCGGCGTCCTTCAAGAGGGCCGCTCCACCGTCCGCCCCGATCTTCCAGAGTTCCGTGAGCGTCTGGATCCCGATGCCCGACGACGTCAGCGAGGTCGGGAGCTCGGCGCGGGTTCCGGCGGCGTCGTGGACGATCCGGATCGCTCCGGGAAGGGGGGGTGGCACGGTTGCCGGTTCGCCCTGGGAGTCCCCACGAATCCCCGTGAGGTCGACGTTCGAAAAGTAGCCGTAGCCTCGGTACAGAGGGTTCGGCTCCAGGGGGAGGTTCTGGAATCGGTCGTACGCGTCGATGCGGCTCGCCGCGACCGCGGCGGGGTCCCCTAAGGTCGACGAGAGCTGGCGGACCGCCTGGGGACTCACCCACTCGGCGTGCCGGGCGACCGATGCGGCCATCGAATTTACACACAGTACCGTGTTTATAAGATGAACGCAGTGGCGGCCACTGAGGTGAGCCGCAGGGCGACCCGGCGCGGGCGATTTATACAATGGGGCTGTCAACACGCCGGGGGAAAGGACCTTGGCTTACGACATGTACCAGGAGATCATTCTCAATCACTACCGGTCCCCCCGCAACTTCGGGCCGTTGCCGGAGGCGGACCACAGCGGCGAGGAGTCGAATCCGCTCTGCGGGGATCACATCACGATGCGCCTGAAGGTCGACCCGACGACCCAGAAGATCGAGAAGATCCGATTCGAGGGGGACGGCTGCGCGATCAGCATGGCGAGCGCCTCGATGCTGACCCAGCGCATCGAGGGCCAATCGCTCGAAGGGGCCGGCAAGATCTCGCAGGACGACGTCCTGAAGGGTCTCGGGATCCCCCTCTCGCCGGTGCGGACCAAATGTGCCCTGACCGGCTACGTCGCGCTCGGTCGCGCGCTCCATCCCGAGGTGTTCGGAACCCCTTCCCCTCGCCCGACCCCGCCGGTTCAGACCGAGGGCTGAGCCCCCGGAACGACGGCCGGAGCGACCCGTAGGAGCCGTGTGGTCGACGTCGACCCGGACATCTGCGTGCTGTGCGGACTCTGCACCGGAGTCTGTCCCCCGAACGCGATGGAGCTGACCGCGACCCAGCTCGTCGTCCACTCGAACTGCACGGAGTGCGGTTGGTGCCTCCCGTACTGCCCCGTGGGGGCGATCTCCGGGGGTCGGCCGGTTCCGGGCCGCCGGCGGCCCCCCACGTAGGGGGCGCTCCGCGGTGCGCTCAGCCCGACGGCTCGCGGGGGTGCAGCGGGCACGGGCGCTTCAGTCGGCACAGCCGACACTTTTCGCGGGAGAGGGGAGGGATCGGCTTGCGCAGCCGACCGTACTTTCTCCGGGGCATCGGGGGGTCGAACGAGCACGCCTCGATGGGTATTCAGGGTGGCGCGCGTCGGTGGGTACCGGCGCTCCCGGGCGGAGCTTTTCTTCTTTCTGCCCGTGAACGGCCGATGCCGCTGGCCGGACTCGCGACCGCGGAAGGCACCCAGCAGTTCCGTGATCGGGCGGTGCGCGAGCGGGCGATTTCCTTCGAGCACTTTCGCCCCGCCCCCGGCGGGCTCTCGCTCTCCTCGCTCGGCCTCGGCACGTACATCGGCGCTCCCGACGCGTCGACCGATTTCGCCGTCGAGCAGGCGATCACCGTGTCGCTCTCCTCCGCCCGGGTCAACGTCCTCGACACGGCCATCAACTACCGGTACCAGCGCGCGGAGCGGTCGATCGGTCGGGCGCTCGCGCGGCTCGTCGCGAAGGGGGAGGTCGCCCGATCGTCGGTCTTCATCGCTACGAAGAGCGGGTACTTCGCCCCCGACGGCGAGTCGAAGACCCCGCCGGAACGGTGGATCGCGGAGCATCTGATCCGTCCGGGGATCCTCGACCCCGCCGACGTGGTCGACGACTCCCATGCGATGAGCCCGTCGTACCTCCTCGACCAGTTCGAGCGGAGCCGGGCCAACCTCGGCCTCGAGGCGATCGACCTCGTCTATCTGCACAACGCTCCCGACGCGCAGATCCCGTCGATCGGGCGGGACGCCTTCCTGGGGCGGCTGGAAGCGGCGTTCCGCCTCTACGAGACCCTACGCGGCAGGGGGCAGCTCGGGAGCTACGGGCTCGCGACCTGGGACTCGCTTCGGGCGCCGCGGACCGATCCTTCCTACCTCTCTCTCGAGTCCGCGGTGCGGCTTGCGCGGAAGGTCGGCGGGGAGGAACACGGGTTCCGGTTCGTCCAGTTCCCGTTCAACCTGGGGATGCCGGAGGCCGCGACGCTTCCCAACCAGCCGGTCGGCAAGTCGTTCGAGCCCGTCTTCTCGGCGGCCCCGAAGCTCGGGGTCGCCTGCTTCACCAGCATCCCGCTGATGCAGGGCCGGCTCTCCCGTTCCGGCCCGAAGCGGAACGGCCTCACCTCCGCGCAGACCGCGCTTCAGTTCGCTCGCTCCGCACCGGGGTCGCTCGCCGCGCTCGTCGGCCAGAAGGACCCGGCCCATCTCTCCGAGAATCTCGAGCTCGCGGTCCGTCGGCCGTGGGACCGCGCGACGTTCGAGACGCTGCTCACCTAGGCGCCGCATCCGATTCGGCGAGCCGGGTCGCCCGAGAGCGGCGCGGCGGGCTCTCCGCGATCAGCGGGTCGGAGGCGTCGGGGAGGTCGGTGTCGAGCACCGCGCGCCCGTCGACCTTGCGCACCCGGATCGTCCGATCCGCGATCGACGCGAGCTGGCCCTCGTGCGAGACGATCACGACCTGGGGGAGCGAGAGCTCGCCGAGGAGCTCGCCCATCCGGATCACCTGCTCGGCCGAGAACCCGTCCGTCGGCTCGTCCAGGAGGAGGCACTCGAGCCGGACCTCCCCGAGCGAGCGGACGACCGTCGCGAGCGCGAGGCGGAACGCGAGGGCGAGGGCGGTCCGCTCGCCTCCGCTCAGCGCCTCCGCGGGCGTCGGCTCCCCGTCGATCATCACCTCGGGGGTGAACCCGACGTCCGTCTGCGCGACGAGCGCGGGATCGTCGACGAGCGAGGCGAAGTACCGCTGGAACGAGCGGTCGAACGTCGCCTGGGCGTGGGCGAGCAGCTCCTGCTCCATCGAGAGCAGGTGCAGGCGGAACGGCCCCGACACCCACGCTGCCTTGCGGTCGAGCTCCCCGGCCTCGGCCGCGAGGGCCGCCCGCTCCGCGCGCCCCTTTTCGGCGGACGCCACGCGACGAACCTCCCCATCGAGCCGGGTGTCGGCTCGCACGAGCGCGCTGCGCGCCTCGGTCAGGCGTTGCTCGGCCCGGGTCGCTTCGTCGCGGGCCGCGGCGACCTCCCGCGCGGCGTCCGCGTGGCCCACGGTCCGTTCCAGCAGGGAGGAGATCCGCTCGCCTCGCTCCTGGACGCGGTGTTTCGCCGCGGCGAGCTCCCGGTCCGCTCGCTCGCTCTCGGCGGCGAGCGCCCGGAGCGCCCCCTCGGCCGCCCGGACCCGTTCGACCGCGCGCTGCGAGCGCTCGCTCGCCTCGCGCGCGACCCGAAGGGCGTTCTCGGCGTCGTCCAGCCGCCCCCGAAGGCGCGCGGTCTCGGGTTCGACCCTCGCGAGCTCCGCGACCCGGGTCTGGGCGGCGACCGCCGCCTGGACCGCTTCGTCGCGGGTGCGGTTCGCGTCGTCGACCTCCGCCTGCCGACGTCCCAGCGCCTCCCGCAGCGACTCCCGCCGCTTCTCGAGCTCGGCCCAGCGTTCGTGCGCGCGCTCGTACCGCTCCCGCGATTTCCGCTCGGCGTCGATCGAGGCCACCGCTTCCGCGGCGGTGGTCTGCTCGGCCTCGACCCGGTGCGCGGCCGCCGCGGCCTCGATCCGGTGGGCCGCGAACTCCTCGGGCTTCACCGGTTGCCGGCACCGCGGGCAGATCCCCCCCTGGAGCAGTTCGTCGATCTCGGCGAGCTCGGTGCGCGCCTTCGCGAGCCGCTCGACCAGGAGGTGCTCCCGGGACCGCGCGTCGGCGAGCCGCCGGTCGATCTCTCCGAGCGAGGCCGACGTCGGAGCCGGCGGCTCTCGGCTCGGACCTTCCGCCGTCGCTCGTTCGACCGCCTGGAGCGCGACGTCCCGCTCCGCTGTGGCCCGGCTCAGCCGGACCGTGGCGTCCTCCCTTCGACGCTCGGCCGCGACCAGGTCCGAGCGCGCGGTGGCGAGCAACCGGATCCTGTCGCCGTGCCGTGCGAACTCCGTCCGGGCCTCCGCCGCGCGCTCCTCGGCCGCGAGGACGACCCGCTGGCGCAGGTCGGCTTCGGCCGCCTCGGCCCGGTTCGCCTCCCTCTCCGCGGTTCGCTGGCCCTCCTCGGCGCGCCGCTCGCCCGCCAGCCGATAGTGCTGATCGGTGGCGACCGCGTCGGAGCGTTGGTCCCGCTGCAGGTTCTCGACCTCCCGCAGGTCGGCCTCCCGCTGATGCGCGTCCCGTTCCACCGTCTCGAGCCGGGCGCGAGCCTGTTCGAGCTCGGTGGCGGAAGAGGCGATGGCGCGCTCCAGCTCCGTGCGCTCGACGCGGAGCCGGTCCGCCGTCTCCACCGCCTCGGCATACTCGAGGTCGTAGTGCGCGAGGCGGTCGGCGGATTCCCGCCGGTGCCGCGCGCTCGCCCGGAGGTCCGCCCCGAGCTCCTGGGCGTTCTCCGCCGCCGTCCGGTAGCGCTCCACGCCGAGCGCGCGCCGGATCGTCTCGAGGCGGTCCTGCGGACGGGCGGAGAGGATCTCCCGCATCCGCTCCTGCGGGACGTAGATCGCCCACCGCCACAGGTCGGAGTGCGCCTGGGGGTTCGGATTGTCCGGGAAGCCGAGCAGCTCGATCACCCGTTGGCGGACCTCGGTCGCCGAGTACGAGGTCTCCCGCCCGTCCTCGCGGAAGGCGATCCGCTCGGACTCGAACGACTCCCGGCCCTTCCGGCGGAGGCGTCGGAACCGCCGGCGGACGTCGTAGCGGTGCTCGCCGTCCTCGAATCGGACCGCGACCTCCGCGTGCGGGGCGCCGTGGCGGACGAGGTACGCCGCGTCGACCTCGGCGACGCCGAACAGCGCCATCTCGATCGCGTAGAGGAGGCTCGTCTTGCCGGCGCCGACGTCCCCGACGATCAACGTCGTCCCGGGGGCGAAGTCGACGCGGCCCGACTCGTAGCTGCGGATGTTGCGGACCTCGAGCTGTCGGAGCTGCATGCGGCCCTCGTTCAGCCCGAGAGCTCGGCGCGGAGCCCCAGCACCTTGCGCGCCGCCTCGAGCCGGGCGGCAGAGTAGTCGAGGCGCGCCTCCCCCTCTGCCTTCGGGATACCCAGCTCGCGCAGCAGCTCGCGGACGATCCGCTCCCCGTCCGCCCCCGCGAGCCAGGGGTGGTCGGGGCGGCTCTCGTCCAACAGGAGCGCGATCTCGCGGCCCTCGACGTCGGCCTCGTCGGCGTGCGGATTCCCGTCGGGGGTCGCAGGGGTGAGGTCCCGGATATCCCAGGTGACGGCGCGGCCGTCGGCGGAGACCGCTCGGGCCACCGACGAGAGCGAGAGGCTGGCGACGGAGCCGTCCGCCAGCGTGCCATGGACCTTCGGGAAGACGAGCGCTCCGGGCCCCCCCTCCGCGGCGAGCCGACGTTCCAGCTCGGCCTTCGCCCCTTCCGCGTTCTGGCCCGTCACGTCGACGTCGACGAGGCGCACGACCCCCTTCGGGGCGGTGTCGACGAACTCGGCCCGCGCGCGGCCGTTCTCGACCTCGACGATCACGACGCCCTGGTGGGTGGCGCCCGCGACGGCGTTCTCGAGGTCGGTTCGGCTCGTGCCGAACACCGCCCCGGGGTTCACGAGGAGACCGCCCCCCGGGCCCTCCCCCTCGTACGTGTAGTGGATGTGCCCCCCGGCGTAGTAGCCGCACCCCGGCGGAAGGTCGTCCCGCCGGATGCCGCGGATGTGCTCGCGGAGCGCGGCGGGAAGGTACTCCTCGACCGCCGCGTGGAACTGGAAGATCTTGAACCCCGGCTCGGCGCAGAACGCCTCGGCGTCGACCTCCCGGAAGTACTCCCGGTCGAGGCCGTGCGAACGTCCCGAGATGCCGGCGATCCGGGCGCCGGTCGGGGCGTCGATCAGGAACGGCAGGGTCCATCGGGTCCCCTCGGAGCGGACCGCCTCGGGAGCGACCTTGGCGAACACCCCGGCCGCGGCCAGCACGTCGAGCCAGCTGGTCCGGTGCGCCACGTAGTCGTGCGAGCCGTAGATCACGTAGATCCGACGGCCGTCGTCGACGAGCCGCTTGAGCGCCGCGGCGACCGGCGCCACCTCCGCGGGGTCGGGGACCGGCGTGTGGAACAGGTCCCCCGAGATCAGGAGGAACTCCGCCTCCCGCTCGGAGACGACGGCGAGCGCCCGGAGGACGCTCTCGCGGAGGGCGGCGCGCACCGCCGGCGCCCGCGGCCAGGCGCCGACGTGCGCGTCGGCGAGATGGGCGAAGACGAAGCGGCCCGCCGGCATCCTCTCCCTACCGCGGCCGGGGGCGCGATGCGGGAGGGGGCGGTGCGGACGGTCCCGAGGAGCGCTCGGCCATCTTCTTCGTGATCGCCGCGAGCAGTCCGGCCCCGGCGCCCATCGCGAGGATCCCGACCGTGAGGAGATCGTCGGCGGCGGGGACCGGCACCGTCCCCGGCGCGGCGGACGGCCGCTTCGGCGGCTTCGCCTCGAGCGGCGGCGGGGCGACGGCCGCCGTCCGCGCCGCCTCGCTCGCCCGCAGGAACCCTTGCATCAGGCCGAACAGCTCGGTCGCCTCCTCCATCGTGATCTGACGGTTGCGCAGGCGCTCGATCAGGTGGTTGTAGCGGGCCCGCCGTTGCTCGTCGGTCCGTCCGGCGGGGGGGGTTCGTTCGCTCTGCACGGGGATCCGGCCAGCCCACCCCTCGCCGGCTCTTGAAGGGGAGGCCGGGGTGGGGTTCCGGACGGCCGAGCCGTTATAGCAAGGGGCGGTCTTCCCGAGGTGGATGCCCGACCCTACCCCCGCCCCGGAGGAGGACAAGACGGCGAGCGACCGCCATCTGCACGTGCGCCTCGCGGACGAGCGGAGCTCGATCTTCGACTTCATCACGGAGTACCTGCAGGCGGCCGGGAAGACCGCCGACTGGTACTGGCGGACCGCCGGGCGGCTCGAGGGGAACGAGGCGGACAATCTCGAGGAGCTCCTCTCGAGCGCCTTCGAGGCCGGGGCGTTCATCGCCCACGACCACCCCGAGGACATCGAGTTCCTCTGGGTGAGCGAAGAGGACTGCGAGAAGGAACGCCGACGCGAGGAGCGCGGCGACCAGCGCGAAGCCGCCAAGAAAGAGCGCTCGAGCCTCTCCCACTACGCGTAGGCGAGCGGTCGCCCCCGGGGCGGACGGGGGGCGTGCCCCCGCCCACGGGATTCCGTCTCAGAGGCCGATCACCGAGTGCGCCACGATCAGCGCGATGAACAGGATCGAGATCGTGTTGACGACCTTGATCAGCGGGTTGATCGCCGGGCCGGCCGTGTCCTTCGTGGCGTCGCCGACCGTGTCGCCGACGACCGCCGCCTTGTGGGCGTCCGAGTGCTTGCCGCCGTAGTTCCCGCTCTCGATGTACTTCTTCGCGTTGTCCCAGGCGCCGCCCCCGGTCGTCATCAGGATGGCGAGCGGGAAGCCGGAGAGGATGACGCCGAGCAGGAGGCCCGCGAGGGCGACCGGGCCGAGCACGAAGCCGACCGCGAGCGGGGTCACGATGCCGATGATCGCCGGCACCGCGAGCTGCCGGATCGCCGTGACGGTGACGAGGTCGACGCACGTGCCGTACTCGGGCTTCCCGGTCCCCTCGAGCAGGCCAGGGATCTCCTTGAACTGCCGGCGCACCTCGAAGACGATCGCCTGCGCCGCGACCCCGACCGCGTTCATCAGGAACGAGGTGAAGAAGAACGGCAGGATCGCGCCGATGATCAGGCCCGCGACGACGAGCGGGTTGTCGATCGTCAGGTGGGCGGTGAACGCGGTCCACGCCTGGTTCTCGTGCTGCGCGGCGGCGAACGTGTAGGCGGAGAAGAGGGCGAGCGTCGCGAGGACCGCCGAGCCGATGGCGTAGCCCTTCGTGACGGCCTTGGTCGTGTTCCCGACAGCGTCGAGCGGGTCGGTGACGCCGCGCGCCTCGGCCGGCAAGTTCGCCATCTCGGCGATCCCGCCCGCGTTGTCGGTGATCGGGCCGAAGGCGTCGATCGAGATGATCATCCCGGTGACCGCCAGCATGCTCGCGGCGGCGAGCCCGACCCCGTAGAGTCCCCGGGCCTCGACCACGATGTGGCCGTTCCAGCCGACGGCGAAGTAGCTCGCGAGCGTCGCGGCGACGATCACGACCCCGGAGATGAACACGGACTCAAGACCGACCGAGAGCCCCGTGATCACCGTCGGGCCCGCGCCGGCCTGGCTCGCCTCGGCGATCCGGTGAACGGGGGAGTACTCGGCGCTCGTGTAGTAATCGGTTAGCACCACGATGAGCGCCATCACGAGGAGCCCGGCGACCGTCGCCGCGAAGACGCCGAGGCTCGAGTTCATGAACTCGACGTCGAGGAAGTACAGCCCCGCCACGCCGACGATCGTGGTCGCGGCGAGCCCCTGGTACAGCGCGCCCATGATCGTGCCGCCGGGACGCATCCGGACGAACGCCGCGCCGATGAGGGTCGCGACGATCGCCCAGCCGCTGATGATGAGCGGGTATAGGATCGCGTGGGGGTAGAGCGACCGGAAGTTGGAGACGAGCCCGTTGTTGAGGATCAGGTAGGCGAGGAGCATCGTCCCGACGGCGGTGACGACGTACGTCTCGAACAGGTCCGCCGCCATGCCGGCGCAGTCCCCGACGTTGTCCCCGACGTTGTCGGCGATGACCGCGGGGTTCCGGGGGTCGTCCTCCGGGATCCCCGCTTCGAGCTTGCCGACGAGGTCCGCGCCGACGTCGGCTCCTTTGGTGAAGATTCCGCCCCCGACCCGCGCGAAGAGGCTCATCAGGGAGGCGCCGAACAGGAGCCCGACCATGTCGAGCACGTTGCCGCCGAACGCGACGTAGAATCCGATCAGTTCGAGGAGCGCGAGCCCCGCGACCGACAGCCCCGTGACGCTGCCTCCTCGGAAGGCGTAGCGCATCGTGGCGCCGAGGTCCCCCCGGCGGGCGTGGGCCGCGGTCCGGACGTTCGCCCGGACGCTGACGTACATCCCGATCGCGCCCGCGAGCGCGCTCCCGGCGGCCCCGAGGAGGAACCCGATGGCGAGGCGCGGCCCCGCCGCCGTCACTCCGAACGCGAAGAGGATGACGACCGTGAGCACGAGAGCGACCGCGAACACCGCAGTGTACTCGCGGCGCAGGAAGGCGACCGCGCCTTCCCGGATGGCGGCCGAAATGGAGCGCATCTTCTCGTCGCCTTCGTCCTCCCGGAGAAGGAAGACGGTCTGCAGCCCCGCGTAGGCGAGCGCGAGAAGGGCGGCGAGCAGGACGAGGATCTCCAACTGGTTGTTCGCAAGAGTCATCGGTCTTCCTCGAAATTCGGCGCCGGCTGACGGGCTCGGCAGATAAACTTTGCGCGGTCAGCCGGGGGACCCCGCGCGGCGTGTCCGCCGAGAGGTCTTTATCTCGGGTGGGAAAGCCGGGAAGCGCATGCAGGGAGCGGCGTCGCCCGACAGCTCCAGCCGGCGCGCCCGCACGCTCTGCAAGTTCTGCGGCCGCCCGATCGACCTCGCGCGAATGCGCGAGCATCTACGCGGGGAGCACCAGGCTGATTCGACCAAGGTGGAGGCCCTCTACCTCACCGCCCGCGTAGAAGCCCGGAAGTCCCAGCGCTCCCGGACCTGAGCCGGAGAGGCCGCGGGGCGGGCCGCGCGCTACGGGTCGAACTCGCGCTTTCGGATCCGCTCGGAGACGTACGCGAGGAACTCCGGACGGGAGAGCGACCGGCCCTCTTTGACCCCTCGAACGCGCACCGCCACCGACCCGTCCGCGGCTTCCTTCTCTCCGACGACCGCGACGTACGGGATCCGGTCGACCTCGGCGGTACGGACCCGCTTCGGAAGCGACTCCTCGCTCCCGGCGACCTCCGCCCGCACGCCGACAGACCGCAGCTCCTCGAGCAGCGACCGCGCGGCGTCGGTGTTCCGGTCGGTGACCGGGAGGACGCGCACCTGGACCGGCGCGAGCCAGGGAGGCCATCGGCCCCCGCAGTGCTCCATCAGGACGCCGAGGAACCGCTCCCAGGTGCCGAGGATCGTCCGGTGGATCACCACGGGCTGGTGGAGCTGGCCGTCGGCGCCCTGGTACTCGAGGTGGAACCGGCGCGGGGTCTGGTAGTCGAGCTGGATGGTACCGGTTTGCCACGGTCGGCCCATGCTGTCCCGGATATGGATGTCGATCTTCGGGGCGTAGAAGCCGCCCTCCCCGGGCGAGACCCGATACTCGACGCCCGAGCTCTGCAGCACCTTCTCGAGCGTCGCCTCTGCCTTGTCCCAGTCGGCCGCCTCCCCGAGGAACGACGCCGGGCGGGTCGAGAGCTCGTACGACCACTTCAGCCGGAACGTCGTAAAGGCGTCTCGGATCCAGTCAAGGAGGACTTTGAGCTCCTCCTCGATCTGCTCCTCCGTGACGAAGACGTGGGCGTCGTCCTGCACTAGCTCCCGGACCCGCAGGAGCCCGTGGAGCGTGCCGCTCGGTTCGTACCGGTGCAGCGGCGCGAACTCGGCGAGCCGCATCGGGAGCTCGCGGTAGCTGCGGGCCCGCGAGCCGAAGATGAGCATCGCCCCGGGACAGTTCATCGGCTTCCAGCCGAACTCCTGGTCGTCGATCACCGAGACGAACATGTTCTCCCGGTAATGCTCCCAGTGGCCGCTCGTCTCGAAGACCGAGCGGGCGAACAGGAGCGGGGTCCGGATCTCCGAGTAGCCGGCGGCGCGGAGGTGTTCGGTGACGAACTTCTCCATCTCGCGGACGAGGATCATGCCGTGGGGGAGCCAGAACGGAAAGCCGGGCGCCTGCTCCGCGAAGAAGAACAGCTCCTGCTTCTGTCCGATCGTCCGGTGGTCCCGGGTCGCCGCCTCGGCACGCAGCTTGAGGTACTCCTTCAGCGCCTCTGCGGTCGGGAATCCCACGCCGCGGATCCGCTGCAGCGGAGACGCCCCCTCGCGCTCGGGAGTGATGGCCGAGAAGCCGAGCAGGTGGACCCCCCGAAGCCACGACGTGTCAGGGACGTGGGGCCCGCGGCAGAGGTCGCTGAAGGTGCCGGTGTCGTAGACGGAGACGGACTCCCCTGCCGGCACCTCCGCGATGTACCGCAGTTTGTACGGATTCGAGGCGAACAGACGCTCGGCCTCCTCGCGAGAGACCTCACGCCGGACGAACGGCTCGCGCGCTTCGATCGACCGGTTCATCGCCTTGCGGACGGCATCCAGGTCGGCCGGAGTCAGCGGTCGGACGTCGAAATCGTAGTAGAACCCCTCGTCGGTCGGCGGGCCGACGGTGGGACGCGCTTCCGGAATCGTCTCCGTCAGCGCTTTGGCCACGAGGTGGGCGGCCGAGTGCTGCAGGATATCGCGCCCCCCGCGGTCGTCGAACGTCAGCGGGGCGACTCGACCGCTCTCCCCGAGCAGCGAGGAGAGGTCGACCGGGCGCGCGTTGACCGATGCCGCGAGGAAACTCTTCGACCGATCGGGAGCCCACGAGGCCAGGATCGCCCCAAGCGAGGTGCCCGCCGGTACCGAGCGCCGGCTCCCGTCCGGGAGAACGATGTCGCGCGACTCCTCCTCGGGCATAGCCAATCTCGGATGACCACGGCCCCGCGACCAAAAGTCTAACGGTGCTTCGGTCGACTCTCGAAGGGGGTAGTTCGCCGCAGCCGGTGGTCAGCGAGATTTGTCTCCGTCCGCGAAAGTTCTATCTGCCGGGGCCCTGAGTTAGCTTGACCGCGGCATGAGCGTAGATTCGTCGGAGTCTTCCGCTTCGCGTCGGGCTCTCTCGGATCCCAGACAGCGCCGCCCTCGCGGTCCAGCACGAGCTCTAACACTCGCCGTGGCCCTGATCGTCTTGAGTACGACCGTTGGGGGTGCCATCATTCTGTACAATCTATGGGTCGGCCCTCGGCTCATATGCCCCTGCTATGATGTGCCCTACACCCTGGGCATGGAGGCGGGCGCGACGTCCAACCCCGCCTCGGGGCTATTCTACGAGGCCCTCGTAATCGCCCCCACGAGCGGACTTACCACTGGGCTCTTTGGGCTGATCATCATCAACGACTCGGGCGACCGCATCGGTCCGGGTTCCGTTCCCTCCAAGTGCGCAGCGCCGGCCGACGGGTCCCTAACGTCGTTTACGCCCGGAAACTGCAGCGCCCCCGTGAGCGACTGGTACGCGGTGCTGGTCTTCGAGAACACGACGATCCAATCAGCCCTCGGGAGCACGGAACACTGGTCTGCCACTGCTCCGCTGGAGCGCGGGACCGCCCAGATCTACATAGTCTCAAAGGCGAGCTTCGCGGGCATCGGGTGGAGCATCGCAGCCTACTCGACCTGGGGGGCCTCGGTGTCAGGGGTGGCCGAGCTGTAGAGCCGCTCCCGCCGCACACATGTTCTCCAGGCTACAGCGGAGGTGAGCCCCACTCGCCCATCAGTTGAGATGACGTCATCGAAATCCCTTCCGGCGGGCCGACTAGTCGTGCCGTGTCCGGCTTCGCGGAGCGAGAACGGTAGACCGCCATACGGGCCCCGGGCGAATTGGGTCTCGTTACCGAGAGGGCGGCCGAGCTTCGGTGTCCCGCTCGCTCTTCGGGGGGATGAGGCTATAAGTCGTCTCTCGTGGCCGGCCCATGTCCGCCGTATCGCCGGTGAGCGAGACGAGCCCGAACAATGCACCACCCCCTCGGTCGGACCCGGGGCACCAGGCTCGGATGGGGTTGGCGCAAGTCGCTCTGATCTTGGGAGTCGTCGCGCTCGCGCTCGGCGGCTCAGGGCTCGCAATCGCGCTCACGCACGCCGGGCCAACCGGTGCCACGGGATCCCCCGGAGAGCGGGGAACTCCGGGGTCTCCTGGGCCGGGAGCCGTGGTCGTGGAGAATTTCGACGCCGACACTACGGTGCTACGCGGTGACGTCTGCACGTACTACTACGGATCCAACACCAGTATCACGGTGGACGGTCCGGGAAGTTTTGTCGTAACCACCTCCGTCGAGATGGCTGTCGACCACACCAACGGCGTCACGGACGCTGGGTACATCAGCCTCGTCAACACGTCGGCCGCCTGCGATCCCACGGCCACGGGAAACAACTTCGACCAGGTCCTCTTTCCGGCGGGACTGTCCTCCGACGTCTACGTGCTGAGCTACGCTCTGACCCAGACCCTTCAGGTGGGGGCGGCCGGCACATACAGTGTTGGCATCATCGGCGACCAGAACACCGGGACGGATCCCATCGACTTTGACTACGCCAGTCTCGTGGTGACGTTCTTCCCGGAGTAAAGTCGACGTCGTCCCGATCAGCGCACACCAGCGAGCAAGCCCCTGCCGTCGCCCGGGAAGACCCAGTCCGGCTTGCCGGCCCGCCGACCGCGCCGGGCGGCGCCGGAGATCGTCGCGAAGACTCGGGAGCTGTGCGCCGCCGAACGGACGGGGAACGAAGAGGCCCGCGGGTCGAACGGTGACTCCAGGGGAGACCCGCGCACGAGAGCCGGTCAGAATCCGAGGGTTGTACCCTCCCCCGCCCGGTCTCTCGAAGAGGACCGTGCGCGGCGGGGGAACGTCGTGATTCGAAGCGGGTGTCGCACGGAGCGGTCGGCTAGCAAGTCGGCGACAGCGCGCGGTAAGGCGGGGGTCTACCGAGCATCCTTTCCGCGGCTATTGGCGATTCCTTCCAGCGCCATCACGAATCTCTCGGTAAACTTCGGGCACTCCCAAACGGTCTCGTGCATTCCGTAATCCTTCACAGATAGGTCGGGAGGTTCGTCGGTGCAACCCCATGGGCAGATGAACCCGATGGGTGATGCACGGCGACCCGCTAACTGCTCTTGTCTCTCAGGGGATCCGGATTCTGAGCTCGGTCGTGGATCGTTGGCAGGGGCTCGTGCGGTCAGACCCCCGACACCCGAAGGATCTCGACCGGTCTCTCCGCCCGCTCTACGGGCACCCCAGAGCGGAGCAGGCGCCCCATGTCGGAGCCGTTCCAGACACGATTCGGACCGCCGTACGACTCTTCGACAGCCCGCGTTCGACGCTCGTTCCGGCCATCGTTGGCGGCCCGTCAACCCATGTCCGTAGGGCCGTCCCCGACGTGCGCTCAGCTCGCCCATCATTCATCACGGATCAGCTGGTTCTAGTCTTCATCATCGCGCGTCGTGCGGGGGCGGTCACGGGCTATCCAAGGCGGGAGACGCCGGGTCCTCGTCTAACATGGAGTCAATGTGGAAGATACCACCGGCGGCCCCGGCCTCGGTGATCCGCGGGGCGTCCGATCTCTCAAAGCTCCCGTCGACCCAGGTCGGGCCCCCGCCCGCGATCGACCGGACGACGGCCCAATCGACCGGGGCGTTCCGGGGCGATAGCACGATCTGCCCGAGCCCGATCTCCCGGACCGTCTTCGCGAGGCCGAGCGGGCTGGTCGGCTTCCACTCGGGCCGGGCGTGCAACGACCCTCCGTCGAGCGCGATCTCGAACGCGAGCTCGGTCGTGAGGCCCCACGCTCGCTCGAGTTCCTCCGGCCCCTCGAGCAGCGCGCTCGAGACGACCGCGCGCTGGGCGCCGGCGACGAGGATGTCGATCGACTGGTCGGCGTCCCGAACGCCTCCGTCGACCCAGAGCGCGATGTCGCGCGAGAACTCCTGGATGTAGTCGAGCTGCGGCTCGGTGCGCTCGATGCCGTCCAGGTCCACGAGGTAAAGGAGGGAGTAGTCCCGCACGATCCGGTCGATGACGTCGAACGGGTCGAGCGGACCGCCGGCCGCCGAGAGGGCGGGCGTCGGGCCGTTCTCCCCCGGCCGGCAGACCTGCCCGCGACGCAGCAGCATGCACGGTACGAGCCCGCCGGCGGGACCGTCGGGGGTCGGGGCGACGCGGATCGACGGAGGCGCGGTCGGCCGGCTCACGACCGCGCCACCCCCCGGAGAGTATTTCGGCTCGCCGGGCGTCCGTACCGTGCCAGGAGGCAGAGGGCAGCTGACGGTGGACCGAGCCGGCGACGGCCGGCCGCTGAGGAAAGTCCCCTCTCCGGGAAACGCGGGGTCGGGTGGGAGCCCGACGGGCGAGAGTCCGAGCTCCGGAGCAGAAACGACACAGCCCGGTGGGACGGTGAAGGGGCCGCCCCGGAGGCTCCACCGGGACATGTTGAAACGGCCGACTCCCCGGGAGCAAGCCCTAAGCGACGGGATGAGGAGTTTCCCCGACCGTCGAGGAGAGCGCGCAGTCG
>Ga0335083_10000245_pt1 | contig 89320 bp, 82 predicted proteins | sample Lox_Sample_42_FD_206716 | JGI IMG/M metagenome (GOLD analysis project Ga0335083, IMG submission 206716) | Soil microbial communities from Loxahatchee National Wildlife Refuge, Florida, United States - Lox_Sample_4.2 | ecosystem: Environmental > Terrestrial > Soil > Wetlands | place: USA...
CACGCAGTGTCGTTCCAAGGCCGCTCGCAACATCGAGCGACGAACATCGTCACGCCCGGCCGGTATCCGCACTAACCTCAGCCAAGCAGGCGCGCACAGAGATGCTCCGGTGCTGCGACCGCATGAACGCGATTGTCATCGTCGGCTGCGGGACGAACAATCCGGCGGTCCGTCAGTCACCGATCGACGGACTCGCATCGATCATGCACGACTCGAGGGGCACGACAGCATGCGCGAGCTTGCTCGGGTCGCCACCGCTGGTGGTCAGGCGCACCGTGCGGTGCGAGTGCGCCGGCACCGTGAAAGGCATGAACCACTCGTCATTCGTACCGGGGTCGGCCACCGCGACGATCGCCTCGCGCTCGCGGTCGATCAGCTCGGCGACGTCGGCCGCAGGGATCTGGATCGCCACGTCGGTCGTGTTGTCAAAGTCGACGAGCAGCCACGGACGAGACGATCGCGGGCGCGCCTGGACGCGAAACCCGAGGCGGACGCCGCACCTCGGGTCGGCGTGACGCCACTCGACCCGTTCGGCGCCAAGCGTCCCGGCCACAGGGCCCGGCGCGGGCGGCGCTGGCGCCGGCGGGGACGGAGTGGTGGTGCTTGGCGCCTGGGCCGGCGTCATGATCGGCGACGCGCCGTCATCAGCTTCAACGTCGAACGTGGCGGCCACGGGCGGCGGAGGAGCCGGCACGACAACAATCGCGGGTGGCACGCAGGCGGTTAGCGACATGAGCACGAGCACCCGCATTGACGGTACTGTAGCGAACGCGACGACGCGGTGACGTTAAGAACGCGTGCGCACGCAGGGTCCAGGAGTGGGCGGCTACCCCTCGATCGGACCAGGTTGCGGTACACGGCGCGCATCGAGGACCTGATGCGCGAGCTCAAGAAGACGTTCACGATCGTGATCGTCACGCACAACATGCAACCGGCCGCGCGCTGCAGCGATCGCACCGCGTTCTTCACCGCAGAGCTCGACAAGCAGACCGACCAGCGCACCGGCGTGCTCGTCGAGTTCGACGTGACCGCGAAGATTTTCTCGAATCCGAGCGAGGAGCGGACCGAGAATCACATTACGGGCCGAGCACGCCACCGACGATCGCGCCCATCGTGTCGCGGTCACCGTGTTGCGATGTCGCCGTCCAGATCGCTTCCTCGTACGAATCGAACCCACAGGCAGAATGGAACGGCGTCGTGCGCCGCGACGTCGAGACCCGTACCGAGCTCTTCGCCGACTTCGGCTGGAGCTGCATCCAGATCGATCTCCGCGGCGCGGCGAAGCCGATCGAGCGGGACGCTATCGCCGTGTCATCAGTACAACCCCGCTTGTTTGTCCTCGACGCAGTAGCGAGCGTTCACGTCTCGATCGCGCAGACCAGCGCGCAGGCCGGCGCGTCCGTTTGCTCGTCGAACAACGGATCGCGGATCTGCGAGCACGTTAGGCCCGTGATCTGATCGCTGCACTTGGCGGCCTCCGAGCTGTCGTACTTCGCGTTGCCGGTGCACGCGTTCTGTTCGGTCTCCGCCGTGCAGCCCTCACTTGCTTCGAGCATCGTCTCGCACGCGGCCTCGCTCGCGGGGTAGCTCGCAGCTGCGAGCTCCTCGGGCGTGTAGCAAGCATAGATGCGCTCGCACAACGCGGACGCCATCGAGTTGCAGGCCTGTTCCGGCGAGACCTGGTCGCCGCCGTTGGTGGCGCACGCCGAGACCAACACGAGACACGCAAGACAAGTACGAATCGACATCGGCTCCTCCCGCCGGTATCCCCCGGCTGTAAGCAGGAGCGAGCGGGCGCGAAGTTTCGCGCATGATCGTCCAACTCCGCGCCAGCACTTCGAGACACGACATCCACCGGCTACTGTGCGACATTGATCGAGGGACGCAGTGGCCGATGCCGATCGAGAGCTCCAGCGCGCCGCCGAGACATGGCCGGCGCTGCGGCCGATCGATCCGGCGGCGTTCCGCGCGTACGTGGCGGCGCGCGCGCCGGAGGGCACCGAGCTCGCATCGCTGCCGCTCGCGGATCTCTACCTCGCGTGCGCGTGCGCATCGGGCGATCCGGCGGCGCTGGCCGCGTTCGAGCAGCATTACTTGCGCGAGGTCGCGATCGCCGCGGCCAAGCTGCGCGCGGCGCCGGGCGTGGTCGACGAGGCCCGTCAGGTCGTGCGCGACGTGTTGTTTGTCGGCAAGACCGGCACGCCGGCGATCGCGTCGTACGCGGGCCGCGGCGACCTGCGCGGCTGGGTGCGCGTGATCGCGATGCGCGAGGTGATGCGGTTGTGCGATCGCGATCGCCGCGAGGTCACCACCGGCGACGAGGAGCTGCTCGACGCGCTCTCGCCGGCCGCCGATCCCGAGCTCGAGCAGCTCAAGACGACGTATCGCGTGGAGTTCGCCGAGGCGTTTCGCGACGCCGTGCTCGGCTTGACCCCGCGCGAGCGCACGCTGCTGCGCCACCAGGCGATCGACGGGCTCGGCGTCGAGGCGATCGGCAAGCTGTACAAGGTGCATCACTCGACGGCCGCGCGCTGGCTCGTGAAGGCGCGCGAACAGGTGCTCGAGCGCACGCACGAGCGGCTCGCGGCGAAGCTGCGGCTGTCGCAGGCCGAGGTCGACAGCGTGATGCGGCTGATCCGCAGCCGGATCGACGTCAGCATCGAGCGGCTTCTCGAGAAGTAGCGACGTGACCGAGCCGCCGCCGACCGCCGACAATGGCGACACCTCGACGGCGGCGGATGCGCGGCCGGCGGCAGCCACTCGGGGCTCGCGGTCCCGGTCGTGCTCGTGGTCGCGAGTGTGCCGCGCCGTCGTCGATCCGCGTGATTCGCTCGCGTTACACTGTGGGTGATGTCGTGCCTCGACGCCGCCGCGGTGCAGGGCTACGTGAGCGGCCGCCTGGCGGCCGACGAGCGCGCCGCCGCCGAGGCCCACGTCGATGCGTGCGACGCGTGCCGCAAGCTGGTCGCTGCACTCGCGATGACGAACGCCGACGCCGCGACGCCGCCGACCGCGAACGACTCGCCGGCCGCGTTGCGACGCAGCGCGCCCGAGCTGGGCGCGTTGATCGATCGCTATCAGCTGATCGAGTTTCTCGGCCACGGCGGCATGGGCATCGTCTACAAGGCACACGATCCGCAGCTCAAGCGCGACGTCGCGATCAAGCTGCTGCGCGCGGAGGCGAGCGATCTCGCCAGCGAACAACTTCAGGCGCGCATGTTGCGCGAGGCGCAGGCGATGGCGCAGATCGCACACCCCAACGTCATCGCGGTGTTCGACGTCGGCACGTGGGACGGTGAAGTGTTCATCGCGATGGAGCTCGCGAGTGCCGGCACCCTGCGCGGCTGGTGCAAGCGTAGAGCGTCCGCGGAGATCATCGCCGCGTTCGTCGCGGCCGGCCGCGGGCTCGCAGCCGCGCACGCGGCCGGGCTCGTGCACCGCGACTTCAAGCCCGACAACGTCCTTGTCGGCAATGACGGCCGCGTGCGCGTCACCGATTTCGGGCTCGCGCGCTCGCACGAGCCGACGGTCGAGACGCCATCCCCGCGCCCGAGCCGGCCGCTCGCCGCACTGACGGTGACCGGCACGGTGATGGGCACGCCCGGCTACATGGCGCCCGAGATCGTCGACGCGCAAGCCGCGGACGCCCGCAGCGATCAATTCGCGTTCTGCGTCGCGATGTGGGAGGCGCTCTACGGGCAACGGCCGTTTGCAGGGACGAGCGAGCTCGAGATCGCGCTCGCCGCCAAGACCGGCGAGATCGTGCCGCCGGCGAGCCGTCGCGACGTCCCGCGCGCGGTCGAGCAGGCGCTCCGGCGCGGCCTCGCACCCGAGCGCGACGCGCGGTGGCCGACCATGGACGCGCTGCTCGACGCGCTGGCACCGCCGCCGCGGCGTGCGTGGCGGTATGGTGCCGCGGCGCTCGCGCTCGTTGCCTGCGCGCTCGTGCTGGCCGCAGCGTGGCCGCACGCCGGCGCGACCAGCGCGACGCCCCGAGACGCGGGGATCGACGCGGTCGATCCGAAACTGGCCGCGATCGCCGCCGAGCTGCAGCACCAGCTCGAGGACGTCGAGGTCGCGCGCGAGCAAGGTGATCTGGTGAAGGCCGAGCAGCTCGGCGCCGATGCGATCGCGCGAGCGCGCACGATCCCGGCGGGCCCGCTGCTCGTCGTCGCGATCGCCGATCACGCGCAGACGCTCGGCTGGATGGATCGCCTCGCGGACTCCGAGCGCGAGTGGCTCGAGGCTCGCACGGCGGCGGAGGCACTCGGCAACGACCCGATGAAGACCCAGCTGTCGTTCCAGCTCGCCGACGTGCTCGACCGGCGCGGCAAGCACGAGGAGGCAGACGACACCCGCAAGCTGGCGCTCGCGACGCTGTCGCGCAAGTCGTCGCCGGGGGCGCGCGCGGCCGCGCTGGAGGCCGACGCACAGCTGACCTCGAACCTCGACGACGCGAAACGCGACCTCGAGGAGGCCTACCAGCTGCGCTGGAACAGCAAGCGGTCGCAGATGGCGAAGACCGCGATGGGACCGATCGCGTTCGCCTCGCTCGACCGCAAGCTGCTCGCGATCGTGCTCGTACGCGCCGGCAAGATCGGAGACGCGCGCGACGTCCTCGTGTCCGCGCTCGCCACCACGCGGCAACGCGACGCGACCTCGCGCGAGAGCGCAGCGGCACAGATGGTGTTGCTGACCGGGCTCGCGTTCGTCGAGCTCCAGCTCGATCACTGCAGCGACGCCGAAACGCACGCGCGCCAGGCGTTCGAGCTCGGACGCGAGCAAGTCGGTGCTGGCGAGCCGCTCGCGGGGACGAGCCTGCGCGCCCGCGCCGAGTCGCAGTTGTGCCTCGGCAAGCGCGCCGAGGCGCAGGCCGCGTTCGATCTGGCACTGCACTCGCTCGACGGGCGCCCGCTCCAGCAGGCCAGCGCGCTCGCGGCGATGGCGTCCGAGGAGCTCGCGCGGGGCGACGCGAAGGATTCGGTGGAACACGCGCGCGCGAGTGTCGCGTTGCTCGCCAGCAACACGGGCGATCCGGTGCTCGCGGTACGCGTCCAGGTCCTGCTGTGTCGCGCGCTCGCGGCGGCTCGCGCCGCGCAGCCACCCGAGTGCGCGACCGCTCGGGCGATCGACCACGGGTACGACGGTCGCATCAACGACTGGCTCGATTTCCCGGAGCCGCCGCTGCTGCGGTGATTCGACTACCCGATCCTAGAGCCAATGCCGCTCACTTAGCGCATAAGGACTACGGACTTCAGGCTACGGACTTCGGCCAGCAACCGTTGCACCGACCGGCCGATAACGGTCCCCCGCCGAGGAACGGTATTGTCCCGACGCTACGATCGGATCGTGCGCTCTGAAGGGCCTCGTGAGCGCGCTGACCGAAGCCCGAAGTCCGAAGTCCGAGGTCCCAGCCGCTAAGTGAGCGGCATTGATCCTAGAGCTGCTCGAGAATAGCCATGCGCGCTGCGCGCTTGCACGATCGTGCGCGAAACTCGCCGCGGCGGTCCTCCTCGTTACAGCCAGTAAAGGAGGACCATGTTGGCTCGTCGCCTAACGATCGCGATCCTGCTCGTCTCCACGCTCGCCGTCGCGGCGCCGCCGCACGCCCGAGTCAAGCTCGATCCGTTCCGCGGCGGGTCGCACACCGGCGCGGTGTGTAGCGGGCCGGGCGTGCGCTGCCTCGCCCACGTCGTGGTCGACGACACCGGCTCGATCCGACCGGCCGCGGCCGGCGAGGGCTGGGTGCCGCAGGATCTGTGGAACGCGTACCAGATCGATCCCAACATCACGACCACGCCGACCGTCGCGATCGTCGACGCGTACGGCTACCAGAACCTCGAGTCCGACCTCGCAACATACCGCGCGCAGTTCGGCCTGCCGGCGTGCACCGTCGCGAACGGCTGTTTCACCGTGCTGAACCAGAGCGGCAAGACGTCGCCGCTACCGGCCGAAGGCGGGCCGAGCGATGACTGGACGCTCGAGACCGCGCTCGACGTCGACATGGTCAGCGCGGCGTGCCCGCTGTGCAGGATCGTCGTGGTGCAGGCGACCAACGAGAACGGGCTGTTCACCGCCCAGACCGTCGCGGCGAGCGCCAAGCCGACCGTGATCAGCGACAGCTGGGCGGGCCCGGAGCAGGGCGACGAGAGCAGCATGGAGCAGTACTTCAACCACCCGGGCATCGCGCAGTTCGGCTCGAGCGGCGACGATGGCTGGGATGACGGCGGCCAGGGGCCGATGTACCCGAGCACGTCGGCGTATGTGATCGCGGTCGGCGGCACTTCGCTGTACAGCGATTCCAGCGCGCGTGGCTTCAGCGAGGCCGCGTGGGCGATGGCCGGCAGCTCGTGCAGCAACTCCATCCCGAAGCCGTCCTATCAAAGCAACACTTCGTGCACCCACCGCGCGTCCGCCGACATCTCCGCGGTCGCCGATCCGCAGACAGGCGTCATCATCTACAACGCGGCGAACGGTGGTTGGCTGATCATGGGCGGCACGAGCGCAGCCGCGCCGATCGTGGCGTCGATCTTCGCCGAGACCGGAAACGGCGCGGCGACCGCGGCGCAGATCGCGCAGGCGGCGTCGAGCGTGCTGTTCGATGTCACGTCGGGCTCGAACGGCAGCTGCGGCAACGTGCTGTGCAACGCTGGCACCGGCTGGGACGGTCCGACCGGATACGGCACGCCGAGCGCGTCCGCGTTGACCGGTGGCAGCATGACCGGCAGTGGTGGAGGCGGCGGTGGCGGCAGCGGCGGCGGGCTCTCCGTCATGGTCGCGTCACCAACCGACGGCTCGACCGTGCCCGAGATGTTCCAGGTCACGGCGACCGCGACCGGCGCTGCCATCGTCGGCGCGTTCGTCGACGGCGTCGAGATCGGCCAGACCAGCAAGGCGCCGTACGTGTTCACCGCGCCGCACATGGGGCCCGGCCCGCACGTCGTGACCGTCGTCGCGGCGGACGCTGCGAACGATCAGGCGCAGGCGATGGTGCAGGTCGTCGTGACCGAGCCGCCGCCGACGGCCGAGACCGGCGATTCGATGGCTGGCGGCTGCTCGGCGGGCGCCAGTGACCCGGGGCTCGCCGTGGCGTTCGCGCTCGCGATCGCGCTCGTGCTGGTACGGAGGCGTTTGTTATGATCGGCCGGGTGTCGCGCTGGATCGTCCCCGCGATCGTGTGTGCGCTCGCGCTGCCGGCGCGCGCCGACAACCCGTACATCCGCTACCACCTCACGCAGCACATCGGCGACGGCATCGTCGTGTGGGTGCCGGCGCACTGGCACGTCAAGGTCGACGCCAAGCAGGGGACGGTGCTCGCGCAACAGGATCCAGATCGCCGCGACGCCGCGATGTTGATGCTGGCCATGCACCCGGCACGGCCGGGCGAAACCGAGGACGCGCTGCTCGACGCGATGGTCGCCGGCGCCGCGAACGAGATGAAGGTGGCGAGCCATGGCGCGATGCCCGGCGGTCGCGGCCGCATGCTGATCGCGGACGGCCGTCTCGGCGACGCCGCGGTGCGCGTGGGCGCGGTGGTGGTCGTCGCCAACCGCGCGACGATGGCGGGCGTGCTCGTTGCGAAGCCGGCCGAGTTCGACGCGCTCGGCAGCGTGAACATGATCGCCGTCGTGCTGGCGAGCGTGTCGGCCGAGTCGGACCGCGACGCGCAGTTCGCCGAGCGCGAGCGCCAGGACAAGCGGCCCGATCAGCCCGATCTCGAGCCGAACCGCGCACCGATCGCGAAGACCGACTTCGCACGCCGGTGGCAGCGCAACGACGGCGTCGCGATCTACGTCAAGGACTCGCAGGTCGGCACGACCGAGTACGGTCACTACAACTCGCAGGGCGCCGGCGACACGTTCTCGTTCCAGCGCGACGGTAGCTACGAGCTGATCACGGTCCAGAAGACCAAGGGCGGCCGGTGCACCACGACCTCGACCATCGTCGAGAAGGGCGCGTACACGATGGACGGCCGGCGACTGGTGCTGAAGCCGAAGACGGCGTACGGCCAGTTCTCGTTCTGCAGCGCCAAGCCCGAGGGTCAGGCGCTAAAGGTCACAGCAGCGCGCGACTACGACGTCGGGATGTCGGATGACGGTCGGCTGGTGATGGTCGGTCCGAGCTGCGGGTCGTTCAAGGAATTTCGTTGCTACGATCACGCCCGCTGGGAGATGAAACCCGCGAATTGACCGGATGAGCTACGAGCGGGGGCGATCGACGGCGATGCGCGCGTGGAGGCCGGTTGCGGCGATCACCGTGATCGTCATCAGCCTGCTCGTGTGGCTATGGCACCACCGGCGATCTGCGATCCCATGTGGTGACTCGCGCAACGTCTCGCGCGCGCGATATCCGGCCGGATCTCCCGGGTAATTTCGGATCGATGCGAAACGTCGCGCCGCCGTCCTCTTGTTTGCATGACCCACGCGATCACGCTCGTGCTCGTCGCCGCCTGTGGGCGACTCGGCTTCGACCGCGAAGGTGCTAGCAGCTCGACCGAGAGCGGCGGCGCGCCCAATACCATCGATGCCGGCGCTGGGACGGTCGACGCGCCCGACGATGGCATGCCCACCTTGGTCGCGTCGTCCACGAACAGCATGGACGGAGTGTCGTCGCTGGTGATCACCGTTCCGGCGCTCGCGACCGGCGACTTGGTGATCGCCGGCGTCAACATGCACGAGCGGAGCGGGGCGGTATCGGCAGCGACCGACGATGCCCCGATCGCGAACACGTACGTCTCGGCCAGAGTTCCGTGCCGCGTCGGCGACACCAGCACCGGTCAGAGCAACGAGATCTGGTACGCCGTAGTCACGTCGCCGGGTGCGACCCGCATCGAGTTCGAGTTCAACGACAAGGTCGGAGGCTCGATCTGGATCCTCGAGCTCGCTGGCATGGCGATAACGTCCCCGCTCGACGCGGCCGCGACGACGGTCCTGCCCCCCGACGCGATCGCGAACGCGCCGTCGGTCTCGATCTCGAACGCCCACGAGCTGGTGTTCTCGATCATCAACTTGACCACCGGTAACGTCTCCGGCATCCACGCCGGAAACCCGTTCACCGCGTTACCGCGGCTCGAGGGGGACGGAGCGGCATTTGCGTTCACGTCGCGCATCGGGAGCTACGGCGCCGCATGGGACGAGACCTCCACCAGCATCGCATGCGCGAGCACGGCGGCGTTCAGGGCGCTATGAGCTCGAGCGCACGATCCGCTCGCGTCTGCCTCGCGATCGCCGCATGCACGCGTGAGGCAGGTGAAACGCTACGCATCGAACCGACCAGCGCTCGGCAAACATCGCTCCGCGTTCGTCTATCACCTGTCTCGCGCCCGTCGCGTCTGGCTCGGACAACATGACGCGATCTTGATGCGAACCGTTGACGTTCTTGAGTGGCGACGGACGTGGTGGCGCCTCGCACCAAGCGCGGTCGCGCGCATCGTTCGGATTGATCACAACGAGATGCGATCTTGATGGGGTCTTGCGGTACTTCGGCGCTCGTGCGCGCCACGACTCGAGCTGGGCGCGAGGTCGCCCGGAGAGCTTTATGGCGACAGTGGCTGCGACGATCCTCGAACCTGATGCCCGGCATCTCGCCGGTGCGGTTCGCCATGCGGAGGTCCGCGACGTGACCGCGCTGGCGCGTCTGTATGCGGGCGTCGGCGTGAATGCCGCGGCGCTCGAAGCGGCACGTCATCACCCGTTCGGTCACGTGCTGGTGTTCGAGCTCGAGGGTGTTGTTTGTGCTTCGGCGTACGTCATCATCGATCCCTCTAGCGGCCCGAGCGGCCGTCTGCAGATCGTGGTGGTGGACCGCGCGCTTGCCCAGTACCGCGAGGTCATCGAGGAGCGCATGATCGGCGTCGCGGCAGCGCTGTGCGAGGCGTACGGATGCAAGGAAATCACCATCCGCGCGGCCACGGAGCTTGATACGTAGCAACGCGCGTCAGCCGAGGTCTCGGCGCGCAGGTGGACGCCTGCTCCGTCCCACCGCTGCAACTGGGCGCGAGTTCTCGCAACGCCGTCCGTATCGCGCGATGCGCTCCGCGAACTGCGACGGCGAGTCCGCGTAGAGGCTCCGTCCGAGCTCGAACGCGTGCGCCTGGAGCTCGGCGCGGCGGCCGTCGATCGCCACCACGAGTGGTTTCAGCGCGCGATGACCGCCGTAGGCCAGCGGATCCACGGCGAGCGTCTGCGCCAGCACGGCCAGGTCGTGATCGTCGCCGAGGACGGTCGATAGGTCGTGCACGCGATCGGTCAACTCTGGCTCGGCGCCGTTCCAGGTCGCTTCGAGCAGCTGCAGCTCGTGCCAGAGGTACTTCGCCTGCTTCCGCCACTCGTGCAGGTTCGTGATCGTCGGCTGCTCGAGCGCACGCGCCAACGCGCGGTGGCCCGCGCGATAGACGCGCCGGACACCGGCCTCGAACATCGTCCAGTCATCGCGCGCGGCGGGCCAGTCGACTTCCTCGAGCACGGCGGCGATCGCGTGCTCGATCGCCGCGATCGTGCCGGCCGCCCCGAGCACGGCGACGCGGGCGGCGCGCTCGTTCGCGATCAGCGTCTCGCGCACCTGCGACCGCACGTTGCGATCGATCCGGCCAGCCAGCTGCGCCGCGAGCGCGTCGAACGTCGTGACCAGCATGTCCGGATCCCGGACCTGCGTGAGCGGCCGAGCCGCGTCGCGGAGCTGGTAGTTGAGCGCGCGATACGCGTCGTCGCCGAGCTCGCCGCGCATCAGGCGCAGCGCGGCCCGCACCCGCTTGAGCCTCTTCCGCACCTCGTGAACGGCTTCACGCGCGACGGCCGGATCCGGCGACACCAGCTCGTCGTGGACCGCTTTCCGCGCACGCTCGAGCTCGTGGCGCACGTTGCGCCGGATGCCGTCTCGAACCGGCTCGTTCAGTTCTAGTCGGAATGCCATGCGAGCCTCCTGTCATGCCGCGTGACGCATGTCGGTCTCGTGGAACGCGCCGTAGATCGCCCGAAGCGCATCCTCGATCGCGCGCGTGTAGATCTGCTTGTTCTTCATCGAGATCAGCGTGGCGCCGGTGTATCGCGCATCGTAGGGATGCAGGACCTGGTGGACGGTGCGCTCGAGCGCGCGGAGCTCCTTCGCGAGCTCGGCCGCGAGCGCGGCATAGTCGGTGTGACTCTCGATCTCCAGATCGATCTTGTTGATCAGGATGTGGACGAGTGCGTCGGGCCGCACGTGCGGCAGCACGGTCAACAGCCACTCGAGGTCCTGTCGGACGCGCCGTCGCCGCTGGAACCGCTTGCGCGCGAGATCCTCGATCGTCATCACGTAGAAGATCACGTCGGCGTCCCGGCACACCTCCCGCCATCCGGCAGGGTCGTCGCGGAACTCGGCCTCGCCGCCGGTGTTGATCACGCCCTTGCAGCTGATGTCGACCGCCTGTCCGTGCGACAGCGCGAGCTTCACCTTGAACGATTTCACCTTCTCCCCGATCGGCGAGCGGGCGTGGAGCTCCGGGATCTCGCGGTCTCGCAGGCGCGCCAGGAAGCTGTCCTTGCCGCTCGCGGTCGGGCCGATCACCGCGATCTTCTTGCCCGACCACCACGAGCGCACACCTTTCACCGCGCGCGAGACCTGGCGCTGCGTTCCCGAGAACGTGGCGAGCAGCAGGAACGCGCGGAGCGCGGCGGTTGCAGGGATCGGCATATCAGTCTCCTCTCCGCCGCACCAGCGGCATCGTCCCCACCAGCACCGCGAGGAGCGTCGCGCCATTGTTGATGATCGCGGCCAGCGGCGGGCCGATGAGCCCGAACGCGCCCCCCGCGATCGCCGCTGCGTTCGGTCCGATGATGAGGCCTAGGTTCTGGCGCACGCTCGACATCGCGCGGTCGCCGATCTCGAACGCGCGGACCAGGCGCGTGAGCCCACCGTCGAGCAGGACCACGTCGGCCGTCTCGAGCGCGACGTCCGCGCTGCCCGCGAACGCGATCCCGACGTCGGCGCACGCGAGCGCCGGCGCGTCGTTGATCCCGTCGCCGACCATCGCGACCACGCGTCCGGCGGAGCGCATGCGTCGCACGTAATCGGCCTTCTGGTGCGGTAACAGCCCGCCCACGGCGTCGTCGATGCCGACGCTGCGCGCGACATTCCTCACGACAGCGGGGTTGTCGCCCGACAGCAGCACGACCCGCCGCCGTCCGTCGGCCTTGAGCGCGTGCACGAGCGCGGCGCTCTCCGGCCGTGTCCCGTCCGCGTACGCGACCAGGCCGACGACGCGTCCGTCGACCGCGACGCACAGGCTGGACAGCCGCTTGCGCTTCCACCGCGCGAGCTGCTTGGTGAACGACGCGCTCAGTGCGAGTCCCTGGCTCTCCATCCATGCGGGTCGGCCGACGCACACGCGCCGGCCGCGCACGCGCGCGCACAGGCCCTGGCCGACGGCGTACTCCTCGCTCCCTGGCTCCGGCTCGGCCGGCCGGAGCCCCGTGCCGGCCGCGTACGACTTCACCGCGCGGGCGACCGGGTGATCGAAGTGCGCCTCGGCCGCGGCGCACAGCGCCATGACCTCCGCCCGCCGCGTGCCGCGGGCGCAGACGACCTCGACCACCTCGGGCACACCGTTGGTCAAGGTGCCGGTCTTGTCGAACACGATGACATCGGTCTTCGCGAGGCGCTCGAGGTACTGCGCGCCCTTGATCAGCACGCGCTCGCGCGCCGCCAACGCCATCGCTGCCAGCGCCGTCGTGGGCACGGCGATGCGGATGCCCGTGCCGAAGTCGGTGATCAGCACGCACACCGCGCGCGTCACGTCGCCCGACAGCGCGCCGGCGAGCCACGCCACCGCGAACGTGGGGATCACGAGCTTCGAGCCGAGCGCGAGCGCCTGGCGCTGCAAGGTCAGCGGCTTCGATCCGACCGTGTTCAGGATGCGCTCGATCTTCGCGGCCTCGGTGTCGGTACCGGACCGCATCACCTCGACGACGAGCGAGCCCTCGACCACGACCGTGGAAGCGAACACCGGATCGCCGGGCCGCTTGGTCAAGAGCTGAGACTCGCCGGTCAGCGCCTTCTCGTCGACCTCGGCCAGTCCCGCGACCGCGCGGCCGTCGGCGACCACGCCGCAGCCGGTGCGCACGACGAACCGATCGCCGGCCGCGAGCTCGCGCACGGCCACCGTCTCCGTCGTCCCGTCGGCACGTACGCGCGAGGCCACCTGGTCGCGACGGCGCATCAGCATCGACAACGCCGAGCGCGCGTTGTTGGCCGAGACGTCTAGCAGCAGGTCCCCGATCCCGACCATCCAGATCACGAACGCCGCGGTCGTCGGCCGGCCGGTGGCGAGCGCGGCGAACGTGGCCGCCACGTCGAGCAGATCGATGCTGATCTGGCCCTCGCGCAGCGCCGCGATGCTGCGGTGCAGCGGCCGGATCGTGTTCAGTGCCACGCCGAACGCGAGCACCGGCGTCGACCACACGCGCGCGATACACAGCAGCAGCGTCCACGTACCGCCCAGCGCGGCGCCCCATCGGATCTTGCCGGGCCGGTGCCACTGGCGCGCCCACTCCGAGCGCTCGGTCCGGCGGAGCGCGTCGAGGACGGTCGCCTCCTGCAGCTTCGAGCGGTCGTAGCAGACGAGCATCGTGCTGCTGCCGGCGAAGTGGCTCGTGCGCTCGACCCCCGGCATCCCGGCCGCCAGCATCGCGAGCGTGCCGACGTCGCGATCTCGCGCGCCCGTCACGCGGACGCGAACGCGCCCCGGCAACGAGTGCGCCGCCGCGACCGCGAATTCCTCGGGCAGCGCGCGCGTGTTCGCGATCGCGAAGATCTTGTCGGTCAGGCTGCGCACGAAGCGGCCCGGCAACGCCGCGCCGTCGTCGTAGGCGACCTGGATCGAGCCGGTGCCCGGTCGTTGCTCGAAGCCGAGCACGTCGATCCGATCCGCGAGCCAGGCTGCGAGCGCCGCCGCCTCCGCCGAGCCTTCGCCCGCACCGAGCACGACGACGTGGTTCGGTCGCGAACGAAACACGTGGAGGCGTTCGCTCATCGAACATCGCCACCTTCTTCGGCGCGAATGCGTTCGGCTTCTTGTTGCCGCGAGACGCGCTCCCGACCGCGCATCTCGGGCCGGTGCCAGTGCATGAAGATCCGGTAGCTATGGTAGAGCGCGTTGCTCCACTGCGGCAGGCGGCCGCGATCCTCGTTGAGAATGAACGACGCGACCGACGTCACCGCGAGCGCGAGCGGCAGGAGCTCGCGCAAGTCGGCACGGTCGGCCGCGAGCTGGCGGACGACGCCGTTGACGCCTTGCACGGCGTCCATGATCGCGTCGGCCACTTGCAGCCGGTTCACGCGATGGCGAAGCGCGTTTTCGACCCCACTGAGGCCCGCGCTGTTCGCGACGTGCTTGACCAGCTCGTCAGCCTCGATGGTGGCGGGATCGTACGTGATCACGACGCTGCCGGTGCTCGGGTTGTGCGTCCACGTGCGGACGCCGGGGACCGCTTCGGTCGCTGCGCGCGCGGCGCTCACCGGCCGGCCGTCGGACGAGCCGACGAACGCGTCGGCTTGCACGCGCAGATACCCGGCGTGGTGGTGCACGAGGCGCAACGGCTCGGTCGCGCGCTCGATCGGAACCGATGCGGCACGGAGTGCGGGGAGCGAGACCATGGCATGACCGTCCGGCTAGGCGGTTCCCTTCGCAACCATCGGATGCGAGTCGCCTTCCGCGACGCCGTTCGTCCCGACGCCGTTCGTCCCGACGCCGTTGGTGGGAGCGGCTTCCTGGTCGACCTTCGCGCGTGCCTCCGCCATCATGTCTTCGAGGCGCTCGCGCTCCGCTGCTGCCCACTTCGCGACGCGCTCCTTGGCGTGCATCGCGATCTCGAGCAGCCGGACGCCGACGCCTTGCGGCGAATCGGCCAGGCTTCGCACGCCCCAGCCGCTGGCGAACCCGAGGCCGAACGCGAGGATCGATCTGGTGGTGTTCGCGCTCATCAGTGTCCCTCGGCGGGCTTGGCGGGTTTGTGCTTCAGGCCGCGATACGCGAGGTAGCCCGCGGCGCCTGCGAACGCGGCCGGCCCGACGCCGATCCACGCTGCCGCGATCAGCGCGCCTGCCGCGGCGCCCACGACGCCGGCGGCGATCCGCGGCGTGGATCCTTCGGGTGCGACGACACTTGCGACCGCAGCGGTCTTCTTCTCTGCCGCCGCGAGGTCGCTCTTGACCCGTGCGTAGACCGACTCGCGCGGCTTCTCCGTCTTGGTGGTGGGTTCTTCCTTCATGGCCGGCTCCTTTCCTTTGCGCTTGTTCGCCATCTCTATCTCCTGCTGCTAGGAGTGCAGCTCACATGCCATCGGAAAACGGGGCTGCATTGTCGCGCGCTTCGAAACCTCGACGGTGCGCGTGCTCTCTCTCGATCCCGGCAGCGCTTCGCCTGTGCAAACGAAGCGAACGCGCCATGAAGACGCGAACCGCGTGCGCACTTCGGCGAGCGTCGCGAAGCGGCACCGGCAGAGGTGCGCGATCGGATCGCGCACTCCGTGCGCTCGTTGCGCGAGCTCGCGCAGGATCGCCGCGATCGGTCGCGCGCCTGATGCGCGGCCGCACGGCACATCGCGTGCAACCGAGCGCAATCATGTACAGGAGCCCGAGCCTTCCCCCCGCAGACGGCGTTGGCGGTTGAGCGAGGCCGCAGTGACCGAGCCCGAACCTGTCGTGATTCGCGCGCGGGGGCTCGTGAAGAAGTACCGCATGGGCGAGGTCGAAGTTCGCGCGCTGCGCGGCGTCGACTTCGACCTCCGTCACGGCGAGCTCGTCGTGTTGCTCGGTCCGTCGGGCAGCGGCAAGTCGACGCTCCTCAACATCCTCGGCGGTCTCGACGTGCCGACTTCCGGCGAGCTCGCGTACGACGACCAGGACCTGTCGCACCCGAGCGAAGAAAAGCTGACCCGCTATCGTCGGTACCACGTCGGGTTCGTGTTCCAGTTCTACAATCTGATCCCGAGCCTCACCGCGCGCGAGAACGTCGCGCTCGTCGCCGATCTCGCGCCCAAGCCGATGCCGCCCGATCGCGCGCTCGCCCTCGTGGGCTTGACCGAGCGCGCGGATCACTTCCCGTCGCAGCTCTCCGGCGGCGAGCAGCAGCGCGTCGCGATCGCGCGCGCGGTCGTCAAGCAGCCGGAGATCCTGCTGTGCGACGAGCCGACGGGTGCGCTCGACGCGGGCACCGGCCGGCTCGTGCTCGAGGTGCTCGACCGCGTGAACCGCGAGCTCGGCACGAGCGTCGCGGTCGTCACCCACAACGCGCCGATCGCGAAGATGGCCGATCGCGTGATCACGCTGATGGATGGCACGATCGCGAGCGACACCGCGAACCCGCACCGCGTCGCGCCGGCGGAGGTGAGCTGGTGAGGACGCTGCGCAAGAAGCTCGTGCGCGACGTGTGGCGCATGCGCTACCAGGGCATCACGATCGCGCTGCTCGTCGGCTGCGGCATCGCGAGCTTCGTCGCCTCGATCGCAACGCTCGCATCGGTCGAGGCTTCGCGCGACGCGTTCTACGACGAGGCGCGTTTCGCCGACATCTCCGTTCACCTGCAGCGCGCGCCGCGTCCGATCCTCGATCGCCTGCGCGATCTGCCCGGAGTCGCTGCGGTCGAAGGGCGCATCGTCGGCGATTACCGTCTCGAGCTCCCCGATGCGATGGAACCGGTGAGCGCGCGCTTCGTGTCGCTCGCGTGGCCCCAGGACGCGCGCCTCGATCGCCCGCGCGTCCTCGTCGGCCGATCGGTGGAACCCGGCCGCGCCGACGAGGTCGTCGCGAGCGACGCATTTGCGGAGGCGTGGCACCTCGCGCCCGGCGCGACGATCGCCGCGGTGATCGAGGGCAAGCGCGCGACGTTCCGCGTCGTCGGCATCGCGGTCTCGCCGGAGTTCGTCTACGCGCCGAATCCGCGCACCGGGTTGCCCGATGCGCTGCATTTCGGCGTGATGTGGATGGACGGCGATGCGCTGGCCGAGGCGGCGGGCATGAAGGGCGAGTTCGACGACGCGATCGTCCAGCTCGCCGCCGGCGCGAACGAGCGTGACGTGATCGATCGCGTCGATGCGCTCCTCGAATCCTACGGCGGGGTCGGCGCCATCGGGCGCGCGGACCAGCCGTCGGCCAAGCTGGTAGAACAGAAGATCGGTCAGCTCGAGCGCATGGCCGGCACATTGCCCGTCGTGTTCCTGGCCGTCGCCGCGTTCCTCTTGAACGTGCTGATGTCGCGCATCGTCGGCACCCAGCGCGAGCAGATCGCCACGCTCAAGGCGCTCGGGTATCGCAGCGGCGAGCTCGCGCGCCACTACCTCGGCTTCGCGGTCTTGATCTGCACGGTCGGCACGCTGCTCGGTGTCGGGCTGGGCGTCCTCGGCGCGAAAGCGATCCTCGGCGTGTACGAGAAGTACTTCAAGTTCGGGACGTACCTGTTCCGGCTCGATACGCCAGCGATCGTCGCCGCGAGCGCGGTCGCGTTCGCAGCTGGGCTCGGCGGCACGTATCTCGCGGTGCGCCGCGCGGTCGCGATCCCGCCGGCCGAGGCGATGCGTCCTGAAGCGCCCGCGATCTATCACCGCTCGTACCTCGATCGCGTGTACACACTGCTGCCGCCGGTCGCGCGCATGGTGATCCGCGACGTCGCGCGCCGGCCGGGCCGCCTCCTGCTGTCTGTGGGGTCGATCGCGCTCGCGACCGCGATCGTGCTCGTCGGGGCCAGCTACGGCGACTCGATCGACGAGCTCCTCGAATTGCAGTATGGGATCTCGCACCGCGAGGACGTCGCCGTCACGTTCGATCACGCGCGGCCGTGGCGCGCGATCCGCGACCTCGCGCGTGTACCGGGCGTAGCGAACGCCGAGGGCGAGCGCGTGGTGCCGGTCCGCGTGCGCGCGGGGCCGGTCGCGAAGACGACGACGATCCTCGGCATCGCGCGGCACGGTGAGCTCTACCACCTGCTCGACGCGTCGCGGCTGCCGATGTCGGTACCACTCGATGGCCTCGCGCTCTCACGTGTGCTCGCGAACGAGCTCGCCGTGAACGTCGGCGACGAGCTCGACATCGAGCAGCTCGAGCTCGGCCGCCGCCGGGTACACGTGCCGGTGGCTGCGCTGGTCGACGATCTGCTGGGGATGCAAGCGTACATGGACGCCCGTGCGCTCGCGCACGTGCTCGACGAGGAGCCCCGCGCGAACGTCGCGCTGCTGGCAGTCGATCGCCGCGATATCGACGCGGTGCGAGCTCGTCTCGACGCGATGCCGGCCGTCGCCGCGGTCACCCAGCCCGCCGTCGATCGCGAGCTCCTGCGCAGCGAGGTCGGCGACGTGTTCGTCGTGCTCAACATCGTGCTGTCGCTGTTCGCCGCGGCGATCGCCGTGGGCGTCATCTACAACAACGCGCGCATCGCGCTCGAGGTGCGCAGCCGCGATCTCGCGACGCTGCGCATCCTCGGCTTCACGCGCGGCGAGCTGGCCACCGTGCTGCTCGGCGAGCAGGCGATCCAGGTCGCGCTCGCGATCGCGCCGGGGCTTTGGCTCGGGCACACACTAGGCCGGCTGACGATGTCGGCCGTGGACCAGGAGCTCATCCGGGTGCCGCTCGAGATCGGTACCCCGTCGTACGTCGCTGCTATGTGCGTCGTCCTGCTCGCGGCGCTCGCGAGCGCGCTCGCGGTGCGTCGCCGCGCCGATCGGCTCGACCTCGTGGCCGTGCTGAAAGCGAGGGACTAGCGTCATGAAGTGGACGGCCCGCATCGTCGTGCTGGTGGTCGCGGTCGTGCTGATCGCCGGCATCGCCAACGTGATGCGGACGAAACCGCTCGATGTCGACACGTCTCTCGTCACGCGCGCGCCGTTCGAGCAGACCGTCGTCGACGACGGGATCGCGCGCGTGCGCGAGCGTTACACGGTGTCCGCGCCACTCGCGGGCACACTCGCGCGCATCGATCTGCACGAGGGCGATGCCGTCGAGCCCGGTACGGTGCTCGCTCGTCTGCTGCCGCTGCCGAGCCCTCTGCTCGATCCGCGCTCGCGGGAGGTCGCGGAGAGGCGTGTGGCGTCGGCGGTCGACGCGCAGCGACAGGCCGAGGCGACGGTCGAACGCGCCGGAGCCGCGGCCGACCAAGCGCAGCGCGAGCTCGCTCGCATCCGCAAGTTGTCGTCCGCAGGTGCCGTGCCTGTCGCCGAGCTCGATCGCGCGAACGCCGACGCGCGCATGCGCGACGCCGAGCGCGCGTCCGCGCGCTTTGCGGCCAAGGTCGCGCAGCACGATGTCGAGCAGGCGCGCGCAGCCCTCGAGACGTTCGCGCCCGGTGCGCGCAACAGCGCTCCGTTCGCAGTGACGTCGCCGGTGCACGGTCAGGTGCTTCACGTCCTGCACCAGAGCGAGGGTGCGGTCACGGCGGGCACGCCTCTTCTCGAGATCGGCGATCCCCAGGCCCTCGAGCTCGCGGTCGACGTGCTCTCGCAGGATGCGGTCGCGATCTGCCCCGGCATGTCCGCGCGCGTCGTCCACTGGGGCGGCAACACGACGCTGGCTGCAAAGGTCCGGCGCACCGAGCCGGCCGCGTTCGTCAAGACGTCCGCGCTCGGTGTCGAGGAACATCGCGTCAACGTGTTACTCGACCTCGAAAGCGGAGGCGGCGAGTGGCAGGCACTCGGCGACGGTTTCGCGGTCGAGGTCGAGGTCATCGTGTGGTCGCAGCCCGACGTGCTCCAGGTGCCGACCAGCGCGCTGTTCCGACACGGCGCCGGCTGGGCCGCGTTCGCGGTCGACGGCGGCCGTGCGCGCATGCGCGAGGTGCAGATCGGGCACCGCGGACCGCTCGTGACGGAGATCGTCGGAGGCCTCGCGGCGAGCGAAACCGTCATCGTGCATCCGAGCGCGTCCGTACGCGACGGTGCATCGGTGCGGTCGCGCTAGAGCTGTTCTGCCATCTCACGCGGCCTCGGCGCGCCGCACCTCGTGGCGCTGATCCGCGCCGGATCGTGATTCACGCCCGCGCCGTCGGCGGCAGCGGCGCGACGATGGGCACGGCACCCAGCTTCTCGACGGGCCGCGGACCGAGCACCCGTGCGAGCTCGTCCTGCTCGAGAGTCTCGTGCTCGAGCAGAGCCGCGATCAGGCGATCGAGCTCGAGCCGACGCGCCGCGATCGTCGAGCTCGCCTGGGCCAGCGCGTGCGCGAGCAGCTTGCGTGCCTCGTCCTCGATCGCGTGCACGGTCGCGTCGCTCGTACCGCCGTCGGTCGCGATGCGCTGACCGAGGAACGGATGCTCCTCGTGCACGTCGTAGTGCACCGGCCCGAGCTGGTCGCTCATCCCGTAGTTTGCGACCATCTTCGACGCCAGCCGCGTTGCTTCGCGTAGGTCGTGCTCCGCGCCTGTCGACACGTCGCCGAGCACCGCGCGTTCGGACGCGTAGCCGCCGAGGAGCACGAAAAGCCGCGCCTCGAGCTCGGCGCGCGTGTGCAGGTGGCGATCTTCGGGTGCGACCTGCTGGGTCGCGCCGAGCGCGAGGCCTCGCGGCAGGATCGATACACGCCGCAGCGACTCCGCCTCGGGCGTGGCCCATGCGAGCAGCGCGTGACCGGATTCGTGTACCGCGACACGCCGCTTCTCGGCGTCGCGTAGCTTGCCCTCACGCGGATCGCCGAGCACGATCTTGTCGTACGCGGCGTCGAAGTCCTCCCGCGACAGCTTGTCGGCGCGTCGCCGCGTCGCCGACAGCGCGGCCTCGTTCGCCAGGTTCGCGAGATCGGCGCCCGAAAATCCGGCAGTTGCGGCGGCGATCTGCTCGATCGATACGTCGGGTCCGAGCGGTTTGTGCGCGGTATGTAGCGCGAGAATCGCAGCGCGCGCGGCGGCCTCCGGCAGATCCACGACGACGCGGCGATCGAACCGCCCTGGCCGCAGCAGCGCCGCGTCGAGCACGTCGGGCCGGTTCGTCGCGGCAATCACGACCGTGAGATCGCTGCGGTCGAAGCCGTCGAGCTCGGACAGCAGCTGGTTGAGTGTCTGCTCGCGCTCGTCGTGGCCGCCGCCGAAGCCGGTGCCGCGCGCGCGACCGACCGCGTCGATCTCGTCGATGAACACGATCGATGGCGCATTTTTCTTCGCTTCGGTGAACAGCTCGCGTACGCGCGCCGCACCGACGCCGACGAACATCTCGACGAACTCCGACGCGCTGATCGAGTAGAACGGCACGTCGGCCTCGCCGGCAACCGCGCGCGCGAGCAACGTCTTGCCGGTGCCGGGCGGCCCGACGAGCAGCACGCCGCGCGGGATCGCCGCGCCGAGCTTCGCGAATCGCTCGGGCTCCTTCAGGAACTGCACGATCTCCTCGAGGTCGCGCTTGGCCGATGCGAGCCCGGCGACGTCCGCGAACGTCACGTTCGCCGGCGACTTCTCGAACTTCTTGCCGCGCCTCGTGAACGCGCCGAGCGGGCCACCGCCCGCCACCATGACCTTCTGCGCGCGCCGCGACAGCCACATCCACACGCCGATGATCAGCGCCCACGGCAAGAGGGCGAGCAGGATACGCACGAACGGCGGCGTCTCCGGACTCTCGACCCTGAGCTGCACGTGCTTGTCCTCGAGCAGCGGCACGAGGTTCTTGTCATCGGAGGGCGCGAGGGTGTGAAACGACGTCATCGTGCGGTCCTCGACGGTCTCGCTTGCTGTCAGCTGTCCGGACAGCGAGTCGCCGCGCATCACGACCGACTTGACCTTGCCGTCGCGGATCCATTGATACGCGGTCGAGTAGTCGACCTCCGGCTGCAGTGCGCTGCTGCCGCTGGTCTGCCACCAGTAGAACAACCCGAGCAGCGCGGCGACCACGAGCGGTGTTACCCACGAGCGGCGCTTCGGCTCGGGCACGCTCGATGGCGGCTTGTCGGCGCTCGGCGGACCCGGTTCCATATGATGGAGCACAGCAAGCAGCGGGCCTACACTTCGCGAGCGATCGCGGCAGGCGACCGCGAGAACTGCGCGTCGCGGCCGACATCGCGCAATTCCGGCGCGCGAGTCGCGCCCCGAGCAATCTTCAGCACCGCCCCATCGCGCTGTCCCGATCCGCGAACCGTTCGATCAAAGCTTTGCTCGGCGGCGCCCAACCTCGGAGCCCGCTCGCGCAGCCCAGATCAGGCGCTCGACCGATGGCACTTACCTTGCTGCCACACGCTGCGATCGCGTCGGGCAACGCGCCCGTGATCTCGCGGTCGCGCCTCTGTATCAGTGCGCGAGCGCCGCAGCATCGCGTAGCGGCTGGAGGTCGTGCGTCGGCACGCCGGCCTTCTCGGCGATCAGAAGCGCGCGCGTGAACAAGTCGCGTGCCGCGGCTGAATCTCCCATTCCGAGCTTCGCTCTTGCGAGCGAGGCGAGCGGCTTCCAGAGCTCGGGCTGCTCCGCGCCGCCCTCAGCCTCGAGCATGGCGATCGCACCGCGCGCGAAGCTCTCGGCATCGCTCCATGCGTGCTCGGAAACAGCCAGGTTGGCGCGCACGGTGCGAGTCTGTGGCAGTGCGCTCGAATTCGTTCGCTGCTCGAGCGCCAGCAGGTCGTCGAGCATCGCGCGTGACGCCGCGATCCGGCCAGCGTTGAACAGCAGCTCGGCGTAGTCAGTCGCGATCACGTGATAACTCGGGTGCAGCGTGCCAGGCACGATCTGTGCGAGCCCCTTGGCGCGCTCCATCATCGCGAGCGCGTCGTCGTAGTTGCCTTCCTGGGCGATCAGCTCCGCGAAGTTATCCAGCGTCGGGGCTAGCAGCGGGCTTCGCTTGCCATAGAGCCGCTCGCGCAACCCGAGCGCGCGCTCGAAAGCGGCACGCGCCTTCGCATTCTGACCGGTGTGTCGATAGCATACGCCCAGGTTCGAGAGCAGCAGCGCGACGTCCGGGTGGCCGGGCCCGACGGCAGCCTCGCGCAGCGCGAGCGCATGTTCGTAGTGCGGCAACGCTCGCTCGTAGGCTCCCGAACGTGTCAACGTGCTCGCGAACTGCGTCTCGCTGCCCGCAAACACTGGGCTGTCCTTGCCGAACGCGAGCTCAGCGTCGCGCAACGCCTGTTCGTGCAGGGCGAGGCCGGTCTGCAAGTCTCCGCGCTCGACGCTCACGACGGCGGTCGCGTCGTCGTCGTCATAACGGATCGCCGGATCGATCCCAGCGCGTGCGGCGAGCGCGCGGCCAACGTCGACCCAGGCCATGGCGTCTTGCGGCCGGCCAAGCGCGTCGGAGGTGAGCTCGGCGATCAAGAACGCACATTGTGCGGCCAGGGTGTCCCACCGCGATCGTAATGCCGCGTCCAGCGCCGACCGCAACGCAGCGCCGGCTTCGTCGTAGTTGCCGGCCATGTAAAGCGCGACGCCACGGGCCAGGTAACCCTTGGCCGCGGTGGGGCGCCAGTGAATTGCCAGCGAGCCGTCGATGACCTTCTGCGCGGCGGTCAACACGGCCAGGTAGTTGCCTACCGCTTGGGCGGCAAGCGCGTCCGCATATTTCCCGCCGAGCTCGGCGATCGCCGGCGCGAGCTCTCGGGGTGGCTTGTCCGGCTCGCGCAAACCCGCGACGTTCGCGCAGCTGGACAGTGACTCGAGTTGCGCGACGACGGCGTCGCCACGCTCGACGATCCTCGGATCGGCTTCAGCGAGCTGCTTCGCAAGTGCGCGCACGACGGCGAGCCGCTCGTCGTAGCAGTCCGCGCGCAGCGCGAGCGCCTCCTCATCTTGATCGCCGCGCACGCGTGTGGCCTGGCAGCTGTCAGTGACCGCGGCGGTCCATCGGCCGACGTAATCGTCGAGAGCGCGCTCGAGCCCGGCATACGACGCGCCCGCATACGGCACCTTGGTCGCCGCGAACCGAGCGCGCACCGCGTCCTTGACCGGCCGATCCCATACGCCATCGAGCCGCTGTTCAATCCCCTGACATGGCGCGGGCCCCGAACGCGCAGCGACGGCAAACAAGATCGCGCCCGTCACCACCGCGGCGGCGCCGCCGAGCGGCCATGCGAAGCGCCGCAGGTGGCGCGGTCCAGCATGCAACCTCGCGAGCCCGGTACCGCGAGCATCGGGGGCCTTCGCTAGGAGCTCGTCGATGGCGCGCGCGAGCCAGCGCGGCACATCGGGGCGCTTGCCGCGGACATCCGGCGCTGCGACGGAGGCATGACGTGCGGCCACTTCGAGCGGCTTACCAACGAACACTGGTTCACCGGCAAGCATTTCGTAGAGCACACAGCCCAGCGCGTAGAGGTCGGAGCGCGCGGTGACGGGTGTGTTCGCGATCTGTTCAGGTGCCATGTATCCGAGCGTGCCGCCGACGGCAGCGATCGGATTCTCGGCGTGCCGCGCGACTCCGAAGTCCATGAGGACGACGCGGTCCTTCGACAACATGACGTTCGCCGGCTTGAGGTCGCGGTGCACCACGCCCTGCGCATGGGCAGCGTCGAGCCCGTCAGCGATCGCACGCGCGATCCGGACTGCCTCGTCGATCGCGAGCCGCGGTTCGCGATGGAGTCGCGCAGCGAGGGTGTCGCCCGCGATATACTCCATCTTGACAAACTGGACTCCGTCGATCTCCTCGAGGTCGTAGGTGCGGCAGACGTTGCGATGCGTGACTCGCTGGGCGAGCCGGACCTCATTGCGAAGCGCCGCGAGTGCACTGACGCGGACGGCCTTGAGCGCAACATCCTCGCCGAGCTTTTCATCGGCGACGCGATAGACCGCGCCCATGCCACCCTTGCCGAGGAACTGGCGGACCGCGTACCGGTCGCCGAGTCGCTGCCCCTCCGACAGCGCGACCGGCTGCTCGGTCGGCAAACGTGCGGTCGAGCGCTGATCACTGTCCGTGCCCTCCGTGGGGCCGCCGGAGGGCCCGAGAATGGTCGCGGCGTGGGCGATGTCGCCCATGCCGCCGTTTCCCTCGGCCATTCGACGAGGATACTACGAGCATGCGGCAGCAGGAATCGCGACCGCCAACGTCCGTCGCGTTACGGATGATCACATCGGTGCCGCGCTCGCTCGATCGGATCTCGTAGTCGAGCTCGGTGCGGCCGTCGGGCCACGGACGCTCGAGCCGGTACGAGGAGTCGCGTCCTCGTCGGCGGACGCTCCACATGCACCATGACGGTATTTGCAACGTAGTTACGATAACGGTTTGACGTCACTGCACTCCCGCTATACGCACCCCCACTATTCCTGCATACTCGTTGCATCTATGGCGAGCGCGTCGTGTTCGGCGTAGCGCTGTCGATGTCGATCGCAGGGCTCATGATCGGGCCCGCGATCACGTCATGGGCGCACGGGCGCTCTGCGTGGCTGCGCGTGATCGACGCCGCGATGCTCGGCGTCGTCTTGCCGCTGCTACTGCTTCGGCTCGTGCCGCACATCGTCGAGGAGATCGGCGGGATCGCGGTGGCAGCCGTCGCGGTCGGCTACGTCGCGTTCTCGGTGCTCGAAGCGCGCACGCATACACGAGCGACGCAGCTGGGCGCCGCGATCTTGCTGCCGACGCTCGGGATCCATTCGTTCCTCGATGGCACCGCACTCGCGATCGCGTTCCAGCACGGAGGGACCGACGTGGCGGGTGCGACGCTCGGCGCGGCGCTCGTGCTGCATCGGATCCCCGAGGGGCTCGTGATCGCGACGGCACTCGTCCCCACACTCGGAGCTCGCGCCACGATGTACCGAGTCGCGGCGCTCGCCGCGATGACCGTGATCGGCGCCCTGATCGGGCGCGAGCTGCTCGCTCATACGCCGGATCGCGCGCTGCACGTCATCGTCGCCGTCGGCCTCGGTGTGATGCTGCGGATGGTCGTCCATAGCCACCATCACGATCACGCGGACGCCGGCGGACGCCGTGACTGGCTCGACGGCCTCGCGTTCGTCGCGGCCGCCGCGCTCTCGTTCGCGGTGCCGGCGCCGTGGCAGTTGTTCGAACAGAGCCAGCCGCACGAGCTGTCGGCGGCGCAAGCGATCGTCCCGCTGTTTCTCGAGACGGCGCCGTGGATCTTCGCCGCGCTGATCTTGGGGTTGGTCGCCGACCGGCTGGTGTCGGCACATCATGCGGATCGCTCGTGGCCCGCGGGATGGCTGGCGGGCGTGGTCCTCGCGATGTTCTGGCTCGGCCCGTGGTTTGCGGCGGCGCTGGCGCTGCTCGGCCCCGCGGCCGTGTGGTGGAGCTCCGCGCGCAAGCCGACGCTCGGCTCGTTCATTCCGCGCGCGAGGGCGGTCCTCCCGTCCTACGCGGCCGGCATCGCGATCGCCGTGACGGTCGAGGCCGCGGTCCCGGTGGACGCACTCGGTGAGGTCGCGGCGCTCGGATGGCTCGCGTTACCGATCGCGATCGCCGCCGCGTGTTTGATGCCGATGAGTGCAGCCGGGCTGGTTCCGATCGCTGCGATCCTCGTCCACAAGGGGCTCTGGCCCGGGTTCGGTCTGGCGTTCGTGCTCGCCGCGGTGGTGATCGCGTCGCGAGCGCGGGAGCTCCCGATCTCGTGGCGCGTGCCGGCCGCGATTCTTGCGACGAGCGCGCTCTCCATGCTGGTCGACCCGCTGTTCGTATCCCTCCCGCACCTGCACGAGATCGGCAATCACGAGCACGCCGCATTCGAGTACATGGCAGCGATTGCCGTCGCGGCATGGATCTTGTTCGAGCTCGTGCGTCGCGGCCCGCGGCCATTCCTCGAATCCATCCGCTAGCCTGACCAGACACGGATCGCGCTTGACTGAGCCGGGCAATCCGATCTATCAGTTCATCATTCGTTGAACTGTAATTTCGAAAGGATCCGACGATGAGCACGCACCAGGTTCACTCCAAGCACGATCACGTCCACGGTCCCAACTGCGGGCACCGCGCGGTACGGCACGGCAGCCATGTCGACTATCTCCATGATGGCCACCTCCACACGGCTCACGGCGATCACGTCGACGAGTGCTCGATCGCGGTCGACACCGCAAACCCCGCAGCTTGCACGTCGGGTCATTCCTGCAACGGACACGCGGCCGGGCACGTTCATGGCGCCGGCTGTGGACACGAGGCCGTGCCGCACGGCGACCATGTCGACTACTTGGTCGATGGCCACCTCCATCACGCGCACGCCGGTCATTGCGACGACCACGGCGTACTGCAGACCGCGTGATCCGGCGGCATCGACACTTCATCATTCGTACGCGTGATGGAATACTGGTGCCGTGAAGCGCACTCCAGGTCGGGCTCGTACCAGTCACATCCACGCTCGCCGCCCAGCTCGGAGACCGCCCTCCGACCTTGCATTCGCGCGCGCCGCGGCGCTATTTCGTGCCGCTGGCGACGTCGCCCGGCTGCGCCTGTTGCACACGCTCGCGCATTCCGAGTGGTGCGTGTCGGAGCTCGCGGCGAGCGAGGGCACCAAGCTGTCGACCCTCTCGCAGCAGCTGCGCCTACTTCATGCCGAGCGGATCGTGGAGCGTCGGCGCGACGGCAAGCACATCTACTACCGGCTCGTCGACGATCATGTTCGGGACCTGGTAAGGGCGGCGCTGGAACATGCGGGGGAGAGTCGCTAGACGCACATTAATTGTAGGTGCTTCAGCGCGAGGGCGTGATGCCTCGCACCGGCTCTCCAGCGCCCGCTTGACTCGACTTGTGGTTGCGTGCCAAAGATTGGCGCGTGGTAGTTGCAACGCGTCTGCAAGAGTTCCGTCGCGCCTCACGCGCGCGGCGCGCTCTCGCCGTCGTCGTTGGCTTCTCGTTCGTCCTGTCCGTGGTGCTGGCTTCGCATCACGAGGCGACCGCAACTCACGTTGTCGACCCTCACACGGGCCAGCTGCGTCACGCCGACGCGATCGAAGGCAACCATACGGGGAGTCAGTCCGACTACCACCCCACGGGCGATGGGCACTCGGACAACGACCTCTGCGCCCTCTCCGCGATGCTGCACCAAGCGGCGCGACCGAGTGTGGGGCATGCCGTCGCGCTCGTCTCGCGTGCAGTGCTTCGGGTACCAGCGACGCCCCGCAGCGTCGCATTTACGTACGCGGACATCTTCCGGCTCGCACCGAAGACGTCTCCACCTACCCGCGCCTGATCACGCGTAGACGAGATCGCGCATAGCGCGGTCTCGTCGGTCGCGCATTGCCGCTGCTGTCGCTCGCGATCTGTCGATCGAGCACAGCTGACAGGTCCGCTTCGATGCGTTCGCGCGTCGGTGCGGCTACAAGAGTACCCGTGATCCGTCCACTCCTTTCCATCGGCATCCTCATGCTCACACTCGTCGCGCTGCCTCGCGTCGCCCGGTCTCAACCGGTCGATGCGGGTGTGGCCGACGCGCCGCCTCCGGATGCCGCCCCGCCGCCGCCGCCGCCGCCGCCGCCGCAACCGATCGGCCATACCGAGGAGCCTCCTCAGGTCAAACAAGCGCAGCCGCCGCTCTATCCCGATCTTCCCGCGGGGAAGCCCAAGCCGATCGTCGATGTCGACGTGCACGTCGAGGTCGACGCGAGCGGAGTGCCGTACGACCCGCACGTGCTGTCGCCGCCGAATCCGCCATTCGACGATCTCGCGACCACGAGCGTGCTGTCGTGGACGTTCGAGCCCGCCAAGCGCGACGGTGTCGCGGTGCAAGGGCACGTCGACGTCAAGGTCCACTTCGATCCGAACGCGACGGCCGGCGAGGTGATCACGATGCACGGCACCGTGCGCGAGGCCACGAAGGAGCTGTCGCGCGGGGCGAGCACGATCGACATCACGCCCTCGAGGTTGTCGAAGACCGCGCAGGCGTCGGCCGGCAAGATCCTCGAGCAGGCACCGGGATTGTTTCTCGCGAACGAGGGCGGCGGCGGCCACGCCGATCAAGTCTTCTTGCGCGGGTTCGACGCCGAGCAAGGCCAGGACATCGAGTTCACGGTCGAAGGCGTACCGATCAACGAGGTCGATAACACCGACGGTCACGGCTACGCCGACACTCACTTCATCATTCCGGAGGTCGTCAAGAACCTGCACGTGATCGAAGGGCCCTTCGATCCGCACCAGGGCGACTTTGCGGTCGCCGGCAGCGCTGCGTACGAGCTCGGCGTGCTCGATCGCGGCCTGACGTTCGAGTACGGCTACGGCCAGTACGATACGCAACGCACGCTCGCGATCTGGGCCCCCCAGACCGAGCGCGACGCGACGTTCGGCGCCGTGCAGATCTTCAGCAGCGCCGGCTACGGCATCAATCGCGCGGACAACGCGGCGAGCGCGATGTCCCAGTACGAAGGCACGTTCGGCGAGCACGGCCTGTGGCGCGTGCTCGCGACGGCGTACGCCACGCACTACAAGTCCGCGGGTGTCGTTCGAGCCGACGACGTGGCCTCGGGCAAGATCAGCTACTACGGCACGGAAGACCCGAGCCAGGGCGGCGACGCGCAGCGCTACACGCTGTCGTTCTCGCTCGAGGATCCGGTCGAGGCCGGCGTCGCGAAGCAGCAGGTGTTCCTCACGTTTCGCACGCTGCGCATCGTCGAGGACTTCACCGGCTTCTTGCTCGATAACCCCGAGCCCGGGCAATCGTTTCACCCGCAGCGCGGCGATGCGATCGAGCAGGACTACGACGCGATCACCGCCGGCGCGCGCGGCTCCTACAAGCTCACCGGAAAGGCGTTCGACCAGGATCAGTCGCTCGAGCTCGGCTACTACGCGCGCTACGACCACACCGATCCCGCGATCCAGCGCCTGCGATTCGGGACCGACATTCCGTACCTCATCGACACGACGCTGACGACCGACATCGTCGATCTCGCGGCCTACGCGGATCTCGACCTGCATCCGACGAGCTGGCTCACCCTGCGCGGCGGCGCGCGCCAGGAGTTCTTCAGCTACGACATCCTCAACAACTGCGCGACCGACGGCGCGTACCAGCGGAACGAGCCGCTGAACGTGCTGTGCCCGGCGTACGACTCGGCGGGCGAGCGCCAGCCGACCGCGCGCATCGCCGCGACCGGCGTGATCACCGAGCCGAAGGTGACCGCGCTCGCGAACGTTCCGGGCCACGTCCAGCTCACCGCGAGCGCGGGCATCGGCGCGCAGTCGCTCGACGCCGCGTACATCAGCCAGGACGAGAACGCGCCGTTCTCCGAGCTCAAGGCATACGAGGGCGGCGCGATCTATCACGACAGCTTCACGACCGAAGGCGCGACCCGGCCCGATCTCGACCTCACCGCGCGTGCCGTCGGGTACTACACGCACGTCGACCGCGATCTGATCTTCGATCCGCTGCAGGGCAGGCTGTCGGCCTCGACCGGCACCACGCGGCGCGGATTCGTGCTCGCCGCGCACGCGGCCAGCCCGTGGCTCAACGAGCTCGCGTCGTTCACGTACGCGTACGCGACCTACGATGCGGATCACACGCTGGTGCCGTACGTGCCGAGCACGGTCGCGCGCTCGGATACGTCCGTCGTGCACGCGTTGCCCGACATGTTCGAGATCGACGATCGCCCGCTGATCGGATCGGCCGGCCTCGGGCTCAACTTCGTCGGGCCGCGCGCGCTGCCGCTCGGCCAGGTCTCGCAGTCGACGTTCACGATGGATGCCTCGGCGAGCGTGCGCTGGCGCTACCTCCGACTCGGCGCCCAGGTGTGGAACGTCCTGAACGCGCGCTATCCGCTGACCGAGTACTTCTACGCGTCGGACTTTCACAACGGACCGCCCTACGCCACGCTCGCGCCGACCCTGAACTTCACGGCGGCGCCGCCGCGCACGGTGATGTTCACGCTCGCGTTCCTGTTCGACCAGGAGGCGCGGCGATGACGCGGATCGCAACGCTAACGCTCGCTGCGCTCGCAGCCTGCGCGAACACGACCGGCGGCGACCTCATCAAGCTGCCGCTCGAGGCCGGTGGCGTCGCGCGCGATTCGACCCAGCCGCTGACGATCGCGTCGCCGATGGGCTGGACGATCACGCTGCAACAGGCGGTGATCGCGGTCGGCCCGCTGTACTTCAACGTCGATCCGCCGCCGACCGGCGAGTTCCGATCGGGCACGGTCATCATCGAGGCGACCGAGCAGACGATTGTCGACGCGCTCGACCCCACCCTTCACGACGTGCCGGGCGGCGCGGACGGCGAGACCGGCCACGCGGTGTCGGTCGAGATCGGCCTGTTGCCGCCGGATCAGACCAACCAGCTCGCGGATCCATGTGACGCCGAGATCATCGGCGGAGGGTTCGCGTACATCACCGGCTCCGCGGTGATGGGTACGACGACGGTCCCGTTCCAGGGTCAGATCGTCGTCGATAACACGCTCGTCACCACGACCGAGCCGCTCGCGGACCTGCAGCGCATCAAAGGCGCCGGCGTCGACCTCACGTTCACCGCAGCACCGAGCGAGCTCGACCTGCGCGTCGACCCGTCGCACTGGTTCGATCAGACCGACTTCAGCCAGATCGCAACCGGCGCGCCGCCGATCGGCGGCTACACGTGGATGACCGATTCGACGTTCGCCGCGCAGCTGTTGCAAGGCGTGAAGACCGAGACCGATGTCTACAACTTTCAACTCGTACCCGATGGCAGTTGAGTCACCTGAAGGAGAATCCCGTGAATACCATCCGATCCAGCCTGATCCTCTCGAGCGCGTGCGCGCTCGCCGCCGCATGCGGTAGCAGCAACAACACGAAGACGCCCGACGCGCCGGTATCCACAGCCGATGGCGGGCTGAACCCGCTCGGCTCGTTCGACCCAGGGTTCACGCCGACCAGCCCGAACACCCCGCTGTCGATCGAGGTCACGATCTCGGGCGAGACGCTCGGCGAGAACGGCCTGCCGTTCACGCCGATCAACGTGGGCGACCCGCAGTTCGTCGATGGCTGGAGCGTGTCGTTCGAGAAGTACATCGTCGTGATCGGAAACGTCCGGCTGTCGCCGAACGCGACGCAGTACTCGAATCAGCAGCAGCTCAATACGATCGTCGCGACCAAGCCCGGGCCGTACGCGATCGACGTCCATCAGCTCGCGACCGACGGGTTCAACGGCTTCGTCGGCGCCGATGGCGAAGAGCCCGCCGGCGGCATCTTCAAGTGGGACACGCAGGACGACGGCACGGCGTTCGATTCCGGAACGCTGTATGCGTTCAGCTACGACACGGTCCCGGCGCAGTACCCGGCGACCCAGGTCAACTTCACGAAGGACGACGAGGTCGCCTACGCGGAGATGGTCAAGAACCACTGGAACAAGTACATCGAGGCGCGCGCGACGTTCGTCGCGACCGGCAAGTACCCGAACGCGGCCATCGAGAGCAAGTTCGAGTCGCTCGCGGGTGGCGTCTACGACACGGGGATGCAGGCGTACACGACGCCGCCGCAGGTGCACTTCATCTTCGGCTGGAACGACGCGACGTCGAGCATCAACTGCATCAACCCGTTCAACGGGGATATGGACGAAGCGAACCTCGCGAACCGCGGCGTGCAGCCCAACACGAACGGCGCCACGATCGCGCAGGTCACGATCCATACCGACCACGTGTTCTGGGACAAGCTCAAGCAGGAGGGCACACCGCTGCGCATGGACCACATCGCCGCGTGGGCCGGCGCCGACACCAACACGACGCCGCTCGATCTCGGCTCGCTCGGGACCAAGCCGCTCGCGCTCACGTTCTCCGACGGCACGCCGCTGCCGGATCGCGCGCCGTACCTGAACAACCCGACCGGCACGTTCACGTCGGATCAGACCGATCCGACCCATGTCACGCTCGATCTCAACGGCGTGACGGCGTCGGACATCTCGGGGCTGTCGGCGTTCATGGCGTTCTCCGCGCAATCGCAGACGCACCTCAACGCGAACGGCCTTTGCTACATCGTCGGTCAGAACGCATCCGATCCGTTCTACGACCCCGTGATCGCGCCGGGCATGTAAGTCGGTTCGTCGACCGTCGTGAAGCACGAACTACGATCGGCGATCCGCGACGCCGGGATCCGAGCGACGTCGCAGCGGATCGCCGTGCTCGAGGTCCTCGGTGAAGCGGAGAGGCCGATGAGCCACACCGAGGTCTTCGAGCGGCTGGGTGCGGTCGAAGAAGTCCGGACGACGATCTATCGCAATCTGCTCGATCTCGCGCGCGTCGGGCTCGTGCGCCGCTCCGACCACGGCGACCACACATGGAGGTTCGAGGTCGTTCGCGGCGAGCCGCACGGTCCGATGCATCCCCACTTCGTTTGCACGAGGTGTGGCGACATCATCTGCCTGTCGACGATGGAGATTGTCGTCGATCGCGTGACGTCTCCGCGTGCGATCCAGAAGGGTGAGTTCGAAATCCAGGTCCGAGGCACCTGTGATGCGTGTGACTCGCCGAGTCGCGGCCGGCGCACCGCGGCTCGGGCGGGCGCACGAAACGTCTCGCCATGACCGTGCCCGCGGACGTGGCAACGACCAAGCACGATCGCTATCGAGGCGTGCTTCGCGTGCTGTTCGCGTCTGCGATGGCAGGAGCGATCGGAGGGTTGGGGGCAGCCGCCGTCGCACCGGCCGCGGCGCTGCTAGACGGCGTCGTCGTGCTCGGTCTGTCTGCCTGCGTGATCGCTGCGGTAGCGTTCGCGCGCGCGATCGAGCGAGTCGAGGTCCCGCCCGAGTCCGTGGCGATCGAGCCGGCCGCGGCGGTCGAGCCGGCCGCCACCGAAGCAGCGACCGAAGGCGCGCCAGTCACGCCGGCTCCGTCCAAACCGCCTCCACCGCCGACACCCGCGGCCGACCTCGAGACCCTGCGAAACTGGATCGGCGCTGGCGGTCTCGTCGCGCTCGTGCTCGAGCACGTGTGGATCTTCAGTGCCGTGCGGCGTGCGACGCCGGCTGCCACGGTCGCGGTGGTCATCGCGTGCGTCGTCGCAGCAGCCAGCGCCGCTCTGGTCGCGCGCTATCTCGGCTCGATCGAGCCGCAGCAACTGCCCGAGGGAGCTCCGCTCGCCCGCGGCGCGCGTGTCGCGGCGTGGTTGTTGGTCCTGACCGCGATCGAAGTCGTCGCCGCGCGAGTCGGGCTCTCGACGCTGTTCTACATCGCGCATCTCGCCGCGGCGGTGGTCATTGCAAGCACATGCGTCGGTCTACTCCGCAGCCGGATCGATCCCGTGCATCCGCGGTTTCCCGTCGAGCTCGCGGTGCCGTCCGTGCTCGGTGCTCGTGCGAACGTGGTCGCGAGCGTGCTGGATGCCGGCGAGCGCCAGCTCGGTATCGATCTACGATCCACCTGGGCCCTCACCGTGGTCCGGCGCAGCGTGCTGCCGCTCGCGCTCGGACTCGCCGTGCTCGCGTGGCTGTCCACGGCCATTTCGATCGTGCCCTCCAACGAGCGCGCGCTGCTCGAGCGCTTCGGCGTCCCGGCGGAAGGCTCGGTACTGTCCCCCGGGATTCACGTCCACTGGCCGTGGCCGATCGATCGCGTCTTGCAGATTCCGGTCCAGCGCGTGCGCTCGTTGACGGTGGGGCATGAAGGTGAAGAGAAGGGCCCGGAGAATGTGTTGTGGGCACAGCAACACGCGGCGAACGAGTACACGCTGCTGCTCGGCAATGGCCGCGACCTGATCACGGTCGATGCGACCGTACAGTTTCGCATCGTCGACGCGCGCGCGTGGGCGTACTCGTGCTCGAACCCGAGCGATGCGTTGCGCGCGATCGCGTATCGCGCGGTGATGCGTGCGACCGTCGACCGCACGCTCGCCGACGCGCTGTCGGAGAACGTCGCGACCTTGACAAAGGGGATGCGGGAGGCGGTCCAGCACGACGCCAACGAGCTCGGGCTCGGCGTCGAGATCGTCGACTTCACGATCGGCGGGATGCACCCGCCGGTGCCGGTCGCGAACGCCTACCAGGCCGTCGTGTCGGCGGAGCTGGGCAAGATCACCGCATCCGTCCAAGCGCGGGCGGAGCGCAATCGTGTCATCCCGGCAGCCGAAGCCGATGCCGACAGCGCCGCGAACACCGCGAGCGCCGAAGCGGCCGAGCGGCGCGCGCGTGCGGCCGGCGAGGCGTGGAGCTTTCGCGCGCTCGAAGCGCAGTACAACACCGCGCCCGACGAGTATCGGTTCCGGCGTCGGCTGGAGACCCTCGAGACGTGGCTCGCCGGGCGCGCTGTCACCATTGTCGACGATCGCATCATGAAGGACGGCGGTGGACTATGGCTCAAACCGTGACACGCGCGCGGGGCCGCTGGCTCCGCTTTGGTTTCGGAATCCTCGCACTCGCGGCGATCGTGCTGCACGCGTCCGCAGTCGTCGTGCGCGAAGGACAGGCCGCGGTCGTCACGCGGCTCGGAGAGCCGTTGCGCACCGCGAGCGAGCCAGGACTGCACTGGAAGCTGCCGTGGCCGATCGACGAGGCGACCTATCTCGACATGCGGCGCCGCGTCTACGAAACGGGCCACACCGAGATGCTCACGCGCGACAAGAAGAACGTCATCGCGCGCACGTTCGTCGTGTGGCGGATCGGCGACCCCTTGCTGTTCAGCCAGGCGGTCGGTGATGAATCGCAAGCCGACGGCAAGCTCGATGGTCTCCTGACCAACGCGGCGATCGCGACGCTCGGTGGCCACGACTTGTCCGCGCTCGTCAGCACCGACCCGAAGGACCTGCAGGTCGACCAGATCGAAGGCGAGCTCGTGTCCTCGACCGCGACGGTGGCGTCGAAAAACTACGGGATCGTGATCGATCAGATCCGGCTCGAACGGATCTCGCTACCCGAGGAGAACGTGGCGGCGGTGTTCAACCAGATGCGCGCGGAGCGCCGCGAGTTCGCCGCGAAGTATCAGGCCGAGGGCGAGCGCGATGCGAAACGCATTCGGTCGGAGGCGGACCTCGAGGCTGCGAAGATCCGCGCGAAGGGCGACGAGGAGGCGGCGAGGATCCGCGGCGAGTCGGCCGCCGACGTCGCGAAGACCTATGCCGACGCGCACAAGGTCGATCCGCAACTGTATCGCTTCACGCGATCGCTCGAGTCGCTTCAGAGGATCGTGTCCCCCACGACATCGCTCATCCTACGCACCGACTCGGAGCCGTTTTCTCTGCTGCAGAACCAGCCGCCGAAATGAGGCCGTCGCAGACCACCTCGGAGGTCGCGCGACTGGTCACGCCGCTGGCCCGCGTGCTCGATGCCGCATGGCGGCGCATGCACTGGTGGTTGGCAGCGATGGTCGTGCTCTACGCATTATCGGGAATCCGGGTGATCCGGTCCGGGGAGGTCGGCGTCGTGCTGCACTGGGGCCGCGCCATCGGCGGGACGCACGGACCAGGCGCGATGTACGCACTGCCGTGGCCGATCGACGAGGTCGTACGCGCTCCGGTCAAACAGATCTCTGAGCTCCAGATCGACACGCTGCGCGATACGCCGCAGTTTGGCCCGCTCGATCCCGTGAAGCAGGGCTACGCCCTCACCGGTGATCACAACATCGTGCACGTGCAGATCGTCGCGCACTATCGCGTGCGCGATCCGGCGGCATGGGCGTTTTACGGTCCGAGCCCCGACGACGTGTTGCGCACCGAGGTCACGGCGGCGATGGTGCGATCGCTGGGCGAGATGGGGGTCGATCGCGTGCTGTCGGACGGTCGCAAGCAGCTCGTCGCGACCGCGACCCGACGTGCGCAGGCTGGCCTCGATGCGGCGCAGTCGGGGCTCGAGCTGACCGGGCTCGAGCTCACGCGACTCGTTCCACCGGCCGCGGTGGCCCGCGACTTCGACGCCGTGCAGAGCGCCTTCATCGGGGCCGAGACCGCGAAGAAGCAGGCGCAGGCGTACGCACAAGCCGCTGTTCCCGCCGCACAGGCTGGCGCGAATCAGGCGGTCCAGACTGCACACGCGGAGGCGGCCGGCGCGCGCGGACGGGCCGACAGCGATGCCCGCGCGTTTGTCGCGCTCGCCGAGCAAGTACGGCAGAACCCTGTCGTCGTGCGCGAACGGCTCTACCGCGAGGGCGTCGAGCAGGCGATCTGGCACGCGACTACGCGCTGGGTACCTCCACCCGTGGGCGCGCGATACTCGGATCTCCGCATCGAGCTCGAGCGGAGCGACGTGGGACCGGCGCACGAACGTCCATCGGCGACGCCCTCGCGACCGACCACGCCGCCGCGCGCGTCCGACGAGGCAGCTCCGCTGCAGCCGCCCGGGGAAGACTGATGGCGGACACGCGCACGGCCATGCCCATCGCGCTCGCCGCCGACGAGCGCCGGCGGATCACCGTGCGGCTCGGCACCGGCCTCGCCGGCTTGGGCTTGCTCGCGTTCGGCACCCTGCTCGTGCACGTCGCGCCAGACCAGTGGCAGGTCGGCGAGCTGTGCCGCGGGCTCGCGGCACTGGTGATCGCGATCCCGACGCTGATCTCGGGAATCCGCGGCATCGTCACCGGCGACGCGCGCCGCACGACCGATCAGCTCGTCGCGATCGCGGTGCTAGCCGCAGCCTCGACCGGCCAGTTCGTGACCGCGACCCTGATCCCGCTGTTTCTCGAGCTCGGCCGCCTGTTCGAGGAGCGCAGCGCGCTCGGTGCACGCGCAGCCATCGATGGCATCCGCGCGCTCGCCGCGCGCCAAGCGGTCAAGCTGCGCGGCGACGAGGAGCGCCGCGTCGATCCCGACACGCTCGTTCCCGGCGACGAGATCGTGGTGCGTCCCGGCGAGCGGATCGCGGTCGATGGCACCGTGTTGACCGGCCGCGCAGCTGTCGATGCATCGGCGATCACGGGCGAATCGATGCATGACGACGTCGGGCCCGGCAGTCCGGTGTTCGCCGGGTCGATCGCGCTCGACGGAATGCTCAAGATCCAAGTGCGCGGCGCCGGCTCCGATACGGTGCTCGGCCGGGTCGTCAAGCTGCTCGCCGACGTCGAGCGCGCCTCCGTGCCGATCCTGCGGCTGTTCGAGCAGCGCGCCGGCGTGTGGCTGCCGCTCGTGCTCACGCTCGCCGCGACCACGCTGTTCTTCACGAAGGATCTATCGCGCGCGATCACGGTGCTCGTGGTGGCCACACCGACCGCGCTGGTCGTCGCCGGTCCGGCTGCCATGGTCGCGGCCATGAGCGTCGCGACGCGGCTGCGCGTCCTGGTCAAGAGCTCGGACTTCTTCGAGCGCGCCTCGGACGTCGATACGCTGATCCTCGACAAGACCGGCACGGTGACGCTGGGCGTGCCGACGGTGACCGAGCTGCGCCCGATCACGGGCGTCTCGGACGACGAGTTGCTCGCGAGCGCGGTCGCGTGCGCGTTCGGGTCGCTGCACCCGGTGTCGCGCGCGGTCGTCGTGGCAGGGCACGCGCGCGGCATCGTGGCGCGGCCTACCGAGGTCGAGGAGCGTCCGGGGCTCGGAGTGCTCGCGACCGTCGACGGGGAACCGTGCCTGCTCGGCAGACGAGCGTTGCTCGCCGCACAGGGCGTCGAGGTCACCGCGGAGGATGATGACGTCTCGCACGTGCTGGTCGCGCGCGCTGGCCGATATCTCGGTCAGATCGTGTTGCGCGACCGGCCGCGCGACGACGCCTACGATGCGCTCGCCGCGATGCGCGCGCTCGGCATCGACCGCTTCGTGCTGCTCACCGGCGACCGCGCAGCCGCCGCGCGTGAGGTCGGCACGGCCCTCGGCATGGACGAGGTGATCGCCGAGGTGTTGCCGGCTCAGAAGCTCGACGTGATCCGCGCTCACCAGAAGGAAGGCCGCGTCGTGATGATGGTCGGCGACGGCGTCAACGACGCGCCCGCGCTTGCGGGTGCCGATGTCGGCGTTGCGGTCGGTGCGGAGCTCAACGAGGTCGCCCTCGGAGGCGCCGATGCCGCGCTACTCGGTGCCGACCTCGCCCGGTTGCCACGCCTCATCCAGCTCGCCGACACCACGCGCCGCATCCTCGGCCAGAACGTCTGGTTGGCCTTCGGCCTTTCGCTCGTGCTCATCGCGCTTGCCGCTGTGGGCGCGCTCGATCCAGTCACAGGCGCACTGGCGCAGAGCGTCGCCGTGATCGCGGTGGTGGCCAACAGCGCGCGTATCTTCGTGTTCGGCGACACGGCGCCGACCGCTCTCGATCCGCCGGCCGAGTTACCCGATGCTGCGGTGTAGCGTTACATCCTCGGGGCAGCGGGCGGCTTGGATGCGACCCGGCCCGTCGGCCGGGCGCCGCGGTTCGCGCGGGCGCGGCGAACCGCGTTTGTCTGTCCTCGGAGCGGTGCGCGATGCCGATGCCGCGCGCGAGCTGGTGATCGAGCTGTCATGAGCTGACGCTGAGCCGGCTCGCCGGCCTCGGTGCTCAGTGCCTTGCGACGCAGTTGGCTTGCATGTCCGCGGCGAGCGCGGCCGCGTTGTTCTTCGCATAGGTTTCGGTGTCGCACGACGGATCGCACACGATATGCGGCACGCACTTCGTACCGGCCGCGCAGCCGTAGAACGGCGTGGCCACTTGCACCGACAGCAGCCCGGTGTACGTGTCGGGCGTGGCGAGGTCTGCGTCCGTGCCGAAGATGTAGACTGCCTGCCCCTGCGTCGCGTTGGGGTGGTTCGTGCACATGAACACCGACAACGAGGTCTGCGACATCGTCATCGGCGCGAAGCCGCTCGTGACCAGGCTCTGTGCTTGCAGCGCTGCTGTTTCGCTTGCCGTTTGGGTGTGGCCCGCGACGTCGCAGTTGGTGTCGTGCGTGTCCATCTGAACGAGCTGGACCGGACCGGTCTGCGGCGAGCTCGAGCCGTCGAGGAAGCTGTACTCGGGCTGGGTATCGGCCGGCAGCCCGCTGCACACCACGGCGGTGTTCTGCTGGGGCGTGGTGAGATCGCAACCTTTGTCGAAGCGCGCGTACGGCGTGGCCGACACGAGCTGCACGTGGTCCAGCAGGTCTTGTCCGTTGTTGTGCATCACCTGGTAGAGCAGCTCGGACGAGCCGGCGCTGTTGCCGGTGGCGCACAGCGGCGTCGTCGTCGACGTCCGCAGGTAAGTGTGGACCCACTCGATCAGCGCCTGCGTCCTTTGCGATGCGTTCAGCACGTTTCCGGACAGCCCGTCGTCGGCCCAGTTGGAGTTCCATGCGACCACGAGCTGGCGCAGGCAGTACGGCGATCCGCTGCCGAGGCTGCCATACGGCAGCAATGCGCTCTCGCCGTTACTTCCCGCGAGCTCGAGGACGTCGCCGTTCGTGCTCGTGCACGCCGACGCGGGCGGAATGACGTAGAGACAAGCGCCGATCGTGGCGAACATCGAGCCCGTCACCTGGAGGTGAATCGTCTGCGTCGCGCCGGGCACGGACATGCCGCACCGCGAGGAGCCGGTCTGGTCGTCACACGCGACCGGATCTCCCTGTGCGGGGCACGCGCCGGTGCCGGAGCTGCTGTCGGGCGGCGGCGCATCGGGGACAGCGGGCGCGTCGGTCGTCGCTTTGGAGCTGCCGCCGCACGCGGCCAGGAGCGTGACGAGAACCGGTAGGAATGGGCGCATGGCGCCATGACGAGCAAAGCACGGACCATCGGCCAAGCGACTGTTCTCGTTGTCCGCGCCTCGCGCTTGCGCGCATTCCGGCGCTCGGTTGCGCACGATCCTTCTCAAGGTGACAATGATCCGCGATGACGGCCGCTGGCGGATGTGACGGGCCTCGCACCGAGACCGTCGTCCGGCCTGCGGCGGATCGCCGGCTACTCGTGTTGTGCGACGGTAGCCTGCAGGCCCACGCCCTGCCGGCGAACGGCGAGGTCCAGATCGGACGGTCCAGCGAGGCCGACGTTCACGTCGACCATCCCAGCGTATCGCGAATCCACGCGGTCCTGTCGCTGTCGCCCACGCTCGCGGTGCGCGATCGCAGCAGCCACAACGGCACGCGCGTGGGCGGGCAGCTGCTACGTGCGGACGAGGTGCGCGCGATCGCCCCCGGCGAAGCGATCGAGCTCGGCAGCGTCACGTTGATCGTGCAGGATCGCGTCGACGAATCGGCGCCTGCCGCGAGCACGAGCACGCCGTCGTCGGGCAAGCTCGATTCGATCGACGTCGCCGCCGAGCGGATCGCGCGGACGTCGATCACCGTGCTCATTCTGGGCGAAACCGGTGCCGGCAAGGAGGTGCTCGCCGAGCGGCTCCACGCGCTGTCGCCGCGCGCGGCCGAACCGCTCATCAAGATCCACTGCGCCGCGCTGCCCGAATCGCTGATCGAGAGCGAGCTATTCGGCCACGAGAAGGGCGCGTTCACCGGCGCCGATACAACCAAGCCGGGACGGCTCGAGAGCGCGCATCGCGGGACCGTGTTCCTCGACGAGATCGGCGAGCTCGCGCCTGCGATCCAGGTCAAGCTGCTGCGCGTGCTCGAAGAACGCGCCGTGTGGCGCGTCGGCGCGCTCGCCGCTCGCCCGATCGACGTGCGCTTCTTGGCCGCGACCAACCGCGATCTCGAAGCCGAGGTCGCGGCGGGCCGCTTCCGTGCCGACCTCTACTTCCGCATTGCCGGCGCGTCGCTTCGCGTGCCCCCGCTGCGCGAACGCGTGAACGAGATCGCGCCTCTGGCGATGCAATTCGCGCGCGAGGCAGGCGAGCGTCTCGGCCGCCCGAACACCACGCTCGATCCGCGCGCGCTCGCTCTGCTGCGCGCGTACGCGTTTCCCGGCAACGTGCGCGAGCTACGCAACCTCGTCGAGCGCGCGGTCGCGCTCGCAGACGGCCCGTCGGTCACGGTCGAGAGCTTCCCGCCGGAGCTCGCGGCGCGACCGGCGGCGGCTGGCGCGCCGCTGTCCTCGGCGGTCGACGACTTCGAGCGCAAGCAGGTGGTCGAGGCGCTCGCGCAGGCCGGTGGCAATCAAAGCCGCGCCGCCGCGCTGCTCGGCATCTCGCGGCGCGCGCTCGTCACGCGCCTGTCCCGCTACGGCATGACGCGTCCGCGGAAGCGCGCGCGATGAATGCGATCGGCCGCTACAGCGTGCTCGCACCGCTCGCTCGCGGCGGCATGGCCGAGCTGTTCCTGTCCCGCTTCGAGCCGGTGGCGGGCTTCGAAAAGATCGTCGTCGTCAAGCTGCTACGCGACGAGCTCGCACGCTCCACGCAGTACGTCGAGCTGTTCCGGCACGAGGCTCACGTCATGCTCGGGCTCGTTCATCCGAACATCGCCCAGGTGTTCGATGTCGGAGAGTGCGAGCAGCGGCCGTTCCTCGTCATGGAATACGTGCCCGGTTGTGACCTGCGCGTGCTGCTCAAGCGCGCCGCCCGGCGCGGTATCCAGATCCCGCTCGGCGATGCGATCGCGATCGGGATCGGCGCGTGTGCCGGGTTGCACTACGCGCACGAACAACGCGGCGCGGATGGCCGCCCGCTCGACCTCGTCCATCGCGACGTCACGCCGGGCAACGTGCTGGTGAGTTTCGACGGCACCGTGAAGCTGGTCGACTTCGGGATCGCGAAGTCGAGCCTGCGCGACCGCGACACGTCGGCCGGCGAGCTGCGCGGCACGCTGCCGTACCTCTCGCCGGAGCAATGCGGTAAGCAGCCGATCGATCGGCGCAGCGATCTGTTTTCGCTGTGCGCGCTGCTGTACGAGATCTCCACGGGGTCGCGTCTTCACGATGCGAAGAGTGACTACGAAGTGATGCGCCAGATCATGCAGGTGCCGCCGCCTGCACCCGGTTCTGTCCGGTCCGATTATCCGGCCGGGCTCGCCGAGATCGTGGTGAAGGGGCTCGGGAAGGATCCCGCCGAGCGGTGGGCGACGGCGCAGGAGCTCCAGATCGCGCTCGAGGAGCTCGCGGCCGCCGAACGCATTCGGGTGTCGCCGCTGTCGCTCGCGCGAACGGTGCGCGAGCTGCGCGACGACAGCATCGACACCCAGGTCGCGGGCGAGCGGGTCACCGCGCCGACGCTGCGGGACGCCGGCCGGTTGCACGAGTCCGAGCCGATGACGATCTACAAGTCGGCGGCTCATCGCGCGCAGGCCATGTCCGCGGAGCGCCGGTCGCGCGGCGGCATCTTGCTCGCGCTCGCCGACGACATCGGCGTGTGGGCCGGCGAGCTCGCGCGCCGCGAAGCGCTGCGCTTGCTGCCGGAGGATCTCGACGTCGATCAATACTATTCGGTCGCGTACCTGAGCCTGCTCGTCGAGCATGCCGCGGCCTACGGGTTTCGTCCGAGCCAGGTCGGCGCGCTCGTCCATCCGCGCATCCGCGGCGCCTATCCGGCGGCGTTTACCCAGCCCGTGCGCTCGGTCGCCGACATCGCCGCGGCCGAGACCGCGTGGACCCGCACGATGACCGACCAACCCAGCAGCTTCCGCTTCGCCGAGCTGGGTCCGACGGCCGTGCGCGTGACCCGGGTCGCCAACAGCTACCCATGCGGCTTCGTCGGCGGCCTGCTCGAAGGCTTGTTCCTGGCCCTCGGCCTCGCCGTGCCGGTGATCCACGAAGTCCGGTGTCGCTGGGTCGATGGCGGTGACTGCACATACGACCTCGCGCTGGACCGCCCGGTGGCCTGACCGCGGCGCGCGGAGCGCCGTTTCGCCTTTGAGGAGTGTCGCGACGAAGTCGACGCCGTCGATCATGCGCAGCGCGACGCGCTGCTCCGGCTGACGCCGACGCTCGACCGAGCGTCACTGCAGGGTCGCGCTCAGCAGCTCGCCGTAGCCGAGCCCGAGGTCCATCTCGTCGCTCCAGGTCACCGTCAGCGACGCGCCGGGCGTCGTCGTCTCGTACTCGATCGTGTACGCGGCGTGCCACGTGCCCGTGCCCTGGAACTGGTCGTCGCTGTACGCGGGCGCCGAGCCGTCGCTCAGGGCGAGCTGCAGCTTGCCCTGGCAGGCCCTGCCGCCGACGTACAGCTTCAGCGTCTGCGTGGCTGCGCTCGCCGCGACCGACAGCGTGACTCCCGGACCGAACATGACCGCGAGCCCGGTCCCGGTCGCGGTCACGGTCGCGTCGGGTGTTCCGTCGCTCCAGCTCGCGGTGACGGCCACGTTCTGTAGAGCGGCGGCGGTGCCTGTCGCGTTGCCGATCGCGACCCCAGCGAGCTTGTGATCGAAGCTCGATCCCATGAGACCCCAGTGCGCCCAGTCGAGCGTGCCTTCATCGGTGAGGTTGACATCGCCGTCGGCTTGCGCGGCTGCCGTCACGACGATCGATCCCGTGGCGGGGCCATCGAGCGCCCGGCCATCGGCCACGCTCGCGCTCCCGTCCACGCCCGCATCGCTCGCGTGCGACGGTGTGTCGAGCCCGAGCAGCTGTCGGCACCCAACCAGCGCGATCACGGTCGCGAACCACCCGCGCATCGCTTCATTATAGAGGCGTTGCGACTAGGGCGCGATCGCGACATGGGCGCCGCCGGTCAGATCCGCGGTGGCGCACACTTGCCAGCCGCCGGACGACGGCTGCGCCCACAGCTCGAGCGGATACTGCTGGCTCACCGGCACGCTGCCTTCGTACATCTCGCGCGCCGCGACGAGATGACCGCTCGGTGCCACCGCGAGGTCGTCGAACAACAGCCCGGCCTCCGGACCGACGCGCGGTGCGGAACGGTCACGCGTGCGCGGCGCGGCCGTGGCGACGGATCGAGGTGCGTCTGCGCGAGATCGAGCTGCCAGCTCGTGTTCGTCGGATCGCTCGCCGCGAGCACACCACGCGCTGTTCGGCTAGACCGCGTCTTCCGCCGCCGCGCGGCATCGGGCGAGCCATGCGTCGACTTCGCCCTTCGCGAGCTCCTCCGCGACGTCGACGCGCGCGCGAAGGGCCGAGAACGACCGCCCGAGGTCCCACGTCCGCCTTGGCCCTTGTCGCCCGACCAGGACGACGAGCTTGCCGTCGATCCGCGGGACGTCGTCGGGAACGCCTTCGTTCCAGATCCAGTCCACGAGCGGGATGTCCTTGGGCGAGCCGACGTCGAACTGCGCCCCGCGGTACGTGTAGAGGTTGAACGCGCCCGTCACGTACGTCCGACTCGCCGTGTCCGCGTCGCCGCGAACCACCGCGAGGACGTCGGGCGGGTTGCGCGTGCCGGGGAGCCCTCGCTCGAGGAGCGCGTCCTCGACGAGCGCGCGCAGGTCGAAGTTCGACACGATTCCGTCGAGGACCATCCGGAAGCCGCGCCCCGACGCCGGATCGAGGACGATGGCTTCGGCGCCGAGCAGAACGCCGAGGAGCACGTGAAGCCACCGCGCGTCCGATCGGCGCATGGCCGCCGCGACCCGTCGGAGCTCCGCGTCCTTGGTGGCGCGCTCGAGCAGCGCGCGGTGGCGCGTGAGGCACGCGACGTTCGGAAGCACCCACTGTTTGAGGCGCGCGAGCGCGGCGGCGCCGGATGGATCGGAGCTCTTGTGCGCGCCGAAGACCTCGTGCGGGATCGCTCGTCCATCGACGTGCAGTAGCTCCTTCGCATCGGCGGGGTCGTCATCGTTCGGGGGCGGGACGTCGCGCAAGCACGCGTCGGCGAACCGGCGCGCCGCGACGAGCACGCTCGGCAGCTTGTCCAAGAGCACGTGTCCGAGCTTCGTGGCGGACGCGCCTTTCTCGACGAGCACGCCGGCGTAGATCGCCACGTGCGCGACGCCGTCGGCGTCGTCGACCGACGCGCGCTCGAGGCGCGCGACGAGGATCTCGAGCGCCTCGTCGCGCGCGGCGCCGGATGCGCCCTCGAGCGCGGCCGAGATGGCCCCCTTCGCACGCTTCACGGCGTCGAGGCTCCAATCGACGCCGTCGACTGCGGCGGCGAGCTGGTGGCTGGCTTCGCGGAGGGACTCGGTGCTCACAAAAACTCGCGCTTGATCTTCTTGCGTTCGCCGGAGTCGAAGAGCTTCACGGCGTACGCGACTGCGCCTCGTCTTCCGGCACAGGGCGCGCAATGGCTTCGCTCCACGCTGCGCATAGGCGGCCTACGTCGGCGCTCGCGAGTGCTTCGTCCTCGTCGAGCGTCGCGAAGTCCTCGCGCGCGAACGTGTGCCCGGTTGCCGCGTAGAGGTGCGCGCGAATCCCGTCGAGCTTTGTCATCGCACCGAGCCGCGCGAAGAGGGCGCGCAGTGGCGCGCTCGGGTGCAGAGGGCCGACGGGGAGCATGCCGTAGCCTACGCCGGCGCGAGCTCTTATTCGTTCGCGCACGGTTCGATCTCGCATGACCGCACGCCCGCTCCGCAAGCTTTGCGGGAAATGTGCGCTCCCGCGCCCGACACCGAGGCACTGCAAATGCAACGTTGTTCGGCGCGAGGCACCTCCGATGAGCTCCGCCAGCAACGATGAGCACATCGAACGCGTGCTGGCGGCGCGTGCTGCGGAGCATTCGCACGTGTGACCGCGGGGGAGATGATCATGCTGGAACGACTGAGCGACTTACCGACCGGGATCGACGGCGTCAGCGCCGTCGGCACGATCACGAAGCAAGACTACGAGCAGGTGCTGCGTCCGCTGTTCGACGAAGCACGACGCGGCGGTCGGCGCGTGCGGCTGCTGTACGAGCTGGGCCCGCGCTACACCGGCTTCTCCGCGGGCGCCGCGTGGGAAGACGCGAAGCTCGGCATGTCCTCGCTGCGGCTGTTCGAGGCGTGCGCGGTCGTGACCGACACCGCGTGGATCCGCGATTCGGTGCGGCTTGCCGCGTTCTTCTTGCCGTGCCCGGTCGCGGTATTCGGCACGCGCGAGCGCGCCGCCGCGATCGAATGGCTACGCGCACTGCCCGAGCGGCCCGCGATCGAGCATCACCTGCTTGCCGGACCGGGCGTGCTCGTGGTCGAGGTCGCGCGGCCCCTGCGCCGCGAGGATTTCGAGGCGCTGGCCGCGACTGCCGATTCGTGGATCGAAGCGCACGGCGCGCTCGCGGGTGTGGTCATCCACGCACGCGCGTTCCCCGGCTGGGAGAATCTGGCCGGGATGGTTCGCCACATTCGCTTCGTGCGCGACCACCATCGTCACGTGAAGCGCATCGCGCTCGCGATCGATGGCGAGCTGCCCGAGCTGGCCGCCCGCGTCGCCGAGCACTTCGTCGCCGCCGAGGTGCGCATCTTCCATCATGCCGAGCTCGAGCGCGCGACCGCATGGGCCGGCACCTCTGGCTGACGTGAAGTGATCAGCGCGGGAACGCGCTCACGTGGGCTCGCCGATCGGAGGCTGGTGGCAGCTGCTTGACGACCGGCATCTGCAAGCCGCGGTCGGCGTTCAAGCACCTCACAAGGTGTGGGGCGCTTCCGGCCTGATCGACACGCCGTTAGCCCGTGGTGAGGTTCCGTTTGTTGCCGTCCTCAGCGTCCTCAGCGTCCTCGTCGTTGTCTGCCCCGGCATCGTCGGAGCCTGAACAGCGCGGTTGCACCGATCAACGCTGCTGGATCGCGGCGGCGACCGGGTCGATGTTCAGCATCCCGTAGTTGAAAGTGTGCACCTGGCCGTCATCGAGCGTGACCAGCACCTTCTTCGCGAACATGCTCTTCTTGACGTCGATCTTGCTGATCCGCGATTTCGGGATGATCAGCAGGCCTTCCGAGCCCCACTTCACGAACAGCGCCTCCTCGAGAAAGCCCTTCGCAGACACGTCGAATTGCGCGTCGTACAGCAGGCGCTGATTCGTGATCATCAGCTTGCCGTTGTACTTGCCGCCCTTGGGCGGCTCGTAGAGCACGGTCCAGGTGTCGATCTTCGCCTCGTTCGGATCGAGCGGAATCTTGTCTAGCACTCCCATGAATCCTCCGCGCCGATACTACGACGCAGCGGGCGGCTTCAGGTGATTCAGCTCGCAGAACGCTTTGTAGTAGCGATACGCGGCGAATCGGAGCGTACCGCTGTCGTACGCGAGCGCGTCCCCGAGGAAGTCGGTCTGCGTGTGGTTCGCGCAGACCGGCGTTTCGAGGCCGCGCAGCCCGTCGTCGAGCTTCTCGGCCTCGGTCCGCTCTAGTGTCCCAACGCTGCGACGCGATTTCCACGTAAGCTCGCCGAGGCCAAAGTCTCCGGCGTCACCTCGGCCCGACTTGCGATCTTCCGCCGCAACGGAGCATCGGTCGTGCCGCACACCGCGCACATCGCGGGAAGCTGGAACTGGAACGTGTGGTCCTCATACGGGCTCTCGACGTGACGTAGCCCGATGAGCCAGCGAATCGCGAGCACCGCACAGAGTTTGAAGGCGTAGTTCGGCTGCTCGCTGGCGCGCCTTCGGCTTCTTCTTGACCGCGGCCTGCCGCATGAGCTGTCGGCGTTCGCGCCCGCGTACCGGGCCGACGTGCTCGCCGCCCGTTTCCGATCCCGCAGGGCTCGCGGCGCTGCTCCACTCGTAGGTTCGCCGGGTGGACGTTCTACCTACAGCGCGTCCGAGTCGGTGGGTCAGTTGACGTTGGGTACGAGGAGCGAAATGCTAGACGCGTGGGCGTGACCACCCCGGTGGGACGGATCCTTGGCGGTCGCTACGAGATCCTCAGGCACCTCGCGAGCGGCGGGATGGCTGACGTCTACCTGGCCTGCTCCGCGGGGCTCGAGGGGTTCGAGCGTCACGTCGTCATCAAGTGGATCCGTGCCGCCGACGCGCGCGACCGCGATTACGTGCGCATGTTCCTCGACGAAGCGCGCCTCGCGGCCGCGCTTCACCACCAGCACATCGTCCAGGTCCACGACGTCGGTCACGACGACGGCGAGTACTTCTTCGCGATGGAGTACGTGCACGGCCGCGACGCTCGCCAGCTGTTGACGCGGGCGGCGGCGCGCCGCGAGCACGTCCCGCTCGCGCACGTGCTGGCGATCGCCAGCGCGGCCGCTGCGGGCCTGCACTACGCACACGAGCTGGTCGGTCCCGATCGCAAGCCGCTCGGGCTCGTGCATCGCGACGTGTCGCCGTCGAACATCCTGATCGGCTTCGACGGCGGCGTGAAGGTGGCCGACTTCGGGATCGCGAAGGCCGCGCATCGCTCGGCGGAGACGAAGTCAGGATCGCTCAAGGGCAAGATCGCGTACATGTCGCCGGAGCAGTGCCGCGGCCAGCCCGTCGATCGCCGCAGCGACGTGTTCGCGCTCGGCGTCGTGCTGTACGAGCTCGCGACGGCGCGGCGCCTGTTCAAGACCGATAGCGACTTCCTCACGATGACCGCGATCGTCGCCGGCGATGTCCCGCCGCCGTCGCGGTTTCGTCCCGATCTGCCACCCCCGGTGGAGGCGATGATGATGAAGGCGCTCGCGTCCCAGCCGGACCAGCGCTACCAGACGGCGGACGAGCTGCGCCGCGCGATCCAGCGCTGCGCCGCGGAGCTCGGGCCGGCCGCGGCGTCCGCGTCGCTCGCCGACTACATGACCGACGTGTTCGGGCGCTGCGTCGAGCCGTGGCTCACCGACGAGGGCGGCGAGCTCGGCGACGACCCGCTCGATGACCGGCCGGCGACCGAGACCTCGGGGTCCGGCATCGCTTCGCCGCTCGAGGTGTCGCTGTCGGGCTTCGATCCCGACGCGCCGATCGTGCGCGCGCGCCAGCGCGCGATCACCAGCGCGCCGGCGGTCGGCGACGACGAGCCACTGTTCGCAGCGCCGCGCACCGGCTCGGGCGCGCGGAGCGTGCCGGGCTCGCGCCGGCGCCGCCGGGTCGCCGCGCTCGCGCTCGCGCTCGCGGGCGTCGCGGGCGTGGTGCTCGCGATCTGGTTCGTGTCCGGCGGGTCGCGCGCGGCCGAACCGAGTCAGCCCGAGCCGCCGCCGCACGACGTGCCGCCGACCGCCGTGGCGGCGCCATCGCCGCCACCTGTGCCGGCACCCGCGCCACCTGCGCCGGCACCGCCCGCGCCCCCCGCACCCGCGGTCGCTCACGTGCCTGCGCCCGCGCCGGTCGAGCCTGCGAAGCTCGCGAAGTCGCGGGTGAGCAAGCCGGCGATCGCCGCCAAGGTCAGGCCGCACTCGAGCCCGGCGACCGCGACCAAGGCTTCGGGGTCGCAGGATTCCGAGTGGGATCGCACGGAGCTGTTTCCGAAATGACGCGCGTCGTGCTCGCGTGCATCGCGGTCGCGCTCGTGTCGTCGGGCGTCGCGCGCGGCGACGACGCCAAGGCGGCAGCCCAGCAGCACGTCGATGCGGCGACCACCCTGCATCAGCAGCGGCGGTGGAAGGAGTCACTCGACGAGCTCATGCAAGCCTACTCGCTCGATCCGCGGCCCGAGATCCTGTACGCGATCGGACAGCTGCACGTCGCGCTCGGCCAGTGCGCGCAGGCGATCACGTATTACGAGCGCTTCATCGCGACGAAGCCGTCGCCAGCGCGCGAAGCGATGGCGAACAAGGCGATCGCGATCTGCAAGACCAACCCGCCGCCGCCCGAGCCCGGGCCGGAGGCCACACACGAGCCTGCGCCACAGCCCGCGCCCGCGCCCGTGCCGGAGCCGCGGCCGGTCGTCGAGCCGGTCGTCGAGCCCGTGGCCCGCCCGTGGTATCGCGATGCGGTGGGAGACGCGCTGGTCGGCAGCGGCGCCGTCGCGGGTGTCGTCGCGGCGCTGTACTACGCGTCGGCGCGCTCGGATCTCGACGCCGCGGATCGCGCCGGCACCTATCCCGAGCAAGCAAGCGAGTATGACCAGGCGCGCACGGCGCGCACGATCGCGGTCGTTGCGGCGGTTGCCGGCGGCACGCTGATCGCTGCGGGGATCGTCCGCTATGTCGTCCACGATCGCCGCCGCGAATCGCCAGCGCTCGCGATCGTGCCGAGCGAGCGCGGCGGGCTGCTCGCGTGGAGCGGGTGGTTCTGATGATCACCTCGCGACACGTCCTCGGGCTATTGGTCGCGACCGGCGGCTGCCTGCCGCAACCGGCATTTCATTGCGGCCAGGACAGCGACTGCGCGACGGCAGGCGCGGTGTGCCAGACCGCAGTCGGCTACTGCAGCTTCAGCGACCTCGGCTGTCCTTCCGGCCAGCGCTTCGGCTCGCTGTCGGGCTCCTACGCGAACCAGTGCGTCGGCGCGGCGAATGACGGTGGCGTAGATAGCGGCCGGGACGCGAGATCCGGCGACGGCCCGGCCGCCTCGTTCGCGGCGCGCGTGAACGTCGCCGGGCCGATGTACGCCGGCGTCGATCATCCGGGAACGTGGGCGGCCGATCCGGGCGCGGGCGGCATCTGCGACGGCACCGAGTTCGACTCGCCGACGCCGACGGTCAACGCCTCGAACGACTCCACGCTGTACGTCAACCAGATGTTCGGTTCGACACTGACCTGCACGATCCACGGTGTCCCGGCGGGCACGTACCAGGTCACGCTGCTGTTCGCCGAGCTTCGCCTCGGCGGTAGCCCGTGCGTGGCGGCCGGAGATCGCACGTTCGACATCCAGCTCGAGGGCACGACCGTGCTTTCGGGCTTCGATCTCACGACGATCGGTGGCGGATGCGCCGCGGCCGGCGGCTCGGGTCACCCGGTCGACAAGACATTCATGGTGACCGTGAACGACGGCGCGCTCGATCTCGTCGAGACCGCGAGCTCGGGCGCGGCGGTGCTGAACGCGATCGAGATCGTCGGCCAGTGACGGAGCAACGACGCGGTCGCGCCGCTCGGGCAAGATCGCCCGGCGCTTGCAGTAGAACGCGACGACGATCTGGCAACGCAGTATCGCGAAGCGATCGATCTGTCTTGCATGGTTTCGCTCCGCGCGGGCGGATGGTGGGTCTGCCTTGACCAATTCACGTGGCAACGAGATCGTTGCGAAGTGGGAGCGTGCGCGGCGGCCGCCGTGACATTTGCGACGTGGCTGGCGGCGAGCGGCTGCGGGCGGCTCCACTTCCAGTCGCTCGGCGACGCGGCCGCCGACCGCGACGGCGCGGCCGGCGGGTTCGCGATGGATCCGGCGTTCGGCAGCAACGGCGTCGTCGTGATCGATAACGGCGGCATCGCGAACCTCGCGTACTCGATCCAGGGCATCGCGGTGCAACCGGACGGGCGGATCGTCGTCGTCGGCCTCGGCGGCACCGCCGCCAACACCGATACGCTCGTCGTGCGCTTGCTCGACGACGGCAGCCTCGATCCGTCGTTCGGATCGGGCGGCGTGGTGCTGATCGACGTGTTCGCTCAGGAAGAGGGCCGCAGCGTCGCGATCCAACCCGACGGCAAGCTGGTGATCGGCAGCGGCGGCGGCGACGTGTCGGGGCCGCCCGACTCCGACGTGATCCGGCTCGCGCCGGATGGCTCGCTCGACCCCACGTTCGGCACCACGAGCGCGGGCGTCTCGATCGTCGACTTTCCCGGCAGCATCGACTCGCCGAACGGCGCCTACCTCGGCGCCGACGGCAAGATCGCGTTCGGAGGCCAGAGCTACTCGGCGACCACGAGCTGGGATTTCGCCACCTCGTTGCTCGACAGCGATGGCAGCCTCGATCCGTCGTTCGGAACCGGCGGCGTGGTGGCCACCGACCTGTTCGGATCCGACGAGTTCGGATCGCCGGTCGCGATGCTCGCCGATGGTCGGATCTACAACGCGGGTAGCACCTACCATGGTGCGAACAATTTCGACGCCGTGCTGCTCCGGCTCGCGACCGACGGCACGCTGGATGCCAGCTTCGCGTCGGTCGGGTACGTCACGGTGGACTTCGAGGACCAGGTCGATCGCGCGACCATGGCCGCGCTCGACAGCTCGCAGCGCATCGATCTGGTGGGGCACACCAACGAAGGACCGAGCCAGGACGGTTTCGCGATGCGGTTCCTCGACGACGGATCGCGCGACGCCGCGTTCGCGGCGGGCGACGGCTTCATCGTCGACCTCGGCGGTGCGGAGGAATTGCACGCCGTGCTCCCGCTCGCGGACGGCCGCGTCTTGCTTGCCGGATGGAGCAACCACAGCGGCAACAACAAGTTCCTGGTGGTGGTACTGCAGCAGGACGGCACGCCCGACGCGTCGGTTGGCTCCGATGGCTTGCTCGAGTTCGACGTCGTGCCGGGTCAGGACAACGAGGCGTGGGGGCTCGCGCGCGACCCCGACGGGCGCATCCTGGTGTTCGGATCGACGAGCGCTGGCGCGGAGGACGATCTCGCGATCATCCGACTGTTGCCGTGATGTCAGTCCAGGCAGCCGATGTGCACCTCTGGGCTGACGACGTAGCCGCTGTCCGAACGTCGGATGCGGCGCCGCCTGGGCAACCGCGCGATCGGCGGGCGAGGGGCTGCGCGCAAGGTTTGCGGAGGCGCGCACGCCGGACGCGCGGACTGCACGAACGATCACCGGGCTCCGCGTCGATCGCTGGTCTGGTCGATGCAGTCGTGATCGACGAGCCGCACGCAAGGCTCGTGGTTTCGGAGGTGGAGCACTTTGCTTGCCGGGAAGACGATCGGGCTGCTCGCGGTGCTGGCTATCTGCGGTGTGACCGCGGCCGTGGGCGTGCTGGTCTCGTCGCGCGAGTCGACGACGCAACGTGCGGCGCGGGTGCCGGCGCCGAGGCTCGGCCCGCTGCCGAGCGCTTCGCCGCGTGCCCGACTGACGAGCACCAGCGACGTCCGCACAACGGCTCTCCATCGCGCGCACCTCCAGGCGGCGGATCGCGTCGAGTGCGCCAGTTGCCACGACATGCGCGCGAACGACTTCCGTGCGCCGCCTGTCGCGAGGTGTCTGGGCTGTCATGCCGGCCACGAGGCCGCGGTCCATCGCGGCGCGCCGGAAGCCGACTGCCTCACCTGCCACGACTTCCTGCGCCCGAAGGATGCGACCAAGTGGGCGCACCAGTGCGAGAGCTGCCACGAACGCGCACAGGGCCCGCATCCGACGATCGCGATCCACGGCAAGCAGGACTGCATCGAGTGTCATGCCGTCCACCCGGGGCGAGACACCCAGCCGGCCGAGTGCCTCGGCTGTCACGACACACAGGCCACCGGCCACCCGGCTGGCGGTGCAGGCCGTGCAGCATGCCTGGTCTGCCACGCGCCGCACCGTCCGGCTCGCGAGGCGCTCGCGCGCTGCGAGTCGTGTCACGTCGCCGGGGCGAGCGACGTACCGGCGACGGTGCGCATCCCGGAGACCGCGCTGTTCCCGGGTCACGATCGATGCGTCCAGTGTCACGCCGGCCACACGTTCACGCGGGCGTCGGTCAAGGCCTGCCGTGACTGCCATGGCGACAAGCACGTGCTCGCCTCGGACAAGGTGGCGGCGCACGCGGCCTGCACGAGCTGTCACGATCCACACGCCGCGAAGGCGGCGCCACCGGCGGCGCGATGCGCGACGTGCCACGCCGCGATCGCTGCGAGCTCGAAGCATCCGCGCGATCCACTCGGCCGCGACTGCATCGGGTGCCATCCGCCGCACCAGGACATCGGGCCGTCGCGCATCGTGCTCGGCTGCAGCGATCGCTGCCACGCCGACAAGCGCGAGGCTGCGCACGGCACGGCGACGTGCGGCGACTGTCACGTGCGCCATCGCTTCATTCCGAACCAGACCGCGCCGGCGCTCTGCCTGGGCTGTCACGCCAAGCCGATCGGACACGCGCCGGCGATCGCGACCTCCGACGGTCACGCGCGCTGCACGAACTGCCACCTGACGGCGGCGCATCGCCCGGCGGCCGCGCCGGCGCCGTGCGGCACGTGCCACGAGGCCGAGGCCTCGACCGTGCCCGCTGGCCACGCCAACTGCAAACAGTGCCACGACGTTCACTCGGGCAAGCGCCGCCCGGAAGCCGCGACCTGCGAGGGTTGCCATCGCGATCGCACGAACACGCCGCACGTTCGCGTGCCCGGAAGCTGCAACGCCTGCCATCGCGCGCACGGCCCGAACGGGCCAGCGACGCGTCCGGCGTGCGTGCAGTGTCACGCGCCGGCAACCCTCACCGGCCTGCACCTCGTCCTCGCGCACCAGAACTGCACGGCCTGCCACTCGGCCCACGCACCCGACATCACGGGACGCGAGCCATGCCTGCGGTGCCACACCGACCGCCGCGCGCACGAGCCGACGGCGCGAACCTGTCAGGCCTGCCATCCGTTCGGAGCAAAGCAGCGATGACGGCGCGCCGACTCGTCGTGACGATCGTGCTCGCCGCAGCGTGCGAGCCAGCGGCGTCCGTCCCCGAACAACCGCTCGCGTTCGATCACGCGCTGCACATGAGCATCGATCTCGAAGGCCACAAGCTGCGCTGCGTGGATTGTCATGCTGGCGCCGAGCGCGCCGAGCATGCCGGGCTGCCCGCGATGCGCGACTGCCTGCGCTGCCACGTGCGGCCGCAGGGCAGCGGCAGCCCGCGCGAGGCCGAGGTCCGCGCGCTCGCCGCGGCCGGCCCGGTTCACTGGGTGCAGATCACGCGCAACCCGGGCCACGTGTATGCGCCGCACCTCGCCCACGTCGGGATCGCGAAGCTTCCGTGCGAGGAGTGTCACGGCGACATCGCCGCGCGCACCTCGCCGCCGACCGAGCCGGTCGAGCGCCTGCGCGACATGAACGCTTGCATCACCTGCCACCGCGAGCGCGGCGCATCGACCCGGTGCGGCGCGTGTCACCGCTAGGAGAACCCATGAGCCGAAACCCCACCGATCGCCGACCCGACCCGACGAGGAGGCGCGCGCTCGCCGGGCTCGGCGCGGCGGCGGCCGCGCTCGTGCCGGCGTGCCGTCGCGTGTGGTCGCCACCCGAGCAGGATCCGACCTCGCGCTCGCAGATCAAGCCGTACGTCCCCGGCGCGGAGGACTTCGCGACGTACGAGGAGCGCTGGTTCGCGTCGTCGTGCGCGCAGTGCCCGGCCGCCTGCGGGATCCGGGTTCGCGTCGTCGAGGGCCGCGCGGTGCGGATCGAGGGCAATCGCGACAACCCGCTCAACCGCGGCGGCATCGGTGTGCGCGGGCTATCCGGGCTGCAGGCGCTCTACGATCCCGATCGCGTGTCCGGCCCGCTGCGGCGCGTGAACGGAGCGCTCGTGCCGATCTCGTGGGACGACGCGCTCGGCCAGCTCGCCGCGGCGTTGCGCGAGCTGCGCGCACACGCGCCCGAGCGCTTGCTCGTGATGTCGGGTCAGGAGCGCGGCTTCACCCACGAGCTGCTCGCTCGGCTGTGCGCGGCGTTCGGCACGCCGAATTTCGTCGACGGCACGCCCGGCCACAGCGCCCCGCTCGCGCGCGCGATGGAGCTGACGCTCGGCGTGCGCGACATCCCCGCGTTCGGCTGGGCCAGCGCGAACGCGATCCTCAGTCTCGAGGCCGGCCTGCTCGAGGACTCCTGCCGTTCGATCTACCTCACGCGCATCGCCGCCGAGCTCAGGCGCGAGCGCCGCGCCCGGCTGTTCCACGCCGGCCCGACGTTCGATCTCGCGGCGTACAACGCGGATCGCTGGCTGCGCATCGAGCCCGGGACCGCGGGCGCGCTCGCACTCGGCGTGTGCCACGTGCTGCTGCGCGAGGGCACCTACGATCGCGAGCTCGTCGACCGCGCCGGCGGGCTTGCCGGGTTCCGCGATCTCGTCGCGAGTCTGCCGCCCGAGCGCGTCGCGGCGATCACCGGCGTCGACGCGGCCGCGGTCGTCGAGCTCGCGCACGCGTTGTGGGCACGGCGCCCCGTGCTCGTCGTGGTCGACGAGCGCAGCCTCGCGTTCAGCAACGGTGTCGACACCGCGCGCGCGGCCCTCGCGCTGTCCGCGTTGCTCGGTGCGGTCGAGAATGGCAGCGGCGGCTTGCGCCTACCGCCGTCGCCGCCGTACGCGCCGTGGCCGGCGATCGCCAGCGACGACATCGCGCGCCGCGGGCTCGCCGCGCCGCGGCTCGACGGCGCCGGCGCCGTTCCCTACGCGGGTGCGCGCGCCGTGCTCGACACGCTGCCCGAGGCGATCGCCGCATCGCCTCCGGCGATCGCGCTGCTCTACCACGCGAACCCCGCCTACGCGCGCGCACAGCCGCGGCGCTGGCGCGACGCGCTCGCACACATCCCGTTCGTCGTCAGCTTCTCGCCGTACGTCGACGAGACGGTCGCGTCGGTCTCGCACCTCGTGCTGCCCGATCCGACGTACCTCGAGCGTTTCGAGGATGCGCCACCGGCGCCGGGGTTGCCGCGTGCGGTCGCCGGGATCCGCCGGCCCGTCGTCGCGCCGCTTCACGACACGCGGCCGACCGGCGACGTCGTGCTCGAGCTCGCGCGGCGGCTCGGCGATCCCGTGGCGCGCGCGCTGCCGTGGTCGACCGCGCGCGACGCGTTCGAGGAGCGCCTGCTCGGTCTGCATGCCGCGGCTCGCGGGACGATCGTCGAGGCGAGCCCGCGCACGTTCCTCGATCGCCTGACCGAGATCGGCTTCTGGGCCGAGGCCGAGGACGGTCCCGCACGCGTCGTCGACGTCGAGCTCCCGACGAGCTGGTCGCCGCCGGTGTGGGACGGCGATCCGGCGCGGTACCCGCTCGTGTTGCTTGCGTACCGTCCGCTCGGCTACGCCGAGGGCAGCGGCGCCAACCAGCCGTGGTTGCGCTCGCTGCGCAGCCGCCCCGGGCTCGCCGACTGGACGCTCGCCGTGACGATCTCGCCGTACGACGCGCCGCCCGGGCTCGAGACCGGAGACCTCGTGCGCGTGACGAGCCCGTCGGGCTCGCTCGTGCTGCCGGCCCACGTCGATCCGCGGCTCCAGCCTGGCTGCGTCGCGATCCCGACCGGTGGCGGCCACGAAGCGTTCGGGCGGTGGGCCCGCGGGTTCGGCGTCAACGTGATGGAGCTGCTGCCGGCGCGCGCCGCACCCGACACCGGCGCATCGCTGCTGTGCGCGACGCGCGTGCGAATCGCGCGCGCGGAGGAGGGCTAGATGTCGTCCGATCGTCGCACGTTCCTGCGCGGCCTGGTGGCGCTGCCGGTGCTCGGCGCGCTGCCGCACGAAGCGCGAGCGGCCACGCCGCCCGGCCGACGCCGCCACTGGGGCATGGCGATCGATCTCGATCGCTGCGCGGCGTGCAACGCGTGCAGCGTCGCGTGCCGGGAGGAGAACAACGTGCCGTCGTTCGGCGCGGATCCTCGCTTCGACGGCGCGCGCCCCGAATGGATGAGCCTGCTGTGGCAGGAGCCCGAGCGGCCGGAGGGCCTGCCCGAGCTGCTGCCGCTGCCGTGCATGCACTGCGAGGATCCGCCGTGCGTCAAGGTCTGCCCGGTGGGTGCGACGTACAAGGATCCGGACGGCATCACGATGCAGATCTGGGATCGCTGCATCGGCTGTCGCTACTGCATGGTGGCGTGCCCGTACTCGCGGCGCTCGTTCAACTGGAGCGAGCCGACGTGGACCGAGAGCGAGCAGCAGATGCTCAACCCCGACGTCGCGACGCGCCCGCATGGCGTCGTCGAGAAGTGCACGTTCTGCCACCACCGCGTGCGTGCGCTGTGCGAGCGGGCTCGGCTCGAAGGTCGAGACCTGCGCGACGACGAGGTGCGGCGGCTGCCGGCGTGCGCCGCGGCCTGCCCCGCGGACGCGATCACGTTCGGCGATCTGGAGGATCCCGAGAGCGAGGTGTCGGAGCTCGCCGCGAGCCCGCGCGCGTTCCGCTTGCTCGAGCACCTCGGCACCAAACCGTCCGTCTACTACCTCAAGAAGGAGCGGGGCTAGCCATGAACCGCATCTTTGCCACGCCACGCACCACGCCGCGGCCGAGCCTGCTACCGACTCCGCGCCTCGGCTGGTACGTCCTCTTCGCCCTCGGGATCGGGCTCGTCGCGCTCGCGGTGTACGCCTACTCGGTGCAGCTCGAACGCGGTGACATCGTGACCGGCATGCGCGATCTGGGGCGCGGCGGCGCCGCATGGGGCATGTACATCGCGATGTACGTCTACCTCGTCGGCGTCAGCTTCGCCGGCATCACCGTCGCGAGCATCGCGCGGTTGTTCAAGCTCCACGTGCTCGAGCCGGTCACGCGGCTCGCCGAGCTGCTCACGATCACGGCGCTCGTCGCTGGCGCGATCGCCGTGCTCGCCGACCTCGGTCGGGTCGACCACGGCCTGCGGTCGCTGCCGGAGCTCGCACGGCCGTCGTCGCCGTTCTACGGCACGTTCACGCTCGTGGTCGCCGGATATCTATTTTCGAGTGTGGTCGCGTTCTTCGTGACCGGACGCCGCGACGCCGCGCGCATGGTGCACGACGGACCGCGCGTGCTGCGCTGGTTCTATCGCGTGTGGGCCAGCGGCTACCGGTTCACCTCCGAGGAGAACGCCCGCCACGGACGCACCACGTTCTGGCTCGCGATCACGATCCTGCCGCTGCTCGTCGTCGCGCACTCGACGCTCGGCTTCATCTTCGGGCTGCAGGCCGGCCGGCCCGGCTGGTACAGCGCGCTGCAGGCGCCCTCGTTCATCGTGCTCGCCGGCGCGTCCGGCATCGGCATGCTGATCCTCGCCGCGGTCACGCTGCGCCGCATGCTCGGGCTGCGCATCCCCGACGCGTCGATCCACTGGCTGGGCGGCTTCTTGTGGGTGCTGTGCCTCGTCTACCTCTACTTCACGATCGTCGAGGAGCTGACGGCGACGTACGCGGGCCCCGCGCTCGACCGCCACGTCGCGCACACGATCGTGACCGGCCAGTTCTCGCGATCGTTCGTCGTCGCCGTGGGCTGCCTGTTCGTCGGCTTCTTCGTGCCGTTCTTGCAATACCTGCGCGCGAAGCCGTCGGTCACCGGGATCGCGATCGCGGCGGCCTTCGTCAACGTCGGGGCGCTGGTCAAGCGCTTGCTCATCGTCGTGCCGTCGCAGACCAACGGCGCTTACCTCGCGCTCGAGGAAGGTCATTACTCGCCGTCGTGGATCGAGTGGGCGCTGCTCGCCGGCACCGCCAGCCTCGTGCTGGTCATGGTCCTCGGGTTCGCGCGGATCTTTCCGCTCGTGCACGGCGAGGAGCCCGACGTCGACCGCGACGCGCCGCTGCCGCGCGATCCGATCCGCAAGCTCGCGTGCCTGCTGTGGGCCGCGATCGCGGTCGCGCTCGTGTTCGTCGGCCTGACCGACTCGTTCCGGCTGTGGAGCGGCGACGAGCTCGATCCGCGGATCCCGTTCGCGCCGGCGATCTTCGCGACCGGCGTCATGATGCTGTTCGCGACCGCGATCGTGTACGAGGTGTTGCCCTCGCGGCGCCGCCGCAAGCGCTCGCCGCGCATCGTCGATCTCGCTCGCACGCGCGCCGCGCCTCGCGTCGCGCTCCCAGCCCCGATTCGCGCCACCGAACGCCATCACAGGAGTCAGCCATGACCGAAGCCACGCACGATGTTCCTCGTCCACCCACGAACAAGCTCGGCCTCAGCGTGGTCTCGCTGATCGTGCTGGGGCTGATCAGCGGGGCCGCCACCGCGGTCGCGCTCGCGATCAGGCTCGAGCGCGACCTGGCGCTGGTCGTGACCGGCGGTGGCCTCGCGCTCGGCTTGTATCTCGCGTTCGCGCCGCGCGTCGCGAGCCAATGGGAGCGGGGCGTCGTGCTCCGTCTCGGCAAGTTCACGGGCCTGCGCGGGCCGGGGCTGTTCTGGATCATCCCGCTGCTCGATCGCGTTGTGGTCTGGGTCGACGTACGCATTCGCACGACCGGATTCGCGGCCGAGCGCACGCTGACGCGCGACACCGTGCCCGTCAACGTCGACGCCGTGCTGTTCTGGCAGGTCGCCGACGCGGAGCGCGTCGCGCTCGGGCTCGAGGACTACGAAGAAGCGGTCGCGTGGGCAGCACAGACCGCGCTGCGCGAGATCATCGGCAAGACCGATCTTGCCGACATGCTCGCCGGTCGCGACGTGCTCGACGCGTCGATGCAGAAGCTGATCGACGAGCGAGCGCGCGCGTGGGGTATCACCGTCAAGTCGGTCGAGATCCGCGATGTCGTGATCCCGCAAGCGCTCGAGGACGCGATGTCGCGCCGCGCCCAGGCCGAGCGCGAGAAGCAGGCGCGCGTGATCCTCGGCGATGCCGAGACCGAGATCGCGCAGAAGTTCTCCACCGCCGCAGGGATCTACCGCGACGACGCGATCGCGCTGCAGCTGCGCTCGATGAACTTGCTCTACGAGGGCATGAAGGAACGCGGGACGCTGATGATCGTCCCGAGCTCGATGGCCGATTCGATGGGCCCGGGAAGCCTCGCCGGGCTCGCGGCGCTCGCCACGCAGCCGCAGCCAGGTCAGCCCGCGCCGAAGAAGTAGGCTGGCGACGGCGCAACGCGTGCGAGCGAGGTCGGGCGGAACGCACGCGATGCGCGATGTCCTCGCGCCAGCAGTGGCGCCTGACTTGCATCCTCAGAATGGAGGAGGCTGCCGATGCTGCCGATGACGCAGACGTTCGAGCACACCATCGTGAAGAGTCGCGGCTGGGTCGACCACGTTGCAGCCGAGCTCGGTACCGCCGATCCAGATCGCGCGATCCACGGGCTGCGCGCCGGCCTGCACGCGATCCGCGACTGGCTGCCGCTGCACGAAGCGGTCGCGCTCGGTGCGCAGCTGCCGCTGCTCGTGCGCGGTCTCTACTACGAGAACTGGAAGCCGGGCACGCATCCGCCGGGCCGCGATCGCGACGCGATCCTCGGCGCCGTCCGACGCGAGCTCGAACACACGACGCTCGTCGCCGGAGACGTCCTGCGCGCCGTCATACGCGTGTTGATGCGCCACGTGTCCTCCGGCGAGATCGATCACGTCATCGCCGTGCTGCCCAAACCCATTGCCGCGCTCTGGTTCGATGCGATGTAGCAATACGAGGGAGGGCCCTGCGTCGTCGAAGAGCGTGTGGCGGGCGATCGCGGCGCGAAACTTTCACTACGCGAGCTCGCGGCCTACTTGCGGTGCGGCGTGCTAGTCGCGGGAGTCCATCGCGACCCGCGCTGACCACGACGTCCCGCCTCGCGAGGTCTCTCACCAAAGCGCTCGATGTCCAGGAGCTCGGGTAGACACTCGACGAGGCTGGTGGCGGCGTAATTGACCCGCGGCGTGGCATCGCGCGGACGCTGGAGCGATACTGCGCGCGATGTTGCTGACCGCCCACGGAGCGGCCCGGTTGCTGGGGACGTCGGAACGCCAGATCTACAGGTGGGTCGACGACAACGAGATTCCGTGCCGCCGCGTGCGCGATCAGCTCCGCTTCAACCCGACCGACCTGCTCGAGTGGGCCACGACCCAGCGCATGGCGGTGCACGTGGAGGCGTTCGAGGATGACGATCCGGCCGACCGGCCGCCGAGCCTCGCGGCGGCGCTGCGTCAAGGCCGCGTCCTCGACGGCGTGGCCGGCGCCGACCGCGAGGCCGTCTTGCGCGCGATCGTCGGCGAGCTGCCGCTGCCGGACACGTTCGATCGCGAGTTGCTCATCGAGGTGATGCTCGCGCGCGAAGCGAGCGCGGTGACGCCGATCGGCGACGGGATCGCGATCCCGCAAGTTCGCAACCCGATCGTGGCGGCGCGTGCGCAGCCGGAGATCACGGTCTGCTACCTCGCGACTCCGATCGCGTTCGGCGGTGCCGACGGGACGATCCGTACGATCATCGTCGCGGTCGTGCCGACGGTGCGCACGCACCTGCGCATGCTCGCGAGGCTCGCGCGCGCGCTCGCCGACGAGACCTTTCGCGCTGCGCTCGACCGGCGCGCCGCAAGAGACGAGCTCGTCGGTGTCGCGGAGCGGATCGAGGCCGCGCCCCCTGTCATGGAGGCTGAGTGATCGACGAGCTGGACCTGTCGTCGTGGCTCGTCGTCGCCGGCGTCGCGCTCTCGCTCGCGAGCGGTCTGATCTCGCTGTCGAGTCCGCGCCGCGCGGCAGCGTTGCTGGTCATCGGCTGTGGCGCCGCGATCGCGGGCAGCGTGCTCGCGATCGCCGGCTGGACGAGCGAGCTCGATGCGCCGTGGGACGTACCCGGCGGCCGGCTCCGCGTGGGTGTCGACGCGCTATCGGCCATGTTCGTGCTGCCGATCGCGCTCGTGTCGGCGCTGGGATCGATCTATGCCGTCGAGTACTGGGCCGACGGCGCCGGCGCGCGCAAGCTCCGCGCGTTCTACGGCGTGCTGACCGCGGGACTGCTGCTGCTCGTCGTCTCGCGCAACGGGATCCTGTTTCTGTTCGCATGGGAGCTGATGGCGGTCGCCGCATTCATCACGATCACGACCGAAGACGACAGGGCCGAGGTGCGCGACGTCGGCTACGTCTACTTGCTCGCGACCCGCATCGGCACGCTGTGCCTGTTCGCGACGTTCGCGCTGCTCGCCGCGGGAAGTAACGGCAGCCTCGACTTCGACACGTGGCGGCCAGCGCTCCACGGCCCGCTTCGCGACGCCATCTTCGTCACCGCCCTCGTCGGATTCGGCCTCAAGGCGGGCATGATGCCACTGCACGTCTGGCTACCCGGCGCGCACGCGAACGCGCCGAGCCACGTGTCGGCGCAGATGTCGGGCGTGATGATCAAGGTCGGCATCTACGGCGTCGCCCGGATCACGTCGCTGTGCGACCAGCCTCCCGTGTGGTGGGGCATCACGCTGGTCGTGATCGGTGTCGTGTCGGGCGTCCTCGGCGTCGGCTTCGCGATCGGTCAGCACGATCTCAAGCGGCTGCTCGCGTATCATTCTGTCGAGAACATCGGCATCATCGCGCTCGGTCTCGGCGTCGCGTTGCTCGGCCGCGCGCTCGGCCGCGACGACCTCGTCGTGCTGGGGATGGCCGGCGCGCTGCTTCACGTATGGAACCACGGGCTGTTCAAGTCGCTGCTGTTCTTCAGCGCCGGTTCGGTCGTTCACGCGACGGGCACGCGCGAGATCGATCGGCTCGGCGGGCTGTGGCGGAAGATGCCCAAGACCGGATTCGGCTTCCTCGTCGGCGCGGTCGCGATCTGCGGCCTGCCGCCGCTCAACGGCTTGATCAGCGAGCTGTTCGTCTACCTCGGTCTGTTCCGCGCGACGTCGGGCACACCGGGAACGGTCTGGCTCGTCGCGATGCTGGCAGCAGCATCGCTCGCGCTCGTCGGCGCGCTCGCGCTCGCGTGCTTCGTCAAGGCGTTCGGCTCGGTGTTCCTCGGTGCGCCGCGCTCGCCCGATGGCGCGGACGCGCATGACCCCGGACGTACGATGCTCGCGCCGATCTTCGTGCTCGCCGCGCTATGCGCCGCGATCGGCGTCGGAGCGCCGCTCGTCGCGCCCGCGCTCGACGCGGCGATCGCGAGCTGGGCTGGCCCGCGCGTCGCGCCGCTCGACGTCTACGCGCCTCTCCTCACGCTCGCCGCGGTCTCGGGCGGATTGCTCGTCGTGCTCGCGATGTGGATCAAGTACGCGGCCCGACCCGCGAAGCAGGACGTGCCGACGTGGGATTGCGGCTACGCGGCGCCGTCCGCGCGGATGCAGTACACGTCGTCGTCGTTCGCCGACATGGTCGTGCGCCTGTTCGCGTGGGCGCTGCGGCCGACGCGGCACGCGCCGCACTTCACCGAGCCATTCCCGCAACACGCTTCGTTCGAGAGCCACGTCCCCGACACCGTGCTCGATCGCGGAGTGCGCCCGGTGTTCGGCGTGATCGGCCGCGCGGTGGGCCGGTTACGTCCGTTTCAGGGCGGGCGGCTCCACGTCTATCTCGTCTACATCCTCGCGACGTTGCTGGTGCTGCTGCTATGGAGGTGACGACGTACATCCACTTCGCGATTCACGTCGCGCTCGTGATCGCGCTGCCGCCGCTGCTGCTCGGCGTGATCAACAAGACGAAGGCGCGGTTCGCCGGGCGCGTCGGGCCGCCATGGTTGCAGGCCTACTACGATCTGTTCAAGCTGCGGCGCAAGGGGCTGGTGCTGTCGACGACGACGACGTGGGTGTTCCGCGCCGGGCCGATCGTCGCGCTCGTCACCGCGCTGGCCGCATCGCTGCTGCTGCCGCTCGCCGGGCACCGCGCACCGGTCGCGTTCGACGGCGACTTCGTCGTATTCGCGTACCTGCTCGGGCTCGGCCGATTCTTCACGATCGCTGCCGCGCTCGATACCGGCTCGGCGTTCGAAGGCATGGGTGCCGCGCGCGAGGCGACGTTCTCGTGCCTCGCCGAGCCGGCCGTATTCTTCGGCCTGCTCGTGCTCGCGAAGGCATCGGACTCGCTCAGCCTGTCCGAGATGCTGGGTCCCAGCATCTCGGCGACCTGGGGCACGGCGGGCGCGCCGCTCGTCGCGATCCTCGCGAGCTTCTTGATCGTGCTGCTCGCCGAGAACTCGCGCATCCCGTTCGACGATCCGAACACCCACCTCGAGCTCACGATGGTGCACGAGGTCATGGTGCTCGATCACGGCGGCCCGCTGCTCGGCACGGTCGTGTACGGTGCGGCGATCAAGCTGTTCCTGTTCGCAGCGCTCGTCGTCGGCATCGCCGCGCCGCTCGGCGCGATCGATCCTTGGCTGGCGTGGCCCGCGTTCGTCGGTGCGATGCTCGCGGTCGCCGTCTTGATCGGAGTCGTCGAGTCGGTCATGGCGCGGCTCCGGCTGCCACAGATCCCGGCCCTCTTGCTCGCCGCGTGCCTGATGTCGGCATTCGGCGTGCTGCTTCTGGTGCGTTGATGATGATGTCCTCGCTCGTCGATCCGCTCGTCCTCGCCGTCCTGGTGGTGAACTTCATGCTGCTCGGCACGAGCCGGATCGGCGCCGCGATCGGCGGCTCGGCCTTGCAGGGCGTGATGCTCGGCCTGTTGACGGTCGCGGTGCACGGCACGCTCGACGCGCGCCCGGTCGTCGTCGCCGTGCTCGCGATCCTCCTCAAGGCCGGGTTGATCCCGGCCATGCTGCGGCGCGCGCTGCGCGACGCCGCGATCCGCCGCGAGGTCGAACCGCTGATCAGCTACATGAGCTCGCTCGTGCTCGGCGCGCTCGCGACCGCCGCCGCGCTCGGCTTCGCGAGCTCGTTGCCGCTCGCGAAGGAGCACGCCGGCTCGCTCCTGGTCGCCGGCTCGATCGCGACCGTGCTCACCGGCTTCATCATCCTCACGACGCGCCGCAAGGCGATCACGCAGGTGGTCGGCTACCTCGTGCTCGAGAATGGCATCTTCGTGATGGGCCTGACGCTCCACCAGGCGATGCCGATGCTGGTCGAGCTCGGCGTGCTGCTCGACCTGCTGGTCGCGATCTTCGTGATCGGCATCGTCATCCACCACATCAGCCGCGAGTTCTCGTCCCTCGACGTGACCGAGCTCGACAAGCTGCGCGACTGATGCTGGCGATCGCGCTGTTCGCGCTGCCCCTGTTGCTCGCCGCCTTGGCTGCGGTCGTTCGCGACGACGTGCGACCGCGTCTCGTCCCGCTCGCTGGCGTCGCGCACCTCGCGCTGACCGGCACCGCGCTCTACGTCGGCGACGTCGCCGCGTTCGACGGCTGGCTCGAGCTGGACGCCCTCGGCCAGCTCGTGCTGCTCGTCATCAGCGTGCTGTTCTTCGCGTGCTCGATCTACGTGCCTTCGTACCTGCGGCTGCGCCGCGACCGCCCGAACCGCCTGTTCTGCGTCGCGCTGCTGGTATCGCTCGGGATGATGACGCTGATGGCCGAGTCGCAGCACCTCGGCCTCATGTGGGTCGCCCTCGAAGCCTCGACGCTCGCGTGCGCGCCGCTGCTGTACTTCAACCGCCACGCGCGGTCGCTCGAGGCGACCTGGAAGTACATCGTGATCGGCGCGGTCGGCATCGCGCTCGCGCTGCTCGGATCGTTCTTTCTCGCGTACTCCGCGCTGTCGGCTGGCAAGGATACGTCGCTGTTGTTCGGCGATCTGGTCCACCAGGCGCCGCAGCTCGCGAAGCCGTGGGTGCACGCCGCGTTCGTGCTGCTGTTCGTCGGCTACGGCACGAAGATCGGGCTCGCGCCAATGCACTCGTGGAAGCCCGACGCGTACGGCGAGGCCCCGGCGGTCGTCGGCGCGCTGCTCGCCGGCGGCGTGACCGCGTGCGCGTTCCTCGCGCTGGTCCGGTTCGTCGACATCGCGGGCGCCGCGGGCGACGGCAAGTTCGCGCACGATCTGATGATCCGCATCGGCCTGGTGTCGATGGCGATCGGCGGCGTGTTCATGGCGCGCCAGCGCGACGTCAAGCGCATGCTCGCGTACTCGAGCGTCGAGCACATGGGGATCCTCGTGCTCGGCGTCGGGATCGGCGGGCTCGCGCTGTATGGTGCGATGCTTCACCTCGTCGCGAATGCGCTGACCAAAGGCGTGATGTTCCTGTCGGCCGGGAACCTCCAGCGCGCCTACGGCAGCAAGTCGACCGAGATCCTGCGCGGCGCGATCCGGCGCACGCCGGTCAGCGCGTCGCTGCTCCTGGCGGGATTCTTCGCGGTCACCGCGTCGCCGCCGTTCGCGATGTTCCTGTCCGAGTTCACGATCGTCCGCGGCACGATCGCGAGCGGTCACTACGCGATCGCGGCGATCTTCCTGTTCCTCGCGTTCGTCGTGTTCGTCGGCATGGGCGCCACGACGATCACGATCGTGCAGGGCAAGCCGCCGGACGATCTGCCGCCGCTCAAGTACCGTGACACGTTCGCGACCGTGTTCCCTCCGATGCTGCTGCTCGTCGCCCTGGTCGCGCTCGGCCTCTACGTGCCGGCGCCGCTCGATCGCATGCTCCACGCAGCGGCCGATCTGTTGGGGGCACGATGAAAGCGCTGCTCGCGATCCCGAACGCGTCCGCCGTCGCTCTCGACGCAGTGCCGCAGCTCGCACCGGACGCGTTTCGCCTGTCGCTCGTCACCGGTGTCGACGCCGGGCTCCGCATCAGCGCGTTGTTCGCGCGGCCCGTCGACGATCGCCTCGAGCTCGTCGCCGTGCTCGCCGACGACCGCGCCGGCCTGTTGCGCTGCGCGCGCACCGCGCTCGGCGACGAGCTGGAGTCGCTGGTGCCGTCATGTCCACAGGTCCACCTGTTCGAGCGCGAGATCGCCGAGCAGTGGGGCGTGCGCGTCGTCGGTCATCCGTGGCTCAAGCCGGTGCGCTTCGAGCCGCCGCGGCGTGGCGGACCGGCCGCGCCGATCGGCATCACCGACTACTTCACGATCGACGGCGAGGAGGTCCACGAGGTCGCGGTCGGCCCGGTGCACGCTGGCGTGATCGAGCCTGGACACTTCCGCTTCCAGTGTCACGGCGAGATCGTGATGCACCTCGAGATCTCGCTGGGCTACCAGCATCGCGGCGTCGAGCGCGCGCTGGTCGGAGGACCGAACAAGCGCTCGATCCACTACGCCGAGACGCTCGCGGGCGATACGACCATCGGCCACACGACCGCCTATTGCGAGCTCGTGGAGGCGCTGGCCGGCGGCCGTGCGGTGCCCCGGGCGTACGCGCTACGCGGCATCGCGCTCGAGCTCGAGCGGCTCGCCAACCACACCGGGGATCTCGGCGCACTCGCCGGTGACGTCGGCTTCCTGCCGACCGCGTCGTATTGCGGCCGGCTGCGCGGCGACTTCTTGAACCTGACGGCACAGCTGTGCGGCAGCCGGTTCGGCCGCGGCTTCGTGCGCCCCGGCGGAGTCGGATTCGACGTCGAGCCCGCGCGCGTGACCGAGATGCACGATCGCATCACAGCCGCCTCGCGCGACGTCGCCGAGGCCGCCGGCCTGCTGTGGCCGACGGGAAGCGTGATGGCGCGGTTCGAGGAGGTCGGGCGGGTCACGGGCGAGCAGGCGCGCACGCTCGGGCTCGTCGGGCCGGCCGCGCGGGCGTGCGGGCTGCGCCGCGACGTCCGCAAGACGCACCCGGCGGGCATCTTCCAGCTCGTTCACCTGCCGATGTCGACGGTCGAGAGCGGCGACGTGTTCGCGCGTGCGTACGTGCGCTGGCTCGAGATCGAGCGATCGGTCGAGTACATCCGCACGCAGCTGCACGAGCTGCCGCGTGGACCGATCCGGCGCGAGCTCGCGGCACCGCGCGGCGCGATGTTCGCGGCGACGCTCGTCGAAGGTTGGCGCGGCGAGATCTGCCACGTCGCGATCACCGACGACGCCGGCCGGTTCGCCGCGTACAAGGTCGTCGATCCGTCGTTCCACAACTGGACCGGCCTCGCGATCGCGCTGCGCGACCAGCAGATTTCCGACTTCCCGCTCTGCAACAAGAGCTTCAATCTCTCCTACTGCGGATACGACCTCTGATGTGGCGCATCTTGCTCGCCCGTGCCCGCCAGGGCCAGCGCACGATCGGATTCCCCGACGAGCCACCGACGCTTCCCGATCGGCTGCGCGGCCGACCGACGCTCGATCCCTCGCGCTGCGTCGACAATTGCACCGCGTGCGCCGATGCGTGCCCGACCGGTGCGATTGCCGCCGAGCCCGGCAAGCTCGCGCTCGATCTCGGACGCTGTCTGTTCTGCACCGATTGCACGTCCGCCTGCCCGGCGGGCGCGATCTCCTACACGAGCGAGTACCGGCTGTCGGCGCGGCGTCGCGAGGATCTCGTCCTGGGCGACAACGGCGACGCGCTCGCGCCGCGCCAGCGCGCGCTCGACGAAGCAACGCGGCGCATGTTCGGGCGCTCGCTCAAGCTGCGCGTTGTCAGCGCCGGCGGCTGCAACGGCTGCGAAGCCGACGTCAACGTGCTCGGCACGATCGTGTTCGACCTCGGACGGTTCGGGATCCAGTACGTCGCGTCGCCTCGTCACGCCGACGGATTGCTCGTCACCGGAGCCGTCTCGGCCAACATGCGGCTCGCTCTGAAAAAGACGTACGACGCCGTTCCACCCCCGAAGATCGTGATCGCGGTCGGCGCGTGTGCGATCTCCGGAGGCCCGTACATCGGCCATCCCGAGGTCGAAGGCGGCGCCGGCGCGGTCGTTCCCGTCGATCTCTACATCGCCGGATGCCCGCCGCATCCGATCACGATCTTGGACGGCCTTCTCGCGATGCTCGACCGAATCCCTCCAAGCCGTCGCGCGACGTGACATACGCGCGCGGCTCGTCGCAGAGCGGCTCTAGCACCAATGCCGCTCACCTAGCGGCTGGGACTTCGGACTTCGGACTTCGGGCTTCGGTCAGCGCACTCACGAGGCCCTGCAGAGCGCGTACGACGCGGTCGTAGCGTCGTAGGAGATCCATTCCGGTGCTGGACTCTACAAAGCCGAGTCGAATCGCAAGCTCGATGAGATAACGAACCTCGGACGCAGAGCCGAGAGCGATCGCGATGAAGTGTAGGTAGTCGCGCTCCGTCGGTCTCGCACTGCCCTCGACGAGATTTGTGGGAATGGACACGGCTCCGCGACGAAGCTGGCTCTGAAGCCCTTGCTGGCCGAAGTCCGTAGCCCGAAGTCCGTAGTCCTTATGCGGGCACGCAAGGCGCGGCACGTCACGCACGTCGACGCTGCAAGGTCCGGAGGCTGACGCCGAGACGACGAGCCGCACGCGGCAAGCTGCCGCCCTCCTCGTCGATCACTCGCTCGACTACGCGGTCGATGATCGTGTTCAGCGGCTGATCGAGGTCGACGGCGAACGTCGCGATCGTCGGGCCTGCACTGGATCGTGCTGTTCGTTCCAGTCCGGCCGGCAGATCGTGGACGCGGATCGTCTTCCCGGAGCGCAAGATCGTCGCGAGCTCGAGTACGTTCCGCAGCTGTCGTACGTTTCCAGGCCAGTCGTATGCGAGCAACGCAGCTCTTGCGCTGCGAGTCAGGCGGGGCGGCACGCAGTCGTGGATGGCGGCGAGCCGGGCGATGAACGCGTCGATGAGCATCGGGATATCGCGTCGGCGCTCGCGGAGCGGCGGCACGGTCAGCACCACGCCCTGAATGCGGTAGTAGAGATCCTCGCGGAAGCGGCCCGCGCGCACCTCGTCCTCGAGCGGCCGCAACGTCGCGAGCACGAGTCGCGCATCGACCTCGAGCTTCTTCGTGCCGCCGACGCGCATGAACCTGCGCGTCTCGAGGAAGCGGAGGAGCTTGGGTTGCGCCGCGAGCGGCATCTCGGCGACCTCGTCGAGAAACAGCGTGCCGCCGCTCGCGACCTCCACTTTGCCGAGGCCGCGCTCGGTAGCTCCCGTGAACGCGCCGCGCTCGTGGCCGAACAGCTCGCTCTCGAACAGCGCCTCGGGGATCGCGGCGCAGTTGATCGGCACGAACGGGCCGGCGCGACGCGGAGACAGATCATGAAGGCGCCGCGCCATCACCTCCTTGCCCGCTCCGCTCTCGCCCACGAACGTGACGGTCACATCCTTCGCCGCGACCGCACGCAGCACGCGGTCGAACGCGCGCATCACCGGCGACGTCATCGTCGGCTCGAGGACGATGCTCGCAGGCTGTTGGCGCCGGATCATGAACGCCTACTGTACTCGCGGTCGACCGGTCATGCACCCCGTGGCAGCGGGCCGGGCCCGCTCGCCCTCAGGGCATCGACGACGTCCCAACCGAACGCGGGCGCGGCGAGCACGTACAGCCGCGCGGCGTGCGCGAGCAGTAGCGCGCGGAGCGCCGCGGGCCGGGAGGTGACGACGACCACGCGCTGCAGCTTCGTGTGCCGGATCCAGGTGCGCACCTGCGTTTCGAGTGAGTCGGGGGCGATGTCGTCTTTGGCCACCATCACGACCGCCGAGTAGGCGGTCGGCAGCGCCAGCTCACCGCACTCTTCGACGTCGAACCCGACGCTCGTCAAGTAATTCGCGAGCTGGTGCCGGGTGTTCGTGTCCCGCGACACCAACGCGACGCGATGCTTCGATGTCACGGTTGACGCTCCTCATGCGTCCGCCCGATGAGCCCGATCAGGCCTTCGAGGATCGTGAATGGGTGCGGCGGACATCCGGGAATGTAGAGATCCACCGGCACCGTCGAGTCAGCGCCGCCGTGCGCCTCGTCGTGGCCGGCGTACGGGCCGCCCGAGATCGCGCAGGCGCCAACGGCGATCACGATCCGCGGCTCCGGCACGGCCTCGTACGTCGTACGGAGCGCTTCGCGCATGTTCTCGGTGACCGGACCGGTGATGAGCAAGCCGTCGGCGTGCCGCGGCGATGCGACGTACTGGATCCCGAACCGGCCGAGGTCGAACACGATCGTGCCGAGCACGTTGACGTCGGCTTCGCAGCCGTTGCAGCCGCCCGCGCTGACGACTCGCAGCTTCAACGAACGCCCGAACAACCGGCGCAGCTCGTCGCCGAGCGCGACCGCGCGCGCCTCGGCCTCGCCGGACGAGCGCACGAACAAGCTCGATCGTGTTCGCGCCGCGAGTCGGAAGTCCTTGGAGAACGCGATCGCTCCCTCGGGACACGCGTCGATGCAGTCGGTGCAGAACAGGCAGCGTCCCATGTCGAGCGCGAGGCCGCCGTCCGCACAGATGGCGCCGGTCTGGCAAGCATCGACACACGCGCGGCAGCCGTCCGCGCAGCGAGTCGGATCGAGCACGGGCCGCCCACGAAACCGCGGTGGCAGGGTGGGCTCTGCGTCCGGGAACGCGCTGGTTCGATGTCCTTGATGCAGGCGAGCACGCAAGATCTTCAGCATCGCGACCTCACAGATCGTGACCGCAGTAGGAGAGGTTGAAGCTCTTGTTGCAGAGCGGGAAGTCCGAGATCTGCTGGCCGCGCAGCGCCATCGCGAGCCCGGACCAGTTGTGGAACGACGGATCGACCACCTTGTACGCGGTGAACCGGCCGGCCTCGTCGGTGATCGCGACGTGGCAGATCTCGCCGCGCCAGCCCTCGACCAGCGACACGCTCACGTGCTCGGGACGCAGCGCCGCGAGCTGGCACCGCGGCGAACCCTCCGGCAAGATCGGCAGCTCGCGCAGCAGGAGCTCGACGGAGCGGCGCACCTCCTGAAAGCGCACGAACGCGCGAGCGAACACGTCGCCCGACGACACGACCGACATCGGGACGTGCGCGAACCGGTAGTAGCCCGCGGGGTGCGTCGTGCGGACGTCGCGCTTGAGTCCCGACGCGCGCCCCGCGACGCCGACCAGACCGAGCCGCTTCGCGACGTCCGTCGCCACGCGACCGGTCTCCTCGAAGCGCGACTGCACGGAGGCGGTGTCCCACAACAGCTGCGCCGCCTCGTCAGTGTCGCGAAACGCGCGCTCGAGCCGCGCGCGCATCTCGTCGGCGAGCTGGGGCGTGACGTCGAAGCGCGTGCCACCCGGGCGCACCATGCCGCGCCCGAACCGGCTCCCGCACAGCTCGGCGCTCAGGTTCAGATAGTCGCCGCGCAGGCGACCGCAGAACGCGGCGGTCGGCAAGAAGCCGACGTCGCCGGCGAGCGCGCCGAGATCGCCGACGTGGTTCGCGAGCCGCTCGAGCTCGAGCGCGATCGCTCGCAGCGCGAGCCCACGCGCCGGCACGTGCGCACCCGCGAGCGCCTCGAGCAGCTGGCAGTACGCCGTCGCGTGGCCGATCGTGGTGTCGCCGGCGAGCGTCTCGACGTAGTGGACACAGCGCGGATTCGGCCCCTCGCACAGACGGCGCTCCACGCCGCGGTGCTGATAGCCGAGAGAGATCTCGAGATGCAGGACGTTCTCGCCGTAGCACTGGAACCGGAAGTGACCGGGCTCGATCACGCCGGCGTGCACCGGGCCGACCGCGACCTCGTGCACCTCGCCGCCTTCGATGCGGTAGAAGTCGGCGACGCCGATCGCGGGTCCCGCCGCGTCACCTCGTCGCGGCGGCTGGAAGCGGACCGGGTTGAGCCACGGATGACCGACCGGCACGACGCGCCACTGCTCCGCGATCTCGCGCTCGAACAGGTGAACCTCCGGGCAGGCCGGTGTGATCGAGGCGAACGTGTCGCCGACGACCTCGGTGCGCGCGAGCTCGAGCACGCCGTCGTCGTCGGCGGCGAGCACGACGACCAGCTCCAGATCGTTGCCGGCCGGTAGGCCGAACAGCGCCGAGACGCGCCGCCCGCGAGCCGGCGCGTCCGCGATCAGGTGATGGAACGTCGCGAACGAAAGGCGCGGCACGGCGGCGAGCGGCCGTGCCGAGGCGTTCGGCATCGCCAGCACCGACGCCGGGCGAAGCGACGGCATCGCGATCACGCTCACGGCGACATCTCCACGAACGCGGCGGCGTGGCGGAGAGCGTCTTCGAGCCAGTGCGGAATGTAGATGCCGAGCACGAGGAGGACGCCGAGACATGCGAGCGCCGGCAGGATCGTCAGCAGCGGCTCCTTCTCGCGCACGCCGGCAGTCGGCGCACCCTGGACGACGCGGGTCACCGTCGCGCCCATCCCGATGAACACGGCGGCGAGCAGCGCCAAGAAGGTCGCGCCGACCCAGTATTGGCCCGAGCCGAACGCGGCTTGCAGGATCGCGAGCTCGCTGATGAACAGCCCGAACGGCGGCGAGCCCGTGATCGCGAAGAACCCGGTGAGCAAGAGACCGCCCGAGGCGGGCACGCGCCGGACCGCGCCGCCGACCTCGGCCACGAGCTTCGTGCCGAACACGCGATGGATGTTGCCGGCGGCCATGAACAACACGCCCTTGCCGAAGCTGTTGTTGATGAGGTGGAGGAGCGCGCCGTAGGTGCCGAGGCCGCCGACGCCGAGTCCGACGGCGACCACGCCCATGTGCTCGACGCTGGAGTACGCGAGCATGCGCTTGAAGTCGCGCTGCCGGATCATGAACGCGCCTGCCACGCCGATCGAGAGCAGTCCGAACACGAGCAGGAGCGTTCGCGCGAGCTCGCCATCGTCGGCGGCGTTGACGATCTGGAGGACCCGGATCAGCGCGACAAACGCGCACGTCGTCACGCCGCCGGACAGCAGCGCGCCGACGACGCCCGGCGATTCACCGTACACGTCAGGCTTCCACGTGTGCATCGGCGCCAGACCGATCTTCGTGCCGTATCCGACGAGGAGCAGGACGAATGCCGCGTGGAGCCAGGCTTTCGACAAGTGCGGCGCGTCGCGAACGAGATCTTCGAACAGCAGCGTGGACGACAAGCCCTTGTGCAGCGCTGCCGACGCGAGGAAGAACGAGCCGAACAACGCGAACGCGATCCCGACCGAGCCGATCAGCAGGTACTTCCAGATCGCCTCGAGCGACCGCTGGTTTCTCGTGAAGTAGATCATCGGCGCGGTCGCCAGCGTCGCGCTCTCGATCGCCACCCACATGAGCCCGAGGTGGTGCGAGACCGTCACGAGCGACATCGACGCGAGTAGCGCGAGCAGGCAGGCACAGAACACGCGGTTCGCGCGCTCGGCACGCAGCGCGAGGTACCCCGGCACGTAAAACGCGCACGCGAGGAACTGCGCGCTGATCAGGGGGAGGATCACGCGGCCGAGCGGGCCCATGTCGAGCCAGCCCTCGAACATCGCCGGCGGTGGCTCGATCGCCGCGTAGGCGGCCAGCGCCGCGTGCACCACGGCGCCCGCCGGCACGAGCCAGGCGCGGCCCCGTGCGCCAGGCACGAGCAGCGCCGCGAGCGCGAACGCGATGGGTACGAGGACAAGCGCGAGCAGCACGCCTACTCCTTGAGCGACGTCAGCTCGGCCGCGTCCGTCGCAGAGAAGTCGCGGCTGATGTGGTTGAGGATGATGCCCATCACGAAGATCGCGACGAACAGGTCGAGCAGCACGCCGACCTCGACGAGGAACGGCATCGCGTCGAGCAGGCCGAGGCCCATGATGAAGATGCCGTTCTCCAGGATGAGGTAGCCGACCACCTGCGTGATCGCCTTGCGTCGCGTGATCACCACGAGGCAGCCGGTCAGCACGGTCGCGAACGACGCGGGCATGATCAGCGAGCCCTCGAACGACGGCGCCACGGGAAGCGTCTGCGCGAACACGACCGAGACCCCGGTGCCGACCGCACCGATCACGAGCGATGGGATGAGCCCGATCAGCGGCTCGACGTCGCGGGAGATCGCGACGTCGCGCATCGCCTTCAACAGCAGGCGCGGGATCAACACGGCTTTGAGCCCGATCGCGACCAGGCCGACGATCACGACCTCGGCCGTGATCGTGGCATGCGCGAGGATCGCGAGCACGCCGAGGCAAACGCCCTGCAGCGCCGACGCGCCGATCACCGCGCGCAGCCGGCTCGTGCCGAGCACGAACAGGTTGAGCAGCAGGACGAACACGAGCAGCGGATCGAAGATGGACGGCATGATTCACCTGACGAGGAGCACCACCGCGAGCGCGCACAGCAAACATGCGGACATGAGCAGCGCCGGGACGTGCGGCATGCGCAGCCGCGCCATCGCGGATTCGATCAACCCGACGACTACCGCGACCGCCAGCACGCCGAGCACGAACGCCGCCCAGGCGAGCCACGCGGGATCGTGGATCGGGATCAAGATGCGCACGAGCAACGCGGCAAAGATGAACAGCTTGATCGCGGCACCGTACAGGACCGCGCCGAACATCGGCCCGCCGTGGTCGAGCACCATCACCTCGTGGATCATCGTGAGCTCGAGGTGGGTGGTGGGATCGTCGACGGGAATCCGGCAATTCTCGGCGAGCAGCACCACGAGCAGGCCGGCCGCGACGAGCACGATCGACGCGCCGGCGGTCGCCCAGATGTGTGCGATCGAGGCGGAACCGAGGAAGGCCGACAGCGACAGCGAACCGGTCGCGCGCGCGAGCGCCATCACGCCGAGGATGAAAGCGGGCTCGGCGAGACACGCGAACGTTGCTTCGCGGGCCGCGCCCATGCCTTCGAATGCCGATCCGGTGTCGAGCGCGGCGGCCATCGTGAAGAATCGCGCCAGCCCGAGCACGTACGCGAGCGCGATGAAGTCGCCGTCGAACGACCACAGCGCACGGCCATCGCCGATCGGGATGAGCAGCGCGCCGATCAGTGCGGCGGCGAGCCCGACAGCCGGGCCCGCGAGGAACATCCACGTCGTTGTCGAGCTGACGACCGAGTGTTTGCGCACGAGCTTCGCGATGTCGTAGTAGGGCTGGAGCAGCGGTGGGCCGACGCGGCCGGCCACGCGCGCCTTGGTCCGCGCGATCACGCCCAGCAACAGCGGCGGCAGCGCGAGCACGATGACGATCTTCGCGACGATCTCGACGGCGATCACGGCAGTACCCACCAGTCGCGAATGCTGACCACCGCCACCGCCACGACGATCGCCGCGACGATGAACAGGACGTAGAGGTGCAACTGGCCGGCTTGCATCCAGCGCAGCTGACCAGCGCGCCGGGCGGCCCGATCGACGAACGGCTCGTAAGCGGCGCGCGTGAAGGGATCCTCGCGATCCGCGCTCAGCTGGCCGGGCGCCGGGAACAGCTCGGTGCTCGGCTGCACCACGATCCGTTCGCGCATGACCTTGGGCAACAGCCGGTTGAGCCCTTCGGCGAATGACGCGCCGGTGTACTGCATGCGTGCGGACGGCACCGTGTAGCCGCAGCCCCACGTCGCCGCCGCGCGGCGCCGCCGAGACAGCCGACGCACTACTAGAAACGCCGCGATCGCGCCCGCCCAGATCACGCCGCTCAGGATCGTGATCGGGACGAGCGCTTCCCCGACCGCCCCGAGATCGAAGCTACGGCCGGTGAGGGTGCGGATGACCGGCTCGAGCGCTCCGGCGAGAACCGGTAACAAGAACGGCAGGCCGATCGCGGCGAGCGCGAGCGCGAGCATGGGAAACAGCAGACCGCGGCCCGACTCGTGAGCGTGCTCGGCGGCCGGACTCCGCGGTTGGCCGAGCAACCCGAGGCCGACCAGCCGCACGAAGCACAACGCCGCGATCACGCCGACCGTCGCGAGCGCTGCGACCGCGAAGATCACCCACATCCCGCCGCCCGCATTGGCTTCCGTGCCGACGCGAGCCAAGCCGAGGTACATGAGCCATTCGCTGGTGAAGCCGTTGAGCGGCGGCAGCGCCGCGATCGCGACCGTGCCGAGTACGAGCAAAGCGCTCGTGCGCGGCATGCGCTTCATCAGTCCGCCCATCTGCCCGAGGTCGCGCGTACCGGCGCCGTGCAGCAGGCTTCCCGCACCGAGGAACATGAGCCCCTTCATGACGGCGTGGTTCCAGATGTGAAACAAGCCGCCGCACAGGCCGAGCGCCGCGACGATCGGGTGCGCGTTCTCGACACCCCACAACCCGATCCCCAGGCCGATCAGCACGACGCCGATGTTCTCGACGCTCGAGTACGCGAGCGCGCGCTTGAAGTCGCGCTGGTAGAACGCGAGCCCGATTCCGACCAGCGCACCGACGATGCCGATGCCGACGAGCAACGCCCCCCACGGCAGCACCGGGCCCACAAACGCGATCGTCCTGAGCACGCCGTAGATGCCGAGCTTGATCATCACGGCCGACATCAGCGCCGACACGTGAGACGGTGCCGCCGCGTGCGCTTCCGGAAGCCAGACGTGCAGCGGCACGATCCCGGCCTTTACGCCGAAGCCCACGAGCCCGAGCACGCCGGCGACCGCGGCGATGCCCGCGCCATGCGGCGAACCGAGATCGGCGAAATCGTAACCGCCGACGTGGCCGAGCAGGACGAACGTGCTGAGGATGCACGCGACGCCGAGGTGCGACGCCACGAGGTACACCCAACCCGCGCGGCGCACGTCGGCCTCGGCATGATCGAAGGTGACCAGCACGTAGCTCGTGAGCGTCATCGCCTCCCATGCCATGACGAACACGACGGCGTCGCGCGCCACGAGCACCGCGAGCATCGAGCCGACCAGGAGGTTGTAGAAGCACGCCGGCGCGGCGAGCCAGCGGCGCTCGCGTTGATCGTCCAGGTAGAACGCGCCGTAGATCGCGCAGATCGCGCCGAGCACCATCAGAGGCACGATGAAGAACGCCGACAGTGAATCGATCCCGAAGCGCACGTCGCCGAGCGGTGCGGCCCAGTTGACGACGAGGTCGTCCGATGGCGCACCTCCGAGCGACGCGATCGCCGATGGCAGCGCGATCGCCGCCGCCGCGACGGCGCCGACCGCGGAGATCGCCGAAGCGGCACGCCCGTTGCGGCCGGCGAGCAAGGCAAGTGCGCCTGATCCGAACAGCACGCCGATCGCGATCGCGCACGCCGTCATCGCTCGGTCCTCGCGCGAGCCTTCTCGGCCTTGATCGCCCCGCCGGCTCGGCGTGCCTCTGCGATCACGTTGGCGATCGGGTAGACGCGTTGCACTGCCTGGACGAAGCCGTCGTCGCGCAGCACGAGCAACAGTCGCGACAGCAACTGCAGATGATCGAGCACCGTCGGCGCGGCGATCGCGAACACCGCCTTGGTCGGCTGGCCGTCGACGGTCAACACGTCGTCGCGGCACCACCACAGCATCACCGTCGGCGGCAGCTCGGGACAGATCAGCGGGCTGCGTGCAGTCGGGACCGCGATCCGGTCGCGGACCTGGAACATCTCGTGGCCGCGCGCCGCGATCACGGCGCGGATCACGTCGCGATCGCCGGCGTCGATCGGCAGGTCGTCGGCGATCTGCGGTAGGCCGGCCGCGGTCATGACGTGCCCACCTCCGAGCTCGAGCGCCGTGGCGAACGGGGCCTCGGTCGGATCCTCGTACAGATCGACCGAAATCGGCAGGTCTTGCTCCATCGCCCACTCGAGCAGCTCGAGCCGATGGAACAGCGGGTGATGCTGGATCGTGACGAACGGGATCTCACCGTCGTCGACCCAGCGATAGAGCTTGGTCTCCGGAACGTTCAACATCGCGGCTGCTTCGCGGATCGTCAGCTTCACGACGCCGCGACCTTGCGGCCCGATGCCGCGCGTTGGATCCACAGGACGAGATCGAACCCCACGATCGGAATCCTCTCCTGGTACGCGAGCCGATAGCTCGGCGGCATGATTCCGCCGAAGCCGTGGAGCGTGACGACGCGCATGCCCTCGGGAAGCCCCGCGAGGCGATCCTCGGCACGCGCGCTGGTGCGCTTCATTCCTGACGCTCCACGCGCCGGAACGGTCGCGTCCAGCGCTGCCGCGTCTGGATCCACAGCTCCACGCGATCCGAACCGAGCAGATCGACGCGATCAAGCTCGTAACCCGCAGGCATCTCGGCGCCGAGTCCGTGGTAGGTCACGACGCGCGTACCCTCGCGGGCGGCGGCGAGGCGGTCGAGCGTCGCCGCGACGTAGGTATCGAAATGCGCCTGATCGAGCTCGATCGTGTGATCGATCGCGAACGCACGGTCGAACAGATGCTCCGAGAACGGGTTGAAGAAGTAGAAGCCGTCGAACGGCGACCAGTCGACATCGAATGCGTTGCCGTGCACGAAGCGAACGTTCGACAGCTTCCACTCGGCCGCGAGTCGCTTGGCGGTGGCGACCATGCCCTCGCGCAGCTCGACGCCGAGGAAGCTCGCCGTCCGGCAGGCATGCGCGGCGACGAGGCAGAACTTCCCGGGTCCAGCGCCGACGTCGAGCACGATCTCGCCTCCCTCAGGCACGAGCAGCGCGGCTGCATGCCGAGCGACCGCAACCGGCGTGAAATGCGACGGCGACTCGCGTTGCAACGCTAAGGGTAGCCGCGCGTCGAACGCGAGATCCTCCACCACGGGCGCCGCAACTGGCATCGACGGCCCACCTAGCACGCCTTGGACCAGCTCGTAGATGCCCGAAATCGAGGGCTCGTGATCGGTGCGGGCCGACCGCAGTCGAGACTCCGGCACCAACCCACCCGAAAGCGACAGACTGACGCGTGATCGGCGACCCGACATCTGTCAAGGCGACATACTCGGCGCGGTTCTTCGCTTACACGCGCATCGAACATGCCGGCGAGCTTCCACGAACGACTGCGGGCCCACGCTGCGAATCTCCTCGCGCGCGAGCAGATCGTGCTGTACGGAGGCAACGCTGCCGACAGCTCGACGTGGCTCGGCGCGTACAGCGGCCCTGACGAAGAAGTCTGCGGCGCCGGTGTCGACGTCGACAGCGACGGTCGGGTCGGCTGCGCCGACGAGGACTGCGCGGCCGCATGCGCGCGTTGCGGCAACGGCACGTGCGACGGTGCGGAGAACGATCGCTCGTGCCCGAGCGACTGCGCCGCGTCGTCGCCCGAGTGCGGCGACGCGTACTGCGCGCCGGCGGAGTCGTGCGCCGCCGACTGCCGCCGTAGCTCGCGATCTTCACGCTCAGCGCCTTCCGCCCGCGCGGCTCGTCGTCGGGCGCGAGCGCGACCTCGAGCTTCTGGCCATCGGCGAGGCCGTGCTTCCGGCATACGATGGCGTCATGCAGGCGCCGAAGTACATCGCGGACGCGAAAGTCGAGGGTGCGCCGATCGACTTTCCGTGGCGCGGCGCGCTCGCGCACATCGGCCCGACCGAGACCGTCAACAAGATGTTCGACCTCGTCAGCTCGAAGACGACGTGCGCGGTGTTGACCGAGGCGGCCGGGATCATCGGCTGGGGCGCGTGGCGCCTGAAGGGCCGCACCGACGTCCGCGTGCTGCTCCAGATGGTCGAGGCGAGCTTCGCGTTCCAGGTCCACCCCGCATACGTCGATCCCAACGGTGCGGACACCTACGAAGCGCGCGACCGGCCGCCCGCGAAGTCCGCCGCCGCCCAGCTGCAGATCTTCCTGTGGCGCGCGATCAACGTCAGGTGGTGGAATAGCTACTATCAGCCGATCCCCGCGGCATTTCACTCGGCGTACCTCGTCAAACACATCCTGCCCGCGGCGAAGCAGCGCACGTTCGCGACGTGGCTCGCCCGCCTCGCGAAACGCCTCGACGACATCGCGCCGAAACCGCGCGAGCTCCCGGTCGAGGACGAAGACCGCATGAAGAAGCCGCGACGCGAGGCGTACTGGGCGCGCCATCGCGGTGTGGCGCTTCCGCCCGAGGTCCTCGACGTGTCGACCGAGTTCGATCCCGCGCGCCGCGAGGAGCTCGTCGATCGTTTTCTCCGATCCGTGCGCTGGCAGGACAATCCGTTCTTGCGCTCGCCGACGCAGATGAAGAAGCTCGGCTTCCGCGGCAAGCCGTATCGGCTCGGCTAGGGCCGTTCGCGGCCGCGCATCAGCGACCTAGCAGCACGTGGTCCTAGTCACGGCGCGGCGCAGTCGTGCGGGCAGATCAAGTAGTCCTCGACCGGATCGCACGTGCCGTCGCCGCAATACGGAGCGGTGAGCGCGCAGGTCACGCCCAGGGTCGGCGGGCACGACGGATCGCAACGGCCCCAGCAGTCGGGGTCGGCGCAGCCTGCGAGGCCGTCGCCGTCGCTGTCCGCGCTGGCCGACGTGCACGCCTCCGGTAGACGTAGCGGCCGTCGAACGCAGCGCCGCGAAACCCTCTCGCGCTGCCGTTGAAGCTCGTCAGATCGAACGTCGCCCACTTGGTCCGGTCACCGAGGTCGCTGTACGTGACCGGGACGCTCGCGTCGACGCTCGCGTCGAGGCTCGCATCGATCGCCTTTCCGGCATCCGCCGAGCTTTGCGCGCGCTCGTTGCAGCTCGCTAGCACGAAGCCAGCGACCAGAATCCACGTTGACCTCATCGGTCCTCCCATGGACTGCAATCTAAGGGTCTCGCGCCGCGAGAGCCGAGCAGTTCACGCGAGGTTCACGCTCGCGCCAAGACCTGCCGGGTTCTACCGGCATCGAATCTGGGGGCGGCCTCCGCCCAAGCGTGTGGTCTTGACGCGGACTGGATCTCTGGCTGACGCGGTGGCCGCTGTCCGAGCAACGGACACGGTGGGTCGGAACGTCGCGATCGCGCGTGGAGGGATCGCGGCGCGGAAATCCAGTGCGCGCGTGCGTGCTCGCGGGTGGCGTTTACGAGAGAACGTCCGGCGCGGCCGGACAGCCGCTCGTCGGCTATCGCCGCCGGACACCAGCGTGTCGAGGAATCTCTGCTGGTTGGTCATCCAGTTCTCCTGCCGTGCGCAACCGGCTCGTGCAACATCGCGCGATTTACACTCCAACACGCATCGCATTCAGCGCGAGCTATTCGGCGAGGCCTGCCCTGATCGCTCGACATCAGATCGGCGAGAACGCGCAGCGGCCAACACGCGGAGCGCAGTAGTATCGCGGCGGCATGTCCGACCCCGCGTCCTATGGCGACACTTGGGCCCCGATCTACGACGAGATTCACGCGCACCTCGATCCGACAGCTGCTGTCGAAGTGCTCGCCGGGCTCGCGGGTACCGGCAGGGCGCTCGAGCTTGGCATTGGCACCGGTCGCGTCGCAATCCCGCTCGCTGCGCGCGGTGTCCCCGTTCATGGCATCGAAGCCTCGCAAGCGATGCTCGATCGCATGCATGCCAAGCCGGGCGGTGGTGATGTCCGTGTGACGCTCGGTGATTTCACCGACGTCGCCGTCGATGGCGAGTTCGCTCTCATCTACGTCGTCGTCAGCACGCTGTACGGCTTGCTGACGCAGTCCGCGCAGGTCGCGTGCGTTCGCAATGCGGCGGCACGGCTCGCGCCCCGCGGCGTATTCGTCTTCGAGGGTTTCGTACCGGATCCCGCCCGCTTCGATGCGAATCAGCGCGTTCAGGTCAATCGCATCGAGCCGACTCGACTCGACCTCGTGTTCACACGTCACGATCCTGTGCACCAGCGCCTATTGGGCCAGCACGCCATCGTCGGACCGCAGGGCATGCAGCTGTTTCCCGTCGAACTTCGCTACGTGTGGCCCAGCGAGCTCGACTTGATGGCGCAGCTGGCGGGGTTGCGGCTGCGCGAGCGCTGGGGCGACTGGCGACGCGGCCCGTACACGGGGAGCGGCGGTCACATCTCGATCTACGAGCGGGCTTCCTGAATTCAACGGAACACTAGTCGAAGAGACTGTTCCGGCGTCGATCGGGGTTGCGTTGGGGACTTGCCTTGTCGGCGCGACCTGTGGACCGCCACTGCGCCGATACAGAATGGTGATTCGCGGCGCACCGTAAGCAATGCGCGGGATCCGAAAGTGAAGCGAGAGCTCCGACTCAGCGGGCGTGTCGTCGACGAATGCAATGGCGCGGGAGGTCGCGCGCGCTGCTGGAGCAGCTCGATCAGCTCGCGCTGTCGAAGTAGCGACAAGATCCTGACACACCGGTACGGAACGTCGGCCAGTTGGCGGCGGCACGGCGGTTGCTCGATGCGCCGGCATGATCAGAACGCTGGCGCTCGTGGCCGCGACCTGCTTCGCCGCCGGCGGCTGCGCGAACGACGGTTACTCGGTGACGGGCACGCTGACGCTGCAGGAGGGCCCGCTGCCGCCGCCGCCGGCGCCCGACGATCCGGATCAGACGCTCGACTCGCTCGACCATCTCGACTACCAGCTCGTCGATCACGCGCAGGGCACCGAGCAGGACGGCGAGCTCCGGCAAGGCCCGTTCGCGATCACCGACCTCGCGGGCGGCGACTACACGCTCACGATCTCCGCGGTTCACGACGTCGACGTCCTCATCGGCACCGGCACCGAGACGCTCGGCTCGATCACGGGCGATCTCGACGTCACGGGCGACACCGACCTGGGCACGGTCGTGCTGCCGTGGCAGCCCGAGTACTGAGCTCAGCCCCTCGATGTCGTAGTCCTCGAGCATCTCTGGCTGGCTCGGAACGTCGCGATCGCGCGTGGAGGGATCGCGACGCAGAAATTCCAGTGCGCGCGTGCGTGCTCGCGGGTGGCGTTTACGAGAGAACGTCCGGCGCGGCCGGACAGCCGCTCGTCGGTTATCGCCGCCGTCTCGAAGCTCGTCGTGTTCGGCAGCGGGCGGCAAACATCCACGAGCTTCGATCCTCGACGTCACGTCGTCCGGCAATGGCTGGTGCGACGGAAAAACCCGACAGTGACCGCGTGTCGGACACGGGCGTCAGGATTCTCCGAGCTGCCTTCACGTGAGTGCGCGCAAAGCGCGAGGATCACGTGCCGCCACGAGGTCTGGTCGTTGCAGACCTAGCGATGCATGCGAACCAAACTTGTCCTTGGAAGCGTCGTGGCCGCCCTCTCGGTCGGTGCGGATTGTCACCCCGTCGTGTCGACCTCGACTTCGACATGCACGCCGATCGCGGCGGGCCCGCTGACGTCGGGCGGCACCGACGAAGACGGCAGCATCCTCGTCGTCGATGACACCGTCTACTTCGCATGGATCTCGCGCCGCAACGGCGACACGGATGTGTACATGGAGTCCTCCGACGACAATGGCGAGACATGGAGCGCACCATGGATCGCGGTGTCGATGACCCCGGCGCCAGGACAGACCCGATCCGACGACTATGTCCAGTCGCTGAGCCTCGACCTCGATGGCCGGATTCGCCTGAGCGGCACCAGGAGCCCCGACGTGAACGGCTCCCAGCTCTACACCACGGCATCGACTGATCCTCATCACTTCCCCGAGCCGGTCGCGATCACGAGCACGACCGGAGACAAGGTCACGATCACTCCGATCCGTCAGGACGCGAGCGGCGTGTACCATCTCATCTACGCGTGGCGGCAAGGCGGCACCGGCGACTACCGTCTGGTCCAGCAGACCTCGTCGGACGCGGTGACGTGGACCGATCCGGTGCCATTGTTCTCGCCCACCGGGTACCAGGACGTGCTGCCCGCGATCGAGCTCGATGCGACTGGCACGCTGTGGCTGATCTGGGTACGCATCTACAGCGACAAGCCCGACGAGCTGTTCGGCACGCCGCAGGGCGACTTCTCGAACAGCTACCTCGGTGATCTGACCGACATCTACATCTCGTCGTCGACCGATGGCGTGACGTTCTCGTCGCCGTTGCACCTGTCGCAGAAGGGCGCGGGCTCGCCACCGGAAGATCAGACGGTCGCGAACCGCTCGATCGACACGATCCCGGCTCTGGTGCAAGGACCGAGCGGGCTCTACGCGACGTGGGTGACCACCGCGATCCTGACCGCGTCCGGTGGGGCCTCCACCCTGATGTGGCGCGTCGACGAGTTGTGCGAACCCTCTCAGATCCGCTCGCTGACGATGGGAGGCTACTCGGTGCGAGGAGCCACGTTGCCATCCGGCGCCACGATGATCGCCTCGGTCGACGAGACCGCGAGTGGCCAGACGACCATCTACAACGATCAGTACGAGATCATCTGCTCCGACGCCGACCTCGGCCGTGCGGCGCAGTAGCGAGCCCCGACGACCGCGATCGGTGGGCGATCGAAGCTCGCGCGCAGCGAAGGGCCAGATCGAGCGCGTCCTGCGCATCCATGGCGAGCTGTCGCGCGCCGCGAACGTGCAGCGTTCGCGGCGGCACTCGTGGCGATCGCGGTCGGCGACGACATTCGCGCCCGCGCGACGGCATCGCGGTTCGCGACCGAAACCGCGCCGAACCTACGCGCGATGGCCAAGCTGATCGATGCAGAGTCCTTGCGTCACAGCGGTAAGACCGCGCAAGCGATCGTCGAGTTCGGTGAGGCCCGGAAGCTCGCCGACCTCGCGATCGGCCATGTTCTGCTCGCTAAAGCGTTGCTCGATGCGAAGCGTTACGCCGAAGCCTACGGCGAGCTTCAGACATGCCTGCAGCGACGCGGCGAGATCGCGATCGATCCCTACGACGCTCCGGGCTACCATCGACTTCCGGAGATCACGTTCGAGCTCGCGCGCGCGCAGGAAGGTCTCGGCAACCCCGCCGCGGCAGCGAGTTACAACGCGTTTCTGGCCGCTCTTCACGAGCCGGACACGGACTTCGTCCTCGCACGCACCGCGCGGGCTCGTCTCGCCGCCATGAAGTGAGCTCTGACCGACGACGTGGCGATGCTGGCATGATCGGCGCCAGCGCCTGTCACGCAGTCCGAGTGACGATCGAACCATGCCCGACGACGCCGACGAGCAACCGGTCGGTACCAAGCTGGACCGGCCGTCCTCGTGCGCGAGGAGGGTGATGCCGATGACCGCCGGCATGTCCGGCACCGAGGTGCTGCCGGTGGTCGTGTACTCCGCGATCCTGTCGTCGATCCTGCTGTTCGCGATCGGATTTCGCGTGTACCGGCCGCGTCGCGCGACCGAGGTCGCCGCGCCGGCCGCCCCGGCCTCATCCGTGTATGCTGCCGCGGCATGCGGCGACCGGCATCGGCGGCATGGGCTCGCGCGGGGTGGCTGACCGCGTGCCTCGCGGCGTGCGCCGGCGAGCCGCCGCCGCTCCACGTCTCCGCCGCGCCGCTCGCCGGCTGCGTCGATCCGGTCGGCGCGCGCTACCCGTGGCGGTACCGCGTGCTGCCGCCGGCCGAGCTCGACGCCCGCAAGGCGGCGTTCGCCGCGCGCAACCCGGGCGAGTGGTCCCTGCAGCTGAACGAGCGCGGGCTGGTGTTCCATCTCGCGACCACCGATCCTTCGATCGTCGCCGCCGATCCCGACCACCCCGACGGCTTCAGCGGCGCCGAGCTCGCGCGGTGGTCGGCGTTCTTGCGCGATAACGCCGAGCTGTTCGGGATCACCGACCCCGGCTCGCTGCACCTGCTCGTCGTGCCGATCGCCGCGGGTCCGACGCCGAACGTGGCCGAGCTGCGGCAGTACATCGGTCCGGTGCTGCGCGCCGAGGTGACCATCGGCAAGCGGCCCGGCGACAAGCCGGGCATCGCGATCGACGGCAGCCTCGAGCCGATCGCCGCGTGTCCGCACGTCGACGACGCGGCGCTCGCGGCGCGCCTGGTCGGCCGCCGCTACGTCGAGACCACCGCGTGGACGCGACCGGCCGAGCGCGACTGCGGGATGGTGCCCGGCGGCAGCACCGATGCGTGCCGCGCCACCCCGCTCGGCACGACGACCGCGAAGCGCACGATCGAGCGCGCGAACGTCTCGGTCGATCACGAGCTCGTCACCGTCCCGCTCGGCGGCGGCTGGTTCGCGGAGCGCCACCTCGCGTGTATCGCCGTCGATCTGCCAGCGGTCGAGCCCCCGCAGAAAATCTTGCACGGGCCCGAAGGCGAGCTCGCGTCCTCGACGGTCACGCCGACCGGCCGCGCGCCGCGGCTGCCGCTCGCGATCGATGTCGTGACCGGCGAGACCCTCGACGCGTCGCTGTGCCCGCTCTCGGGGCAAGCGTTGCGCTCGCCGTGAAGTCATCGCGAGTCGTTCGGCCAGCTGGATGCGCTTCTCGCCGGATAGCGCACGAGAATCCGGCTTGCACCTACTGGATCGTTCCGACGCACGACGCGATATCGAAAAAGATGAACGCGAGCGCCTTCTCCTGCGGCGTCATCGCAGCGGTCGAGCAGCCGCCCGGATATGGAACGGTGCTGCTCGAGGTCGAGCCAGAAGCGACGTGCATGTCGGAGAACACGACCTTGCCGCAGCGCTGATCGGCAGGCTGGTCGAGCGGCGTCGTGAACTGCAGATCCTGAACGCTGGTGTGACCGTTGGTCGCCGGCAAGGTCGGATCGATGTATGCCCAGCGCTCGGATCGCGACGGATCGTTCGCGGCGAGCGTGTAGCGCGCATCGCTGATCGGGATCTGATCGCGCGTGGTCGAAGCGCCGACATTGACGAGCCAGGTCGCGAACGACGGACCCTTGGGGTGGCTGAGCTCGTCGATGCTCGCGATCGAAGCGTCCTGATCCTCGGGCGCATCGAAGTTCCACGTGCCCACGGTCTCCCAGTCGGGCTCGCCGTGCGAAGGGTTTCCGCCCTCGCCGCCGATCCAGATGTTCTGCCAGTGCGACATGAACACGCGCCCGCCCGCGGCGGCGTACGAGTGCAGTGCGTCCATCGCGCTTTGCGGCTTGCTCGGCGCGTACTGGCCGCCCTCGCACGACAACATCGTGATGTCGTATTTCGACAGATTCGCGGTCGCGCCCCACAGCGTGCGCGCATCGCCGAACGCAGCCCCGGGACCTCCCGGCCAGGTCGCGGCGAACTCGATCGCGCCCTCACCGTGACCGGCGCCGGGATTCGCAAACAGCTGGACGTGACCACCGCCGAAGTCGTTAGTGATTTCGGTCGGGTCGATGCCGAGCTTGAGCACGAGGCACTCCAGTGCGTCGAACGCGCCGGTCGTGACCGCGATATAGGGAAGATCGACTTCGGGCGCGCCCGTATTGTCGATCGCGGTGAGCGGCGAGGCGTCGTTGCGGCCAGTCGGCAATGTGGTGTCGACGGTCGACAGCGGCGCGTCCTGGCATGCCGCGACATCTGGGATGACCAGACGTCGGCGCCACTTGCCGACCTGGATCACGAGCGGCACGCTCGTGGTCGCCGGCACGTTTGCGAGCGAGAACCTTCCAGCTTCGTCGGTGGTGGTCGCGACGATCGATCCGCCAGGCAGGCCCGCACTGCACTGGTCGCAGCTCACGCCGATCGGCAGTGCACCGGGATCGGAGGCCGGCACGTAGACGGCGACGCCGTACAGCGGCAGCGTTCCGTTGGGCGCGTACACCGTGCCCGACAACGATGTCGGTGGCAGCCCCTTGGGTGCGCAGTCGACCTGGAAGCACGCCAGGCCGGCGCACGCATCGGCGGGCTCCGGCGTCGCGGTGTCGATCGCGCCGTGTAGATGATGATCGCCACACGCGATCGATACGGTCGTGATCACGACAAGAACGTCCATTCGGGTCACGCTCATGGTCGGCGACACTAGCAGCGGCGATCGATCGCCCCTAGCGCGAATGAAGAGGGGGACTCTCCCCCTCACATGCGTGTTCGCATCGTTATCGAATCGCGCGCGCGCGGTAGCGTGATGTGAGGTCGACTCGATGATCCGAGATCGGATCGCTGTCAGTGTGCGAGCTGCAAACGATCGAGCGCGCGGTGAAGGCGACCGAGCGTGCGCGACGGCTCGGCGCCATCGAGCACGTCGAACGCGACCGTGTCCGTGACCGTC
>Ga0335083_10000246_pt1 | contig 89221 bp, 90 predicted proteins | sample Lox_Sample_42_FD_206716 | JGI IMG/M metagenome (GOLD analysis project Ga0335083, IMG submission 206716) | Soil microbial communities from Loxahatchee National Wildlife Refuge, Florida, United States - Lox_Sample_4.2 | ecosystem: Environmental > Terrestrial > Soil > Wetlands | place: USA...
GAGCGTTTCGCAGTGATTTTCGGCTGCTCCAGTGACACCCCTGCGTCCCGCGCGGCAGGGTGTCTGCGGCGTGCTTTTCACCTGTTGGCGTTTTTGTTTTTTCTGCTCGCACCGGATATAGCTCGGGCCCGTGTTCGTTCATCGTTGTGGTGCAACCCACCAAACATGTCTGCGGTCATGCAAGACCATGATGACGTCTGCGAACTCCCTCACTACCGCAGGGAGGCGGGTAGCCTATTCAGACGGACGGTCAATTCGACCACTGTCCCGCGGCAGGCATTCCCGCACCGGTGGCACCGCTACTCTGCTGCCGCGAGCAACCGCGGCGACAGAATTCCGTGTAATCGATTTCGTCGCGCAGCATGATCCACAACCGAATGCCCAGCTTGCGCGCCGCGGCCATGCGCGCTTTCCCCATTCCTTTTTGCACCAGCTTCCGCCGGTAGAAACGCCGCAGTTCCGGATCACGCCGTACCGCGTGAATGGCCGCTTCTCCCCACAGAAAGCGCAGTAGCGAATTTCCCTGCTTGCTGAGCCTGCCCAGGCGTTGACGGCCTCCGCTAGACCGTTCGCTGGGAATCATCCCCACGTAACTCGCTACCGCCTTACCATCCGCGAAGCGCCGCGGATCTCCGAGAAATACCTCAGTGGCGAGTGCGGTGATCGGTCCGACGCCGGGATGAGTCATCAATCGCTGCGCCTGCGCCCGTCGTCGCGCCTGCTGTTCGACTTCACGGTCGAGAGCCTGGATCGGACTCTCGAGTGCCGGATACAACGCCAGCAACGTGTCGCGCTGTGCTCCGGCATGCGTAGCCAGTGGCAAAGCGCGCAGCGCATGTTGCCCGGTGCGCGTCCACAACGCATGGCCGCGCCGCAGCCCGTGATTCAACGCCACGGCTTGCAGACTGAGTTGCACCCGCGTACGAAGACGCACCAGCTGATCGCGGTGCCGCAACAGCGTCTGCAGATCGCGTTGTTCTCGGGAGGGCATCCAAATCGCTGGAAAACGATTTTCCGCCAGCAAGGTCAGCAGTAGGCGAGCATCGCGGCGATCATTCTTCTGCTTGCGCGGCTCGGCCGCCCGGATCTGCGCCGGATGGCCAACGCGAAACTCGATCCCCAACTCCTCGAGTAGTCGCAGAAACCAGTGTAGCGAGCCCGTCGCTTCGACCCCGACCAACACCGGCTTGGGCAAAGCCGCATAGAACTCCCGCACTTGGTGGCCTTCGTGCGGCAGTTCTCTCTCCACCAACTCGCCCGTTTCATCGTCCAGCATGGCAATCGTCTGTTGTCGCGTATGCAAATCCACGCCTATAATTTTCATCTCGGCCTCCTTCGTTCCGAGCCATGTCCGGTTAGAGCACCGACATTTTACTCGGCTCGTCGCGAGGCCGACTTCGTTATGCCATCAGACGGGCTGCGTTGGGGTGCGAAACACTTCGAGGCTCGAAGCAAGCATGGGGGAAGGGTAGCATGGAACTGAATTACTGCCAAGGTATAGTACTTGATGCGTATCATTCGAATTGAGACGCGGGAAGTGGAATGGATGGAAAGGGTTGGCGGGAATTTGGGAGTTTGATGAGACGGAGTGGCGGACCTTTACAGGTTGGGAGGTTTGAAGGGTGGAAGGTTTGCGGAGAAGGGCTTCGGACGTGACTGCGGGGACATGGACTTCAAAGCCGGACCCAAAAGCCACGCGTAAGACTAACGAGCGGGCAGGTGGCGGATTAGGGTTCACCCAGAAAAAATGAGTAGAAGAAAGACCCACCCTCAAAAAACGAGAGTAGGGCACCTCGCGCCGACAGCGTATAGGCCAGGGCTGACGGCGGGGAAGCGTTTGACGAGGACGCGGAAAGCACGTAGAATTGTGCTGCACGTGAAACTGTGCTCGGCAGGAGAATCATGAAAAGGAACGTTACGTTGAAGTTGGACGCGGATCTTTTGAAGCACGCTCGGGTGCTGGCGGCGGAGCAGGGGAGTTCGATCAGCCGGATGCTGGCCGATAAACTTGAGGAAGCGGTTCGCGAACGGGCGGGCTACGATCGCGCGCGAAAGCGGGCCCTGGCGCGGCTTCGCGTGGGGATGGATCTGGGCTGGAGGCGGCCTGGTTCGCGAGACGAACTACATGAGCGATAAGTATTTTGTGGATACGAATATCCTGGTGTACGCGCACGATTTGAAGCAGGGTGCGAAGTTCGAGCGGGCGCGTGCGCTGGTGGAAAAATTGTGGGAGAGCGAAAACGGGGTGCTGAGCACACAAGTGCTGCAAGAGCTTTGCGTCAGCCTGCGGCGAAAAGTGTCGCGTCCCTTGTCGGCGGAGGGTACGCGGAAGGTGATCGAGGATTACGCGAGCTGGGAAATCGTGGTGAACACGGCGGAGTCGGTGATGCTGGCGCTAGACATCGAGGGGCGGTACGGAATTTCGTTTTGGGATGCGTTGATTGTGCAGGCGGCGGGGAGTTGCGGGGCGGAAGTGATTTATTCGGAGGATTTGGGGGATGGGCAGAGTTATGGCGAGGTGCGGGTGGTTAATCCGTTGAAATGAGGGAGGGAACAGCAAAGGAAGGGCCTGGTTTGTTCCCTGCAGCCCTGCAAACTAAGAATGAGTGTTTGCGCCACTCGCCTCCACTCCTTTCCTCTCTGCTTTTAAATATGGAACCAGGATATCTTTTGCGCTATTGCAGTAGTGATGTGTGAGTCTTGCGTTTTCTTCACTTCCCTTGCCGCCAAGTTTCTTGTCCACATCGTGGTCAACGCTTACCCCTTGGTCCGGGACACGGGCACGGCAGATCCCACACCTGATCGCGGTCTCCAGCTTTTTGCGTAAAAATACTTTGGATTTCACGGGCGGAGTAAAATCCGTGCTGATCTCGTCCCCTTCCAGCGGAGCAGCCAGTTTCAGGAATTTGAATTCAGCCGAGGATTGTAGCGATTTAACGACGGCCTCCGCATTCTCGCCGCGCTCGCATTCCTTAGCAACTAGTCGGAAATAATCCCTGATCTTGTGAACGGCCTTCATTTTGCCGCGCGTCTTCAAGACGATCTGTGAGAAAAAGTCATTATACTCCGTCAAAAAATCCTCAAACTTTTCCCTGATCCTTGTGAACTCCTTGAATTTGTCTTTTTCCATGTACTCCATTATGAATTCGATGGTTGCGAGGAAGGCCGATGGAAGGTGTCTTCCGTTGCTTGAATAAAAATAGATAAGTGGATGTAAATCTAAAGACTTCATGTAGTCCGAAGTTGGTTGGTTGGAGATGCTGATGATAGTGCGTCTCGTGTTCTTTAGGAATTCTATCGTGCGCTCACCGTCCACGTCTTTTTCTATCAGTTCTTCCAGGGGCGCTTTATGCTTGGAGGAATCGACGGCCACTTTGTTCGTCATGTTTACAAGATTGAGTAGCATCTCCAGGGTTGAACTGCTGGAATGTCGCCCACAAATGGGCAACACGGACGTTTTGATCGTGGGTCCCGCTATGGGTGGCTTAAAGCAATGGGTGTATAGCTCGGCGCCAAGCTTTTCTATCTTATCCTTGTTTTCTTCCGCGAATTTGCACCAATGGCGATGTCCCGTACCGGCTTGATTTATGGCCCTGGCGGCTATTGCATTGGGGCATTCGCGAGACCGTAGAAGTATTATTTCTGTGTCGGATAGGGATACACCTTGTTCGTTTATCTTAAAAAATGACCGTTCGGCTTGGTGAATGTCTCTTGTCTTGAGTTGTTGCGCGGTGAGAGAACAAAAGTTTAATGCCTTTGCGGTTTCCACGTACTGAGGTTGGCTCTTAAAGGCATTGCTGATCGATTTATAAGGGCCGATACTTTTATTTATCAGGTCTCGTGTCTTTTGAGCGGCCACTTTTTGGTCCTCAGATATTTCATCTCCGAAGAAAGCGCGAGAAATCTGGCCGTCGCCGTAATCGTCGTTTACCCAAGCGATGATGGAACTCAGCCGGTGAGCTCCATCGATAACAAAGAGATCATTCGATGCGGAGCGCCAAACGATGATTGCCGGCACAAAATCTTTAGCATAGGTGATAACCAGATCGCATACCTTTTCGGGTGTCCAGCTGGCGGTTTCCCTTTGGAAATCAGGCTTGCAAAGGACACTGTAGGTAATTGCGCCCTCTTCCAGGTCAGTGTGCTTGATTTCGGTTGTCTTGGACGTTATTTCCAAGTCTCCGCCAGTATCCATGTTGCGGCGCTTAATTAGGGCATCGAGATTTACCATCTTGCCGCTCATTTACATCCCCTCGTAAGTCGTTTCTGTATTCGGCTTGATGCGAGGCAAGTATAATACGCTCGCCTAGTCCATTCATCGCCATCGCCTGCGATTGGTGGTGGGCCGGCTTTCTCTGACGGGATGGCCTTTTCAGCGAACAGCGCGGCTCCGCTCGCGGATCTTCAAGTTCTTCCAGGGGTTGTCGGCCGGATAGAAATCTCTCTGGTTTCCGGTCTATCCGCGCAGGCCGACGCGTTCGCGAGAGTCGAAGGAAAAAGAGCCGGCTTTCTTCGCCACGCGCTGGACTTCGGCCTCGGTGGCAAACTCGCCGCGATCGGCTTCGGCGAGCGCCTTGTGAATTTCTTCGACTTGCCAACTGTTCAGGGCGAGGTAATCTCGAATGGCTTCCGCAGCCAGGAAGGAGCGGGAGCGGCGGGTGGCTCTGGCGAGTTTATCCAGTTGGCCGGTGAGGTTGTCGTCCAGGCGGAGGGTGAGAACTTTTTGGGAAGCCATGGATGCCTCGCGAATACGTCTGATTACATTGTATTCGGAATGAAGGGAGCAGGGAAAATGGGGAGGGAAAAAGCAGATTCCTTCCGACAGGGCCGACGTCGTTATAGACGGAATGACACTTTGGGGAATGCGACGAATACGCAGTGCAAAGGGAGCGGAGTGGAAAAAAGAGAGTTTGAGTCTCTCTGAAACGCTGGTAACGAGAACTTCGGCGCTCGGCTGTTCAAACGAGCTCGATCACGACACGGCGTCCGACCATGGCTGCGGCACGCTGTAGGCTGGAAAGCGTGATGTCGCTTTTGGGATTGAGGAGACGGTCCACCTGCGTACGGCTGGTCTTGAGCAGCGTGGCCATCTTATTTTTGGAGATTTTCTGTTTTTTCATGGCTTCGTCGAGCTGCCAAGCGACGACTTCCTTGATTGCTTGTGCTTGCGCTTCTTCAAAGATGCCCTCTTGCTGGAGGAAATCATCGATGCTCGAGCCCATGTGGTGTTTGACGGTCTTGCGTTTCCTGTTCATTGTTCCAGCTCCTTCTGGCGCTTGCGCGCCAATGCCAAATCATCGAGCGGTGTGGCGCGCGTTTTCTTGATAAACCCATGTAGCGCTACGAGGTGTTCCTGGCAAACGCACAGGAGCACACGCGCCGTCCGGTTCGTTGGGAGGTTTGTTCTGATCTCCCACAACCCGTTTCCCAGCGGGCGGCATAGCGGCATCCCAACGGGCCAGCGCCATTGGGCTCGCAAAAGGTCCTTGCCTATGGCGTGGCGTTCGGCCTCCGGCAATTCCTTGAGCCACTGCCTTACGGGTTCGTTCCCAGGGCGCAGGCGGTAGAAAATCAGCGGGATTTTTCTGGGGTGAGGGCCTTCGACCATCCTGCACCTTTTATAGTGCTAGTGTACCGTAGAATGTGCAGGTGTGCAAGGGGGCCAGGTAGGGCGGGCATCAAGCGCGGCGGTCCGGGTGGGAGGAGGAAGGGCACGATGTATGGTGCCCTACCGAAAGAAGTGGGTGCGGCGCGGAAGTGGCGAGGAGAGAAGCGGAAAGCGGGCGAATTGGGCTGAAAACGGGGCGTGTCTTGCTTTTGACGTGAGGGCGGAATATACTGCTATTTCGCTCTGAAGCGGGTCGCACGGATGGGTGGGCGCAAGCCCACTTTTTTGTTGGGCCGGTTGGAGTGCAGTGGATACCGGCATTGCTCGGGGAGTCTCCGGTTGGATTTGGAAAAAATTCGGGCAGCCGCCGAGCGTGTGGCGCGGTCGGAAGGGCTGGAAATCTTTGATGTGGAGTGGAAAGTCGGGAAGCAGCGCTTCCTGAGAGTGATTATCGACCGGCCGCCGAGACTTGGAGCCGCAATGACGGACGCGGCGGGGCAAGTTTTGGCGCCGAGCGAGGCGCGCGAGGCTGCGAGCGGCGAGATGGGCATCAGCCACGCGGATTGCCAGCGCGTGAGCGAGCAACTGAGCGTGATTTTGGATGTGGAAGAGCTGATTCCAGGGCCGGCGGGATACACCCTGGAGGTGAGTTCGCCGGGGATGGACCGGGCGCTGCGGAAGCCGGCGGAGTATGAGCGGTTTCGCGGGCGGATGGCGAAGATTTCGACAACCGAACCGGTGGGCGAAGAGAAATATTTTGAGGGACGGCTGGCGGGAGTTGTGAACGGGAATGTGCGGCTGGAGTTGAAGGGAAGAGTGGCGCGGACCGTCGAGTTGCCGCTGGAGAAGATCCGGAAGGCAAATTTGATGGTGGAGTTTTAGAAGAGAGTGAGCAGTGGGTAGTGGATGGCGAGTAGAAAGAACGAAAAGAAAAGTTATCGCAGAGTGCGCAGAGCAAACGCAGGGAAGAAGTGAACCGTGACTAGCGAGCAGTGCGCAGCAACAGACAAGGAAAATTAGCAGCAAAAGAGATTTCGGGTGCGGGAATAGGGAACGGGAACAGGAAGCAATCGGGAACGGAAAATGGCGAATCTGCTCTATCAGCAAATTGAGATGTTGAGCCGCGAGAAGCACATCGAGACGAACGTGGTGGTGTCCGCGATTGAAGACGCGATGGTGGTGGCGGCGCGGAAATACTACAAGACCGAAGAGGATCTACGCGCAAAGTTCAATCCGGAGACCGGGCAGGTGGACGTGTACTCGGTGTATACGGTCGTTGAGGAAGTGACCGACCCGAAAAAGGAAGTCAGCCTGGCGGAAGCGAAGAAAAAGAACCCCACGGCGGAAATCGGGACAGAGATTATCGCGGCAAAGCCTACGGACGTGCTGGGCCGGATCGCGGCGCAGACGGCGAAGCAGGTAATACTGCAGAAGGTGCGGGAGGCGGAGCGGGACACGATTTACAACGAGTACCACACGCGAGTGGGCGAACTGGTGACGGTGATCGTGAAGCGGGCGGAGGGCCCGGATTTGATTGTGGATATGGGGCGGACAGAAGCACGGTTGCCGAAGCGCGAGCAATCGAAGCTGGAGACGTACAACATCGGCGAGCGGCTGCGGGTGGTGATCAAGATGGTGGACCGCGCGGCGAAGGGGCCGCAGGTGATCGTTTCGCGGGCGGATGCGAGCCTGGTGCAGAGGCTGTTCGAGATGGAAGTACCGGAAATTTACGACGGCACGGTGCAGATCCGCTACGCAGCGCGCGAAGCGGGAGAGCGGACAAAGGTAGCCGTGGCGAGCCGGGACAAGGATGTGGATCCCGTGGGCGCGTGCGTGGGAATGAAGGGAATGCGCGTGCAGTCGATTATCCGCGAATTGCGCGGGGAGAAGATCGACATCATTCCGTACAGCGAAGAGACGGTGGCGTTTGCGCAGAAAGCGCTGAGCCCTGCGAAGGTGACGCGGGTGCAGATCACCGATCCGGAGAACAAGAAGCTCGAAGTGATTGTAGAGGATTCGCAGCTATCGCTGGCGATCGGGAAAAAGGGGCAGAACGTCCGGCTGGCGAGCAAGTTGATTGGCTGGGACATCGATATCAAGAGTGAGGAAGAAAAGCGGCAGGAAATTGAAGAGCAGATGACGGCGCTGACGGCGCCAGCGACACCGTTGACGGCTCTGGCAGGTGTGGGGCCGAAGACGATTGAAAAGATCGAAGCCGCCGGAATTACCAACGTCGAGAAACTCGCGGGGATGACGCCGGAACAGTTGATGGAGATTCCTGGAATCGGCGAGAAAATGGTGGACAAGATTTATCAGGCGGTGAACCGCTTCTATGAAGGCGGCGCGGAGGCCGCGGCGGCTGCGCCAGCAGGCGAAAATACAGACGACATGGCTGCCGAAAGCGAAACAGCACCGGCAGAGGTCGAAGCGACGGCGGAGGCTGCTGAAGTTACACCGGACGCATTGGAGCATGCCTCGACGGCAAGTGAGGTAGAGGAAACGGCAGCGGGATCGGAAAAACCTGCGGAATCAGAGGAGCAGGCAACGGAGCAGTCCGGAGGGGAAGCGAAACCGGAGGAGCCGAGGCCGTAAATTAAAAGTGGCCGCAGTCGGTTTGCCGACCGCTTAGGAAAGCAGACCGCGGTTAAGTCGAGTGAGATTTTTTGACTGGAGAACTGTCCATAGGACGCATGAGCGACGCAAATCAAGTCCGGATCAACGAACTGGCCCGCGAGCTAGAGGTCAAGGCCAAAGCGATTATTGACCTCTTGCCGGGTTACGGCGTCACGGAGAAAAAGACGCATTCGAGTTCGATCCCTGTGGATGTTGCCGAGAAGGTTCGGAAGAACATTTTGGGACAGGCCGAGGCCGAAGCAGCGGCGGAGTCTGCAGCCAAGGCGGAAAAAGAAGCCAAGGACGCGGCGGCAAAGGCCGCGCGGATGCGGCCTGCGGCTACTCCTCCTGCGCCGGTGGCAGCGGCTCCAAGCGTGGCGGCGAAACCCGCGGCGCCGACCGTCGCACCTGTTGCGCCGCCTGTAGCGCCCGCTCCGAAGCCTGCGACTCCTATAGCTCCAGCGTCGGCAGCGCCAGTCACTGCGCCCGCAGCACCGAAACCACCGGTTTCGATTCCTCCTGCGGCGCCAGCGAGTGCGCCAACAGCGGCGAAACCTGTGGCGCCAGCAACGACAGCGCCGAGACCGCCATCAACCGTACCAGTCCGTCCTCAAACTCCTGGCGGACAGCCAGCAGCGGCAGCCGGCGCACAACGACCGCCAGCGGCGACAGGAGCGAGACCTCCCGCCCGTCCTTCTGTGGCAGCACCCGCAGCACCCGGATCTCGTCCTGCGGTTGCCCCGCGCCCATTGCCGACTGGTAATCGCGGCCCGGTTCCCGGAACGACGCCAGGGAGCGGGCAACGGACAGGGGGACCGCGTCCCGGACAGCCAATGCGGCCGATGCAGCAAGGGGGCCAGGGAAGACCGTACTCACCGAGGCCCGGAGGCCCAGGGGGAACGGGGAGTTCGCCGGCGAACCGTCCCTTTGAACAGCGGCGCGGGCCGATGCCGACTGGCACACGTCCAGGACCGCGGACACCGGGACGCCCCGGCATGCTTCCGCCCTTGCCGGACAAGATGCCGCCAAAAGCGGAGCCGGGCAAGCCGCTCTACACGCGAAAGCCAACACAGAGACAGCGGCCGGTCGTCGACAAACGGGAGATTGAGGGCGAGCGCAAGCTGCACCCGACGCGGCAGCGTCCGGGAGTTGGTGACAGGAGATCCGCAGCGGCCGTGATTGCGCCGCCGGAGCCGCGTCCGCCGCGCGACGTTACGATTACGGAAGGAATCACGATTCGCGAGCTCTCGGAAAAGCTTGATGTGCGAGCGAAGGATCTATTGAAAACGCTGCTGGATCGAGGAGTATTTGCCAGCATCAACCAGGCGTTGGATGTGCCGACAGCGACGACTTTAGCCGAGGCGTTCAGCGGAGTCGTAAGTGTCGTATCGCTTGAAGAAGAAATGGTGCTGGAAGTTGCGAAGGAAGAAACGAAAGAGAGTTTGAAACCGCGGCCGCCCGTCGTAACGGTCATGGGACACGTGGACCATGGCAAGACGAGCCTGCTCGATGCGATTCGCGAGGCGGACGTGGCTGCTGGGGAAGCGGGCGGAATCACGCAGCACATCGGAGCCTACAAAGTTGTGGTGAATGACCGCAGCGTGGTTTTTGTGGATACGCCGGGCCACGAAGCGTTTACGCGGATGCGTTCTCGCGGAGCGAAGGTCACGGACATCGTGGTGCTGGTGGTGGCTGCCGACGACGGCGTGATGCCGCAGACGAAAGAAGCCATCGACCATGCGAGAGCCGCGAAGGTGCCGATTATCGTGGCTATCAACAAGATCGACAAACCGGAAGCGCAACCGGAACGCGTAAAGCGCCAGCTCTCTGACCTGAATTTGGTTCCCGCGGAATGGGGCGGCGACACGGAGTTCGTGGAAGTCTCTGCAAAACAGAAAAAGGGCATTGATAAGCTGCTGGAGACGATTTTGTTGGTTGCTGATTTGCGGGAGTTGAAGGCGAACCCGGACGCGCCGGCCAGCGGCACGGTGCTCGAATCGCGCGTCGACAAAGGACGCGGCCCGGTGGCTACGGTACTGGTGCAAAATGGAACGCTCAATGCGGGCGACTTTTTTATCTGCGGGTCGGTCTTTGGCAAGGTGCGCGCGATGTTTGATGATCGCGGCCGGACGATCAAGGACGCGCCTCCGTCGACACCGGTGGAAGTGCTGGGTTTGCAGGGTGTACCGGATGCCGGCGACCATTTCCAGGTAACTGAAGAAGCCAAGGCGCGCCACATTGTGGAATACCGGCAGGGCAAGCAGCGCGACGCGCAAATGGCGCGTTCGAGTGGGGCGCGGATTACTCTCGATCAGCTCCACGAGCAGCTTAAGGCCGGAGACGTCAAAGAGCTGGGCATTGTCATCAAGGCAGACGTGCAAGGCTCCGTGGAAGTGCTGAGCGAAATGTTGCCGAAGCTTTCGACCGACCAGGTGAAGCTGAAGATTATCGGTTCAGGCGTAGGCGCGGTGACGGAAAACGACGTACTGTTGGCCTCAGCATCAGGTGCAATCGTGATTGCGTTCGGCATCCGGCCGGACCGTAAAGCGATGGAGTTGGCGCAACAGGAACACGTGGACATTCGCTCGCACACGATCATTTATGAAGTGTCCGACGAAATTAAGAAAGCCATGGAAGGCTTACTCGAGCCGGTTATTCAGGAAACGTATTTGGGCAGGGCGGAAGTGCGAAACACGTTCCGGGTCAAAGGCGCTGGCACGGTGGCTGGATGTTACGTGGTGGACGGAGTGCTTAAGCGCGACGCGCAGATTCGAGTCGTGCGAGACGGCGCGGTCATTTATACGTCAAAGCTTAGCTCGCTGAAGCGCTTCAAGGATGACGCGAGCGAAGTTCGTACTGGATTCGAATGCGGCGCGGGCATTGCAAACTTCAACGACGTTAAAGTCGGCGATATTTTGGAATGCTTCAGCGTTCAAAAACTGAGCGCTGCGGAAGCGGCAGGCCAGAGCAGCGGGACTGCCAGCCGCAAGTAAACAAGTTAGTTCCCCGGAGCGCTCATGCCGGTTGGCCTGCTTACCCTTGAGCTGCACATCCCCGACGCGCAATCGCTGAAGGACAAGCGGCAAGTGTTGCGCAGCTTGAAAGACAAGCTGCGAAGGCAATTTAATGTGGCAGTGGCGGAGCTAGACCACCAGGACGCGTGGCAGCGGTCGGTGGTCGGCGTGGTAACACTTTCGAACGAAGAAAAGCACGTGAACGAAGTACTGCAAAAAGTCCTGGATGAAGCGGACCGCATTCTGGGCTCGATTTTGATCAACCAGGCCATCGAAATCATCTAGGAAGTTTTGCGGGGACGAGATGAGTCCAGCCAATCACCGTCACGAACGGGTGGGCGAGGAGATCGCTCACGAAATCAACGCCATGCTGGCGGGAGAGTTGAAGGATCCGCGGCTGGAAGGCATGGTGGTGGTTAGCGAAGTGCGCGTACAACAGGATATGAAGCACGCGCGCGTGTTCATCAACATGCAAGGATCGGCCAAGGAACAGACTGACGCGATCAAGGCCCTTGAGCATGCCGCTGGATTTATCCGGCGCGAGCTAATCGAGAGGCTGCAACTTCGCCGGCTGCCCGAACTGCACTTCACGCTGGACCACTCGCAGGAATACACCGAACGGATCGATCAACTCTTGAAAGAGATGAAGAAGGACAAGCCAGCCGCATCCTAAAGGGACTTCGTCTTCATCTTGCGACTGCCCACGAACAGCCGACGACTCAATCCATGCCACGCCAACCTCAGCCTGCCCCGTACGACGGAGCGCTCGTCATTGATAAGCCGCGGGGAAAAACTTCACACGACGTCGTGGATGCGGTGCGGCATCTCGCAGGATTCCGTCAGATCGGCCATCTGGGAACGCTGGATCCGTTGGCGACTGGGGTTCTGGTGCTTTTGCTTGGGCGTGCAACGAGACTTGTGCAGTTCTACAGCGGGCGTCGAAAGCGGTACTCCGCCGCATTTCGTTTTGGGTTTGCGACCGATACCTACGATTCGGACGGAGAGGCGCAGGGGCCAGACAGCGCGCCTGTCCTTGATGCAGCGGTTCTCGAAAAACTTGCAGCCGAGCGTGTTTGTAAATTCGAGCAGATGCCTCCAGCGTTTTCCGCAAAGAAAGTGCATGGCCGTCCGGCGTACGAGCTGGCGCGAAAAAAGCAGGCCGTCGAGCTGAAGGCCGTCGAAGTCGAACTCTTCGAGTATAGGCTGACCGGAATCGAAGGCAGTGTGGCGCGATTCGTCGTCGAGTGCTCTTCAGGTACGTACATCCGCTCGCTGGCGCACGACATGGGGCAGAAGCTCGGCTGCGGAGCGCATCTCGCCGAAATTACGCGGACAGCGGTCGGCGAATTTTCGCTTGACCAGGCCATCAAGCTGGAAGAGCTGGCGGAGGCGACGCGCGCGGGGAAGTTTGCCGATTGCATGATCCGACTGGAAAACCTGCTGCCAAATTATCCGCGAGTCAACGTGCTGCCTGTGGTCGAAAGGCGCGTGCGGCACGGGACAAAGTTCAATATTCTTATCTCGCAGATTCAAGCCGGCCGAGTGGAACTTCCCCCCGGTGCGACACAGCAGCTGGATGGGGGCGAATCGAAGCCTCCGCGCTTGCGGGTCTTCAGCCAGCAGGACAAGCTAGTGGCCATCGCCGAAGCGGTCGTGCCGCGCACATACCAGCCTATCGTTGTGTTCGAACCCCTGCCATAAAATCGCAATTCTGAAGTCACTCTGGCTATGGCTCCCGGCGCGGAGGAAAGATTGCAGCGCCGCGGCCGGTGCTCGTGTCCCGACCGGCGTAAATGGAGCGGGAGACGCGGTCCTGGAGCCGCAGTTTATGCGGCGTAATTAGAATGAGCATTTCTGTGTCTTGGCCGGTCGTATTTCGCTGCCCGAAGAGATAGCCCAGGCCGCCCGGAAAATTGGCGAAGCCGGGGAGCCCTGTGAGAGTGCGGGTCTCCTGGTTATCAAGGAGCCCAGCGATAATAGTGGGCACGTCCTCTTTGACGCGGACTGTTTGAGAGAGCGAGCGATTGGTGAGGACGGGAATGCCGTTGATTGAGGAACCGGCGAGAGCGCGAATCTCGAAGTCCAGTTTGAGAGTCACTTCGTCATTCGTGTGGATGCTGGGCGTAGCCTTGATCTTCACGCCGAGATCTTCGTATTCAGCGCCTGGATAGGGCTGCTGGGCGACGCCTGCACCAGAATTGGAAAATAGGCTTGCGGGACTTAGAATTACCGTAACCTCGCCCGCCGCACCGGACGGATTGTCCGTGATTGCCACGTCGGGCAAAGACGCACCGCTCAACGCGGCAGCGATCAGGGCCGTGGGATTCGAGCCGACGGGAAGCTCGAATGCCGGAGCGAATAATCCCTGGCCGAGACCGAGGTACACGGATACGCTGTCCGTCAGCGGGTCAGTCACCGCGATGTCCGGGTTACCGTCACCGTTGAAATCGGCAATTGCGACCGATGTCGGTGTCTGCCCGGTGGCTAGAGGAGAATTTTGCGCGGCAGTGAACGTGCCATCACCGGCACCCAAGAAGACGCTTACGGTGTTGTCCGATTGGTTGACGACCGCGAGGTCGGGGTGGGCATCGTCATTCAAGTCGCCCACAGCGATAGCCACGGGCAATTGGCCCACCGCAAATGGGGAGTTGGCCGCTTGCGTGAAAGTGCCGTTGCCATTTCCAAGAAGAATCGAAACATCGCTCGTTGTTTGGTTCACGATCGCTAGATCGGTATTTCCATCAGAATTGAAATCGCTCGCCGTCATAGCGATGGGTCCTGCTACCGCATTGGGCAGGGAGAAGGGCGAGCCAGTGGCCTGAGCAAAAGTTCCGTCGCCGTTGCCCAGGAACAATGAGAACGTGTTGTCCGTAAAATTCGTAACTACAAAATCTTGATTCCCATCGTTATTGAAATCGCCAGTGACAATGGCGCTGGGCTGCTGACCGACGGAGATGGGTGAGCCGGTGGCAGCTGTGAAAGTATCGTCGCCATTGCTGAGGAGAACCTGCACAGTGTTGGCGACAGGATCCGTGACGAGCAAATCGTGAAAGCCGGTAGACGTCAGAACGGCGGATGCGATCGAGGGAGCGACGGCAGGTGCGTTTGCCCGGCTGGCCCCGAGAGAGATTGGTGAACCTGAGGAAGTGAGAAAAGTTCCCGAGCCCTGGTTGACAAGAATCGTGAGCGTGTTATCAATCTCATTGACGACGGCGAGGTCCAATTGGCCGAGGTTACGGAAGTCCGCCGCAGTGAGCGCGACCGGGCCGACTCCCACGTTGTAGGACGTGCTCGGGAGGATGCTGCTAGTTGTTCCAGGAATGGACGTGGCCGCTGTCGAGGTGCCCAGGCTGCCGGAAAGCAAGGAAAGAGTAATCGGATAGCGGTCACCTACAAAGAAGGTGGCCGGTTTGCCGTCTTGGGCGCGAAGGAGCACTTGAAGGCCGCTACGGACCAATGTGAGCGCGTCGGAAAACTGCGCTGCGACGGCAGGCAAAGTCAGAAGAAAAGTGGTTTTGCCACCGCCGATGACCGTGAGCGGAGGGATAAGGGAACTCAGATTGAGGGAACTTCCGGCGCCTGCTGAGCCTGATCCGGCTCCGAAAATGCTGGCGAGGAGGGTAACGAGGGTGCTGATGTCTTTAGCCTGCCGCAGCTGGGTGATGACGCTCGGAGAAAGCGATATCAACTGCGCGGAGGCGGGCGGCAGAAGACCCAGAGTGCGGGCCTTATTGCGGTCAACCTCCAGGATTTCTATTTCCAGAAGTAACTCTCCGGGCGCTTTTTCTGCCTGACGGAGCAGTTCGCCGGCAAGCGCGAGCTTCTCGGGAGTGTCTCGAACGCTGATCGAGCGATTTTTCGCATCGAGTGTCACTCGCGCTGCTCCGGTCAGTTCACGCAGAACGCGAACCACTTCGGTCATATCTTCTGTGTTTTCGGAAGCCGGTAGAGCAAACGTCTGCTCAGCTTGCACGGCGTATTCTCGCCGCTTTTCCGCGTTGTCCTGAGCTACGAATAAGAGAGTGGAAGTCAGCGGGCGGAAAAATGTGCCGGACTCGGCGGTGAGAACCTTCAACGCGGTGTCAAAATCGACATCGTCAAGATGCAGGCGGACTGGTCGCGCGGGCAGGTCGGGATCAAAGGTGACCTTTATGCCGAACAATTGTCCCAACTGTTCATAAACGGTTCTGGTGTCTCCGCTCAAATTCAAGTTTTGTTTTCCGGCGCGGGGACTCAACACTGGCAAGCCTTCGACTGTTGAGGTGGACTTGGGGGCCGGGACATCGTTCATCGCCTTCATCTGCTTCATGCGTTCCGCGACGATGGTGTTTCCCGGATCAATGAGCAAGGCCTTCGCGAGTTCTTCAACGGCCACGTTGGCGTGGCCTGCGAGGGCTTCGCGCTCTGCGGCATCCACATGATCGCGAACGAGCTTCGAGCGCATGGAAAAGACTCGCTCGAGGAGGGCCGTGTCTTGCGGCGCGTAGCGGGCGGCCTGCTCATAGTAATTGAGAGCCTCATCAAAACGCCCCTCGGCGAGGGCCTTATCGGCGAGTTCGGAAATTTTCTTCGCGATTTTGGGATTGGGGCGCGGAGCCATTGCCAGTTCGTCTTCGTGCGGCGCAGTTTGTAGGTGCGATGACTGCGCTTGCGGAGAAAGCTGCGCAAAAGATAGGGAGCAAGAGAGAAGTGCGGCTAAAATGAGGGAGAGGATTTGGCGAGGAGAAGTGACGAGGGTCATAGAGTTAAGCAGATGTTGCATTTTACCGTATGTGCGGATGGGAAGTCGGACTAGAATGGTCCGGTTGACGGAAATTCATACAAAGAGTAGACTTAAATCGTAGTTGCAAATGACTCACAACTGGAGATCTCTTGCTTCCGGCTTTTCTCATCGCACTCCGTGAAGGGGTCGAGGCGTCCCTCGTTGTCGGCATTATCCTCGTTTATCTCACGCGCACGGGCCGCTCGCAACTGGCGCGTTTTGTTTGGTATGGCGTTGCCGCCGCTGCAGGGCTCAGCCTGGCTGTGGCGATCCTGCTGGAGCGCTGGCGCATTAGCGAAGACGGGTTCGAAGGGGTTATGTACCTCGTCGCGGCCGTGTTCGTCATTACGATGATCCTATGGATGAATCGCGTTGCGCGCCATCTGAAAAAAGAGATTGAAGAGAAAATTGAAGGTTATGTTGGGCGAGCGGGATCGGCCGCGGGATGGGGCATCTTTTTCTTTGTTTTCCTGATGGTCCTACGCGAAGGGGCGGAGCTTGCGATTATCTTGCGGGCGGTTGAGCTGTCCAGCGAAGGCTTGGAAATCTGGATTGGGACGACTCTGGGAATTGCCGCCGCGGTGGCCGTGGGCGTTTTCTTCTTTAAAGGCACTTTACGCGTTCCATTGCACCGATTTTTCGGAGTCACCAGTATCATTTTGATGTTGGTGGCGTTTCAGCTTGCGTTGACTGGTTTGCACGAACTGAGCGAAGCGCAATGGATTCCGTCGAGCAAGGCGGAGATGGCCGTAATCGGGCCCGTGGTACGGAACGAATTGTTTTTCTTCGTGCTGATTTTCGGCGCCGCGACGCTGCTGATCTTGCGCGAATGGCAATCCGCCGCCCATGCGCGCGCGGCTAAGGAAGTCGAGAGCGAGGCGGAGAAGCGGTTGCTCGAAGCCCAGAACCGGCGGCAGCGCCGTTGGAGGATTGCCGCGGCGACTGGTTGCCTTTCCGTGATTCTCGTACTGACGGCTGATTTTGTTTACACACGAGCAAATTCCGCGCCGCCTGCCGCGCAGACGATTGTGGCGGTGGATAATGAAGTGCGCATTCCTATCAGCGAGGTGCAGGATGGCAGAATGCACTTGTTCACGCTTACTGCGGGAACGCAGTCCGTGCGCTTTATGGTCATTAAAAAACCGAACGGTTATGGCACGGCGTTGGACGCCTGCCGCATTTGCGGCGCCGAGGGGTACCGCCAGGATGGCCAGAATGTAGTTTGCAGGCATTGCGGGTCGGCGATTTATATACCCACAATTGGCGAAGCCGGCGGCTGCAATCCTATCGGTGTGCCGTCGCATTTGGATGGCGGTAATCTTGTGCTCGACGTTTCCTCCCTTGTAAAAGCGATGAAGGAGGTTCCGCAGTAGAGGCACGATATCTCGCGCCCCTACTGGTGCATCCTGGCCTGATATGTTTCTTCGTCTCGTTGCCGACTCGTTCACGCGCCGTCCGCGCCGAAAGGTGCTGACCGCGGCGGCGCTGTCTTTGGGCATGGCCGTAGTTACGGCGGCATTAAGCGTTTCTCTTGATGTCGGCGACCGCCTGGCGCGTGAATTCCGCAGCCTGGGCGCGAATTTGGTGATCACGCCTCAGGCCGATTCGCTGCCGCTCGAGATTGGCGGCGTCGACTACAGGCCGGTTAATGCGGGCGCGTATTTGCCCGAAGCGGACCTGCCCAAAATCAAGACTATTTTCTGGCACAACAACATTATCGGCTTCGCCCCAGTTCTGGAATTCTCCACGGCTCTCTCACGCGATTTGACTTCGACGACCGTGCCCTACCCCGGTCTGGTGGCTGGGTACTCGGAAGTCACCGTGATCGGGACTTGGTCCACTCACCCCGTCCGCACTCCGGACGGCGAGGAATTTGTCACCGGGGTGGAGAAGACGAATCCGTGGTGGCATATCGAAGGCCGGTGGTTTGGCGATGGAAAAAAGGAGTGCGCGCTAGGTCAACAATTGGCTCGACGCGAGGGCTTAAAGATTGGCGATAAAATTCTTTTGCGAGGCTGGGAAATCGCTCCACAAAGCAATGTGCTGCTCGACGACGAACGATTGCGAATGTCCGTACGTGAGAATATTGCATTCGTTGTTCGCGGCATTCTTTCGACCGGTGGGCCGGAGGATGATGCAGTCGTTATTCCACTCGACGCCGCTCAGCAACTCGCTGACAAAACCGGTCTCTACCGAACTCTCTATGTTAGTGCACTAACGAAGCCGGAGGACGATTTTGCGCGTCGCGATCCCAGCACCATGAATGCAGCTGACCTTGAGCGATGGTCGTGTACGCCTTATATCTCTTCGATTGCGGCTTCCATTAAAGAGGTTCTGCCGGGGACGGATGTGCGCGTGATTCGACGCGTCGCCGAGGGCGAGGGCACTATTCTCACGCGCGTCCAGACGTTGCTTTGGCTGGTGACGCTGGCGGCTCTTTTGGCTGCTGCACTTGCGGTTGGCGCTTCTTCCGCGGCGTCTGTCATCGAGAGACGCACGGAAATCGGTCTCATGAAAGCGCTCGGAGCGGGGTCCGGTACGGTTGGTTTCCTCTTGGCAGCGGAGCAGCTCGTGCTAGCGTTTGTTGGTGGAGGTATCGGCTACTCGCTGGGAACTTTTCTCGCGCGATTGGTCGGCCAGAAAATCTTCGGCGTTACACCCGAACCATCACTTCTCGTTTTGGCGGCGGTACTCGCGCTCGCGGCCATCGTCACACTGCTCGGGAGCGCTATTCCCCTACGCCGCGCTTCGCGCTACGAACCGGCGCCCATCTTGCGAGGCGAATGATGGCGGCTCCGCATTCGCAGAATCGGCAAATGTTCTGGCGCATCATTCGGCGTCTGCTCGGCGCCAATCGCGGACGCCTGTTTGTCATCCTACTTGCTCTCGGCGCCGGCGCCGCTGTCACTGCCGCCCTGCTAAATCTCCAAATCGACGCCAAGCGTCGGATCACCACCGAATTTCGCACATTCGGGCCCAATGTCCTCCTCCTCCCAAAAAATGCTTCGCTTCCCGGCTCCGAGACGTTGCCCGAATCAATTGACCATTCTGTGCCCGTGAAACTCCCAAGCGGCCGAGTCGTCGTAACATCCACGCTCTACTTCATCGCTACAGTCTCAACTCCTCAAACTGGAAAACCTCTCTCGGCAGTTATCAGCGGTGCAAACCCGCAAATCTTCCTTAAGTCATCCGTAAGCGCTGCTCCAGGGCGCGCGAGTTCTCCGGTAGTGATTCCATCGTCCACAGGTCCCGAGTGCGTTGTGGGCGCAAATGTCGCGCGCCAATTGAACTCCGCGCAAGGCGCGCAACTTACCTTAACCTACGGGGGCCGTCACGAAACCTGCGAGGTTGCCAGCTTCCGGCAAGTTGGCGGCCCCGAAGACGACCAACTGGAGATTGGATTACCAGCGGCACAGAGATTGGCTGATCTTCCTGGCCGCGTCAGCGTCGTCAGGCTCATCGTTCCTGGCACGCCCACCGAAATCCAAAATTATGTCTTGGGTCTTCAGCGAGTTCTCCCTGACGCCGAGGTCAGGCCGGTTCGGCAATTTACGGATGCGCAAGCAAAGATTTACGGCCGCATTTCGGGAATACTGAACTTTACAGTTGGAATTGTATTGCTGCTCACCGGCCTGTGCGTAATGGCGGCGATGACCAACGTGGCGATGGAACGCAGGAACGACGTGGGCTTGATGAAAGCCATTGGCGGCGCGACGCGGCGCGTCTTGCGTCTCTTTCTCACAGAGGCGGCGATGTTAGGTCTAGTGGGCGGCCTGATTGGCTCGGCTGCAGGGATTCTGCTTTCTATTTGGCTAGGCAAACAGGTATTTGGGGTAGCGGCGCAGCCGCGGCTGATTGTGTATCCTATAGCTGTGGCACTCACTACTCTTGTCGCAATTCTAAGCGCTTTTCCGCTAAGGCGGCTCGCCAGCGTGCGCCCCGCGTCCGTCTTTCGAGGTGAAGCGTGAGCGCCCCTGTCCAGATTTTGCCTGAGCAAAAGACTGCGCCGCCGCAAGTCGCCATCGAAAACCTCGTCAAGAAATATGGCTCGCTGCGCGCTCTCGACGATCTCAGTTTCAACGTGCAGGCCGCCGAATGGGTTGCGCTAATGGGTCCCTCCGGTTCGGGCAAGACCACGCTCATCAATATTCTTGGTGGACTGGATACGCTCAATTCCGGTCGCGTCGTAGTGGACGGCGTCGACCTATCGAAGCTCCGCGAAAACGAACTGGTTCGCTACCGCGCCGAAAAAGTGGGCTTTGTCTTCCAGCAATTTCACCTCGTGCCGTATCTCAACGCGCTCGAAAACGTGATGCTGGCCCAATATTTTCACAGCATGACGGATGAAAAGCAGGCCGAGGAGGCTCTCCGCCGCGTCGGCCTGGGCGACCGCTTGACGCATCTCCCCGCACAACTCTCGGGTGGCGAGCAGCAGCGCGTGGCCATTGCACGCGCACTAATCAATCAGCCAAAAATCATCCTCGCCGACGAGCCCACCGGCAACCTTGATGAGGCCAATGAAGAAATCGTCCTGCAGGTCTTCCGCGAACTCCACGAAGCGGGTCATACGATCCTGATGGTCACGCACGACCCGGACATTGCGCGCCAAGCCGATCGCCGCATCGAGCTGGCCCACGGGCGCCTACACTTTGATACCGCGCAGCACGGTCCGGGCCATCCGCTCGCATGCCCGCTTGTGGACACCGCGGATTGTTGCATGCCCTCGCGCGACGACGAGATTCGTTTCGACCATCTCCTCGAACAAATATGGATTTGCGGTGAAGAAGGGAAGCCGCCGCAAGTAAGCTCGCTCCATGCCAGCGGCCCAGCCGGAAGCCTTCCCCTCCTTCCGGAAGAACCCGCCGCGAAAGTGCTCGGTCGCATGTCCGAATTAAGCTTGGTCGCGCTCCAGAACGGCGAAGCGCAGCTTACCTCCGCAGGCAGCCGCCGGGCCCGCGACGTCGTCCGCCGCCATCGACTTGCGGAGCGACTCTTCAAGGACACCTTCTCGATCGACGACTCCGAAGCGCACACACAAGCCTGCAAATTCGAGCACATCATCAGCCCAGAGCTTGATCAGCGAATCTGCACCTTCCTTGGCCATCCGAAGACCTGCCCGCACGGCAATCCGATTCCCCCCGGCGATTGCTGCAACGGAAAGCCAAAGAGCTGATACTGCCCCTGGCATGCCCATTCCCCTCGATCCGCGGAAGAAGCCGACTGATGTGAAGATTCACGTAAAGAGCGGCGCAGGTGTGGACATCACCTGGGATGACGGCCATACAAGCCACTACGACTTCGCTTATCTGCGCGAAGAGTGTCCATGTGCCACCTGCAATGACGAACGCGGGAAAAAGGAAGCGTTTGCCGCGGCCGCACCCGGAGCCTCATCGTTTCCTGCGCTCCCGATGTTTAAGCCCAAGCCGCGGGCTCAAGCCGCCACCGTCGTAGGCAACTACGCCGTGCAAATCAGCTTCTCGGATGGCCACTCCACCGGCATCTATAGTTACGACCACCTCCGCAGCATCTGCCCCTGTGCCGAATGCGCGAAGGCATTCCGTGCCGCGCAGTAAATTAGAGCAAACTAAAGAAAATCGTTTCAGTGTTTGTAAAATAGACCCTTCGGCTAGACTTCGCCGGGGAAAAATGCGAGCATTTTAGTCCGCTGATCGAGATCACCCGCACATGAGCAGCACTCCCAACAGCCCTGCTGCCGCAGGCAGCCGAGGCAACGGTATTCCGCGCGTCATCGTCGCCACGACGGCCCTCCTCACCTTCATCTCCTTTTGGCGTGCCGCAGCAATCGTTTTGAACGATCTGGCCTCTTCCGCCTATTACGCAGGTGGCGAAGCGGAAGGCTATATCGGCAAAACGGCGCCGTGGTTCATCCTGGCGATCATGCTGTTTTCGTACGCGGTTCGCGCGGTTTACGTCGAAAGCTGCAGCATGTTCGTGCGCGGCGGTGTCTACCGGGCGGTCAAGCAATCGCTGGGCGGCACTCTCGCAAAGTTCAGCGTTTCCGCCCTCATGTTTGACTACATCCTGACCGGCCCCATCAGCGGTGTCGCCGCCGGACAGTATTTGGCCGGGCTGATCAGCGAACTGCTCCAGTACACGCATCTCGCCAATCCGCTCACGGCCTATGAAGTGAATTTCATTGCAGCGAGCTTTGCGATTCTCGTGACCGTCTACTTCTGGTGGCAGAACACCAAGGGCATTCCAGAGTCCAGCGACAAAGCGCTGCTCATCATGAAACTGGTTACGGTGATGGTAGTGCTCCTGATTGCGTGGTGTACGTACACGGCGATCTTAAGACACTCGGCTCTCCCGCCTTGGCCGCACGTCCGCAACCTGCGATTAAATGCAGGAGCCCTCGGATGGCTTGCGGGCAGCTCTCTTCCGCACATGTTCGGCATCATCGCCATCTTCATCGGCCTTGGGCATTCCGTTCTGGCGATGAGCGGAGAAGAGTCTCTCGCACAGGTTTATCGCGAAATTGAACATCCCAAACTGCCGAACCTGAAAAAGGCCGGGCTTGTCATTTTCATTTACAGCCTGGTCTTCACGTCATTGGTTTCTTTCTTCGCTGTGATGATCATTCCCGATGGCGTCCGGCAGAATTACCTTGAGAACTTGATTGGCGGCTTGGCGATGAGTCTGCACGGGCCGCTTATCGTGCGCCTTGTCTTTCACGTATTCGTGGTCGTGGTGGGAACACTCATTCTGGCAGGAGCGGTCAATACCGCCATCGTAGGCTCGAACGGAGTTCTGAATCGAGTTTCCGAGGACGGCGTTCTCAGCTCGTGGTTCAGGCAGCCGCACCCGCGATTCGGTACCAGCTATCGCCTCATCAATATCATCGTCGTTCTGCAAATCGTAACCATCTTCATCAGCCGCGGCGATGTCACGTTTTTGGCGAACTTATATGCGTTCGGCGTGATCTGGAGTTTCACGATGAATGGCTTGGCCGTGCTCGTTCTTCGCTACACGCAGCCCGGCCAGCGTGAATTCCAGGTGCCTTTTAATTTCTATATCCGCGGCGTGCAGATCCCCGTTGGCCTCGGTTTGATCACCCTGACTCTCTTTCTGATCGCGGTCACTAACCTGTTCACCAAGCCGGTGGCCACTATGGCCGGTGGCGTGTTCTCTGTTTTGCTTTTCATTGTTTTCACGATATCCGAACACCGCACCAAAAAAGGCAGTTCTTCTCGGATGGAGATGGACGAGTTTAACCTCGAGCTCGAGTCCGAGCTGACGCCAGAGGCCGTTGGCGCGCGCCCCGGCAACATCCTCGTGCCCGTGAGCAATCATTTCAATCTCTATCATTTGGGCAATGTGCTCGACCGCATCAAGCCCGGGCGCCGTGATGTCGTTGTCCTGCACGTACGCTTGCTGCGGCGCTCGGCCTCCGGCGAAAACGAACTGGAGGCTGACCAACTCTTCGGCAGCATCGAGCAGCATCTCTTCTCGCAGGCGCTCTCCATGTCGGAGAAGCGCGGCAAGTCCATTCGCCTCGCCGTGGTTGCCTCGAACGATCTTTGGGAAGGCATCCTGCGCGCCGGCGCTTCGCTGCAATCCAGCACGATCGTGATTGGTCGCTCGGCGAAGGACAACACCGAAGAGCAGGCCCGACAGATTGGCGACGCCTGGGAGAAGCTCGGCGACATTAAGCCGCAATTCAACCTGGAAATTCATCTGCCAAATGGCGACAAGATTTACAAAGTCCTCGGACCGCACGCTCCGAACCTGACCGCCAACGAAGTGAATCTTCTGCACCGCCTATGGCTGCGCTTTAGCGATGTTCTGGCGCCACAAGAACTTCATCACCACGACGTCGTGCATTTCGCTCTCGAAGAGGTCCAAAAAGAGATCGAAGAAGGGCAGGAGGATGCGGTCGTCACCCGTCTGCGCGCCCACATCGAAGCAAATCAGTCCAAGAAACCGCCGTCGTCTTGACCTGGTTGGCGGCCTCCACGTCTTTCCAATCGATCACTAGCTTTCTTCCTATGCGAGCTGCGTTGTGCAGTGGCCGCAGCGCTTGGCTTGGATAGGAATGCTCATGGCGCACTGAGGGCAATCTTTCGTTGTCGGCGTAGCCGGCGCCGCTGGCTTCGTGGTCCAGCGATTCACCGCGCGCACAAGCAGGAATACAGCGAACGCCACGATGAGGAAGTTGATGACCGTGTTCAAGAACAGGCCATAGTTGAGGGTCGGTGCTGCGGCCGTTTTCGCGAGTGCGAGCGAGTCATAGTGCCTGCCGTCCAGGCTGATGAACAAGCTCGAGAAATCAACGCGGCCCACCAGACGCCCTAGCGGCGGCATCATGACGTCCTCGACAAACGAACTCACGATTTTTCCGAATGCCGCGCCGATGATGATGCCGACGGCCATATCCAGAACGTTGCCGCGCATGGCAAATTCTTTGAATTCCTTTAGCATTTTGCGTCTCCTTTTAATTGCTAGCGTGGGCCAGACGATCACCCTCGCGCAGTTGCAGTTGCAGAGAGGGGCCGTTCGTGGCGCCGATTATATCCAAACCGAACTGAAATGCAGGCAGGGAATCGCGGGAGCAGAATCACCGCGGACGAAAAACGAGTGCAGTTCCAATGACTCCTCGTAGGGCCATCAAGACCCCAGCAGAGGCCAGCAACGGGCCGATCCAGTCAAATGGCACGCGTGAAATAACCAGCATCACCACACCGAGCAGAGTCAGCGAGAGGCCGCGCGTCCAGTTTTCCCAGCGCGCCCACCATTTCTTTGGTCCATAAAGAGCTCGCAACCCCCAAAGAATTAGAGCCGCGCTAAGAATGAACCAAGAGGGCTTGTGGCGCTCGACGGAAATGCGGCCGGAAAGCGCTAACCAAATGACCAGCAGACCCAGAAGCACAAAGATCAATTCGATCACGAGCCGGAGAGCGCGCTGGGGCGTCATCATTTTAAGACCGCGCGTTCAGGGGACGCGCTCGATGCGCACTTTTTGCAGGACCACGGGCGTCTTCGGCCGGTCGCTTGAGTCGCGCGGCACTTTGGAGATTTTGTTGGCCACATCCTGGCCTTCCACAACTTCGCCAAAAATACTGTGCTTGTTATCGAGCCACGGTGTCGCCGCGACTGTAATAAAAAATTGGCTTCCGTTCGTGCCGGGTCCGGCGTTGGCCATGGAAAGCTTGCCGGCTTTGGAATGATTCAACGACGGATGAAACTCATCCGCAAACCGGTATCCGGGCCCGCCGCGTCCTGTTCCCTGCGGGCAGCCACCTTGGATCATGAAGTCCGGAATTACGCGATGAAAGACAAGACCATCGTAAAAATTCTTCTTCGTCTTCTTGCCGGTACTTTCGTCGGTAAATTCCTTGGTTCCTTCGGCCAATCCGATGAAGTTCTCGACTGTCTTGGGCGCTTCTTGTTCAAGCAGCCGTATCACGATGTTCCCCTGCGAAGTCTCAAAAATCGCGTAAGTTCCTGAAGCTCGGCTCATGCACTCTCCTCGTGTACCAACTCATCCTACACGAGCCGCAGCACGCTTCGCCACTCGCCCCCGGCTACCAGCCTTTTTGTTTACGCAATTCTGTGATGTGGGCGGTGTGATGCTTGCCGTGCCACTCATAAATGAACAGGATCCAATCAACGGTCCGTTCGCCATGCTCTGGATGCACCAGAACACGAACAAAATCCTCCGGCTTCAATGACCGCCATAAACGGTCCCACCGCTCATGCACGGAGTCCAGCAAGGTCTGAGAAACTGCGATGGGCATTTTTGCGTCGGCGAGCTCGGCCCACGCCGCCTGGTTATACGGCTTGATGGTTGGTTTTTCTTCCGTGAGCGCGAGCTTCAACCGCACAAACGCGTTCAAGTGGCTGTCAGGGACATGGTGAACGACCTGCCGAACGGTCCAGCCGCCTTCTCGATACGGCGTATCCAATTGCGATTCGTTCAGTCCCCTCACGGCGGCGCGCATTTTGGATGGCGTAGAGGCTATTTCCTCGATCGCCGCCTGACGCCTTTCCGCCGTCACGCCTTCGGGCATTGCGAACTTCCCAATTGGAAAACGCGGATCCATGTGAATCGCTCCTTGGACTGGCGCCATCTAATAGCATGCTTGGATTGCGACTATAACCGCGCCTCGTAACGCCGGTCAATGTGGCCTCCAATCAATGCCTCTCCAATTTGGACGCTTCACCATCCGGTCCGCGAGCGCGGGGATGCTACAATACGGAACTTCAGACCTATCGATGGCCTGAATCGCTGAGTTGTAGCCGACGGGCGCGCCGCGGAATCTAATACCTCAACGTGGAGAATATCCGAATGCACAATGTCGTGATTATCGGCAGCGGCTGCGCCGGACTGACCGCGGCCATTTACGCCGCACGCGCCAATCTGAAGCCTTTGGTGATTGACGGCCACGAACAAGGCGGCCAGCTCTCTCTCACTACCCACGTCGAAAACTATCCCGGCTTTCCGGACGGCATTATGGGGCCCGAACTTATCGAAAATATGCGCAAGCAGGCGCAAAGGTTCGGCGCGGAATTCAAAGCCGGTCAGGTAAACGAGGTGGACTTCACCCGGCGTCCCTTCAAAATCACGGCAGGGAAAGACGTTTACGAAGCGAAAGCTCTCATCGTCGCCGCCGGCGCCTCGGCGCGCCTGCTCGGCCTTAAGGGCGAGCGGGAACTGATCGGCCACGGCGTTTCGACTTGCGCGACCTGCGATGGCTACTTTTTTCGCGAGAAAGGCATCGCCGTCGTTGGCGGCGGCGACTCCGCGATGGAAGAGGCGAACTTCCTTAGCCGCTATGCGAGTAAAGTCTACCTCATACACCGTCGTGATGAGTTCCGCGCGTCCAAGATCATGATCGACCGCGTCCGCGCCAATCAAAAGGTGGAATTTGTCACGCCTTTCGTGGTCGAAGAGATTTTCTCTCCCAAAGGCCACGTCGAAGGAGCTCGGTTGCGCAATCCTCACACCAGGGAACTTCGCGAGATCGCCGTTGACGGCATCTTCGTGGCCATCGGCCACGATCCAAACTCAACCGTTTTCAAAGGCAAACTCGAAATGGACAGCAACGGCTACCTAATCGCCAAGCATGGCAGCCTGACGTCCGTTCCCGGCGTCTTCATCGCTGGCGATGTGCAGGACCACCGCTATCGCCAGGCCGTCACCGCTGCCGGCTCCGGCTGCATGGCGGCTCTCGATGCCGAAAAGTTCCTGGAAGAGCACAAGGACTAGCCGCGCGGGTTTTACGCAGGTGAATTCACGGGCATAATCGTAGTCCATGCTTCGCGCGACGCTTCTCAAGCTCTCCCAGAGTGCCCGCTTCGCTAAATGGGTCACGTCCAACGGCACCACGCGCCGTATGGCTCGCCGGTTCGTCGCCGGCGAAACCCTCGACGAGGCCATTGAAGCCGCTCGCGCCTGCAACAATTTGGGAATGTACGTCAGCCTGGACTACCTCGGCGAAAACTGTTCGACTATATCGGATGCGCAAAAGGCTCGCGATTCCTACCTCGAGATCTTCGAGCGCATCGCTCAGGAAAAGCTTCATGCCAATGTGTCCTGCAAGCTCACTCAGTTGGGTTTGGACTTGAACGTGGATTTTTGTCAGGGCCTGGTTCGCTCCATCGCCGAGCGCGCCGCCGCCTACGACAATTTCCTGCGGATTGACATGGAAGGCTCGGGTTACGCGCAGCGCACGGTCGATCTCGTCAAGCGTGTCCGCTCCAGCACCCCTGCCGTCGGCACAGTCATCCAGTCCTATCTCTACCGCAGCGAAACTGACATCCAGGATTTGCTTACATACGGCTGTCGCATCCGCCTCTGCAAAGGGGCTTACAAGGAGTTGGCCGAAGTTGCCTATCCGAAAAAAAGAGACGTTGATTTCAATTACGTCCGCTTAATGAAAATTCTTTTGCCCAGCGGTTTTTATCATGGCATCGCCACGCACGACCCTCGTATGATCGCGGAAACCATTCGATGGGCCGCTGCCAAACAAATCTCCAAGGATGATTTTGAATTTCAGATGCTCTATGGCGTCCGGACCGACTTGCAGCGCCGTCTGGTCAAGGACGGCTTCCGCTTGCGTGTTTACATTCCTTACGGCAACGACTGGTTCCCGTACTTCATGCGCCGCCTCGCGGAGCGCCCCGCTAATCTGGCCTTCCTCATCCGCAATTTCTTCCGCTCTTAGTTCTTCGCGTCCCTATACTTTGCGACAAACCGTCACGCCATCGCGCAGCGGAATCAGCACGGGGTAGAGTTCTTTCGAGGAATACACCAGTCGGTTGAATTCCTGCACTCCAAGCGTTGCGGCATCTCCCGGAGCCGCGGGCCGCGCCGCCTTACCCGACCACAGCGTGTTATCCGTGATGAGCAGTCCGCCTCGCTTCAATTTCGGCACCGCCACACGCAGCGCATCAGGGTATTGGTCTTTGTTCACGTCGTTGAAGATCAAGTCAAATTTGCCCGGCGTTTTTTTCAGCAATTCAAGTGCATCGCCCACTCCCACCTGAATGCGCTTCTTCACGCCTGCCCGCTGGAAGTATCCTCGCGCACGCTCCGCATTCGCCGCATCTCCATCGGTGTAGAACACCTTCGCTTTTGGCCCTGCAGCTCGGGCGAGCCATATCGTTGAATAACCGATGGCCGATCCCATTTCGAATATCCGCTTGGCGCCGGACACCTGCGTGAGCAGCGCAAGCACTCGCGCCACTGCCGGCCCGACGATGGGCACGCGGTGTTCTTCGGCATAACGTTCCATCTCGCTAACCACTCCGTCCCTTTCCGGCAGCAATGCATAAAGATATTGCTCGACGTCGTCCTGAATGTACCCGCTACGTAAATTCTCGCTGCGAATCACAAATGTTCTCCTGGTTTCAGCGCATGAATCTTCAATCCAGCAATTCCCTCCGTTTCGTGCTGCAATCCTTCTACCGTACCGGTCAGCATCGGAAATGTTGCGTAGTGCATTGGGATGACATGCTTCACGTCCAGCAGCCGGATGGCGTACGCCGCCTCGCGCGGCCCCATCGTAAACCGGTCGCCGATCGGCAGCATCGCAAGCTCGGGTTTGTACAACTCGCCGATCAGTTTCATGTCCCCAAACACGGCGGTATCCCCCGCGTGATAAATCGTGACCCCTCCCGGCATTCGAATCACCAGCCCAGCGGGCTCTCCAGCGTAATGCCGCACGCCATTTTCATCGATCGAATTCGAATGAAACGCATGAGTCATCGTTACTTCAAATTCCCCGACCGTCTGCGACCCGCCCTTCCCCATGGGGCAAATTTCGCTTCCAAATCCGTGGTCCGCAATCCACAAACACGTTTCGAAGATCGCCACGATTTTCGGCTTGTGCTGTTTCGCGAGCGCCAAGAGGTCGCCTAGATGGTCCGAATGAGCATGAGAAAGAAAAATTACATCCAGCCGCGGCACTTTCTTCAGCGCCTCCGGGCACCTCGGATTTGTCATCACCCACGGGTCAATCATCGCCACCTGCCCTGACGGCGTCCTCAATGAAAACGTGCTGTGCCCAAAATAAGTGATTCGATTCCCCTTTAGATCGAGCATTGGCTATCCTCCCGTGATCTTCTAGAACCCTTGCGTCGTAGCTCTATTTGCCCTGCGCGGCTCCGCCCGCTGAGCCGGACAGTATCCCGCGAATCGCCTCTTCATATTTCCCCCGGTTCTGTTCGCCAAGAAAATGGCCAACTTGCCGTCCGTCCACGGCGTAGAAAAACGTAGCCGGAAGCGACCCATTCCACCCCGGCATCACGGATTGGACAAACGCCTTCTCTGCCCCCGCCGTCTTGCGGTAATTCGGGAATATCGGTTTGTACCGCGCCAAGAACCTCCTCATCAAAATCAAATCCCCGTCGTCATCCATGCTCACGCCCACGACCTGCAGTCCTCTCGGCGCATACTGCTTCGCCAATTCATTCAGCATCGGGTATTCGTCGCGGCAGGGTTCGCAGTAGGTCGCCCAAAAATTCACCAGCAGCGCCTTTCCGTGGTGCTGCTCAAGAATTTTCTGAAACCCGGCAGCATCAATCATTTTGGGATCGCTGGCAGCTCTCGTTTGCGGCGCGCCCAACGCGGCGAGCGCGCCAAGCGCGGTCCCAGCGGCAAGCAAAATTAACGTTGTGACAACGGTTCGGCTTCTCATGTTGTACCTTCCCACACCATTCTAGCTGCATGCGTGCAAGTTGAGAATCCCGCCCCTGCCAAGTACAATCTAGTCAGTCGCTTGTTGGCCCCACCAGCGGCGTGGTATAAGAAATTTTCGCCCGGCGCTTTCTGGTATGGCAACCTGCCCGGGCTTGCGGCCCGCTCAAAGGAGATTTGAATGGCTTACGTGATCGCTGAGCCCTGCATCGGCACTAAAGACACCGCTTGCGTGGATGTCTGTCCCGTCGATTGCATTCATCCGCGCAAGGATGAGCCGGATTTCGAGAAGCACACGCAGCTCTATATCAACCCCACGGAGTGTATCGACTGTGGCGCTTGCGTACCGGTCTGTCCGGTCACGGCTATTTTCGCTTTGGAGGACCTGCCGGAAAAGTGGAACAGCTTCACGCCGGTCAACGCGGATTTCTACACGGCAAAATAACTCTGCTTCGCATTTTTTCTATTGCCTCAAAAAGCTCTCAACGCCCTGCTTTGGCGCGCCGCTTCTTTATCTCTCAGCCTTTGACCCGTGCCGTTTCAGGTTGCCGCGTCCCGCTACTCAAAGTGCGCCTTCGCACTTCCCCAAATGTAGTCGCAAACAGGATTTTCTCCACCGCTCCCTGAACATCCTTCCATATCTGCTTCAACCCGCAACTATCCCCTTCCACGCACACTCCTCCGAGTGCTTCCTTGTGTACGCAGCTGGATTCCGCAAAGGCTCCATCCACAACCCGAAGCACCGCTCCTACGGAAATCTCTTCCGGGGTCCGTGCCAGCGTATATCCCCCGCGCACGCCGCGGCGGCTCTCCAGTATCCCGCCCCGTTTCAATTCCAGCAGAATCTGTTCCAGGTATTTCAGGGGAATATGGTGCCTCTGCGCGATCTCGTGGATCGTCACCACTTCGGGATATTGCAGGCTTAGGTGCAGCACCGCTTGCGTTGCGTATTCGCCTTTTGCCGTGACTCGCATCTTTTTGATCTAGTCCTTGGCTAGCCTTTCACAGGCGCGATGGAGTGTCAATCTCCCTCCCTTCTGTTGAACCCCGCTCGGGCCCCGCATCTAATTTAATCGGAAAATGGCCCATCTGGCGCACGTTGCCCATCTCCTGAATCCGAAATCTTGCCCCGCACTGTATGATGGTTGAGAGAAAGATCGTCTCCATGCCCGAACGCTTCCAGCTCGTTCTGCTCATTCACGCCCACCAACCCTGCGGCAATTTCGGCCACGTCCTCGAAAAATCCTACAAGGACTCTTATCTTCCCTTCATCGAGCTCCTTGAAAAACATCCCACTATCCACATGGGTCTCCATTATTCCGGCCCGCTTCTTACTTGGATCGAAGAAAACCGCCCAGAATATTTCACGCGCCTCAAGGCCCTGGTCAGCTCGAAACAGATCGAACTCGTCGGCGGTGGCTTTTACGAACCCATCCTCGTCTCTATTCCAGAAGCGGATCAGCGCGAACAGATCTCTCGCCTCGCCTCCTACCTTGAGGATCGTCTGGGCCAGCGCCCCACGGGCGCCTGGATCGCCGAGCGCGTTTGGGAGCCCCAGCTTCCCTCCGTTCTCTCCTCCTCCGGCGTCAGCTATACCCTCGTTGACGACATCCATTTTCTCGCTGCCGGCTTTGAACCCGAGGAGCTCTTTGGCGCTTACATCGCCGAAGACCAGGGCAAATCCGTCTGGATTTTTCCGGGCCAGAAAATTCTTCGGTACTACATTCCGTTCGCTAAAGTTGAGGAGGTCATCACTCACCTCCGCGACGCCTCAGGGATACATCCCGGTGGCGCATCCATCATGGGCGATGACATGGAAAAATTCGGCGTCTGGCCCGGTACCGCCAAGCACTGTTATGAGGACGGCTGGCTTGAAGATTTCTTCACCGCTCTCGAACAGAACTCTTCCTGGCTCCGCGTCTCAACACCCGGCGAGTATCTCCGCGATCACGTGCCTCTTGGCCGCGCCGATCTTCCCACCGCTTCCTATAGCGAAATGATGGAATGGGTACTGCCTACGCGCGTCCGTCAGCGCTACCATGCTGTGCAGCAGGAGTTCAACGCCCGTCCCGAAGTGCTCTCCTTCCTTCGGGGCGGCTCCTGGCGCGGGTTCTTTCGCAAATATCCTGAATCGAATCTGCTCAACAAAAAAATGCTGCGCGTCTCCGCGCGTATCGCTGCGGTTCCGGCCCGCCATAATAGTTCAGCCGCTCCCAATGAAATGGCTCAGGCCCGCGACCTTCTCTTGCGTGCGCAGTGCAACGACGCTTACTGGCACGGCATCTTTGGTGGCCTCTATGCTCCCCACCTCCGCACTGATCTTTGGCGCAATTTAATTCGCGCCGAGGCCACCGCGGACCGCCACACTCCCGGCGCCCTCGTTCCGCGCGTCGAATTGCTCGATTACGACGCCGATGGCGCCCCCGAGCACCTTTTCACCGCTCCCGAATATCAGGCTCTACTCAAGCCAACCGATGGCGGAACTATCGCCGCTTTCGATTTCCGTCCTGCCGCCGCGACGCTCATCAATTCCATTCAGCGCAGGCCAGAGGCCTACCACGCTCGCCTTCGCGAAGCCTCGAAACCAGGTGTTCCCGGCAGCGTTTCGTCTATTCACGAACAAACTCTCGTTAAGGAACCCGGTCTCGAACGTTTTCTTCGCTACGACCGTTGGCCACGCCATTCCTTCCGAGTCTTGCTCTTTAACCCGGCCCGTTCTCAATCCGCGTACGAGACTCTCGATTTGCAGGAAGATCCCGGATTCGCTGGTGGCGCCTTCCACGTCAAATCCTCCACCGGTAATGATGCTCAACTGATTCGTGAGGACGAACTCAGAATTGGCGTGAAAAACGATGCTCCTTCTCCCACACTCTCTCTTGCGAAGCGTTTTACGTTTGGCCCTGCCCCAAATGGTTGTGAGGTCGCTTGCGAAATCGGCCTGAAGCTCAAGCAGCCTCTAGCCAAGCCCATCGCCATCGGGATTGAGTCCGTCATCAATTTTCTCGCTCCCGCCGAACCCGACCGTTTCTTCGAAACTCCCAAAGGTCGCCAGAATCTTCGTTTCAGCGGAGTCCTGCCAGGGCCGCTGCTGCGCATGGAAGACGGTTGGCAACGCGTCCGCATCGCCCTTCACGCGCCCGCTGCGAGGGAGTTCTGGATCGCTCCCATCGAAACCGTCTCCGAATCCGAGGGAGGCTTTGAGCGTGTCTATCAAGGCTCCCAGATCCTCGCCATTTGGCAGCCGGCTCTTGCCGCGGAGGAGCCATGGTTCGCGCGCCTCGTCTGGCGCATCGACTCTTTTTAGCTTTGTCCGCGGTCTGGCCGGAATCGCATCGCAAGACGCGGCGCCGGAATTGAAGCGCTGCGGCAGGTTTTCTTTGCCAGTTGCTACTCGTCAGTAAGCTGTTCTTTTTTGCTGCTTCGAAGTATGCGTTTATTCGGCGATCAGCAAGTTCTGCGCGAATGGCCACTCTTCATCCACCCACTGCCCCTCGCATCGAAACCCGGTCCGCTCCGCCATCTCCGCCGCTTCTCCAATGCGATATTTGTGCGAGCTCTCCGTCCAGATCGTCTCATCCTCATCCAGCGATATCCGCAGCCTCGCCGCAGGTATCTCCACACTTTGACGGCAAATTGATCGCAGGTGCATCTCGACGCGCCGCTCGATCGCATTCCAACGCGCCTCGTGCCGGAAACACTTGAGATCGAAATCGGCGCCCAGTTCCCGGTTGATCCTCGCCAGCAAATTCAGGTTGAACGCCGCCGTTACTCTTGCCGGATCCTCGTAGGCCAACAATTGTTCTTCAATGCCTTTCTCGAGGTCCGTGCCCAGCAACAGCGCGTCGCCTCCCCGCAGAATCTTGCGTACTCCGCGTAGAAACTCTTCGCCCGCATCACGGTCGAAATTTCCGATCGTGCTTCCGAGAAAGAGCACGAGCAAATGGTCGCCATCTTCGCGGCCGTGCGCCACTCTCCGCAGGCCCTCAAGATACGGCTGCTCGTATCCCACTATGCTCACCATATCGATCTGCCCGAGTTCCTTCTCGCAGGCCGCCAGCGCCGAGGGCGAAATCTCGATTGGGAAATAATAGGTCTTTTGCCGCCGCGAAAGCGCCTCCAGGATCCATCGCGTTTTTTTCCCGCTGCCGCTTCCGAGTTCCGCAACGTGCAACGGCGAAGGCAGCAGCGCTACGATCTCTCTTGAGTGCCTCTCCAGCAGCCTGGCATCTGCCCTCGTCAGTCCATACTCCGGCAGTACGCTGATCGTCTCGAACAGCGCCGATCCCACCTCGTCGTACAAATATTTTGACGGCAATTCTCTCTGCCCGCTCTTCGTCAGGCTTTCGCGCACCTCTGCCGCGAATTCGGACACGTGGCTCTGCGGAAGGGTCTGCGTCGGCATGTCGGCTCCCAAGCTTCGAATTTTTCTTGCGAGTGCTAGTCTTCCACGCAACGGAACGTTGCGTAGACGTACGGGTAGTGCGGTTGGAACCAGTTCCGGAAGGATCGCCGCAACATGCATGCTGCCGTTCGCGGCGACCCTCCCTTCATCACGTAGTGTTTCCCATCGAAGAAATTCGCGGAATAACCCGGGTAGAAAGGCATCGGCGCAAATCCAGGGAAGGGTGCGAACTTCGTTCTCGTCCACTCCCAGCCGTTGCCTATTAGGTCGTGAATGCCAAACGCGCTGGCTCCTCCCGGATGCGCTCCCACCGGTGCGGGATCCCACTGCCGAAAATTGAAATTGCCGTGTCTCTCACTGGGTGATTCTTCGCCCCAGGGATAGCTCCGTTCGCCTTGCCCCTCGCGAGTTCCATACGCCGCGCGGTGAAATTGTGCTTCGCTCGGAAGCGCCCGCCCCAGCCATTTCGCATACGCTGTAGCTTCCGCGTGGCTCACGTATACGGGCCAATCCATGGGCAACCGAATCTCTTCAAACATTGCTTGGTACATCCACAAGTTCCCGTTGCGTTTCCAGAACGCAGGATGCTCCACGCCTTCCTTTTCTTTCCACTCCCACGCTTCTTCACTCCACAGCGCGCGATTCTCGTAACCGCTCGCCTGCATGAATCGCAAATAATCCTGGTTCGTTACGTTCCCGCTCTCAATCGCAAATTCCTCCACGTCGACTTCCTGCGGATCCAGCTCGTTGTCCCACCCGAATTCATCACCCGTCTCGTACTTCAAGCCCAGCGTCGCTCTTCCCGCTGGTATTTCCGTCAGCCGCGATTTAAATGCCGTCGCGGCAAAACTCTTCGCAACAGGCCCTCGAATCTTTTTTCGAGCTGGAAGACGGTGCAGCATGTACGCCAACGTCTCTGCGTGCATTAGCCGGTGCTCGATCGCTACTTCCAGCATCGTTGCCAGGTAGGGATGCCCCTCCTCGGGCCTGACTAGCGCATGTTCGATGGCCCCGTCCAGCTCATTCCGAAGTCGCTGGTTGTACCGCTCGACTTCCTCCCTCGCCGGCCAATCATTTGGTCCATCGTCCGGCAATCCACCTCCGACAGGGTCGATTCCAAATGCAAAAAGCTCATCAAACGTCTTTTGCACGGATCTAAGCCCGAACGCTCGCTGCGCTAGAAGGTTCCAATCGAATGCTTCCACATGTCCAAGGTAAAATAGGATTCGGTGCCGCTCAGGGATTGGCCTGTCGTATATCGCTTCGTTGCGCACAATTCGGAACAATTCATCCGTTTGTGCGCGCGCCTCTAAAATCCGGGTATGAAGTCGGTGCCGTATGCGGACAGCTGTGGCTGTAGCTCCCATGGCGTCTTCCCCCTATCTTGGATGCAGCTTCCGCAATAAGGATGCGCCCAAATTCGGCGCGCGAAGGGCTGTTGCATTAAGATGGTCCCGCCCTGGAGTGGAGCTGTCAACCGAAATGAATACGAAACCCGCCGGTTCTTCGGATGTCGCTATCGAATTTCGCGGTGTCAGCTTTCACATAAACGATATTCCTGCTCGGCCCATCGTTTCAGAAATCTCGCTCTCTGTCTCGCGCGGTGAGACGCTCGTCCTTCTCGGCCGGAGCGGCAGCGGCAAAACCACCCTGTTAAAGCTCATTAATCGTATGCTCCTCCCCTCGCAAGGGCAGGTTCTTGTCGAGGGCCGTCCCACCGCCGAATCCGATCCCATCCCTCTCCGCCGCGGCATCGGCTACGTCATTCAGGACGCTGGTCTTTTTCCTCATTTCACCGTCGCCGAAAACGTTGGCCTCGTTCCTACGCTTGAAAGGTGGGACCGCTGTCGCGCGGCCGTCCGTGTCGGCGAGATGCTCTCCCTCGTGGGCCTCGATCCCACCGAATTTGCCGATCGCCGCCCCCACGAACTTTCCGGCGGCCAGCGCCAGCGCGTAGGCGTAGCCCGCGCCCTCGCCGCCGATCCTCCCATCCTTCTCATGGACGAGCCTTTCGGCGCCCTCGATCCTGTCACGCGCTCCGAGCTTCAGCGCGAATTCAGCACCCTCGCCCATCGCCTCAACAAAACCATCGTCTTCGTCACTCACGATATTCGCGAAGCTCTTCTTCTCGCCTCGCGCATCGCGCTACTCCAACTAGGCCGCCTTGTGGCTCTCGCCCCTCCTCAACAATTTCTCCAGCTCGATCATCCCGAAGTCCGCGCCTTCGCCGCCTCTCTCAACGTTCCCACCGGAGTCTCCTCATGAGCCCGTGGAATTTCTTCCTCGCTCATCGTGCAGAAATCCTTAGCGCCACGCTTGACCACATTATTCTTGTCGCCATAGCCATGGCTTTCGCAATCGCCATTTCCGTGCCGCTTGGCATGCTCATCGTGCAGCATCGCCACCTTCGCCGCGTCGCTCTGGGTATCGCCAGCATTTTTCAAACAATCCCCAGCCTCGCCCTTTTCGGCTTCTTAATCCCCATCCCCTTCATCGGCGGCATCGGCCGCCGCACCGCCATCGTCGCTCTCGTTCTCTACGCGCTACTCCCCATTCTCCGCAACACTTACGTCGGCCTCACCGCCATCGACCCCGCTATCCTCGAAGCCGCCGAAGCCATGGGCATGACCAACACGCAAATCCTTCTCCGCGTCCGCTTCCCACTCGCGCTCAGCATCATCCTTGCAGGCATTCGCACTGCCACCATCATCACCATCGGCGTCGCTACAATCGCGGCAGCGATCGGCGCAGGTGGCCTCGGCACTTTCATCTTCCGCGGCGTAGCCATGGTCAGCGACGCCGTCATCCTGGCCGGCGCCATCCCCGCGGCCCTCCTCGCAATCCTCGCGGATCTCCTCCTGGGCCTCCTAGAGCGCCGCCTCAAAGTCATCTGATTTCTGCCGAATTGTTTTTTCTCTGGTTCCTCTCTGTGTACTCTGTGCACTCTGTGTTAAATTCCCCTTCCAATGTTCCTCCAAGCCTAATATGCGCCGCGCTCTCTTCCGCTCCCTTTATATCCTCTGTCTCTTGAACCTCCTTTGCTTCACCACCGCCTGCCGCAAGCCCGCCCAACCTCACCTAACCATCGGTTCCAAGTTTTTCACCGAACAAGTCATCCTCGCCGAACTCCTCGCTCAGCACATCGAAGCCCGCACCGGCATCCCCGTCGAGCGCAAGACCAATCTCGGCGGCACTCTCCTCGTTCACAAAGCTCTCCTCTCTGGCGAAATTGATCTCTACGTCGAATACACCGGGACCGCCCTCACAGCCGTCCTCAACGAATCACCCGGCTCCGACACCTCCGCCGAAATCTACAATCGCGTCAAACAGCAATACGCTCGGCGCTTCAACCTTGTCCTCACCGAGCCTCTCGGCTTTGAAAACACCTTTGCCATGGTCGTCCGTGGCCTCGATGCGCGAAAACTCCATCTTCGCTTCATGTCCGACCTCGCCCCTATTGCTCCTCAATGGCATGTCGGCGTCGGCTACGAATTCCTCGAGCGCCCGGACGGCTATCGCGGCTGGAGCGATCGCTACAATCTCCATTTCGGCTCTCATCCCAAAGTAATGGACCTCGGCCTCCTCTATCGCGCCCTGATCGATCATCAAGTCGATATCGTCGCCGGCAATTCCACCGACGGCCTCATCGATTCGCTCCATCTCGTTGCTCTCGAAGATAATCTTCACTATTTCCCGCCCTACGACGCAGTTCCTATCGTCCGCCGTCAGGCCCTCGAGAAATTTCCCCAGCTTCGCGCCGCCCTTGCCGATCTCGCCGGCAAGATCTCAGCCTTGCAAATGCGCCATCTCAATGCCGAAGTGGACGCCGATCAACGCGACGTCGTCGCGGTCGTCCGCGCGTTCCGCGCCTCGAATAATTTGTGAACCGTATCCTTTTCTCCCTCCCCCGGCGTCTAATCTCCAGCTTCGTAACTTTCCGGCCCGCGTCACCGTCCAGCAGTCACCAAGGCAACTTTAATGTCGCGTCGGGGTTTTATGGATCGTGAGGATTGGCGGTTCGGTTAGAACGAAGCAGCAGATTCCCGGCCCCGGCAATACCGCAGCACGAAAGGTTACGGAGGCTACTATGAAATCACTTCTCGCCGCTATTGCAGTTTTCTTGCTCTGTTCTGTTCCCGCTCTCGCGCAGGATCGAGGCGGTCAGCAGCATCCCTCCGAGCAGCACCCGGCTAAGCAGCCTAAAGACGTCGGCCACGGTTACGTCCCACGCAAAGGCCCGCCGCCTGCCAAGGCTGCTTCGCACCCTGCTCCCAAGGAGGAGTCCCACGGCGCACCCGCTGACCACAGAAATTATTCCGATAAACAAGGCCATCCTGAGGCGCCTCACGTCCACACCAATGGCAAATGGGTTGGCCATGATACTGGCCGCGATGACCCTCACTATCATCTCGATCGTCCCTGGGAGCATGGCCGCTTCACCGGCGGCTTCGGCCGCGGCCACGTCTGGCGCATCGCTGGCGGCAATCGCGAACGTTTCTGGTTCGGCGGTTTCTATTTCAGCGTCGCTCCTTATGATTACGACTACTGCAACGATTGGGACTGGGCCAACGACCAAATCTCCATCTTCGAAGATCCCGATCACGTTGGCTGGTACCTGGCCTACAACGTACGTCTTGGCACCTACTGCCACGTCGAGTTCCTCGGCAACGGCTAGTCTCTTCCTGGCCAAACACTCGCCCATAGGGGCACGATTCATCGTGCCCCTTTTTTCTTCCCGCCAAACTCCATTCTCTGCCGTTCCTTCCGCTCCTGAACCGGCCTCCTCCTCCGTTTCGCCCTCTCCGCCCTCTGGCCCAGCTCCTCTCCCTGCATTTGCAGTAACTCCGGCCTGTTTTCTCGCCTTTTTCTCTGCGGCATCACATGGACCAAGAATCCAATCATGGTCTCACGCAAGAAATTCATGCGCGGTATAGCAAACGACGGAAAATCATGAACTGTCTTTGGAAAGGCGTCGCATGCTTTCCAGCGTGCCAACCCTTGGCAAACATCGAAACCAGGCACGCCCCGCTCCACAATTCCATGTGTCCGACTAACCAGGCTTACCGAGCGCCAACTCGTGTAACTGTTCCGGCAGCCGTGGCACGACGATTTTGGCGCGCGTCAATCTCGTGTTTCGTGTTTTAATGCTGCCGTTTCAAATCCGTCGTTTCACCTAGAAGCGACGCAACAAACAGGAGGAACTTCTATGGACACTGACAATAAGCTCACAGCTCTTCGTGTCGCGCTCGTGGTGGTTGGTATCATTTTTATCCTCGGCGTGTATCCATTGACGATTCTCTGGCCATCAGGATGGGCCTGGCACGTGGGCGGCCCTTCGATGTACTTGCAAATGATTTTGGGTGTTTACGCCACGCTCGGAGTCTTCCTTTTGCTCGCGGCCCGTAACCCGCTCAAGAATTTGAGTCTCATTTGGTTCACCGCCTGGTCGAGCGCTGTGCATGGCGGCATCATGTTGGAGCAGGCCCTGGTTTACCTGGAGCATCGGGGACATTTGTCTGGCGACGTACCGGCGTTATTGCTGATCGCCGTCGTGTTCGCCATCCTAACGCCGCGTGGGGCAAAAGCGGGAGCGTAATTGGTTTTACAACCCTTCGGATTGCGAAACTCTCATTGAATCTCAAACGGCACTGATCCTTGATTTCGAGTCTCGATCAATCCGCTTACTGAACACAGTAGTTTAAGTACGACCATGTCCGGTTACCGGAGATGTGGTGTCCTGGTACTGGAATTGTCCGTTTTCGACAAATCAGGACTGAGGAAGCCAGAATGCCCAACGTGCCTTTCGACTCGGGACAAATTCCGGATAGCCCGCCGCACGACTGGAATCCAACTGCTGTCAGCGCATTTGGACATCATCATTTACGGCGGTCCTCCCCGAATGTGACGACGCTGTGATCCAGTGGCAACTCGCGTGTGTGTAGTTCCGCGGGCCCGTCACTGCTACTCTTGCTGCTGTACCGATCAATGAGATAAGGCACGCCTTCACCAGCCAAAAGCCTCGACGAAGTGGTGACCTCGAAATGCAGATGCGGTTCGCGAGCGTCTCCGGAATCCCCAATGCGCGCCAGCACCTGCCCTCGCCGGATACGATCCCCTGCCTTCACTCGCAAACTTCCCGGTTGCAGATGCATGTAGTGTGCAAATTGGCCGCCGCCGAGGTCGAGCGTGATTGTATTGGCGGCGATTGTCTCCAACGTTATTGGCACTGCTGGGTGGAACGCGTCGCCGTGTCCGGGGATGTTATCGGGAAGACCATCTCTTGCCGCAATGATGCGGCCATCGGCAACCGCCAACACTAGTTTTCCGTACGAGCACCTCAATGCGGCTTAGCGAAATCGGCATCGGCATGAAGTTGGTTAAATGCAACTCGTAGAGCAGATAGACATGTGGCCCACCAGGGAACGCTGTAGGGGCGAGCGGCACGCGTATCTCGAGCTGTAACGGGAAGGGAACAGCTTGCCTCGCTGCTTTGACATCAGCTCCCGAGCTCGCCGACTGCCATTCGGCCAGCGTATTTCCACCATAAAAGAGCGGCAATTATCGAAATTTGAGAAGTACTGAATGGCTTCTTGGAGAGTGGTTGGTGTACTCATAATGCGGTTATTATGCCTGAGCGGATTAGGCATTGTCAAGACGAAAGCAAGGCGAACATGGCATGGCCGTTTAAAATGCCATGTTGCACTAGACGGCCTGTGTTTTCGTGTTATACTCTACGGGTGAGTGGCTCCCTGGAGACTTGCTTGCGGCCAGAATCCAGGGAGCCGGAATCGAGGTGGTAATCATGAGATAGCCGTCGCCCCTCGAAAGGGCGAGGGGGTCGTGTAAGCGGCCCCCTTAAACTACCCGTTGGTATTTTAGCGCAAAGCGCAGAAGGGAGACAAGGCCAATGAACGAAAGTGCTTATCAGCAACTACTTGCAGAGCTCGAACAGGAGCGCGAAAACATAGAGCGCATGATCCTTTGGTTAAAGGATCGCATGGAACAGACGGACTCAGTGGGCACTGTTATGACCCCTGCCAAATCGAGTGTACCGGTGAGGTTTCCACGCGAATTGGCACCAGACGCGTTCTTCCGTAAGTCAGTACCGGACGCGATCAAAGGGTACCTGAATATCGTTAAACGTCCGAAGACTGCAAAGGACATCACCGAAGGTCTGCAACAGGGCGGCCTGACTACGAAAGCCAAGAACCTATATGCGACAGTTTATCCAACGCTTCTACGAATGGAAGAGAGCGGAGAGGTCGTCCGAGTCACAAAGAATGAATGGGGTTTGACGGACTGGTATCCTGGCGCGAGAAAAAGTAACCAGTCACCAGAGGAAAAGGGAAAAACTGAAAACGAAAGCTAGTCCATGCCAGACAAGTACAAACATACCTGGGCGGAGAGAAACGCACTATTGCGTGACCTCTATAGACTTCGCAGGACTGGAGATGAACGGGAGTTTATGCAGGTCCTGCGCAATTACGGGATAATGGACGAGAATCCCCTCTTCGCGGAGATCGTGAAGCTTTTCCGCGAATCGCGGAGCGGGAAGGTTTAACCGCCAGCCTATGAATATCCGTGAGCATCGCCTTACCTTCTGCGGGCGATAGAGTACGAGCGTGCTCCAGAATAAGGTCAGCCAGTCTTTCGATAGGCCTATCTGATTTGGACTTTTTCTGTGCCATATTCAAAGAACTTACTCTCCTTGAGAGTGACTGCGCAAGCGATGCATCAAAGGAGTTTTCGCAACAACGTTCAAAAGTTAACCCCTAAGTTTTCTGTCTGTTAGCTACTTTCTTCTTGCGCCATCTGGCATCGGAACCCATTTTGCCTATAGCGCGCAACTTTCTCTTGCTCAGTTTTTTCGCTCTAGCGGGACCACCCTTCAATCCACCCTTTCTGCCTATCTGGGCTAGGTATGCCGTTACGCTTGGGGTGTTCTGTGGGAGTGGAACGATTTCTAATGGTGTCTTACCTGAGCCGCTCATGTATCGAGTATGCGGAGAATCGTAGGCGGAAGTCAAATCCTAAAGAGTCAGTGAAGAATATTATTGCCTTTGCAAGAGTGCGGATTTTTCTCCTGCTTCTAACTTCCAATCTCCCACCTCCAGAACGCTTTTCCACACATTTCCACACCCGTATCAAACCACTAACCCTCCTCCCAACTCCTTCCATTCTCTCCACTTCCGCCATCGCCGTTCGAACCAGCCCTCCTCATTCGAATGACTGCGAAGTATATTAGAAAATGTATTGACAACTAGTAACTAAACCTGCTACCATGTCTTGTGAACATAAGACACTGTCCCTTTTCGGCGAGCCCCTCGCCACAGCGCCACCTCTCTATCCTATTCCCCCTCTTCCCCTGCGCTTTTCTCCCCCACTCTGTTGCACTTTTTTGCACTCTTCAATCCAAGTGTGTTTCGCAAGTCCTTTGCCATCATTCACTTCCGCACTCTTTCGGAAAACTGCCGGGTCACCCCTTTCCGGTCAACTCTTTTTCCCGTTTTTCGCGTGTGTCCTTCCGATTTCTTTGCCGTTTGCTGTTGCTCATCTCTTTCTTCGAGGAAAACCATGAACGAACAGTCTGCTAACTCCAATTCCGTCAGCGAACTACAACGTTGTCAGCATCGCACCGCTACAGGCCGCCGATGCCGCCATTCCGCATCCGACGCCGCCACAGGTCTATGTGTCAGGCACCTCAGCCTTCGGCGCAAAATCTCCCAGGAGGCTGACCTAACCGCCGACCTTCTCGGCGAGCTTCAGCAGTTCCACTCCGCCTCGGACGTCAACCAGGTTCTGGGAAAGCTCTTCATCGCCCTCACCAGAAACCGCATTGCCGCCCGCCGCGCCGCGGTCTTGGCCTACATCGGAAACATGCTCCTTCGTTCCGTAACCGCGCTCGACCGGGAAAACAAAGTCGCGGACTCCGCCATCGTCTTCGATGTGGACAGCGCCGTGGCGCGCCGCTCTCTCGGTCGTCTCGGACAGGATGCCAACCGCTCCGTCGAGAATCCCGCATGAGAGTCCGCACACACAGGAATTGCGTCGCAGGTAGGGGCACGATACATCGTGCCCCTATTCGCTCCCTTTTGACTCTGCCGCCTGAGCGACATAGAATCTCCCCGCAAGACCGCTCGATGAATGACAAATTGCCAGGGAGAGCAATCCGATGAAAAAATGTTTCTGGATTTTTGCCGCGGGAATTTTCTTGCTATTCGGCCAGACAACGCGCGTGGCCGCGCAAGCGCCCGAGCACGAAGGCCACGGCCCCGAAGCCAAAGCCGCCGAGAAATGCACCGCCGCCGACACCAAGGAAGAAACTTCCGTAACCGAACATTCCATCCGTCTCGGCGGACAGACCATTCCTTATAAAGCCACCGCTGGTCTCACGCTTCTCAAGAACGAAAAGGGCGACGCCACCGGACTCATGTATTCCGTCGCTTACACGCGCACCGATGTCAAGGATCTCACCACCCGTCCCATCTCCTTCCTCTATAACGGCGGCCCTGGTTCCGCCACTATGTGGCTGCACATGGGCGCTTTCGGTCCCCGCCGCGTCTGGACCACCGACGGCACTTTTACTCCTCCCGCGCCTTACAAGCTCGTTGACAATTCCGAAAGCCTTCTCGATAAGTCCGATCTCGTATTCATTGACGCCATGGGCACCGGTTACAGCCATACCGTTTGCAAGGGAGAGAACAAGGACTTTTACGGGATCGATGAGGATGCGGACTCCTTCGGACAATTCATCGACACCTACTTGAGCCGCAACGACCGCTGGAATTCTCCGAAATTCCTCATAGGCGAAAGCTACGGCACTTTCCGTTCCGCCGCCCTCGGAGAGTATTTGCAGAGCCACTACACCATCCACCTCAACGGCATCGTCCTCATCTCTTCCGTTCTCGATCTCTCGACCATCACATTTCCGACCGGCGATGACCGCTCCTACATCTACTATCTTCCGAGCTACGCCGCCGTCGCCTGGTACCACAAAGTCTTGAAAAACCGCCCCGCCGACCTGCCCGCCTTCATTGAAGAAGCTCGCAAGTACGCGCAGGGGGATTACGCTGCCGCGCTCTTCAAAGGCGCCGAACTCTCCGCAACTGAAAAAGCCGCGGTCGCAAAAAAACTCTCCGATTTCACCGGGTTGAACGAAGAATACATAACGAAGGCGGATCTTCGCGTCTCCCTGCCGCAGTTTATGGCTGAACTCCAGCGCAGCCGCGGCCTCACCACTGGCCGCATTGACGCCCGTTACTCCGGTTATACCTACGACCTGCTTGAAGAGTACGCTCAGGGCGATCCCGAGGGCCCGGCCGTCGGCGGCGCATATACCGCCCTCATCAATGAGTACAACCACAACGAACTCAAGTTTGGGAAGGATCTCGTCTATCACAACACTAGCGGCGGTGGCGGCGGCTGGAAGTGGACTCGCGAAACCCGAGGTCAGCGCGGATTCTTCCCAAGTGGGCCGAACGTTGAAGGAGACCTCGCGCACGCCATGATCACTAATCCCAAACTGCTCGTCCAGGTTGAGAACGGCTACTACGACTTGGCTACGCCGTTCTTCGCCACCGAATTCACGATGGAGCATCTCGGCTTGCCCGCGGAACTCCAGAAAAACGTCAAATTGGATTACTACGACGCCGGCCACATGATGTACTTACACGATCAGGCCCGCGTGAACCTCCACAACAACATCGCCAGCCTCATCGATCGCGGCTCAAAGGAGTAAGTAGCACAGACTTCAGTCTGTGCTCCGCTGCCTCTTCTGACTTTTAGAAGGAATTGGAAAGGGAAGGAACACCAAAAAGGAAGTCTCTGAAAAATCCGGCTACGAAGCTTTCGCTTCCGCGTAGGCGGCGAATTCTTCGTAAGGGCCCTTGAAGTCTTCGATTTTGCCGCCCTCGAAATGCCAGATGCGTGTGGCGACTTCGTCGATGACGTCATGGTCGTGCGTCACGAGCAGTACGGTTCCGTCGTAGCGCTGCAACGCAATATTCAGCGCGTTGATGGATTCCAGGTCGAGATGGTTCGTCGGCTCGTCGAGCACCAGAAAATTCGGCTTTTGCAGCATCAAGCGGCAAAAAATCAGCCGGGCCCTTTCGCCGCCGGATAATCCGCTCGTCGGCTTCAATGCGTCGTCGCCGCTGAAAAGCATCTGGCCCATCAGCCCGCGCAGTTCCTGTTGGTTGGCGGATGGGTCGAACTGCCAGAGCCACTCGATGGCGGTCGTGCCCTTGGTGATGGATTCGCCGTGGTCTTGCGCGAAGTAGCCCACGGCCACTTCGTGGCCCCAGCGCACTTCGCCGCCGTTGATCTGGAACTGGCGGTCTTCGTCTTCGATGAATCCGGGTGCGTTGAGGACCAGCGATTTCAGGAGCGTCGTTTTTCCGGTCCCGTTGCGGCCCATCAGCGCGATTTTTTCGCCGCGTATCACGTTCGCGGAAAATCGCGGAATCACTTTCAGGTCGTCGTAGGATTTTTCGACGCTGCGGATTTCCAGCGGATGTTTTCCGGAATTCCGCTTCATGTCGAATTTGATGTACGGACGCTGAATGTTCGACCGCGCCAGTTCGGTGGTTTGCAGGCGCTCGACTTCTTTTTTGCGTGAAGTGGCTTGCGCGGAACGCGTGCCCGCGGAAAAGCGCGCGATGAAATCGTTGAGTTGCGCGATCTTCTTTTCGCGATTCGCGTTTTCCGATTCGATGCGGGCGCGAACCTGTGTTTTCGCCACGACCATGTCGTCGTACCCGCCGACGTACATAATGATGGTTTCGTAGTCGATGTCCGCCGTGTGCGTGCAAACGCTATTGAGAAAATGGCGGTCGTGCGAAATGACGATGAGCACGCCTTCGTAATCGCACAAATAGCGTTGCAGCCAGTGAACGGAATCGAGGTCGAGGTTGTTGGTGGGCTCGTCGAGCAAGAGAGCGGTGGGATTACCAAAGAGCGCCTGCGCCAGCAGCACGCGGACTTTTTGTCCGCCTTGCAGCTCGCCCATTTTGCGCTCCTGCAATGCGCTGTCGATGCCGAGACCGTCGAGCAGAGCGCCGGCGTCGGCTTCGGCGGAGTAGCCGCCTTCTTCGCCGACGATTCCTTCGAGTTCGCCGAGGCGCATGCCGTCCGCGTCGGTTAACTGCTCGTGAGGTTTGGCGTAGAGCGCGTCGCGCTCCTCGAGCGCTTTCCAAAGTGCTGCGTTGCCCATGATGACGGTGTCGATGACGCGAAAGTCGTCGAAGGCGAACTGGTCCTGGCGCAAGACGCCCATTTTTTTCGGGCGCGAGATGGAGCCCTTTGTCGGCTCGATTTCGCCGGTCAGGATTTTCATAAATGTGGATTTGCCGGCGCCATTCGGGCCAGTGACGGCGTACCGGCGCCCGGCCATGAAGGTGCAGGTGACATCCTCGAAGAGGACACGGGGACCGAAGCGCATAGAGATATTGTTGACCGTGAGCATAACCCTCTTATTGTAGCGTGAAATTGTTGCGCTTGCTTGTCACAGTTTATTGCAGCCAGTACATTTGTGGCGCTCCAAAAGGATGATTCGGGCGGAGTGAATGAGTGATCGGAACCGCATGAAAAGAGCGCTGAAGAAGGCGATCACGTCGCTGGCGCTGATCGTGATTGCAGCGATGGGGGCGCGGATTGCGTTCGCGTGGGATCAGGCGCGGAAGGTTTCGGCGGAAGTGCTGGGGATTGTGCCGTTTCAGCAGGAGACGGGAAATATCGCGTACGCACTCGCGGAGGGCAAGGGATTCAGCAACGTTTTCCGGGAAGAAACGGGGCCGACAGCTTGGCTCGCGCCGGTCTTTCCGTTGCTGGTGGCGACGACATTCAAAAGTTTCGGGATTTTCACGGCGCGGGCTTTTTTTGCGTGTGTGGGATTGAATATTTTGTTTTCCTCGGCGGCGTGCGTGCCGATCTTCTACGCGGGTAAAAGAATTTGGGGATTAGGAGTGGCGAGCGGTGCGGCGTGGCTGTGGGCCGTTTTTCCGAATGCCGTGATGATGCCGTTTGAATGGATTTGGGACACTTCGCTTTCGGCGCTATTGGCGGCGACTCTTTTGTGGGCGACGCTGGAACTGGCGGAGTCCGAACGGATTCGAGACTTCTGCGGATATGGAGTGCTGTGGGGATTCGCGTTGCTGACGAATCCGGCGCTGGGGGCAATGCTGCCGTTTCTTTTGATTTGGGCCGCGTTTCGCGGACGCGAGGAAAGCAGCGCGAAGTGGAAACGGATAGCGCTCGCGGTTGGCTTGGCGATTTTATGCTGCGTGCCGTGGACGATCCGGAATTACGCCGCGTTTCACCGGTTTATTCCGCTGCGATCGGATTTGCCGTTTGAATTGTGGCTTGGAAATAACGACATTTTCGACCCGCATGCGCGCGGCGGGAGGATGTCGATTACGAGGACGGAAGAGGCAAGAACGTATGCACGGCTTGGCGAGAAAGCTTACATGCAGGAGAAATGGGAGCTGGCCACATCGTTCATGGAATCGCATCCGGGTTTAGATCTACAACTGATAAAGAAGAAGTTCGTGGAATTCTGGATGGGGACGGAATCGCCTGTAAAGGGTTTTGCCGAAACGGATTCCAACCTAATACGAGGAATTCTGGCAGCTAACTTTTTGACCGCAGTAGGAGCGTTATTCGGGATTTTTGCTTTGTGGAGGAGGAATACGGCACTTGCCGTTCCGACGGCTGTCTTTCCGGTGATTTTTCCGTGTTTGTATTACGTGACGCATGCGGATCTGCGGTACCGGCATCCGATTGATCCGGTTATTTGCTTGCTGACGGCGGCGGCGCTGACTGGCGGATGGTACCTGGCGGCCGGAAAATGGCCTGGCGGAGCCGACAAGGATGCTGGCGCACCTGATCAAAGCCGGGGAACTTGAAATATCAGGGCGGAGTGCGAGATGAGAAACGGGCACGATGTATGATGCGCCCACGGGAGATCGGCGGTTGCTGGGGCGAGAGGGGCTTTGATAGAGTGGCCCGTCGGTCGGAAAAGTTGATTTGAAGAGGGAAATGGAGAGGCCATGGGAATCGCAAAAGAGTTGTTGGAGATTTTGGCGTGCCCGATTTGCAAGACGCCGGTGAAGCTCACGCCGGATGGCGCGGGATTGAAGTGCGGGACATGCCACCGGGTGTATCCGGTGCGGGACGACATACCGGTCATGATGGTGGAGGAGGCGAAGATTGTAGAAGAGAAGTAAGTAAGCAATGAGGTAACGACCTTAAAACGACCTTAAGAAACGGAAAAAGCTGCGCATGACGACGACTGATATTACGGAGTCTATTCCACGGTTGAAGCGGTTGATTCCCAAGTTGCGCGGGAAGCGGATGGGTGTGCTTGGGGATTTGATGCTGGACCGGTACGTGTGGGGGACGACGACACGGCTTTCGCCGGAGGCGCCGGTGCCGGTGGTGGATTTCGTTTCCCAGAGCGATCGTCTGGGCGGAGCGGGAAACGTGGCGGCGAACCTGGCGGCGCTGGGAGCGCGCGTCGAGATGTTCGGCGCGATTGGCACGGACGAGGCAGGAAAGGCGCTGCAAAACCTGTTGCGAGCGGAAGAGATCGGCGACGAAGGGGTGGTCGCGAACGCGAAGCGCGTGACGACGATGAAAACGCGGATAATCGCGAAACACCATCACGTTGTGCGCGTGGATCACGAGAAGAAAGAGGCGTTGCGGCCGGAGACGGAGAGGCGGCTGTTGGGAGCGCTGTTTCGGGCGATGAAGAACCTTGACGCGCTGGTGCTTTCGGATTACGACAAAGGGCTGATTACGGACGACATTGCGGACCGAGTGCTGCGCGCGGCGGACCAGCTCAAAGTCCCGGTGTTCGTGAATCCGAAAACGTCGAAACTCTATGCTTATCGCGGGGCACGGGCAGTAGTGTGCAATCTTTCGGAGGCAGCAAAGTTCGTGGGCCGCCCGCTGCCAGATGAAAAAGCGATCGAGGAGGCGGGACGGGCGCTGCTGGCGCATTTCGGATGCGGCGCGGTGGTCATCACGCTGGGGGAAAAAGGAATGAGTGTTTCGGAGGAATCGATACCACGTCATTTCATGATTCCCGCGACGAGTTTTGAAGTGACGTATGCGCGCGTGGGGAAGAGCGGGGTGGAGCGCGGAGCAAGCGGAAGGCAAGTGTTTGACGTAACAGGAGCGGGAGACACGGTGTCGAGCGTGCTCGCGCTAGCTGTCGCGGCAGGAGCGAGCGTTGCGGATGCGGCACTCTTGGCGAATGCGGCGGCGGGCGTAGTAGTCGGAAAATTGGGTACGGCCAGCGTGAACCGAAAAGAGTTGGAGCTTGCGCTGAAAGAAGTGGCGAGTGGCTAGTGGCGAGTGGCGAGCAGAAGCGAGGAAACGAGAGAGCTCGCCAGGCCCGCGAACGAGAAAAGGATTCTTCCCGCGGAGAATTTTGGATGCATCGGAGGGGCATGGTATATCGTGCCCCTACGAAAGCCGATGAGCCGGTCTACGGGGGAAAGCTGAGGGATTTGTCGCGGGAGTCGACCCAGATGGTGACGATTTTGGTTTTCTGGGATTTTTCGGGTTCGTTCTCACCGGGCATGGGGCTAAACGGGCTGATGGCGACACGGATTTCGACGCTGGTCGTGGCGCCGACTGGGGATTTGGCTTTGGTGATTTCGTAGCTTTTGACGGGGCCGTAGTAGCCGGTGGGGCCCCAGTCGGCGAGGAAATCCTGCATTTTGTAGCTGGGACCGGGCTTCCAGAGCTGGTAGGCGCGGGTCATATCGCCGGCAACGACGGCGTTGAAAAATTCCTCGGCGGCTTTTTTCTCCGGATAAAAACGAAGAACGAACCAAACAGCGATGACGGCGATGATGAAGGCCGTCACCAGAGTGAAAATCATGGCCCGAGATTTTTTGTGAACATCGGCAGGTGGTTCGAGAAGTGACATGCAGTTGGTCTCCTGCCCTGCGAGGCAGATTTGTGAAAAGCGAGCACATATAAGTTAACGTGTTCCGGGCGGGAAGAGAAGTGAGTAATGCGTGCTGGGTAGTGAATAGTGAGTAGCGAAGAGTGGTCATCCTCGCGAGGCTGACCATTAATGTTAGTTTTGCGCGTAATCAGGTTCGAGGGACCAGCCGCCGCAACTTCCGCCACCAGCTTTTCGCTGCGTCAAGACGAGCGTTTTTGGTTTGGCAGAGTTGCTGACGCGAAATAACAGGTCGGCTGAGTAAGAGTTCTGGCTGCCAGTCGCAGTCCTACCCTCAATGTGCAAGACATAGATCCCGTTTGGGATTTTGCCAAACACGAAGTGGCCGGTTGCGTCAGATGTAGTGCTGTAGACCGCGCCAATCCCAGGGCTACGTAATGTGAGCGTTGCATCACGCACAGGCGATTCTATTCGGTGCGTGAGATTCCACAGAGGGTCGTTCGTTTTGCCGGGCTCGGAGTCGAACAGCTTTCCGGCCGCTTCGCGAGTCTCGGGAGCGAACTCACCCCATTCAAAACTGAATTTCTTCTTTGCCTTTTTCGAGGCATGGAGGCTGATGTGAAAACATTCACTGCCGGCCACGACTCCCAGCAGCTGCGCGGTGAGCCAGTAATTACCAGGTGGGAGTTTTGAAACGTGCGCGATTCCGCCCGCCGAGGTTTTTTCATAAATGGAAACGGTATCGCCGCTCTCGAGATAGTTTTGATTTGCACAGAAACGCCGGCGAGTGGCTTGTCGCCGTGCGTGATTTTAACAATGAAACTGGATCTGAGTTCGACTCCGTTGCCCAGACACCCGGCCAGCGAACAGGCGACCAATTGTGGCGGAGCTACGGCGGCAAGGGTCAGGACGGCGGGAAGCACGAAAAATTTGAACATCTGACTCATTTAGGAAAAGCATACACATTATAAACCTTGAATTCTAGCTGCACCGTCCGCTTCAAGCCCGATTTTGGATGTGGCTAGGCGTCGAGGGCGCCGGAGGAGCCGGAGGGGAGTTCGATGGCGTATTTGGTGCGGGCTTTTTCGGCGTGTTGTTCGAGGGCTAGCTGGATGAGTTTGTCGATGAGTTGGGGGAAGGGAATGCCGCTGGCTTCCCAGAGTTTGGGGTACATGCTGATGGAAGTGAAGCCGGGAATGGTGTTCACTTCATTGAGATAGATTTTCCCGCCGTCTTTTTCCAGGAAAAAATCGACGCGAGCCATGCCGTTGAGTTCGAGGGCGCGAAAGGCCTCGACGGCGAAGTGCTGGAATTTTTTGACCTGGGCGGGTGTGAGCCTGGCGGGAATGAGGAGTTGCGTGCCTTCCTCGAGATATTTTGCGGCGTAATCGTAGAACTCGCGATGGGGAACGATTTCGCCGGGGACGGATGCTTGCGGATCGTGATTGCCGAGGACGGAAACTTCGATTTCGCGGGCGTTGACGGCTTGCTCGACCATGATCTTCATGGCGAATTCCGCGGCGAGATGGAGCGCGGGCGCAAGTTCTTCGCGCGAATGGACTTTGGTCATGCCGACGGACGAGCCGAGAGTGGCGGGCTTTACGAAAACGGGATAGGGAAATTCTTTTTCGATTTGCGCGGTGACTTCCGCGGGATGGCGTTCCCACTCGTCGCGGCGAATAGCGATCCACGGAACTACAGGAATCTTTGCGGCGCGAAGAAGTTTTTTGGCGACGTCTTTATCCATGGCGACAGCGGAGCCGAGAACGCCCGCGCCCACGAAAGGAAGGCCGGCGAGGTCGAGCAGGCCCTGGATGGTGCCGTCTTCGCCAAAGGTGCCATGCATGACGGGGAAAACGACGTCGAGACGCTGGCCGCCACCGCTGCCATCGAGGCGGACGAGCGCGGCGTCGGTGGGATCGGCGGTCATTGTGACGCGCTGGCCGGTGCGGAGAACTTCGGGGAGCATTTTTTGGGCGCCGCCGCCGATGAGCCAGTGGCCCTCTTTGGTGATGCCGATGGGGACGGCTTCGTATTTGTCGGGATCGAGGCCGCGGATGACGGAGGCTGCGGAGGCGAGAGAGACTTCGTGCTCGCCGGAGCGGCCGCCAAAGAGGACGCCAATGCGCAAACGCTTTTTGTCAGGGGTCATGGGATAGTCGGTATTGGAATGTCGGGTGCCAGTTCTCAGTTATAGGGCAAAGGACGGGAGTTGTCGCGGGGGAAGTCCGGGGAAGGTTCTGGAGAAGCAACGGAGATTCGGGGGCGATTTGGCGAAAAATTAACAAACGGCCGAAGGAACCTTTTTGGGTTTCCATCGTCTACCGAGGTGCGAGAATGGCGCAGGAGGGATCGTGTCTTCACAAAGAGAGAAGGGCAGGGGAGCTATTTACGAGAATCTCATGCAGGATTTGCGGTACGCGCTGCGAACGATGCGGAGGGATTACGGCTTTGCGATTTTCGCGATTCTGATCGTGGGGCTGGGAGTGGGAGCGAGCTGCACAATTTTTAGCGTGGTGGAGACGCTGCTGATCCGACCGCTGCCATTCCGAGAGCCAGGGGCGCTGGTGTGGATGGCAAACCATACCGACGCTACGGGGGATATGTCCGCGAAGACGACGCAGGTGGATTTTCTCCTGGACTACCAACGGAAGAATGACTCGTTCGAGGATCTGGCGGGCTATTTCGCGTTCTATGGAGTGGGGGATTCGTTGCTGATCGGGAAAGGCGAGCCGGAGCGCTTGACGAGCGTGCCGGTCTCGCAGAATTTTTTTCCGCTGCTGGGGGTCGAGCCGGAAATCGGGAGGCAGTTCAGCGCGGAGGAATGCAAGTGGCATGGGCCGAAAGCGGTGATGTTGAGCCATGGATTGTGGGACCGGCGATTCGCCGCGGATCCGAAAATCGTAGGAAAAGCGCTGGAGTTCGATGGAGGGCCGGCGACAGTGGTGGGCGTGCTGCCGGCGTCGTTCGATTTCGGGACTATTTTTGCGCCGGGAAGCCGGATCGATATTTTCGAGCCGTTTCCTTTGACGCAGGAGACGAACCGCTGGGGGAACACGCTGGCGATTATTGGAAGGTTGAAACCTGGCGTGACGTTGGGAAGAGCGCAGGCGGAGGCGGACATTCTGGGAAAGCGATTTGAGCAGCAGCATCCGAAGGAGAATGATTTTGAGCCGAAGCTTTCCACCCTGGAAGCGCACGTGAGCGGGAAGTTGCGGCCGACAGTGCTGGTGCTGGCGTGCGCGGTGGGCGTGGTGATGCTGATCGTATGCGCGAACTTGTCGAATTTGTTGTTGGCGCGCGGTGCAGGGAGACAGAAGGAGATTGCGATTCGCACGGCGCTGGGAGCGGGGCGCGGGCGATTGATCGGGCAGATGCTGACGGAGAGCGTGGTGCTGTCGTGCTGCGGAGCCGTAGTGGGATTGCTGCTGGCGTTTGCGGGGACGCGCGTGCTGGCGCGACTGACGTCGGTGAGCATTCCGTTACTGAATGAGGTGCGGATCGATGGAAGCGTGCTGGGATTTACGGTGGCCGTGGCAGTGCTGACAGGATTGATCTTTGGATTGGTGCCGGCGCTGCAGATCAAAGAAGTGAGGCTGCACGATGTGTTGAAGGATTCGAACCGCGGGTCGAGCCAGGGCCACGGGAGGGCGTGGATTCGAAGCGCGCTGGTGGTCAGCGAGATTGCGCTGGCATGCGTGCTGGTGGTGGGTGCGGGATTGTTGATACGGAGTTTTCTGCGCGTGCTGGATGTGAATATGGGATTCGTGCCGGGGCGAGCGGCGGCTTTACGGATCGATCCGAACTCGTCTTACAAGACGCAGGATCAGAAAAACGGATATTTCAACGAGGCACTGCGGCGCGTGAAGGACGTACCGGGGATCGAGGCGGCGGGGCTTTCGGATTTTCTGCCATTAGGGCACAACCGGAGCTGGGGAATAGCGGCGAAAGGCGTGATTTATCCACCGGGCGACTATCCAGGAGGATTTCCGCGGATCGTGAGCGATGGATATTTCCGGGCGATGGGGATTCCGATGATCGAAGGGAGGGACTTTACGGAGCGGGATACGCAGGGAGCGCTGCCCGTGATTATCGTGAACGAGACGCTGGCGAAGAATCTTTGGCCTGGACAGGATGCAATTGGAAAAATCATGCGAGCGGACAATCCGGAACGGACGGTCGTGGGAGTGGTGGGGGATGTGCACCACATTGCGCTAGAGGAGGGATCGGGGAACGAGTTCTACATTCCGATTCGGCAGACGCAGGATTACGGGAGCGTGGATTTGGTTGTGAGGACTTCTATGCCGACGGCGGAACTGGGGGCGAGAATCCGGGAAGCACTGCGGCCGATTGAGCCGGACTTGCCGACGGCGAATTTGAGGACGCTGCAAACGCTGGTGGATCGAGCGGTGTCGCCGAGGCGATTTGTAGTGATTCTACTGGGAGGATTTGCAGGATTTGCGCTGGTGCTGGCTTCGCTGGGAATTTATGCGGTGATTTCGTACTCGGTGAGCCAGCGGACACAGGAAATTGGAATTCGCATGGCGCTGGGGGCGTCGGCGGAGACGCTGAGGAGGAGCATTCTTTTGCAAACGCTTGGATTGGCGGGTATGGGGATGATTTTCGGGATTGTGGCGTCGTTGGCGCTGGCGCGGTTGTTGAGCGGGCTATTGTTTGGAGTGACGGCGAGCGATCCGGCGACGTTTGCAGGGATGCTGGTGATTCTGACGGCGGTTGCGGCGATCGCGGGATATTTGCCGGCGCGAAGGGCTTCGAGGATTGATCCGATGGCGGCGCTGCGGATGAGTTAGTCTTTCGTTCCTCTATTTAGATCTGCCGAAAGGCTTGCTGCGCGCACAGTTATCATTGTGAGTATGAAGCGCGCAAGATTTTTCCTTGGTTTTTCAATTCTTCTAACGGCTCTTGCGTTTGTACTCGCTTGCCCTGCTGCCGCAGAGGAGTCTTGCGAGCCTCCCGCAGATCTGAAACCGGTACTTCAAAAAGCCTTTCCAAACAAGAGGGTCGTAGGTCTTCCGGATCTGGACAAGGATGATCTGGAGCTGTGGGAGAAGGACCACGGGAAAAGCTGCCCCGGATTTGTTCAAGTGGATTTCTATGGAGACGCGAAGCCAACATGGGCAATCGTCTTATTTGGAGCGGATTCAAAGTCAGTGAATGGAATCACGGCAGTTCTAGTTTTGGCGCACAAACCGGACACGGATTGGAAAATCAAGACCGTAGAGACGACGAGCGGCATTCCAGTCGTGTGGAAGGAAAAGCCTGGCACGTACACAGGCCTTTACAAGGAAAAGACGATCCACGCATCTCATCCCGTAATTATTTTTTGCGGCTATAACTCATGGGCAATTCTGTATGCTTGGACGGGCGCATCTATCGCCAAGACTTGGTTATCCGATTAAATAACAGGAAGCGTTATCTGTTTTATAAGATCTTTTTGCCCAGGGCGGAGAGGACGAGTTCTACGCCGAGGAGCGCGGTGCGGTTGTGTTCGTCGATGATGGGGTTGATTTCGACGATTTCGAGAGAGACCATCGCTTCGGAATCGGCGATCATTTCCATGGCGAGATGGGCTTCGCGATAGGTGACGCCACCGCGGACGGGGGTGCCGACGCCGGGAGCATCGCTGGGATCGACGAAGTCCATGTCCAGGCTGACGGCGATTCCGGCGGTGTCGTCCATAGCGTACTTGAGGGCGTCGGACATGACTTCGCGCATGCCGCGCTCGTCGATGTCGCGCATGGTGAAGACATGGATGCCGGATTTTTTGACGATTTTGCGTTCCTGGGAATCGAGATCGCGAGCGCCGACGATGACGATGTTGGCGGGCTCAGCTTTGGGTTTAAAGCCCAGGAGGTCGACGAGTTCGGGTGCGCCATAGCCCATGATGGCGGCGAGCGGCATGCCGTGAATGTTGCCCGAGGGAGAGGATTCGGGCGTGTTCATGTCGCCGTGGGCGTCGAGCCAGAGATAGCCTATCTGTTTTTTCTCTTTTCGAAAATGTGAGGCGACGCCGGCCGCTACGCCGACGGCGATGGAATGATCGCCGCCGAGGACGAGAGGCATGAATCCTTCGCCGAGAGATTTTTCAGCCGTATTGGCGATGTCCAGACAGGTCTCGGCAATTTCCTGAAGGTATTTGGCGCGTTTTTCGCCGATGTGCATTTCTTCGGGCTGCTTGACTTCCAAGTTGCCGATGTCTTCGACGGTAAGGCCGAGCTGCTTGATGCGGGCCTGGAGGCCGGCTCCGCGGAGAGCGGAGGGGCCCATATCCACGCCGCGGCGGCTTTGGCCGAGGTCCATGGGGACGCCGATAATTCTGACTTTTTGCGGCATATGAGCCTCGTGTTCCGTGATCCGTGGCCCGTGAAAAGACGGAAAGTCACACCACTCGCAGATATGCGCGAGGCACAGATCACTCGAAGGGTTAAACCAAATTACAACCGAGAGACGCCGTTGCGGCGTCGAACTACCCCGGATTAAGGATACACGCGATAAATCATGCGGGGGAAGGGGATGACTTCGCGGATGTGCTCGGTGCCGCAAATCCAGGCGACAGTGCGCTCGAGGCCGAGGCCGAAGCCGGAGTGGGGGACGCTGCCGTAGCGTCGCAGGTCGAGATACCACTGGAAGGATTCTTCAGGCAGATTGTGTTCGTGAAGGCGCTTGAGGAGAAGATCGTAGTCGTGGATGCGCTGGCTGCCGCCGATGATTTCGCCGTAGCCTTCCGGTGCGATCATATCGAAGGCCAGAGCGAGTTCGGGGCGTTGCGCGTCGGGTTGCATGTAGAAGGCTTTGATCGCTGTCGGATAGTGGTGAATGAGGACGGGGCGGTCGAAATTTTTGGAGATGATGGTCTCTTCGTCGCCGCCGAAGTCGTCGCCGAATTTGGCGGGGTTGCCGCTTTTTTGGAGGACGGCGACAGCGTCTTCGTAGCTGATGCGAGGGAAGGGTGGCTTAACGTTTTCGAGAGGCTTGGTGTCGCGTTTGAGCGCTTCGAGCTCGCGGGATTTGTTTTGCAGGCAGGATTGTACGATGGCGCTGACCAGGCCTTCGCCGAGAGACATAATTTCGTCGAGTTCGACGTAGGCGGCTTCAGGTTCGAGCATCCAGAATTCGGTGAGATGGCGGCGGGTTTTGGATTTTTCGGCGCGGAACGTGGGGCCGAAGGTATAGACCTTGCCGAGCGCCATGGCGATGGCTTCAACATAGAGCTGGCCGGATTGCGTGAGATAAGCCTTTTGCTCGTCGATGTAATTCACTTCGAAGAGGGTGGAGGTGCCTTCGCAAGCCGCGGGCGTGAACATGGGGGCGTCGGTCAGAGTGTAGCCCTGGCTGTCCATGTAATTGCGGGCGGCGCGGATGGCTTCGGCGCGTATGCGTAGAATGGCGGCCTGGCGAGGCGTGCGAATCCAGAGATGGCGGTGGTCCAGAAGGAAATCAACGCCGTGTTCTTTGAGCTGGATGGGAAATGGCGTGGCGTCAGGGACTTTCTGTACGATCTGGATTTTGGAGACGCCGATTTCGTAGCCGCCCGGGGCGCGCTGCTCGGCGCGAATAGTACCGGTGACGATGACGCTGGATTCCTGCGTGAGGCCCTTCAGGGCGGCAAAGGCTTCGGGATTTTCTTTTAAGGCGCAGACCCCTTGGATGATGCCGGTGCCGTCGCGAAAGATGGGGAAGAGCAGTTTTCCGGATTCGCGGAGGTTGTAGAGCCAGCCGCGAATGGTGATTTCCTGCGCGTCGTGCTTGCCTGCCTGGTCGATGGTGATAATGGCCATAGTTCCGTTTTGAGTGCGAGATCGAAACGAATAGTTTACCAGAGAGGCCGAATTCGATTCACGCGAAGAGGGAATCAGCGATTGGCCATGGTGCGGATTGCGCCGAGTCCAAGGAGACGTTGGTCGGCGGTTACCAAGGTGAGATCGTGGACCTGAGCAGTTGCAGCAATGAAACGGTCCGCGGGATCTGCGTGAAGGCGGAGATGCTCCGCAGCCAGAACAATGTCGTAGGTAAGGGGAGCGTGCCGTTGTATGCCGGCAAGAGCTTCGGGGAGCCAATCCTCCGGGTTTGTTGGCAAAAGGAGCCGATTTTTGCGATGCAGCAGGAGAACTTCCCAAGTGCTCACTGGGGACAGCCAAAGCTCATTCGTGGTGTCGGCTAGATCCGTAGCCGTATGCACACCGAGTCGGCTGGGATCCTCGAGGAGCCAAATCCAGATGTGGGTGTCTAGAAGGAGTTTCAATCGCGAAGAGCCTCAATCTCATCGAGGTCAATCACGGGCGAAACGATATCACCAAGAACTGTGATCTTGCCCTTGAGAGAACCGATCCAGGCCGCGCGATCTATAGTCTGCGCCACCGGGATGACTTCAGCTACGGGCTTACCGTGGCGAGTGACGCGAATGGGTTCCTTGGTCTTCTCGACCCGTTCAAGAATAGCAAGGCATTTGGCCTTGAAGATGGAGATGGCGATTTCTTCCATGTGGTTCACCGGACCATATTATAGACCATGGTCAGAATAATGGTCAATTTCTGAATTTTAGATCCATTCACGCTCGAAGCGGTCCATGGAGGCACTTGCGGCGGCGAGTTGATCCACGGCGCTCGGCGTTTCGTGACCGGTGCGCTCCTTTAGCTCAAGGGTCATGGGTAGATCAGACTGGGGGGCGGATTTGAGAAGTTTGACGGCGCATTCCCAGTCGATGGAGCCATCGTAGGGAGGAAGGTGCTCGTCTTTTTCGCCGTGGTTGTCGTGGATGTGGGCGGAAACAGCGAGTTCACGCAAGGGAGTAAAGGCTTTTTCGATGCGCTCATTCTCGGGGCCGTCGGCGAGAAAGGCGTGGCCGATGTCGAAGTTAAATCGCAAGCCGGTCAAGCGCGTTTCATCCACGAAAGCACGAAGGTAGGCGGGATCGCCCATTTCGCTGGTGGTGTTCTCGACGGCAATGGTGACGCCAGCGTGGTGGGCGTGCAAGACGAGATGCTCGAGGGAGCTGAAAGCGGCATCGCGCTTGCGCGAATCGGCGGTTTCGCGAGGGCCGCCCATGTGAAGGATCAGACGGGTGTAAGGCAAGTCTTCCGCGACGTCTATGACGCGCTTCAATTCGTCCATCGCCTCGATGCGGCGGACGCGCTCGACTTCGCAGATAGATAAAGGCGTACCGCCTTCGCGGTTCGAACTGAGGTCCCGGCTGGTGGGAGCGTGCAGTGAAGCGAGCGACAAACGGTGCTGCGAGAGCGCGCCGGCCATGGCTTGTACTTCTTGTTTCGAGGTGTAGTCAAAATGGCTTCGCGTGGCGAAAATCTCGAGAGCCTGGAATCCGGCCTCGGAAATTTGTCCGAGAAGCTCGGGGTTCAATCTTCGTGACACAAACAGGTAGGTGGACAGGATTCTTCGCATGGTCCCGTGCTCCGCGCTCTGTGATAAACAGCTTTATGCCGCACTACTCACTGCGCCTAATCAAATGCCGGATAAGGATGCAAAAGCGCGATTAATAGCCGACGGCCGCTCCGTGGTCGCGCGGGTCAGCCGCACCTAGTAGTTCGCCGGTTTTCGGATCGACTCCGATCGCGTTTACCAAACCGATGTGGCCACGCCGGCGCGTCTGGTAACCTTCCGCTTTAAGTGCAGCCTCGAGACCAGCCGGAAAGTCGCTTTCCATCAGCAGCACGTCCGGCAGCCACTGGTGATGAAAACGAGGCGCGTTGATGGCAGCCTGCGCGTCCATTCCCAGACGCATCCAGTTTAAAATGCTTAACAGTGTGGCGGAAATAATCGTGGGACCGCCGGGCGAACCAGTTACGAAGCTGAGCTTGCCATCACGGACGACAATGGTCGGCACCATGGAGCTGAGCGGGCGATGACCGGGTGCGATGGCGTTAGCTTCGGACTGAATCAAGCCGAAGAGTGCGTTGGGGACTCCGGGTTGCGTGGTGAAGTCATCCATCTCGTCGTTCAAGAGAAATCCCGCGGTGGAAGTCACGTGTGAGCCGTAACTATTGTTCAGAGTGTAGGTGCTAGCGACCGCGTTGCCGGCGGAATCGACGACCGAAAAGTGTGTCGTGTGCTGACCCTCGCTTAGGCCACTCACTGATTGCGGCGAGGCGGTGGAAGCGGAAACACCGCAGGTGTGAGGAGCGCCCGCTTTGACGTCTTTGCTGGAGGAAGCGTGGAGGGGGTCGATAGTTGCGGCGAGCTCTTTCGCGTAGCAGGGACTAGTTAGGCCGTCAACGGGCACTTTGGAGAAATCGGGATCGGCCAGGTAGGCGGCGCGATCGGCGAAGACTCGCCGCATGGTTTCCACCACCATATGCACGCTCTCCAAATCGTCCCAGCCTTTTAACGGAATGCCCTGCAGCATATTCATCGCTTCGATGATGGCGACGCCGCCGGAGCTAGGAGGCGGGGATGAAATAATCTGCCACTTGTGGCCGTCGAGATCATAATCAGCTTTCACGGGCTGGCGCATCTTGGGCTGATATTGAGCGAGGTCATCGAGCGTGATGAGGCCCCCCATACGCTGCATATCATCGGCAATCAGGTGCGCTGTTTCGCCCCGGTAAAACTCGGCAGCACCGTTTTTCGCGATGCGTTTGAGAGTGGCGGCCAGGACCGGCTGTTTGAACGTGTCGCCGGCTTTGAACATTTTGCCGTCATTCAAGAAGATGCGGCGGCTTACGGTGAATTCCTGCAGATAGTCGCGCTGATCTTCCAATTGTTTGGCCATTTTTTCGCTGATGGGGTAGCCGCCTTCGGCGAGGCGAATGGCTGGAGCCATTACCTGGGCAAGTTTCAGCTTGCCGTAGGTTTTAAGGGCCAGCTCAAGCCCGGCGACCGTTCCGGGAACGGCGACGGATTTGTAGCCGATGACCGAGAGATTTTTGACAAGTTTGCCGTCGGGGCCGACGTACATATCGCGAGTTGCTTTGCCGGGAGCAACCTCGCGGTAGTCAAAGAAAGTGCTGCGCCCATCGGCCAGACGAACGAGCATGAATCCGCCGCCGCCGATGTTTCCTGCGGCCGGCTCGACGACGGCCAGAGCGAAAGCCACGGCGACACCGGCATCGACGGCGTTTCCGCCTTCTTTGAGAATCTCAACTCCGGCTTGGGAGCCCAATTCTTCGTCGGTGGCGACCATACCGTGGGCACCACGGACGGCTTTTTGAGGCCAGGCGCCAGGCGAATTATTATAGAGACGATATTCTGCCGCGGCTTGTCCTTGAGAAATAGGGGCCAGCAGCGAAAGCGTTCCCGCAGCAAGACACAAAACGCACACACATGTTTTCATCCGAGACTCCATCGCAGACACAAGACACTAAGTGATTAGGAGAAAAGCGTCAAGACGAGCGGAAGACGAGTGGAACAGCTCTGAGCGGACTATGCTCCTGCTGACACTGATTTTCCGTTTGTAACTCTGTGGTTTGACGAGGACGATGCAGTGTTCGGTGCAGGGCCTGATGTTTTAATCTGGGCAGTCTGCCCAGCGGTATTCGTGAGCGTGAGATTCACGTCCTCAATTTGGAGCCTAAATGCCGAGGCCTGGAAACCGGTATTTGTTGCCACGCTTCGGGTGCCGCCATTTGGATTGCCGCTCGATTGGGCAGTTCCCTGCGCATTCACGCCGGAGAACTTGATGATTAGTTCCTGGACTTGAAACGCTCCTCCATTCGCGGGAGCTCCCACGGCAGCTGTTCCGTTAGCGCCTGCGGCTGAAGTGGCAGCCGATTGCTGGCCCGTCTCCTGAGCGAGAGCTTGAAACTGTTCGACCAGGGCGGCAAGAGCTGCGGGATTAAAATCATTGATGATGGTTGCGACCTGATTCAACGCCTGAATGTCTTGCGGACTGAGACCGAGAGCTTGCAGCGCGATGTCCAGGCTCTGCAATTGTTGTTGGGTGACGGCCGAGATGGGTGCGGCGGTCGTGCTGCCTGCTGGGACTGGACTTTGAGCGCTGGGCGTATTCGCAGCAATTGCCGGGGCGGCGGAAGCAGCGGCAGTTGTTCCATTCGCAGCGCTGTTGGTAGTCGCAAGAGTTCGCAAAAAGGCGGGGAGCGCTGGAGCCGCTGCGGCTGGGACCGCCGCCACTTGCTGGGCCACAGCATTCGCGTTCACTGCAGGTATTGTTGCCGCTGCCGCCGAGGCCGCCGGATTTGTTTGCGGCGATGCATTTGGTCCGAGCAGGAAATCGGCTGCGGCAGAGAAAAACGAGAATCGGGAGACGCTAAAGAGCCCGGCTGCTTGGCCGGTGTCCTGAGTCTGGCCCGTCAGAGCCGAAGGCGTGAACTTGTCCTCGCGCGCAGCGGGCGAGTTCGGCGATCCTTGCGAGTTGGCAGACTTCTGGGCGATTTGCGTATCCTGAGATCGGGGATCGTCCTGATTTAGAAGCCGTTCCGCAAAATTAACCAGACTGATTAGGGACATGGTCCACCTCTAGACACCAACTGGACTGAGGCTGAATGCCAGGAACGGGACAGAGGCAAGGGGAAAAACCTGCGCCGCAAACTGCCACCCGACGCCTAGAACTTCACACAAGGCGTATCGGCGGGAATCGGCAAAACTTTAGGGGAGCGATGAACGCAGGCTAAGTGATTTATTTTGTTACTATTGACTTAGGAATTCCACTTCCGGTGGGCCAGGGAGCAGGCCCGCTGCTGTACCGCGTTCGATCAGAGCTCTGACGGCTTGCTTGCCGCGCTCGCCGTAGCCGAGGGTCCAACGATTGACGTACATTCCCACAAACTTGTCGGCAATTTCGGTCTCCATGTCTCGGGCAAACTGCATCGCGTAGTTAAGGGCCTCTTCGCGGTGCTCAAGGCCATATTCGACGCTATCCTTAATCGTTTTAGCGATTTGCAGGCCCAATGCGGGACCGAGGGCGCGGCGGACAGCATTGCCGCCAAGGGGCAGCGGCAGGCCAGTCTGCTCGTGCCACCAGACCCCCAGGTCCACAACGCGGTGCATTCCGAGTTGAGGGAAGAGAAGCTGCCCCTCATGTATCAGCAGGCCAGCCTCAACGACTTCATTCTTTACGGCGTCCAGAATTTTGTCAAAAACCATCACGACAGGCTCGAAGTTCGGTTCAAAGAGTTTCAAAGTGAGATAGGCGGTCGTCTTGAGGCCAGGAATGCCGATGCGTTTTCCGGCTAAATCCTCGCGTTTCATGGATTTGGGGGCAACGACGATAGGGCCATAGTTTTCGCCGAAGCTGGCGCCGCAATCGAGCAGGACGTATTTGTCCCGCAGCGTGGGGTACGCGGCAAAGCTTAAAGCGGTGACGTCATAGGTTTCAGTCAAAGCGGCATCGTTTAGCGATTGGATGTCGGAAAGGACGTGGGTATATCTATAGCCGGGAGTGGCGAGTTTGTGAGTCGCCAAAGCATAAAACATAAAGGCGTCATCGGAATCCGGTGAATGTGCAAGTTTGATTTCGAGGGTTTCTTTTTCGGGCTTTGAGACCGCCTGTGTACCGGACATGGGCTTATCCAGTTCCTTTTGACTGTCTGGCCCGGTGGGGCCACTTACCGAGTCCCCCAACCGTCCGTTTGGTTTCTCCAGAGAGAGTCTTCCCTAGCGGGAAGCCCAGCGGAGGAACGGTAAGGGGTGAACAGCAGCGACGCGGGACTTGCGTGGCGCGAAGCCAAGCTGATTTTCGCAATGCAGAGGGTAGCACAACCGTGGTTCCGGGACAAACGTCCTTGCCGGATTAGAGCGAAGAGACCATGCGAGCGATGGCGTCATCGAACGTGGATCGGCTGTCGAGATAAGGCTGCCAGAAACGAAGGAGGAGCTGATAGTAGTCATTCCAACCGCGATGGTAAAGACCCTCACGAATGGCGCCGGGAATGTAGGCATCCGGAGACGGAGCCTGAGCCGGCGCCGGAAAACCATCGGAGCCCACCTCCATGCTGCCTGCTTTGGCTTGGGAGGAATTGGCGGGAGATGTGAGAAGGGGCTGAATCACTTCGCCGGTCGTATACACGATAAGCGCGGGCCAGAGGTCGCGTGGGATGGCCTTGCTGCGCTGGCGGCACTCGCGAATAATCGCTTGCTGCACGGGCTCCGCGATGCCGTGAGAGGCTTCGTGGAAGAGAACCTCAAAAGCATCGCCGCCCTGGTTGCGCGGATCGGTGCTGGAAATGGTCACGCGCAGGGGGTCGAGTGAAGTGTAAGCTCCGGCGGCGTTTGCATAAGCGGAAACGTCGACGCGGATTTTTTCCTTCGGCCATTTCGTCTGATAAATATCCGCGAGCCGCTGGGAAACTCCCACGCCCTGCTCGACCACGAGCGGCGCGACGCGAGCGATCCAGCGGCGGTTAGCGGTATCCTGGTCGCGCCACAGATGAGCGCGATAGACGGGCGCGGCGGAATCCAAAACGCGGGTGATGTCAGGAGATAGGCCCGCATCGCACGACTTGGTGCGAGTTCCTGCAAGGTCGTCGCAATCTTCAAAGTCTTCGAGCTGATTTTTCAGCAAGACCAGGTCGTTATTGAAAAGCAGATCTTTTCCTGCAAAGTTTTCCGCGTAATAAGCTACGGCGGTGCTCCATGCAATTTGCTCAGCCTGCGTGAGGCCGGCTGCTTCCTTCATGGTCTTCCATTTTAACTTTGGGCCGGAGGTGGTTCCTTCAGGGACAGGGGGCGGGGCAGGATTTAAGCGCTGCCTGGCTTCGTGATAGAGGGTGTGATGAAGGTTGATCCAGAATCCGCTGTGAAATTCGAAGACAGGTAGCGGGCCGTAAGTGGAACTGTACTCTTGAGCCTTGGCCGCCGCGGTTCCAAAGAAAGCGAGAGCCAACAGTAGCAATAGGATTCGTGCGGATGCCGGGCGCATGTGGAATCGCACGATAGTAGCGCCATCTACCCCGCGGCACAAACGCGGGATTTTTTTCGTGCTCGTATTTCGCAGTAGCCGATGTAATATGCCCGCTCCTTTCTCTGGGGGAAACTAATGAAAAGATTTGGCATATTGGCGTGCATCGCGTTGGTCTTCTTTGTGCCGGGCGAACTATCCGCGCAGCAGGAGCAGCGACTTCCTGCCTTGAAACAGGAAGCGGCCGCTGACGTGGATCAGCTCCAAACGCTGACGCAGAAGATGGTGGATGAGATTTTCAGCTACAGCGAACTGGGCTTCCAGGAATACGAAACGTCGCGCTACGTGACGGGCATCCTCGAGAAAAACGGGTTTCAGGTCGAGCACGGCATCGCGGGAATTCCCACCGCGTGGGTAGCGACGTACGGCAACGGTAAACCAGTCATCGCATTCATCACCGACCTGGATTGCATCCCGCGAGCTTCGCAGAAGCCGGGAGTTGCGTATCACGACCCCATCGTGGAGGGGGCACCGGGGCACGGAGAAGGCCATAACTCGGGAATGGCTGTAAACGTCACCGCGGCGCTGGTTCTGAAAAAACTGATGGAAGAGCACCATATCGCGGGGACGATCAAGCTGATTCCCGGCGTGGCCGAAGAGCTGGTTGCCACCAAAGCGTTCTACGTCCGGGCCGGGGTGTTCAAAGATGTAGACATAGTGCTGGGCGCGCACGTCGAATCGGAATTTTCGACATCGTATGGAACGGGAAACGGGGAGTGGAGCGGGCTCGTCTCCGTGCAGTATTTTTTTCACGGGAAAGCGGCGCACGCCGCCGCTGCCCCCTGGGAAGGCCGCAGCGCTCTAGATGCCGTCGAACTGATGGATACCGGCTGGGATTTTCGCCGGGAACATCTGCGTCCTGCGCAGCGTTCGCATCGCGTAATCATCAACGGCGGGGACCAGCCCAACGTGGTCCCGCCCGAGGCGGCGGTCTGGTATTACTTCCGCGAGCTGGACTACGAACACATCAAGGATCTCTACACCTTGGGGAATACAATCGCGGATGCCGCAGCGCAAATGACCGGAACCACTGTCGATCACAAGCTGGTAGGTTCGGCGTGGCCTCCGTTTTTGAATAAGGTGATCGCGGAGACGCAGCAGAAGAACATCGAGGCGGTCGGCATGCCGAAATGGAGCGATGCGGATCAGACGCTGGCAAAGGCATTGCAAAAAGAAATCGGCGCGAAGGTGGAGGGGCTGAAAGAGAAGGTCAATCCGCTCGAAGAACCGGCGAAAAAGCCGACTGGGGGTGGATCCGACGACATCGGCGACATTTCCTGGAACGTGCCGATGGTCTATCTGATGTATCCGGCCAATATTCCGAATCTACCGGGGCATAGCTGGGCAAACGGCGTGGCAATGGCGACTCCCATCGCCCACAAAGGTTCGACCGCTGGAGCCAAGGTGCAAGCCATGACCGCTCTCGACTTTTTGCTGCAACCGCAGCTCGTCGACCAGGCCTGGGATTATTTCAGGAAGGTGCAAACAAAAGATGTGCACTACCAGACGTTTCTAGGTCCCGACGACAAACCCGCCATCGAGTTGAATAAAGAAAAAATGGAAAAGTTCGCGCCGCAACTGAAAAAGTATTACTACGACCCGGCGCACTATAAAACTTACCTGGAACAACTGGGAATCCAGTATCCAACCGTAAGAGTCCAACCGTAGATTTCGATTGCCCGGAATCACGGATTTTTTGCGGCTTCCCCCAGCCAGCGGTCGAGAATGGCCAACTGGATATCCGTTACTTCCTCGCGAAACCGGACGCCCATGCCAAGTCCTGGGCTGACATAGACGACGCGCCCTTCCGTTTGGAAAACCTCTTCAGCGCGCGTGAGACGCAAGTGGATTCTTGCGCCTATGGAAGGCGGGCGTAACGTGTCCACATAGCAGCCGGTCCGGCTGACATCAGAAGTTCGCGCGATTGTCTTGGTACCGGTGTTGATGTCCGTTACTTCAGCGATGAGAATCAGCGGATAACGAGGTGCGTCACGGCGGTCGGCCATCACGTCTGGCATTGACAGATCTCCTTTGCCTTGAGAGACCTGTGGTTCGCGAAGGATTTTCAACAGAATTCCGACGCGGCTGGAGAGATGACCCGGCACCTATTGTGCCGGGAGGCCTTGCGAGGAAGCAATCCTGCAAATTAAGGCTGGACCTAATCGGTTAACCGCAGTGGGCTGCCCGTGCGAGGGAACTTCGATGCTATGGCAAGCGCGGATCATCCGCTGAGCCTACCGCACCTTTATGGTCCGCACCTCGAAGTGTCCCAGTGTCATCGCGGAAAAAAGAGCGGTGGCCAGTGCGGCCATAAATAATGGGTGTTGCGGAAAGCTCGTACTTAGCGGGCGCTCCCAAGGTGCTCGCACCAACGATGACGAAGCGGAACGAGTAGCCATTTTTCATTCCCGATGACAAGTCGGCGTCGAGAAGTCCGGCGGATTCGGCCTTTGCCGGACCGTGAAGCGGAGGGCCCAGATTCGAAAGAGAATCAGGCAGCCGCAAGTACTTGTGGCGATACGATTCGACAGCTTGGCCAATCTGCTTCAACGCATCCACTGCGGCTTGCTCATTTTTGTCTGCTTCGGCGGAGTCCCACTCAAATTCCAAGGAAGGCAGGTCGAGGAGCACCAAGCCTAGAGACAGAATTTTCCACTCGCCGTTCTCGCGCACCAGGCCCATGTTTACCTGAATGGCCTCGGCGCCGGCTGTATCGGTCGCGTCACGAAGATTCACAGGAAGGAAAGAGACGTTGTCGCGCGTATCTGCGCCGCCAATCTGGATTTCCGCAGCGCCTGCTGGAGTTTCGCAGCGAACGGTTGGGCGGCCGGAGGGATTCATGGTTACGGTAGGTGTGCCTGGCTCGTTAAGCAGCACAAAACGCTTCATGAAGGCGACACGGGCGGCGGGCGTCATGCGCATGAATGATTCTTTGTTACGCACGGTCAGGAAACGCTCGAAGCTGCTCTGACTTTGCGAGCAGGCCGCCGTCAGGACATCACGAAGCGCAGCGGTCGGCCCGCTTGGTGAGGCGGCTTGAGACGCGGCATCCGAGCTGGATTCTTGTGATGAGAGGTTGCTGGTTAACGCCAGGGACAAAACGGCCAGGAGCAGCAGGGGCGCAAATTGAAAATATCTCTTCGAGAACACTTCAGTCATTTGCCGCACTCAAGATTGCGGATAGATTTTGTGTGAAGGCCGAACGCGGCATTACTTCATTGCAGCCCGCCGCCTGAGCCTGGGCTGCCAGATCGCGCTGGATGTGGGAAAGAAAGCCGACGACCCTTAGTTCTTTTTGCGCCGCACGCAGACGTTCGATAGCCGCTAAAGGCTGACTTCGCGCGTTCAGGTCCACAATGACGAGATCCGGCACGGGTTCCAACAATCCGAGCAGGGCATCGGCGTTCGTGGCGACTTTTAGCTCGAGGCCCAGATGTTTGGCCGTCTCCGCGACTTTCATTTGAAAAAACAGGTCATCCATTAGTGCCACGACTTTTCCCATGCCAGGGTCTCCTCCGCCCGTGTTACTCATTATGCGCCAGTTCATATTCTTAGTGCTTTTGAGAGTAAGATTCTTCCATCGCTTGGGAGGCGCCGCATGCAACAAGGTGTAGCCCGAACCACCGAGCCAGCCGACTCTCGTTCCATCCAACCCGCGCTGTTGCTCCTTGAAAAGACGCCGATTCTGCTCGAAACGATGCTTCGCGATTTGCCGGAGACTCTTTTGCGGTGGAAGCCGGCGCCGGAGCGCTGGTCCATTGCGGAAGTTCTCGGCCATCTCGCGGATCTAGAGGAAATATACGCGGACCGGACGCGCCGGATTGTCACGGAAGATAGTCCGATCCTCGAGAAATACGATCCGACGCGCACAGTGGTCGTTGGCGACTACGCGCGGGGGTCGGCCGCCGAGATTCTAGCGTTCTTCTCCAGGACGCGGCGTGCGACGGTCATTTTGCTGAGGAGCATTCCCGCGGATTCCGGTGAGCGCGAAGCGACGCACTCGGAACTTGGCGAGATCACGCTTCATCAGATGCTCAGCGAATGGGCTTCGCATGACTTGGGGCATCTGCGGCAGATTGCAGAGCTATACCGGGCGCGGGCGTTTCATCCTTACGCCGGCCCGTTCCAAAAATATTCGAATCCGAAGCCGTGAAGGAGCACCCAGAGGAAGTACGTCTGGCCACGGCGGGCCCGCGAGAGGTTACGCTCTACACTCGACCGGGATGCCATCTGTGTGAAGAAGCCAAGACTTCCATTGCACCTTTGTTGCGCGAGTTTGGCGCCACGCTACGCGAAGTAAACGTCGAAAATGATCCGGTGCTCGAAGAGCGCTATGGATGGGACATCCCAGTAATCTTTATCGGAGCACGCGAAGCGACCAAACACCGCGTCAACGTGCAACAATTCCGGCGTCAACTTCTGGAAAGCACTTCGAAGAAGGCTGAAACCGGAAGAAACTCGGCCGTTTAGTGGCCGTCGCCGGCTTCGTGCGCGCCAACGGTTTTGTCCGGCACGTCGCCCGGGCGGCCCTTGACGCGATCATAGACGCTGATTTGGCTTACCGAGCCCAGCGCTTCGTTGTAGAAAGTCGGTACACCAAGCGCGGTACGAAGTTCCTCGTTAAACTTTCGCAGATTCTCCAGATGCGTCGCAAGCGCGGGCAGTTTGAGGCCATCGTCCGTCAGCAGGAATTTCTGATAGCCCGCGTCCCACAGCCTTGTGAAGCGGCCCTTCAGCATGATGGTCGGCACAACCGTCATCTGATAAAGGTCGTCCGTCCCTTTGCGAAACTCCGCGCCGCTGCCGTATTTTTCCACGCGGACGACGCCGCGCGTGCTGCCGACGGCGAAGCCTAGAGCCGCGAGGCTTTCAATTTGCTTGGGGGAGAACTTCTCATCGACATTCCACATAGGACCACTAGCGTAGTAAAAGCCGTCCCCTGTGTAAAGCGGACGGTGGCCGCGCGAAGTTGATGCGGGGATGATTAGACAATGGTTCCGGAGGGCGAGCGTTGACTCACCTACGTCTTGTCTTGAGACCAGGAGCGCTCCCAAGTGCGCCACAGGGAAACGTCTCCGAGTCCGAGCTGATTCCACCACTGGTCGAGCATCTTCTGATCGAGGTGCAGAATGCCCTCGCGTGTCACTCCTGTTGGAGGAGGAACGAGCGCGGCGAGGCGGTTGTAAACGCGGTCGCGATTCGAGTCGTCGACGCGAGCAAGCAGGTGCCAGAGAGAAAGCGCGTCGCGTTGGCGAGATTCGGCTAGTATCTTGTAGAGTTCGGCGCTTCGTTCTTGCGGTGTGTCAGCAACAAAATCAAACCGGGACAACGCTTCCTGAAACGATGCGGAGGAATCTTCAAAATATGGAGTGCCGGGACCAACTCTCGGCCGGGTCTCGCACACGGCCCCTGCGGGGATAAAGGCTTCATAGCCTTTCAGCTTAAAGCCAACCCAGCCGAGCGTCGTTCGAAGGAGCCCCGCGCCGGAGGCATCGACATGGAGAGTATAGGCGCAGCCCAGGTCCACGGCGATTGCGGATGGCGTGTCGACGGCAAATTGACCTGGAGCAGCCCAAATGAATGCGTGAATAGTCCCGCGTTCGAGCGAGAATTGATTTCGTCCCTTTCCGCCTGAGACTAAACGTAAATGGGTGTTCGGCTCTACATTGATTGTGCCAATTTCGGCCACGGAAACAGTGGCTTGTGAGTCGCTGTCAGTGACAAGTGTTTCTCCGATGCCCAGCCTGCCGGAATTTGCAGTTCTCCCGAGACCACTTGATTCTACTTGTGGCGCCCCGGCGATGCGCTCGACGTTCCACCCTGGTCCGGTCGTTGTGCCCGGGTCCTTGCTCCATCGCGGAATACTGGCCGCAATGGCGAAAAGGAGGATCGCCGCTGCGGCTGCGAGGCCAAGTCGGAGAGACCGACGCGCCGGGAAGGTTCGCTGCCAAAACCCCTGCTGGGGTCTCACAACCAGCGTAGGAAATTCCGACGTCTGACCCGCATACCGGAATTTGGCAAGGGCAATTTCCAGTCGTTGAATCTCGGGGTCAGCTTCGCCGGAGCGGTCCCAAAGATACTCGTCATTCATGGTTCGTTCCTCTGTTCAAAGTATTCTTCTTCAACGGCGACGTGTCTCCCCCTACGCGTTTGGGTTGTTGGTTCGTGCTCACTGGCGAAGCCTGTCTCAGCTTTTCGCGAAGCTGCTTCATTCCTCGGTGCAAATTGACGCGTACCGAGCCCGGAGTCAGCCCGGTCCGCTCGGCAATCTCCGGTCCGGTCATGCCCTCCACCAAACGGAGTATGAGAGTTTCGCTGTAAGCTTCCGGGAGGCTGCGGACCAACGCCAGGATCATCGCAGCGTTTGCACCCGGAGAGGGGGCCGACGCTGGCTCTTCGGTGTCCTCTTCGGAGAAGCTGTCTATCAACGCGGCTGCCGATCCCGATTGCCTGTAGTAATCATTGGCGCGATTGCGCGCAATAGTCGCGAGCCATGGTCCAAAGCGCGTGACATCGCGCAGGTCGCCGAGCTTGGGCAGCGCCCGCAGGAAGACATCCTGGAGAAGGTCGTCCACATCATGCGCGGGAACCTTCGCGAGCAATATGCCGTGGATCATTTTCGCGTAGCGCGCGTAGAGTGCACCGAAGGCAGCGCGGTCTCCCGCACACGCCGCCGATACAAGCGAGGCATTATCGCCAGATTCGGGGAGAAGAGAGCCTGTCACCGCTCGACAGTCCCTGATTGTGAGGCGCGAGTCAACCTTGGTTCCTGCCTGTGCGGCGCTTGCTGCAAAAATCATCCTGGCGTACTAGACGGTGAGGGTCGAAGAGATGTTAACAACAGGTGCCTGGGAGTCTCCGCGCAAAAGACTCCACTTGTCCTAAACACCAGAAACAGATACCCTACTGTTTGTGGGGTGATTCCCCTAAATGACGCTAGCGTCAGGCAATACCAGAGGACTAGCGGCGAGCATCTAATTCGGAGTGAACTGGTCGTATATTGAAGAGGGCTTGCGGTACCAAAGAACATGGTCACTTTGAGAGCTACGATTGATTCAAACCTGGCTTACACGGACTGTGGGAGGGAGCGGCTGGAACGGTCGGGAAAGTCCGTCATCGAGTTGATTGGCAACACGCCGCTACTGCGAGTTTCAAATGTTGAAACGGCATTTCACAATGTGGAATTCCTGGCTAAGGCGGAGTGGTTTAATCCTGGCGGATCCGTCAAAGATAGACCCGCTTTGAGCATGATTCAGGGAGGCCTCGCAAGCGGCGCTCTGAGGCCTGGCAAGACCCTCCTCGAGGCTACCAGCGGCAATACGGGAATTGCGTTCGCGATGATTGGAGCGGCGCTTGGTTATCCGGTGAAACTGTGCTTGCCGGATAGCGCTTCGCACGAGCGTAAGCGAATTCTTGCCGCACTGGGCGCCGAGATCGTGCGCACAAGCGGCGACGAGGGGACGGACGGCGCGATTCGGCGCGCGCGGGAAATTGCTGCCGCCGATCCTGAGAAGTACTTCTACCCCGATCAATACAGCAATCCGGCGAATTGGCAGGCGCACTATCGAACAACCGCCGAAGAGATTTGGGAGCAAACGAACGGGAGCATCACCCATTTTGTGGCGGCGCTGGGCACGAGCGGAACGTTTGTAGGAACGGCGCGCAAGTTGAAAGAGTTGAATCCGGCGATCCGATGCATCAGCCTGCAGCCTGACGCAGCGTTTCATGGATTGGAAGGCTGGAAGCACATGCCGACCGCTCTGCGCCCGGCAATTTATGACGACACGCTTGCCGACGAGAATCTAGAGATTGGGACGGAAGTGGCGTATCGCATGGTGAAGCGAATCGCGCGAGAAGAAGGTCTGCTGGTCAGTCCGAGCGCCGCAGCTGCGCTGGTTGGCTGCTTCAGGGTTGCGGAGCAACTTGGGCGGAACGAACGTGCCGTGATTGTCACCGTATTTGCGGACTCTGCGTCAAAGTATCTAACCGAGCAGTTTTGGGATGAGGAGTGATGTCGCTATGAGCGAATCGTTCGGGGTCGAGATCAGCGCGGAATTGGTGGAGAAGATTCGGGAACACGGCGTCGAGACGTATCCGAATGAATGCTGTGGCGCGTTGCTCGGGCGCGATCACGGTTTCAGGGAAAGCGATAGTTTCAGCCAAAACGGCATTGAAGTTTCACGTGAAATCATTGCGTTGTTCCCGTTGGTGAACCGCCGCGATGATTCCCCACGAAATCGATTTTCTCTTGCGGCAGAGGACGTGCAAGAGGCGGAAAAATTCGCGAACACGCAAGGTCTGGAAGTCATTGGTTGGTATCATTCGCATCCCGACCACCCGGCGAAGCCGAGCGAGTACGATCGCGATCACGCATGGCCGTGGTATAGCTACGTGATCGTGAGCGTTCGTGCGGGAGTGCCGCAGGAACTGACTTCCTGGCGATTGAATGACGACAGGACAAGATTTATCGAAGAGAGCATCGAACAAGTTTGGGTAAGCGCCACAAAGTAAGGTGCGACCGGGAAACCTGGAGAATCAGATGATGTCCGTCAAAGTTATCATTCCAACTCCGCTGCGAGTGTATGCGGGAAAACGCGATTCGGCGGAGTTCGCCGCCGCGACAGTTGGAGAGGCACTCGGCAATCTTACGAAGGAGTTCGGCGAATTGCGCAAACATTTGTACACTGAAGAAGGGAAGTTGCGGGCCTTCGTGAACGTCTATCTCAACGACGAGGATATCCGCTATTTGGCGAAAGAGAATACGCCGACAAAAGACGGCGATACGATTAGTATTGTCCCATCCATCGCCGGCGGATCTTGCCAGGGAGTATTCGCAGCGCGGTAGTTCGCTGACAGGAGAGTTTTTGCAATGGCCACAACGTTACAGGCACAGACCGGAGCGAAACCGGCCACCAGCCTTTCCAACGAAGAGATTCTTCGCTACAGCCGGCATCTAATCATGCCCGAAGTGGGGATGGAGGGGCAGCTCAAACTGAAGAACGCGAAGGTGCTGTTGATAGGCACCGGCGGACTCGGCGCGCCGCTGGGCCTTTATCTGGCCGCCGCTGGTGTTGGACGGCTGGGACTCGTGGACTTTGACGTGGTGGATTTCACCAATCTTCAGAGGCAAGTTACATTTGGCTCGAGCGATGTTGGCAAACCAAAGACTGCAGCGGCTAGCGCGCGGCTTTCCAATCTCAACCCGGACATCCAGATCGAAACCTATGAAACAAAGCTCACCAGCGAAAACGCGCTCGAACTCTTCAAGGATTTCGATATTATCGTCGATGGCACAGACAATTTTCCGACGCGCTATCTGGTCAACGACGCCTGCGTCCTTTTAGGTAAGCCTAACGTCTACGGCTCGATCTTCCGCTTTGAGGGCCAAGCCACGGTATTCGGCATGCCCGAAGGTCCGTGCTACCGCTGCTTGTATCCGGAGCCGCCTCCCCCCGGACTTGTGCCGTCCTGCGCGGAAGGCGGCGTGCTTGGCGTGTTGCCAGGTATTGTCGGCTCAATCCAGGCCATGGAAACGATCAAATTGATTTTGGGCAGCGGAGACAATCTCATCGGCCGGCTCTTGCTCTTCGACGCGCTGGGCATGAAATTTCGCGAACTGAAGCTGCGCAAGAATCCTGCCTGCCCGATGTGCGGCGAGCATCGCACCATCCACAAGCTGATTGACTACTACGAATTCTGCGGCGTGCGCGGCGAAGAAGCGCCCGCGCCCGACGTGCAAGTACCTGAGATTACTCCGCGCGAGTTGAAAACGCGTCTGGACCGCGGTGACGATCTTTTCATCCTCGATGTGCGCGAGCCGCATGAATTCCAAATCTGCAATCTGAATGGCCACCTGATTCCGTTGGGTGAGTTACCGCGCCGCGTTCACGAGCTGGACTCTTCGCGCGAAATCATCGCCCACTGCCGCAGCGGAAAACGCTCCGCGGAATCTGTAGATTTCTTGCGCAAAGCGGGATTCCGCAAAATCCTCAATCTCAAGGGCGGCATTCTCGCCTGGTCGGATGAAGTCGATCCATCCGTTCCTAAATACTGAGCGATTGTATGCTGGACTCGCGCCACGATCTCGTCTCTCTCTCCCACTCATGCCATTCGTGTTGCTGTTGTGTGAGGGCGGGATGGGGCGCGGCATAATTCTCTAAAAATCCGCGTTTCTTCGCTGCCGAACCTTCTGGTTCGGCTTTTTTATTTTAGGCAGCCTCAATTCAATTCCAGAAAGGAAAAATGCTATGGGAATTTACGAAGAAAACCTGGCAGCAAATCAGCAGTATGCAGAGCGTTTCGAGCTGGGCCATCTGCCCATGCCACCGGCGAAAAAACTTGCCGTCGTGGCATGTATGGACGCTCGCCTGACCGTCGAAAAGGTCCTCGGCCTGAATACGGGAGAAGCACACATCATCCGCAACGCAGGCGGGCTAGTGACCGAGGATGCTTTGCGGTCGCTGGTCATCTCCTCGTACCTGCTGGGCACGCGGACGTATTACGTCATCCAGCACACCGATTGCGGGATGCTCACCTTCAGCGACGACCAGCTTCGCGAGCAATTGAAGTCGAAAACTGGTCATGACGCTTCCCATCTCAACTTCCATGCTTTTTCGGATGTCGAGAAGAGCGTGAGAAAACAGTTGGCAACCATCCGTAACTACCCGTTTCTTATTCCGGGAACCGATGTCCATGGCTTTATCTATGATGTCAAAACGGGAAAACTCCAAGAGGTCTTTGAACAGGAGGCGCGTTCGGCGTCCTTGAGTTCCTAAGTTAGTCTGCGTAATCTAAGGAGCGCGTTCGGCAAAAACGCCGGGGGCGCTCTCACTCTTTCGGAGGCTTCAATGGCTGCTGCCAAGATTACTATCAACAATAATGGCTCGATTCGCGTGGAAGGGGACTTCGAGATTGTCGATCCAAGTGGCCGCCCCTTCGGCCTCGCTGGTCGCACTGCCGTTGGCCTTTGCCGATGTGGGCATTCCGCGAACAAGCCGTTTTGCGACGGATCCCACAAAACTTCCGGCTTTACTGACCCTGTGGTTGCCCGCGACCTCCTGCCGCCTGCACCAAAAGTGTAGCCGGCAACAAGCAACGAGTTCGGGACAAGATACACTTTGAGACAGTCTCACAGTGAGACTGATACGCTTTCTCGACTGATACTGTACGAAATGTCGGTAACTCTAAGGGAACAAAGATGATAGAATCTTAACGAGCAGATATTCTAAAGTTCCGCCACGTCTCGCCGCAATACTCCTTCACCCACGGCCCGCAGACCTCTCTGTAACATATTCTAATTCAATAGCTTACAGCCTGAGATTTTGCCTGCAGAAAGGGCATCAACTTGCATTCTTCCGCCGTTGTAGTTGTTTCTTCGGCATTTGGGGGGTTTCGTGGGTGGTTGGGGCCAAATCGTCGGGTTTCTCGGGAAGGAGCGGTCTCGTGTCCTGACCGCTGCTGCTGTCGCCCTTGCCGCCCTGTTTCTTGGCACCATTTTCTATCTGCGGCAAGCAGCTTTTTCAGGCTCTCCGGAAATCTATCTCTATCTTGAGGTTGGCGGAACGCTAGTAAGCTTTTGCTACGCCGCCAACGCACTGGTCCGGTTCCGCGGCACACACGATCGCACCGCACTCATCTTGGCCTTCGGATTTGTCCTCTCCGGAATCATTGAGACCATCGGCTATTTTGGCCTGAACAATTTGTTACAGGGCGGGCCAGCGGCGCTCACTAGAATTCCGATGGGGTGGATGGTCGGCCGCACGATTCTCGCCGTGCTTTTGCTCTCCGCGATCGCCGTCGAGCGCTTCATCCCGACGGCTCGGCAGCCCAGCAAAGAGACTGCCGGAGCAGTGTTGGTAGTAGTTATAGCCGCGTATGTTACGAGTCTTTCTTTTCTTGCTGCGCCATCGGCGCCTGTCTCTCACGTAGCGAGCTTTCTCTCTCGCCCCTGGGATTTGCTGCCTGGTTCGTTGTTCCTGCTCGCAGCCATCTGCTTCGGACAGCGCCTCCGCAGCAGCAAGAAAAATCAAGGCGCTGCCAGTCTCTACGACTACGCGCTCTTCGTCGTAGCGTCGCTCAACGTCATCTGCCATGTTTCTGCACTCTTTTCCAGACATCTCTTCGACGGCCCGTTTTTCCTTGCGGAGTTGAGCAAGACCGCCAGCTATGTCGTCATGCTTTCTGGAGCTCTGCTGGATCAAGCGCGTCTTTTTGATCAAGTCCGTTCGATGGCCGTCAGCGATCCGCTTACGGGCCTGGCCAACTATCGCCGTCTCATCAGCGTGCTGGAAGCGGAACTGGACCGCTCGCGCCGCACGCAACGGCCTTTCAGCGTCGTGCTGCTGGACATGGATGGCCTCAAAACCATCAACGATCACTACGGCCACCTCACGGGGAGCCGTGCCATCGTGCGTCTCTCGAAGATCCTGCGCAGCCATTCGCGCGCCATCGACACGGCGGCGCGTTATGGCGGCGACGAGTTTGCGCTCGTACTTCCCGAGGCCAGCCCGGAGATCGCTGGGCGCGTCGTTTCGCGCATTCGCGAACGTCTCGCCGCCGAGGCGGAGCCGCCAGCGCTTTCCGTCAGTGCCGGAGTTGCAGCGTTTCCCGAGGATGGCGATACACCGGAAAAGCTTTTGGGTGCCGCGGACCGCGCGCTCTATGGCATGAAGCGCCGCGCTGGTAGCAGCAATGTCAAAAATCTCACGCGGATTGCCGCGTGCCTGTGAGGATGGATGCCCGTCAAATCCAACAGGCAAGCCTTTTCTTTCCACCGGGTAGAACGCCGGATCCCCATGGAAATCCCGGTCATGCTCGACGGCCATCGCCGGACGCCCGGCACGGAATCGACTTTTACGGAAAATGTGAGTGCGCGTGGCGCGCGGGTGGTGAGCACCCGCCGCTGGGAACAGGGAGAACGGCTGACGTTCGTCTCGCGCACTGGAGAGTTTCGCTCCTCGGCCCGGGTTGCTTACTGCCATCCCTTGCAAGGCGACGGCTTTGCGATTGGCGTGGAGTTCCTCGAGCCGAAAGGGCGATGGGTTGTTTAATCCCCAAGATAGCTTGACGTAAATCGGCAAGCGGATAGGAGGGAAAGCCTGGAACAAGAGAAGTCAGAAAACTTGCGCAAAATTAAAACAGTGTGAAGCGCCGTGCGGAAGGAGAAGGAGCCGCCCGGCGCTTCGCCTTTTTAGCTGGTTCATTGCAGCTGCTCGTAGAGATGAGGCATTGTTGCCGCAGAAAGTTCCAGTTGCAGCTGTTACGCCGAGCGAAGCGATGCCTTATTCATGGAACTGGAAGCAAGCACGGAATCGTAAATTTGGATGATTCCGTTCACCATTCGCTGCGCAGTATAATTCTCTTCGACCCGCGCGCGCCCCTGCTGACCCGACTTCTTCGCAAATTCGGGGTCGCGCAACATGATCTTGATCGCGCCACAAATCTCCGCCACATCTGATCCGGAGACTAGCAGTCCGCTCTTGCCGTGTTCGATGATTTCACCGAGCGCCCCGCGGTTGAATGCGATGGACGGGATTTCGTAGGCCATAGCGGCCAGCAGGGAATTGTTCAGAGCTTCAAAAAAGGACGGCAAAAGAAAAACATCGAGCGCTGCGTAAACCGTTTCGATCTCCTTTACGAAGCCCGGAAACAGGACAGCCTCGGCGATTCCCAACTCTTTCGCGAGCGCTTCAAGTCTCGGGCGACACGGCCCGTCGCCTGCAAGCAGCAACCTTGCACCAGGAATTTCTTTTCGGAGTTCGGCGAGCGCGCGGATCAGCCATTCTTGTCCTTTGTCTGGCAGTAAAACCCCCACACAGCCAAGCAAGGGCGTGCCAACAGCGATGCCCCAGCGAGCCCGAGCTCTCCGCCGCTGCTCTTCCGAAAGCCGGGCCGGAATTTCGACACCCTCGTAGACCACGGCCAGCTTATTTCGCGGAGCTCCTGAGTTTACCGCCTGCTCCGCAACCCACTTGGAGTTGGCAATAATGCATGCTGCCACCTCATACCGTGCTCGGGCAATTCGGCTGCTTCCGATGGGATAGCCCACTCGTCTCGAAATCAGCAAGGGTACGTGCTTGTGCGCTCCAGCCAGCCACGCCGCGGAAACCGCGTGGGCCTCATTGGCATGCACCAAATCAAACTCTCGACCGCTGACCAATCTGCGAATCGCTCGTGCCGCCGGAATCCGCAATAGCCCCCGCGAGACCGAATGCACGGGCACTCCGGATCCGGCTGCGCGTTCTCCTAGCGCTGAACCCTCTGCTGCGACGAGCTCCGGCTCAAAACCACGCGACAGCAAGCCCTTCAGGATGAGCAGCGCCTGATTCTGCCCGCCGCGCCATTCCGTCTCCAAATCCACGATTAGTGGCTTCACGGATTTTCTCGGCTCGCACTCAATTGTTCTTGTTCCACCAGAATCCCGAGCTTCGCGAACTTTAGGCGCACCGCCCGCGCCGCCATCTGCGAAATCAGCGCGCCGCGGTATCCGTCCAGAAAGCCGCCGCGCAGAAAATAATTGTGAAACCAGCTCCAAGGAGTCGCCAACCACATCGCGGCGCGCCAACTTCGTTTCCCAGACTCGAACATTTGCTGGGCCGCCAAAGTCGTGTACTTATCGACCTTTTCCTCGTGCTCGGCGAAGGACCGTACCGTGTAATGCAGGATGTCGCCGAAAAGCCGCCCTGCCGTTCCTTCAAATCGCAGCGCTTCATGGATGATTCCTGAAAATTGCGCCGTTTCCCGGCGGTATAGACGGCGCTGAAAATCCGGATACCAGCCCGAATGCTCTATCCAGGCTCCCAGATACCATGTTTTCCGCGCCATTTCGTATACGCTCCATTCAGACTGGTGATTTTTCCACTCCAGCAGCGAGGTTTGCAGCACGCTGCTCAATTCCTCATCCGCATCCAGCGAAAAAATCCAGTCATTCCGAGCGCATGCCGCAGCGAAGTTTTTTTGTTCGGAATAATTTGTCCACGGGCGCTGAAAAAATTCCGCTCCGTGTTCGCGAGCGATGGCTTCCGTACGGTCCGTGCTCCCGGAGTCCACGATCACTATTTCGTCCGCGATTTCCTTCAGCGACGCCAGGGCGCGCGGCAGATTGTGTTCCTCGTTGAGAGTGATCAGGCAGACAGAGAGGCGATTCATCAAATGAGTCAGTGGCGGAACGCCGCAATCAGTATCTTACACTTACGCTTCGCTGGGGCCGGACTCTAATTTTTAAATTTGGGGAGGAACGTGACACGAATACGGCTATTTCTTTTGGAAGCTCACACGAATGTGGCTCTCACCGATTCGGAATTCCGAGCCATCCTGCAGCATGGCCGCACGCACGCGCTCTTCTTCGTAGAACGTGCCATTTGTGGAATCCAGATCTTTCAAGTTGATGAATTTGTCCCGAACTTCCAACAGGCAATGGTGCCTGGAAATTTCCGGGTCATTCAGCGGGATGTCCGCTCCTGTCCGGCCGATTACTACGCGGGACTTTGCCAATCTGAAGACCTGACCGCTCTCGGGTCCCGAAGTAATCGCGAGTACAAATACGCCTCCGGTAGGAAGCTTCAGTCCATCGTCTTCCGGGGGCAGGTGCAAATTGGAGCTTGAGGCATCCGCGCGGGCAAATGAAGGCAGCGGGCTGATCACCACGGTCTGGTCCGGGCGGTGCTTAAGTTCGACGACGGTGGGTTTCCCGCATTTCGAGCAACGGAACTGCACTTTTGGATGGACGTTCGCGTCAACGTCCTTCAGATTGTGTTCCGTTCCGCAATGGGTACACTTGGCCTGCATCACTTCAATTTAACACTCGGGACACGGGAGAGTTGCGGACTCTTTCGGGTCATGTTGCAAGGGTAAAATCGAGATTCTCTGAGACGTAAGGCGCTACGCGCGAGGCGGTTTACCGACGTCCTGTGATAGGATTAGAGATTCCAATCCTATCGGGAGAGTGTTTGTGGCGGAACATATTTCGCGTAAGGAACTAAAGCAGGACAAGATCCACGACGCCATTGAGCATGGAGCGGAAGCTGTTTTTTCGCATACCACGGTACTTGCCGCGGCCATCCTGGTTGTGGTGGTCGTGGCCGTCAGCTATGCTGGCTGGCGATTCTATACGGACCGCAAGACGGTTCAGGCGTCTGCCGCGCTGGACCTGGCTATGAAAGCCTATTCCGCGCGTATCGGCACGACCCCTGATCCGTCGGATCCCGGCGAACTGCTTTACCCGACGGAAGCGGCGCGCGCCGAAGCTGCCGCACAGAAATTTTCCGACCTCGCCGCGAAATATCCGAGCACGAATCCTGGCCGACTTGCCACCTACTACGCAGCTCTTTGTTATGAGGATCTCGATCGACAAAATCAAGCTCTCGAAGAATTGAAGAAAATCAGCTCCAGCAAGGACAAAGAGCTCGCGGCCATGGCGCAGTATCAAATTGGCGTCATCTACGAACGCAGCGGAAAGCCCGCCGACGCGGCGAAAGTGTTCCGGGACTTGGCGGATCACTCTTCGGTTTTTGTGCCGCGTCCCGTTGCTCTTCTTGAGCTGGCTGAAGTACTCCGCCAAAACGATCCGAAGGGAGCCGCTAGCGTTTACGAACAGATCAAAAAAGAGTTTCCCAATACGGCGGTCTCCGACGAAGCGGACCGCGGCCTGGAAACCTTGGCTCCGAAATCCTGAACCTCGGTTCGACTTAACGGCAAGTTTGGGCGCGATTACGTAGCCTTAGCTAAGTCTTGACAGCGCTTAGAAGCCCGATCGATCCGTAGAAGTTATTCCCCGGAGACGCCGATCGAATCACGTCCCACCAGCGCGCCGTGGGCGATGCGCGTAGAACTCTCACGCGGCCGCCGCTACTCTCAGCCTCCGCATCCTTACCGAAACATGTACGCGCGGGATCGCGACCGCATCATCCACTCGCGTGCGTTCCGGCGGCTAGAGGCCAAGACGCAAGTGTTCACCATACGCTATTCCGATCACTTTCGCGACCGGCTCACTCACACTCTCGAGGTCGCCCAAATTGCCCGCACGGTTGCCGCTGCTCTTGGCCTCAACACTGATCTCGCGGAAGCTCTCGCGCTCGTTCACGATATCGGTCACCCTCCCTTCGGCCACGCCGGAGAATTCAAGCTAGACGAATTGATGCGCGCTCAGGGCTCGCGATTCAATCACAATCTTCAAGCGCTGCGCATTGTCGAACAGTTCGAAAGCCCGTATCTCGATTTCCCGGGCCTCAATCTCACTTTTGAAGTCCGCGAGGGCATTATCAAACACTCGCACGATTATGCCGCCGCGGAATTCCCATATCTCGCCGAATATCTGCTCGAGCTTCGCCCTCCCTTGGAGGGTCAGCTGATCGATTGGGTGGATGAAATCGCGTACAACACTGCGGATATTGACGATGCGCGGGAAGCTGACCTTCTCGATCTTGACGCCTTGCGTGCCGAAGTCCCGATTTTTGCGGATGCTTATGCGCAAGTTGATGCCGCATATCCTGACGGCAGGGAAAAGCTCAAATTCAACGCCGCCCTTAAGACTGTGCTTGATCACCTGGCTACCGATCTTATTGAGACAACGCAAACTCGCGTAATCGCGTCTGGCGCCGCTACTGTGGAAGATATACGCCGTTCGCCCGGCAGACTCGCTGGTTTCAGCGAAGTATTCGCGCAACGGAATGCTGAGCTGAAGCGCTTTCTCTTCAAACACATCTACAATCACGCGGCCATCACCGAAGATCGTGATCGTTCCGTACGTTGCCTTGAGGAGCTTTTCGTCTACTATCTGGATACGCTTGGATCCATGCCTGCCTCACACGAAGATTCCACAGGTGCCGAACCACGCCACGTCGCCGTCTGCGACTACATCGCCGGAATGACTGACCAGTTCCTCCTTCGCAAGCACCACGAGCACTTTGGCCCATCCTCTGCTTCTGCTTCAGGCTAAAGTCTCCAGCTTTCTTAACTTCCAAGGACTATTTCCCGCAAGAGGTTGTGTTAGCCTTAGCAGTCCTCAATCGGAGAAAAGGTGAAAACGCATGTCGCCTGGCCCGAGCGCGTTCCTTGTTCTTCGCTGGTTTAGTCTGCTCTGGATGGCTGTCTGGCTTCCCGCTTATTTCCGCGTGTGGGGCTGGGCTAATCTACTGCACTTGTGCGATGTCGCGGTAATCCTCACCTTTGCCGGAATCTGGCTTGCAAATCCACTGCTGCTTTCCAGTCAGGCGGTGAGCTCGGTCGCCGCGGGATTCCTCTGGGTCTTGGATGTTGGTTGGAGAATAGCGTCGGGACGTTTCCTCGTTGGCGGCACCGAATACATGTGGGACGCCCGCTACCCTTTCTGGGTGCGGCTGCTGTCCACATTTCATATCGGACTGCCACTTGTGCTGCTTTGGACGTTACGCAAAGTCGGCTACGACCGGCGTGCTCTCGCGCTGCAAGCGGCCATAGCGGCATTCCTTCTAATCGTCTCCCGCTTTTTGCCGGCGGAACTCAATATGAACTATGCCTATCGTGATCCACTTTTTCATCGTGCCTGGGGTCCCGCTCCTGCCCATCTCGCGGTAATCTTCATTCCGCTGGTGGCGCTGATTTATTGGCCGACGCACTTGCTGCTCGGCTGGCTCTTCCGTGCGGCCGCGGTGTCGCACTGAGGAATAGCTCACAGGAAAGCGTGCGAGATTTCGCGGAATGAGCAACCGCGCGTTTTTCAATCCGCGAGCTTCAATTTTTCCATGTAGGCGTTGAAAGCCGCCCTGACTTTTGCTGGCTCGGGAGACTTTGTCCTGTACTCTTCCAGGGGCATCACGAACTCATCCATCGCTTTGTCGATCTCTTCGAAGAGATCGGCGTGTGTCTTGTGCAGCGCCATATCTCCGCCATAATCTTCGGCTTTATCCCAAACGCGTTCCAGGCTGCGCGCTAGTTGGGCTGCGGCCACCACGTCGCCCTTCTGAAACTCAAGGTACGCGTGCTGAGCCAGCGCGCGGTAGGCTCCCATCTTTGTATTATCCACACCGTCGGTTTGCGGGACTTTTCTCTCTTGGGCCGATGCCGGAGAAAACGCAGTTATGCACAACAAAACAACAAATGCGGCAACAGCAGGTCCAGAGTAACTACGAAATGTCGATATCAACGTACCCTCCCGAGTAATAGTCGACTGCATACCGCATCAATTCCGAAAACCTACTCGTTCAATTGAGTTCCGCTTTCTTCATCGAATTCAACGAAGAGTCGAAAGCCGTACGGGTTGCAACCAAGAGAACTCTCCTGCTCTTAAGCGAGCAGAAGCCCTGAAAGGTTCCTGGGGTGCTTCTGGGCGGGATCATGATTCGCCCACCATTCGCGCCAGGCGCTGGCATCGTTTCCAAGCGCCACACCCGTGATCACGCGCAATGTTCCGTAAACAAGCCTTCGTGTTGTCTTGCTCAGCGAATCGTCATCCGCCAGATTTAGCAAATGCGGCACGGCCGCGAGGCGCTCTTCGCGCGTCAGCAAACCGGATTGCCCCAGGCTGCTCGCCGCGCGCTCACGCACTTTCGGGGAAGGGTCGTGAGCCAGCAGGTCCAGCAGCGGACCGATCGTGGCGTCGTTGCCCAGCATTGCCAGTCCCTCCACTGCCCAATACCGGGTGTGTTCGCTCCGGTCGTGGGCGTAGTTCAGGAGGTTGTGCAGCACTCTTTCCGGCTCAACCCCGCGATTCCCAAGCGATCCCAGCCGCCACAATGCCATCCCTCGAGTGGCGGGATCGTGCCGCAACTGCCGAATCAGACGCGTTACGCTTGCGGGCGATTTGCTCAGATTATTCGCCGCGAGATCTACATCCACTGCCGCCGTTCTCACGCGAAGATTGCCTGAATTCAGCGCTGCCAGGACCAGGTCAAAAAGCTGGTCGGTATTCTTCAACTGCCCCCGCCAGCCATCCACCTTCTCCGTAAGCAGATCCAAAGACGCCCGATCATCCTGCATCGCCCGTTCCAACAAGCGTTCCGCTTGCTGCTGAGGTGGGAGCCTGTTCAATTCCTCATCGCCATTTCTCTGCGGCGCAGGCATGTGCACACGAGAAGCGGCACGGGAAGAATTTGCCAGCGGGAGATTACTATCCGGGGTGACGGCTGGAATCGTAGTGCGCGCAGTCTCAAAACCTGCGAATAGCGAAACTCCACCCAGGAGCACGAGAAATCCCGCATAACGAATCGCGCGAGGCGGGCGCGTAGCCTGCCCTTTAGCTCTACGCAGGTTATCTAAGGAACTCTGATTATGTTGCTCGTTCATTCGCCGTGGCTCCGAAGGGCTTCGGCGCTAGTCGAGCGCCGCGTCTCCAAGGCGAAAGTAAATTGTGGGATTGGTTGTCGCTATGGTACGGCAGTTCAGAGGGGCTCAAGATCGACGTTAACCTGTGTAGTTTCAACTGGTTCAGGTAGTTACTGATTGGCGTTGAAACGCGGCATTCCGTCCTTTGGGACAGGAGTATTTTGGCAGCCCAATACTGCCATCAGACGGCGGGGACTGGAGCCGTGAGGCTCAGCAGAAACTGCTCGTTCAAAGCCGTGCTCAAGGAACGCTTTGGGTGGGAGTTACCTTCGTGTTGCTCTCCGTGAAAACAAAGCGCAGGATCCAAGTGCTCTCCACGCTCCTTCCATTCACCTCCGGTGGCGTGAACACCCATTTTCTTGCTGCTTCGAGAGCCCAGTCCGCAAAATATTTGCTCGGTCCCTGAGAGTCGATCTCTGCGTCCGACACTGCGCCGGCTGCGTTCACGTGCACTTTGATTCCAACGCGCACTCTTCCGTGGATCGTAGCACGTGCCTTCTCTGGCACATCAGGCAAGACCTGATCAAGGACTTCACCTTTGGCTGCAACAATCCCATTCGCACCCGGCTTTGCAGCCGCTGTAGTAGCCGAGGCTGGAGCCGCTTCAACCGCGGCCGCAGGCGGCGATTTTTCGCCGGTGGCTCTTAAGGAAGCCGGCTTGGCGGGCACCGAAGTCCGAGCCGTACCTTCTGATTTCGTCCGCGCAGCAGACGTCGACGTTTCGGAAACTGCAGTTTCACCGATCCGCTTGGCTGTTGGCCTTGACGCAACAGCGCCGTCGGCTGGCTTCCCAGGCACGGCAAGTTGCCCCGATGCTTTTTGCGGAGTGACCGCCGCCGACGGCCGATTCGCCGATCGGTGAGTCAGCAGTCGCGGCACAGTCAGTATTGCTGCGAAAACGAGAGCGCTTACCGCCAGTGGCAGGATAAACCGCGGCTTAGTTCCCGGTACCTTGTATGGCGGTGGCCGGTGTGGACTGTTCTGCAATCGCGCAGCGGCCCGTGGTGGTACAAACGCCGGGGCCATCAGCTTTGGCATCGACGGCGGAGCGCTTCCTACGGCCACATTCAAACTTGTGCTAGCTGTGGATACAGATGTGGAGGGAGCGGCCGACGCGGAGGCCACAGCCGCCCGCGCATTGAGCCGTCCCGCGATGCTGGCGATAGTTGCGCGCCGTTGCGGTTCCAGGCGCAAACACTGCCTCGCGATTTCCTGGAATGGCGCCGGAATATTGGCAGGAACGGCTGGCTCGCGCTCCGGGCCCGGCTGCCATTCCGGCAGCCGCTGCGTCAGCACTTCCACCAATGTGGTGCCCAGCGACCACACGTCGGAGGCTGCCGTCAGCAGCCCACTAATCGCCTCCGGCGGGTCGTACACGCCTGTTTTTCTCGAGGATATTTGCGATTCACCGTCCCGCTGAATCGTGTCGATCGAGAGCTTTAGATGGTCCCCGATTGCCAAAATATTGGCGGGTTTCAAATCACCATGCACAAAGCCCTTGCCGTGCAGGTATTCGAGCGCATCCAGAACCGGGCAAAGCATGTCGCGAGTTTCATCGGCTGTTAGCGCCCGCTGCGGAATAATTTCGGCAAGGTTTTCCTCCGCAAATTCCATTACCAGATAAAGAAGCTCATAATTCTCGATCCGGCATCGTCCCGCCTGAAGTAATTGCAGGAGATTGGGGTGAGAAAGCTCCTTGGCCAGATTCCAATTTTGAAGCTGCCGATCACCTGCGTCCCCTTCCGCTGAAACCAGCTTGATGGCCGCCTTCTGGCCCGCTCCCTCTCTGTACTCGGTTAGGAACACCGCGCTGTGTTCGGTCTCGCCAAGTAGTTTCACCAACGGGTAGGTGCCATCAACAACCTGGCCCTCCCAGCGTTTCGTATGTTGTGTGGCCTCGGTCATTTTGCACCCCCGCCTGACCGCGGAATTTTCAAGTCTAGCTACTACCTCAGGCACCTCGCCTGGAAGGGAATCTGGCTGGATGCCTACATACTATCAGTACTGCCTGCCCTTTCAACTGGTCGTCAGACCAGTAGTATTTTTCGATTCCAATCAGATACTCTGGCATCGATCACAGGATCCGATTCCCGCGATTAGGGAGACCAGCCGTGTTCTGCGACCGCTGTGGACTAAATTTCCTTCCGAAGCAATCCATCTGCACCAGGTGCCGGCGCGTGCCTACGCGCTACTGGTTCCAGCTTATGAGTCTGGTCACGCTACTCGTGGCCGTGGCTTGCAACGGTCTCGTTGCCGTTTTCCTACTCCCCCGCTTTGCCATGGCGCGCCACCCGCACTTCATTTTTAAGGCTTGGTGGTGGTTTGACCAGAATGCCGCGCTTTACGGCTGGGTTCTTTTTGCTATCGCCTTATTGGCCTGGGACTATTTCGTCTGGAAAGAAGCCCGGCCTAAGGTCAAAGGCTGGTTCACACGCAAGCTCCTGACGCTTTCACTCGCGACAGGAATCGCCCCTCTGGTTCCCTGGTGGGTTCCCGCTGGCCAGCCTCCCGGAGAGTTCCTCTCCCTGATCGGCAGGTACCCGGGCGTGCCCGCGATTCTCGCATGGGGAGTTGTCCTTGTTGTGTCCGTCCTACTTTGCGTTGACGCTGAGTCCCGCGACTATCTCTTGGGACATGGCAGAATGCTCAGTGTGATTAGCACCGGAATGCTCTTGCTCGTCTTGACGATGACTGTCGTCGGATGGTCGATGACCTACTGACCCGTCTCGCTCGCCCGATTGGCCTCCAACGCCATGCTCTTAAGGTGATTGAAGTTGCTCTGTCCGCTCCGGAGCGTCGATCCGAATCTCCGTCAGATCGGAGAGCAGGCTGGCGGCCCAGCGGTAGATATTGTGCTCACGGACAATCTGGCGCATCCGCTGCATCCGCATAGATTGTTGATCCTCAGGCATTTCGATGGCCCTTTGAATTGCGTCAGCAACCTGTTCGACGTCGTACGGATTGACCAGCAGCGCGTCGGAGAGTTCGTGTGCCGCTCCCGCAAAGGTGCTCAGAATTAGTACACCGCGCTCGTCGTCACGAGAGGCGACGAACTCCTTGGCCACAAGATTCATCCCGTCGTGAAGGGACGTCACCAGGCAAACGGTGGCAGCACGGTAATAGCGCGAGATTTCTTCGTGCGAGTGGTGCTTCTTCAAGAAGACGATCGGTTTCCAGTGCCCAGCCTGAAAGCGCGCATTGATGCGGTCGGCTTCCGTACTTACCTCCTCGAGGAATCGCCTGTAACGGTCGATATCCGTTCTGCTGGGCGCCCCAATTTGGACGAATGTGAACCGGCGCAAATAAGCCGGATGTTGCTCGAGAAAAAGTTCAATCCCGCGGAACCGCTCGATAATCCCTTTCGTGTAGTCCACGCGGTCTACGCCCACGCCAAGCAAGCTTGCTTCCACACCGAGTTGGGCGAAAATCTCGGCACGCTCCCTTCCGACGCTGCTTCCTGCCGGCAAAGCCGGCGCAGGGCTCGAAAAATCCACGCTGATCGGATATGGCCGTACCCGCGTCACATGTCCTTGACGGTTGACGGCAAATCGGTCCCACTCCGT